>Ga0315274_10001024_pt1 | contig 43573 bp, 58 predicted proteins | sample YL17G02_20_MG_FD_203700 | JGI IMG/M metagenome (GOLD analysis project Ga0315274, IMG submission 203700) | Sediment microbial communities from Yellowstone Lake, YNP, Wyoming, USA - YL17G02_20 | ecosystem: Environmental > Aquatic > Freshwater > Lake > Sediment | place: USA: Wyoming | collected...
GCACTTCCTTCCCTTCCTTTCCTATCTTATCCTTTCCTATCTTATCCTTTCCTATCTTATCCTTTCCTATCTTATCCTTTCCTATCTTATCCTTTCCTAACAGTAATGTTATTTCTTGAGATATAACATTCTCTAACAAATTATCTATCCCCTCAAAATTATCCGTAAATGTAATAACCCCAATATGTTCTTTATTAGCAAGTTTAATATCAAATTCTGTTGTTATCCCCCGACAAATTAAAAGAGTGTTAAGTTGTGTTAAGTTGCGCGATTTAACAAGTAAAGCTTTATAATTGATTATTTGTTCAAGTGCTGGTTGACCGGCCTTTAATCGTTTTATTTCAAGAAGCGTATAGACATTATCCTTGTCCAACAAAAGTAAATCGATGTAACTATTTTCTATTCTTATTTGTCTTTCAATAGTCTTAAATTTTTTACTTCTTTCTAATTTAAGATAGATATAATCTTCTATTAAACTTTCGTCTGAACATTCGGTAATCGGACACATAGTGGGGGGTAGAGGTAATTTTGTGGTATGAGGCTTACCAATAAACTGATGATTAGAAAAGTTTTTGATATACAGGTATCTTTTATTTTCAAACTCATAAGGCAAAATTTTTCCTAAATCCGTCAATTCCCTTATCAATAACTCTACATTAAGATTGTCATTAGGAAATATTTTACATTTTAAGGCAATAATATCATACTCCATAACTCCATTATCATCAGAGAAATTCCATAATCCTATGTAAAATAACCGCGCATTAAGGCTGATTTTTAACATATCCCCATCTGTCCAAAACTCCGGCTTAATCGTTCTAATCCTTGCCATCCCTACACCCCCCTATCCCCATATAACTTCTCAACTATCATTTTAACTATCGGCACGGATACCGCGTTGCCTAAGGTCTTATATCTTTGCGTAGAGGCAACCCCTTGCGTCCAATTGTCTGGAAAACCCTGTAATCTTTCGCATTCTATTTCGGTAAGACGGCGGATTTTTTTGTCTTGTATAATTCCATTCGGTTCACAACTTCTTAAACACATAAAATTTTTCTCTGATGTAGCATTGCCATATTTTTTAGAGTTTCCTATTTGTGTTGCGATTACTCTCTCTCTCTATTTTTGACATATCAATAAATCCCTTCCACAAGTTCCATCAAGAGTAAAAGATTTTTCTTCTTTAATTCCGTTACCAAATTTGCCTTTACGCATTACCCCCCCCTGAACCATTACCAAGTCGTTCGCCTGCCCCCCCCCTACACACAGGGATGACATTTTCTTTTCGGGTTCGTGGAATATCGCCTGAAATCCGTTGCCCCGTTCTTTCATTCTCTCGGAGTATTCCATTAACTTGTTTACTGCCTTCTCCGACAGGAAATACTTTTTGTCCACCTCCTTTTCCAAAATGTCCGATAAAGTAAACCCGCTCTCTATTTTGGGGTAATACCCAAGAAGTATTAACAAGTTGCCATTCGCACTCATAAAGCCCAATGTCGGCAATCTCTCGCAATACGATTTCAAAGTCTTTTCCTTCGTTGCTTGTAAGAAGCCCTTTGACGTTTTCAAAGATAAATATATTGGGCCGCAGTTCCTTAATAATCCGCATCGCTTCAAAGAACAAACCGCTTCGTGTGCCTCCAAGCCCTGCCCGTTTTCCAGCGATTGATAAATCCTGGCAAGGGAAGCCGAAAGTAACGAGGTCAATTTCCCCGAGTTCTTTTGGGTTGATTGTTCTGATGTCGCCAAGTTCAACTGCATCTGGGAAGTGTTGTTTGTAAATTTTCGTGGCATTTTTATCTATTTCCGAGAAGTAACATTTGTCTATTTTTACCCCTGCCTGTAAAATCCCTGAATGGAAACCACCGATGCCAGAGAATAAATCAAGATATTTTATCCCCATATAATCAGCGCTAGGCCCAATATCATTCTTATTGCTCTTATATAATGGTCTCGCCAAAAGGTTTGCTGTCTTTCCCCTGCTTTTAGTCCCCAATAGAGAGACATAGAAAACCAACCATCCGTTATCCCCCACATCCCCACTAACTTTATCCAACAATGCGGGCAGAAGTTCATTTAACAACTCCTTCCATACAGAACATATCTGTCGTTGTATTTTGTATTCTACGCTTTGCTATCTCGTAATACTTTGGCTCAATCTCAATCCCGATAAAGTTGCGCCCAAGTTCTTTGCAGGCTACACCTGTTGTGCCTGAACCCATAAAGGGGTCAAGGATAAGATGGTCTTTAATGCTATGTATTTCTATAAGTTTTTTCATTAAGGCAATAGGCTTTTGCGTAGGGTGTTCGTCGTGAAACCCCGCTTCCCCCCCCCTGTATTGCGGGATGTCCTGATTTATTCCCTCAATAACATTTGAACATTTTTTAGTAGTATCGTAGAAGTTATAATCTTTGGGGTCTTTGCTTAAAACCACCATATTCTCATAACTTGGTCTATATCGCCAACCCAGTCCGATAAACTTTTTCCATACTAAAGTTTGTATAAGGTTAAAATGTTTTATAGCTTCAATAGTGAAAATTGCGGTTACGGGAGTTTTACCACCACCACCACCACAACAACAACAACAACAACCCGTATCCGTCAAAATCCTTTTAAATTCTTGCAACATCGGAATAATCATTTCTTGCCAATCATCTAATTTATCATTTTGCAACTTTTCTTTTCGTTTCGTCCAGGGCGAAACGAAATTTATCCCATACGGCGGGTCAGTCAGCACAAGGTCTATTGACTTATCTGGTATCGTTTTCATCACTTCCAAACAGTCGCTAAGATATATTTCACTTCTCGGCTTTTCGCAGATGATTTCTGGGGTCATATTCATTTCAAATAATCACTCTCCGTTACGCACAACTCCCAAATCTCCTCCCTACACTCCGGGAATAAAAACTTCTTCCTCCCCTCGTCCATACGCTTGATTTTGCCTTCTTCAGCGAGCTGGCGCGCATCCCTGTCGCCGCGATTTGAATAGTTATTTGAAGCAAACTTTATACAGTCGGATGTTTTGACTACCTTTCTTACCCGTATAAAATCCAGCAGTTTTTCTTTAGAGGTGCGGTGGTCAAATAAGGTTTCTTGCATTTTTTCTCTCTTCAACTTGAATGTTTTCAGGTATTTTTATCATATTACGATGAACTTCCATATGATGATTAGGACATAATGCTACCAAATTGGTAGACTCATCATTACCACCTTTTCCTTTTGAAATAATATGATGAATATTAATTATTTTAGAATAACCACAAATTACACAACTTTTTTGTTTACAATTTTTTCGGTAAGGAAAATTTTTATTTATATACCATTCATTATAATGTGCTATACAAATTCCTCTGGCACGAACGGTATTCTTACAGTTTGGGATTGAACATGTTTTTTCATTGTTTTTCATATAATGACTATGGCAAAAACCATGAGCATGATGTGATTGATTACAACCAGAGATAGAACACTTACGAGGATTGACATTATAATCTCTTTTTCTATTACGATTATAATGAAATAAACATAAACCCTTTGCGTAGTGTTTGTTAGAACACTTGTATTTAGAACATATAATCATGGTTTTTACCATAACGCCTTGACCTGACTGCGCGGGGTTATTGTTCTGGTGTAAAAAATTCTTCTTCTTGTGTTGGCTCTACTACTGTTGCCGATGTTTCCGGGCTTGTGCCTTCTTTGGTGCGATTTAAAAACTGGATATTTTCGGCAACAATTTCAGTTGCATATTGCTTCTGCCCTTGCGCATTTTCCCAAGAGCGCGATTGCAGGCGGCCATCCACAAGGATCGGATTACCCTTTTTGAGATATTGGTTACAGTTCTCGGCCCGCTTGCCCCATACCACAACATTGACAAAGCAAACATCCTCTTTTTTCTCGCCTGCCTTGTTTTTCCAGATGCGATTAGAGGCAATGCGTAGATTAACAACTGCTTCACCATTTGGGGTATAGCGCAATTCCGGGTCTTTTACTAAATTGCCGATAATTATTACTTTATTAAGCATACTATCTCTCCTTTAATTTTTCGGCGGTGTTTTTTAAGTCTTTGCAAAATACATCAAGTTCCGCCTTTAATGCTTTTAGAAAATCCTTGTCGGGCTTTACCCTGATAATGAAGGGTTTAATCGCCGGGTAATAACTCATAAAATCAACCCACTTGCGGCCCGTAACAAGCAACTGCCCCTGTATCTGTTGAAAATAATCGGATGGCAGCTCACCTTTAAGCAAATAGCAAACATGGGTCGCTAATGTCGGGCATTTTATCTCAATCAAACCATCATCATCGACCAACCCGTCCGGGCTTGCGGCATAATTACCCTCAACGCATAAGCCCACCTGTTTTACTACCTTGCCCGTGATTAACTCGTATAATTGTCTTGCCTCAACTTCCATTTCCTGCCCGCGTTGCATAACATCATTTTTATATGTTTCTTCGGGTTTGCCGATTATCTTTTCCCCTGCGAGTTGGTAAAGGTATTTTTCCCTCTGCCTTGAGGGTTTACCATCCATGGTAATTATTTTGTCAAAGTTGCTTGCTGTGGGCATACCACACCGGGCAACAAGCCATTCTTGCGTGCCTTGAATGCAGTCTATAATGTTCATTTCTTGTCCGGCCCTTTCTTTTTCTTGGCGGCTTCAAGCGCGGCGATGGCTTTTGGATAATCCGATTTGAGCATTTTTTCAAGGCTCTCTACTTTCATATAAGCAAGAAACTTACCCAGGTTGGCATTTAATTCGGTTATCCTGTCTAATATCTCGTTGCCTTCTTCTGTGTTGATATATTGGCTTCCGGCGGCTATGCCATCATCATCTTGATCATAAGTAGCCAATCCCGTTAATCCAAGCAAGGTATAGCGCTCAAGGTAGGTAATGGTAGAGCCTATCGCTTGAATGGAGTTTTTAGACCCGCTATTATCTGCCGCAGCCGCAAGTGTGGTTTCCTCGCTATGCCCTTTAATGTGGGTTATCCGGCAAGTTACCATAATATTGCCGTTCTGCTTGGTAGTCCAAGAAGCTGACAACCCATGCTTGCTTAATTCGGCACTAATCTTCTCTGTAACATTCCCCAAAGAAGCGTGATTATATTTCGTATTGCCATAGGCAACCTGTCTATCTTTATCTATCTTTGGCGCGTTGGCTTTAAAAGCCGCCATGGCTACATGATAGGCTTTCTTTGCCTCATTTGCTTCCCATCTTTCCTGTAAAGCTAACAACTTCTCTAACTTTTCTAAATCCGCCCCGCCGGAAACCGCCATCCTTATCATATCCGCAGGGGTATTGCCTGCTTTTGCTAACTCTATTTCGTTAACCTTTGGTTTATTTTCCATTCATACACTCCTTATAATCCGTCATTGTAACGGGTATCACTTGCCTGAATTTTCCTCTTTTATACTGCACTTGCAAACTTGAACATCTGACAAGCAAACAGAATTTATTTGCTTTACCGATGTTTGTAACTTTACCTCTGGCGCAACTGTAACGCCCCACTGTTCACCCCCTTTCAGTTTAATATTTTAATCTCTACCTTGATAACACCTTTTGCCAATACAGAGATACGCTCAAAGGCAGCGCGGGATAAATCAATCCTTGTCTTGGCGAACCTTTTACTAATCCTGTCGGTAACAATGACTGTAATGCTTTTATTATTAGCGCGATTGGTAACCCTAATAATGCTACCAAGAGGAAACAAGCGAGTAGCACAGGTAAAATTATCATCCCTAAAATATTTACCATTAGCCATTTGACCTTTTGAATAAGCATATGTGCCTTCTTTCTTCAGGCTTTCTATCGAATACCAACTCGCCTGTAAAGTTTCCGCGTGCGCCACGCTCAAGCTAATCGTTATCGCCACCAGCACCGCTATTATCACGGCGAGAATAAAATAAATAGGGTTGCGGGGTAATGGCGGTTCGTAAAAGTCTACTGTATGGCACATATTTTATTTCCTTTCTGCTAATTCTTGTCTTACTTTTGCGCCCAAATCCAAATACCTGCCAACCTTGGCAGGCAGCTTCAACCCTTGAGCCGAGGTAAGGCCGTTCAAACCCAAAGACCCCTCAACCTTGGCAGGCAGCTTCAACCCTTGAGCCGAGGTAAGGCCGTTCAAATACAAAGACCCGTCAACCTTGGCAGGCAGCTTCAACCCTTGAGCCGAGGTAAGGCCGTTCAAATACAAAGACCCGCCAACCTTGGCAGGCAGCTTCAACCCTTGAGCCGAGGTAAGGCCGTTCAAATCCAAATACCCGCCAACCTTGGCAGGCAGCTTCAACCCTTGAGCCGAGGTAAGGCCGTTCAAATCCAAAGACCCGTCAACCTTGGCAGGCAGCTTCAACCCTTGAGCCGAGGTAAGGCCGTTCAAACCCAAAGACCCGCCATACACACCATCTTTTACTATTTTACTCAAAGCCCAATTTAAAAAACTAATGAATGTAGGAAACCTATTTACAAAAGCAGTTTTATACTCTGTCTGGTCAACCCTATCATCATCAGTAAACCTTAACTCTATTTCACCCGCTGGCGTATAATGCCCCTCACGCCAGATTTTAGGGTCAAGTTTGAGATTTTTCTCGGTATTGCCGTGGCTATCTAAATCTGCCACCTTGATTTCTTTTGTAAGTGGATTATGTAAAAATGAAGCAAATTTGCACATTAAATCACCCCCTTATGGTTATAGTTTAATATATCGCGCATCTTAACTCTCTTGTTTGCCTGGCGGTAAACTCGGCGCATTTCCGCATTACATAATTAAACAACTCCGCTTTTTTCTCGGCTTCTGCGCGGGTCTTGAAGCGATCTGCGACCTCTAACTTAACTAAACCGTAGGTGTCGCTTTTTGTTCCCAGTATTACTAACCAATTACCAAACCCTTGACGGATGATTGCTTCACGCATGGCGGGCCTCCTAACAAAAAGACCCCGGTGCCTTGCAAGCATTAAAAAAGACGCATTTAATTGCGCCTCTTTTACCGGGGTCTCTGTTAGTAATTTTTTTCCGCTTGCAAGGACGCTCATTTCGTCTATTCCCTTGTGTTTGTATTCATGGGTAAAGTATAAGCCTATATTTCTGTTTTGTCAACTAAAATTATTGAACTATTTTTTGCACATCTTCAAGGCAATAAACGAGCAGGTAATTCACCGACGAGGAAAGGCAATTTTAAGGTTATCTTTAATAAAGAATTTTCTCCAATATTTTCTATTTCCATTAGTTTTTAAATGACAATTAATACAAAGGCTTATTAAATTATCTTCTTTGATAGATGCACAATCCATAGAACAAAATATTCTATGGTTAGATGGATAACTTTTAAATTCTCTACCACATTTTTGACATTTTACTATTATCATATCTTCTCTCAATAAAAAGGCGCTGTTCGGGTGTCATCGGTTTACGGTTAAGTAATCCGCCCTACTAAGCGCCGATATAGGCATAAAAAATCCGTATCCCGATGACATTAAAAGTATATCATAAAAATACGAAATGTCAATGTATTATATCAATAACATCCTGTAAACAATGTGCCTCAATAAAAATTCTATCGGGTGGTTTGTGGAATGCTTCTTTATAGCGGATTTGTTCGGGGCTTAATTTTCCTGTTGCAGATTTTACTTCTATTCCATACATAATACCATCTTTAAATGCTTCTAAATCACACTTGCCTCGTAAGGTAAAAGGATCGAAGCAGAATGTCCCACCGCGCTTAACCCCCATAGTTTTTACCTTACCACAGTAAGCGCCAATGGCCCGCAGATACCCCAAAATCTGCCTGACGATCACCTTTTCGGGTAGTTTAATCTGGTATATCATATCAAATCCTTGTCAAACCCTAATAAAACCTGCTCGTGTTCAGGGCAGTATATCCTAATTATTCCGTCATCGCCGGTTAACCAGAGGCAGAGGTTGACCGCGAGCCACTTGAGGCAGCAATGCAGGTAGACTTCTGATTTGTCGTCATTTAAAAGCATACAATTCTTTTCTGTTAATCGTCAATACCTCGGTTAACACAATATAAGTTGTAATTTAGCCTTATTACAACCCCAATGTAGTAAAATCTAACCTATCGGATGCCCGTCATAGTCGGCAACCCGCTTAGGCAAGGATATTTTGCCTATGCCCGGATTTACCCCGAAGCAATCAAGGGTTACCCTACTGTGGCGCTTTCTCGGTGTTTTGTAGTGTAACTTCTTTTTCTTTTTACTTTTAGCCATTTTCCCAATGCCCTGCTGACCGCGTCAAAACAAGAAGTAGCCTCTGCGGTAACATTATATTTCTCACAATAATGCGCCTTATTCCCCCTTAAATCCTTGATTAACTGGCGCATACTTCTTTTGCCCTGAAAAGTTCCCATTTTGGCGATGGCATCCCGGGTCGTTAAGGGGCAGTAGAATTTAGAGTTCCTCGGTATAAAAATGCGCCGGAAGCGCCGCTTGTCGTCGTAGCAAATAGTTACATATAAATTGCCGCATCCTACCTTGACTTTATAGGTAGCGCCTGGGGTAACTTCCCACTCTGTTTTTTGTATCATTTATATTCTTTCCCTAACGCCGTAAACTTACCCTTTATAATCGGGCATTGATGCACTTCAAAACGATCCGGGTAATAATAAATATAAGAGAAACCCTGCTGCCAATCAGCTAAATCCATACGCCATTCTTTGGCGAGTTTAAAGTCGCAAAGGCAATAATTCTCCCAACTTCCCCTTGTTCCCAACAGATCTGTTTTGTAGGTAGAACCACCCCGATGAGAATGCCCACATATTACAGAAAGACCATATTTCTCAAGATTTGCCTTGGCGGTATCCCCGGCCTTCTTTCTGATTATGGTTCCATGTAATAAAACTAATTTGCCCCTTATCCTATAATCCTCTGCGCCTTTAAGGAATTTTATATTCAATTTCTCTAGCCCCAATAAAAACTCCAAACTCATGGATCGTAAACAAGCAAGTTCTCTGGCTTTTCTCCAAATATACTTCCTCATCCGGTCAATGTGATTACCGGCATGAAGTTCAATTTCTGCGGTAGGACATATATCCCGTAAGTCTTTAAGATAAATATGTGTTTTGTCTATATCTTGTTGGAGGGTATTTATTCTCTTGGGGTTTTTATCAAAGTCGGATATTTGCCAGAAGTCGGTCAGGTCGTCGAGGATGTCTACGATGTCAGGTTTGAAGTCGCGGATGAAGTCAAATACAAGAGGGTTGATTTTTTTGTCTTCGTATGGGATGTGCTGGTCATTTAAGACTATTGCCTTTTTAACGCCAGTTTCTATCGTATAGCACCTCCTTTTTTAGTTTACCATTTCAATTTTTTTGAACTATTTTTTCCTCCGCCAAGTTTCCATGTAGAACCACTCTCTGTTTTTGGAATAATATCCCGGGCTATTTGTGAAATTTGTGAACTTCCCGGAATACCTATCAATGAACCACCTGCCCCAATAGTTTTTATTGCTCCCTTAAGTTTAGTCTCTGCCCTTTTTCCTGTCGCAACCGAACCCACACCTGTTAATAATTCCTCAAAAGCATTGATTATTGGAACGGGATTAGAAGAATATACAATAGCAGATACTAATTGCCCTGCAAGAGGAACACTTTGAAGCACATTTAATAATGTATTTTCCGTAAAACCTTTTTCTATTCTCTTAGGTTGAGTTATTTTTCTTGATACTCTGCGTATACCTTCTTCAACCGCACCGGCAAAAACAAGAAGCCAAAAGGCAGAAAATATGGCTTTCTTGTAATTTTTCTCTTTTATCCCTAACCGCCATATTTGCCTGTTGATATTATCCCACCTGTTAAGCATAAAACTTTGAAATGTAAGTATGGTTTTGTTAATAGAACGATTATCTGTTAAACCATACCCCGCAGTAATAGCAAGAGGTTGGTCTTTAAAAAAAGAGGAACCCTGACTTTGTCGCATTAACTTCGTAGCTTCAATTAGCAACTCAGGATCAGAATTTTTCAAGTCTATGGTAATACCTTTATCTGCGGCAAGTTTTTGGTAACTTCCGCAAGCAGCGGTTGAGCGCATAAGCCCATCCAAGACTTGCAGGGGTTTTAACCCTTTTTTCGTAAGATTAGCTAAAAATCCCTCGCCAAACTCCCTAAATGCAATATCATCACCAACCGCTTTCTTTATTTCGGGAAAATTATCCATTATGAAATTACGCCATTCCTTTGAAGTAGCTATTGAAGAGGCCCCTTTGGTAGCCCACTCTGCGCCTATTGTGGCTATTGTATCGGCGAATGATGAAAACTGCACTAATGCAGAAGATAATCTGAATGACAATACCCCTGCTCCGATATTCTTGCGCAATATATCCAACGCGGCAATCCTCTTAGCCCCCTCTGCACCGCCCTTGCGAGCCATTAAATCAAGCCATTGTAGCCAGGCAAGCGCCCCAACATCACCTAATTTTTCTTTCATTTCGGGAGAATTTACTATCTCAAAATACATTTTGATATTCTTGCCTGTATTAAGCATATATGCCACATCATCCATATGCCGACGGAAAATCTTGTCTATATTCAATTCCAGTTTTATATTGCTTGCCCTGGCGCGTTCTTTGGTAAAGCCCTGTTCAACAGTCTTGGTTTTTCTATTTGCTATCTGTTCAGGAGTTTGCCCGAAGCGTTCGTATATCTCAAGATCACTCATTAAATCATAATCGGACATAAAGGATACATAATTATCTACCTTTCCCACATCCGCATTATAGACTTCTTTTGCATATTGCTTTACCGCGGGATATTCTTTATTGAATGTATCTATAACAAATTTATAAACTTTTTCTTCCTGAGGAGTAAGTTTTATCGCGGCAATTTCTTCTTCGGTGATACCGCTATTAAGTAATCTTTCTAAACCACCCTCTTGCCTTGAGATGGCTACCGCGCCAATACGCTCGAACTCCTTATCGGTAAAATCTTTAGTTAAATTATACCATTGTTTTATTGTTTCGTCATTATGGGTAAGGTATTTTGAGAAGTCTTTATCTAACACCATTTTCATCTGTTTCATGCCAGTTATATCAGCAATCCCGTCAATAGGAGTAAGCCCAACACCTGTCTTTTGAGCATAATTCTGTAAGGCGATAGCGCGTTTCGCCCAGGCACTCGGTTTATCCCCTATGGGGAGTTTGGGCAACGCCTTGGATTTTATAGGTGTAGCCTCTTTTAATAACCCCTGTTTTATTCTTTCTTTTTTAGCTTTATAGACTTCTGTCCGCGCCCTTAGTTTAACTTGCCCCAATTTTTCTAAATTATTGACTTGTTTTGCTAATTGCCTTAATTGTTCCAAGGTCATATCTTTTAGTTCAACCTTGTCCAATATATCTAATTTTTCTTTAGGTATGCCTATCGGACGACCCTCTACTTTCATCCGTTCAATAAAAGCTTTCATACTTTCGCGCTTGGCGGTAGTCGCCTCGGTGCGCTTTTTAAGGTCAAACTTATCCCTTAATTTATCTATCGCCTCTTGATATTCAACCGCTATACCCTTTTCGCCTGCCGATTTAATGTTTTGGATTAAACCTGCAACTTCATCACGAATGGCTTTTTTCTGTTGCTTAGCCTCTGTTATCTCGGCATATTTTGTCTTCAAGGTTTCTAATTTTGTTTGCGCCTTGGCTTTTTCTGCCTCAATCTGGTATCCCCCTAATTCTATCTGCCGTTCTAATTTAGTGATTTCATTTTCGTAAGTCCTAATAAGAAAATCCTCGTTGGCAAGTTCTTGTTTTATTGCCTGTGTTTTGCTGATTAAATCACCAATGGGTGTGGCTCTGACATAATTTTTATGTAGTTTGTTAAATTGTTCTTCCGGCATTTCTTCCCCGCCCCCCACCGCAGTCTTAGGCGGCTCTTTCGGGGGTTCACCTGTGGGTTGGACAATATTAAATCTTTCCCCTACCCTTTTACCGGTAACAGTTTCAACAGTTCCTCTACTTTTTAATTGAGATACAGGAATTTTTAATTCTATAACTTCCACATCTTTATTACCTCTATTCCTCAACATTTGAGCGTATTCTTCAGCATCGGCCTTAGTATCACTTACCATTCCTTGTGTTATACCTTCTTGCCTAATTTTGTCTACATTCTCTTTAGTAGTAGCGTGATATACTACCTTCCCCTCACCTGTGGGAAAGGATAAATCTGATAATTTTCCTTGGATTAGTCTCCCGGCAGCGCTGATGATTATACTATCTCCTTCCCTCTGGACTAATTTGCCTACTTCTTCTCCTAATTTTACCATATCACCAATGTTAAATTGAGGAATAATCGCCTGGCCTTTTTGAGATTCCAGTAACGGTGTGGATGGTTTTGCGCTAATTGATTCTACCGTCTCAGTTTTTAACATTCTATTTATTGGTTTTATATTTAGACTTTCTTTTAATTTAGCCCAATATGGTTTATCTACTATGGATGTAATTTTTTCTACTGGTATTGCTATATCTACCGGCTTACCCTGTCTCCTGGCGAGTATAACACTTTTTAGGTCTTTAATAGATAAACCCATATCCCTCTGGAAAAAATCCCTGAATTCTCCCTCACTCATTCCTCCGAGTTTTTCAGAAGATAAATATAAATTTTTAGGTAGATTATATTCAGTAATAATATCTTTAGTAAAACGCTTTGCTAAAACAGGCGCTGTTTTATAAATTCCGCCCAAAATAAGTCCTTTGCCTACAAAATCCAAAAGGTCAACCATATCTTTGGTGCTTTGATTTGCTTCTTCTGGAAGTAAGTCTTTGACATTTCTTCCTTTTAAGAATTGATAGTTTTCCCCTTTAATTTTACTGATTGCTGCATTTTCTATTTCAGAAAGAGTTTGAAACCCTGCTAATCCCAAAGCGGTTGCTGCTGGATGGGTGGCTAAACCAGCCACAATCGGGGGAATAGATAAAGCCCCCAATAATTCTGCATAATTAGGATCACGGGTAAAAGTTTGCCTAGATAATGTATCATAATTCTTTTGTATTGTTTTGGTTGGCAAATCATAAACTTTTGAAAGAGCATAAACATTCTGGTCGTGCGCCTTTTGCTCTTCCGGGGACATCATAAAAGGTTTTGTAATAATTGATTTAATCGCATCTTTAAGCGTTGCGGGGGGAGGATTTCTAATTTCTCCCTGCATTTTTTCAAGGGTTGTTTTTTTCTCTTTTAGAAACAACTCCCTTGCCGCCTCATCCTGTAATGTCTGTGCGGGATTATTCTTAAAATAATCCACACTCTGCTCATAAGTCCAATTCTTCGGGTCTTGTTTTTCCTTGTGCGCTATCTGTTGGCGAAGGAACATAACCCTGTTATCTATCTCTTTTTGGGTTTTCTCGGTCTCAAGGCGCATCTCAAAATCATCTACCTTTGGTTCTCCCCAATTCAACGCTTTGGGGGGATTTATGGGTTCAAAATTCCAATTTAAAGGCATAGGTGCTCCTTATTTACGCTTGCCGAAATATTCTAAAACTTGGTTTTTCTCATCCTCTGTGAAAAGACCCTTTTTTATCATCGCATCCACATCATCCATAAATTCATCGAAAGCCAACTCATCCGTTATCTGACCGATCATCCCTTTAGCCCGCGAACTTAAAGGAGAAATATCGGGGTTTTTAAATGCTTTGAATGTAGACAAACCGCCAACTTCCTTAAAATTAGGATTTTTGCTTATGGGTGTTAATTGTTTTTTAACTTTTTCTATTTCTTTTATCTTTGTCGGAAACTTCTCGGTTACATCATCCCAGGTTATCTCCCCGGATTGCGCTTTCTTCACCGCTTCGTTCAAAGTTATCTTTACCTCGGTATCGGGTTTATTGGCCCGGCTGGTATAGTATGCTTCTTTTGCCTTTGACTCGGATATATCCTGTTTTTCTTTCTGTTCTTTAAGTGCTTCCCCCCCCGCCTGCGTCGGCATCTTCCTCTTCATCACCGCATCAAAAGCCGACTGCGAGTCATACCCCGCTTCCCGCAAACTCTTATACATGTCGGACTGCGTCTTCATTTCCTCTTGCTGTTTCTTCTGCTCTTTTTCTCGCGCAAGTAAGAAACTCGTCAACCCTTTTGCGATAGCGCCCATACCGGATTGTTCATATCCGACTTCACCGGTATCGGTATTTATTTCCTTCCGGGGCATCCCCGGTAAAGTAAATCCCTGTTCTAATAAAGTGCTTACTCCTGGCATATTGACCTCCTTAATTTAATAAATTAAAGAAATTACTCATTTGAGATGTATCACTACCAAACCCGGATGTAGATGTATTGCCTCCCTTAAAAAATCCTTGAAGCAAACTTGACAGTTGCGGTATTTGACTGAATAAACTTGCCAATGGGTTGCTTGTCGTAGTAGGCGCGTTCATCGTGCCGCCTGTGCCCCATTGCCCGCCCATAAGCATACTGGCCGCATCCAAAGGCATAGCCATTTCCTTGCGTTGCCTTACGAAATCAGTATATTGTCTTTCAAGGTTCCCCTGTTCTATCGTCCTCTGCAACGAACCTAAAGTTTGAGACGCGCCTATCTTCTTTAAAGGCGCTAGTGCCTGTTCGTATTCATCCATTTGCGCTGCCTGTGGAACCATATTTACCTGCCGACCGCGTTCTTGATTGATGAATTGACCTATCAAAGCGTTCAAGTCCGCTTGGTTGCGCCTGACTAAGTCGCCTTCCTGCGCGCCTGTCTCTGTTGAGAAATACTGGTTGCGGCTTCCTCTGCTTGCCCTCAACTTTGACATCTCATCCCCAAGATTTAAAGAAGCCAAATCTTTCCAGGATTTGATGACGGGCGAGGTCATCGGATTGGCATAATCTCCCCTTAAAGTATCTAACGCCTGTTGCCTGCCCGCGCCAAATAACTCTCCTGTATTTGGAGCGTTTAGGTATTTACCTAATATGCCGAGCCCCGTTTCTTCAAACGGTGTCGCCTGTGTGGTTAATTTACCACCGTAACTCGCGCCTGGCTGGAACTGTGGTAGGTATTTCTGAACCCAGGGCGCCAAGGTGTTAGCGGTAGTCTTCATCCAACTCGGGTAGTAATCCTCGAGGTTGACTGAACCACCACCCTCTTTTTTCTTACCACCACCGAATATGGACATAATTCCACCGGCTGCACCTGCAGCATTTGCTGCACCCCCCCAAAATGCTGGATTTGCTAAAAATGCTAATGCTGGTAACATAGTTTCCTCCCTTGTTTTATGAAGTCGATAAAATCCCTATATTTTCCAATGCCACTAATATAGCGTTAATTCGGCTCGTAGCGCTTGCCAAAGTTCCGTCCGCGTCGGTAATGTGCGCTTGTGCCGTTGTCGCAAAGTTATCTGATATTTTAAGACCGTTATTTATAATGGATGCCAGTTTAAAGGTATATTTAAGCAAGTCCTCTTCCAATGCTTTATCGAAGGCGCTTTCGGGTTTTGCTGTTTTTATGCGTTTGTCTATCTGTGCCATTTAAAATAAAAGCAAGGGCAAGGTTGAACCGATAATCACTCCCCGCCCAAACTCCTCCCTGATGTCGTTGCCGACATATATTGACCAATAAGCTATTCCCAATGAAACTACTAAACATCTTATAATAAAGCCGATATAATGATGCATAGAGATAGCATAGGGCAACATAGCAACCGCCACGCCCAACCCATGCAGAAAGTAATTAAGAAAAGTTTTATCACTTCCCTTTTTACCCCAATAAGTAGTCAATGCCCCGAACATAAGCCCGAAACATAATACAAGCCACCAGCTCCAGCCTGCCCATAGGCTTAAAGATAATATAAAGACAAAAGGAACACCTAAATCCCTTACCTTTGTGTTATATTTATCAGAACCCCCCATGCGATAAAGAACACCACAAGCGATAGAACAGATTAACCAAAGTAGTAATTTTACCATTCAAACCTCATTCCTACGCGCACCCCAAAACCTAAACCTTCAACTTTGCTTTTCTGCTCCGTATATACTTCTGCAAAAGGTATTAGGGTTTTCTTACGCTCGTATATATGCTGAACCTGCACATTCGACCCTGCCTGTGCCTGGATATTCTGCGTGTTCGTCGGCTCGGGTTTTTTAAAATACGCCTTCCAAAAAGTGAACCCGACGAATAGGAGTGCGGCAAGCCCGAGCCCAAACATACTAGTTTTCGTCCAGTAGAGTCCTGTAAACGGGCTCGCCACAAGTTTCTTTATGTCAAACTTTTCTCCCGCAGCCATATTATTTCTTCTCTTTCAAAATGAAAGTCAGGTAAAAATACATCCCTAACCCACCGACGATAATTCCGATGATAAAGTTAATCACTTCTGCCACCTCCTTTAACTGTTAAAAGCTTCTTTAATTTCATACCACTCTTTCCTGTCTACTATTTTGCCATCTGGCAACTTATAATATTCCTTATGGCATTCCCGGCAAAACCCAACCACCTGAAAGCGGATATTGATTTGCTCTAACGGCTTGTTGTGAATAGGGCATTGTTCGTTCATTTATAAAATATCCCGATTATGCCGACTAAAATCCCTAATCCTGCTATAACATACGCCCCTACTACGCTCTGCATTGAAGCTTTGCCTTGCAGTTCAGCCCTTGACTCCCTTAATTCCCTTATGTCTTTCGCAATATTAGAAAATGCTGCTTCCCAAGTTTCCCTCGGAAGATAGGTTCTTTGCATTTCTTTTAATTGGCGGGCTTCATTGTTTAAATTTTCCAACCGCCTTTCATATTCTCTCGCCTGTAATTCAAGGGCTTTGTTTTGGGCTTCTAATTTAAACAGAAAAAACTCTTTAAGGCTTATTCCGTCTTTATAGTTGAAACCATTGTCAATTTGGCTCATTTTTTCCACCCAAGTAATAAATCTAATTTGCTATTTACGCTGTCAAAACTTTTGTTTATCGCCACAACTGCGCTTTGCAATACGGCAATATCTTTTTTGCTTTCGCTTAACCCTGATACCGCTGCTTCCGCTTTCCTGTAAGTTTCAAAAAAAGTAACGGATAAAAGGAAGGTAATAATGGCGGTTAAAATTACATACACCATTTTTAATCCCACATCATTACGGCGTTCTTTTTTATACTCTGCACCCTCGTTAGCCATAGTTAGCCCTTTCGTTCCTCGCGTGCTAAATAATAACAAAAGAAGTTCCTTAAATAGAATATCTCGCCACTCTCGGCGTTTCTAAATCTAAAGCGTATATGATCAGCGACTATGTCAAAATACAACCTGAACAGTTGAGTAGCCGCGGATAGGGTGATATAGGCGGCAGATGAACTATAAGGAATATTCGTCCAGGTATCTCCGTAATCATCTGAATAATCCACATAGAGTTTTGCGCCCACACTTCCCCTTGCCCACAAATCTAATTGCAGCCAGCGTTTATAAAACTCTAAAACATCCACCGTATAATCTTTGGTTTCAAAAATAGAGGATACCGCAATCCCTAAATCATTGGTAGTCGAGTAGTCAAGTTTAGCGGTATTGCCTGCGGAGTTACCGAACATTACCTCTTCCCAATCCTGGATAGAGTCTCCGGCATCCCATGTATCAAGCGCCTCATCCCACGACCCCGGCGTATCGTCATTCCAGCTTTGCGTCGCTATCTTCTTCCAGGCAACCGCTGCCGTAATACTCGAGCAGGTATCATAATACCAAAATCCTGTCCGGTAGTTATATTTCCATACCTGCGAGGGCCAGGTTTCGCCGGTTACCAGGATAAAAAACCATATCTCGGTTAAGTTTTTAATATGCAACCCAAAGCATCTTTTTATCTTGCTGCGGTCAATGGTAGAAAATACCCTGTCCCTTACGGCAGCACCAATAGGCTCTTCCCTTATCCCGTTCCATACATAGAAATCCGTATGCCCCATAAAGAAGTGTTTGCCCTCGGCGTCCACTACTGCCCTGGGAGAAGCAAGCCCGATGCCTGTCTTCATACAGTTGAATTGGAATATATCAGTAGTATCAACCTTAACCCCAAGCCATAAAGACTCTTCTTTGTATGCCGCGATATATTCGTTTAACTTCATTATGTTTTGTATGGCGGACGGTTCGCTGCTTATCAATGCAGAACCGGCATTGCCGCCCGTCCATGTCTCGGGCGCATCCGTATCGCACCACCTTATCTTCCAGGGTTTGATGTCGCCGCCCTCTGTAACATAGGCAAGGACTAAATAAGGCGAAAGATAAGTCATATATTTGGCAAGCGGGGGGCTGCCGCCTAACGCCGTATTGTTGCCCGAACCCGTCCATTTCCTTATCCTATCTATCCCGTTTGTAAATGCGATGAATTGACTTTCAGTAACATTGGCAAACGACAAGAAATCTTCATCCCCGCCGGAAAGCACCGTTGTCAATATACTATCCCATACCAAAGTCGTTGTATTATATCTCTCTAGTTGTGTCTTTGATGCGCGGATGAGGTATTTTATCGACGGTAACTCTAAAACTCCCAACCCCATAATCTGCGTTGCGTCCGATATTGCGGAAGCCCCATACAAGGACTTGCCCGGGCGTTTGCAAATCTCATTCGCCAAAAAGCGCATATTCTGTGGATAGCCTGAAGTATCGCTGATAAAGGTCGAGGGTTTGCTCCAGTCTACGCCCTCGACTGGCATTAAAATCCCTTTTCTAAGTAAAGCAGACATTTTTTTTAACTCCCATTTTGGCTTCACTAATTTTTTTCCGATGTTCTTCTGAAAATATTTTACCTTTTGTATGTAAATGCATATGACAACTCCTACATAAAGGTTGTAGATTATCAATGTTATTATTTCTTCTATTTCTATCTTTATGGTGAATACAAATATCTTCAGTAGCTCCACACTTATCGCAAAGTATATTAATATTAAATTCTCTATAAACCGCATTTGCTATTTTACTTAAATAATTTTTTAATCCACCTTTCCATCGAGGATGTTTTTCCCTACACCTACCAAACATAGGATTTTTTTCTCCTGCTAATCCAATCTTACCTAAATGTGTAAGGCGATATTTATTTCTTTGCTCAATAGTTCTTTTAGCACCAAGAGCATTTTTATTATTTAACATCCCTATACAATTTTTTTCCCTAATTTCCAATGTTCTAATGTATTTTCCTCTAGGCATATTTACCTCTTATGTTATGTTTTGATAATATACATCACACTTTCATAAACTGGAATATTGTCCGCGGCATCGTGAGTATGACCATTACCACCACCAGCATTAGCAGATGCGATTTCTGGAGCTGCAACTGCTCCACCGATAGAATATAAAGCTCCTCCAACTACCGCAACAGATATTCCTAAATTATGATTGTGCGCCGGTATTTCATCAGTAGTTAATATGTGACTCGGGGTTGTATGAGTATCTGATCCTGCACCTGTTCCTGGTGTCGCTGAACCTCTCGCAAACTTATTGACCAAACTTGGCAGATTAAATGTGGTTACTGTATCGCCTGCCCCATAAGCCGTGCCTATTACGGCAAATAATGCCGCATAAGTTACCCTTGAAACTGCCGTTCCTGCGCAAGCAAGCCATCCTGTCGGCGCAGCCGCTCCGCCATACATCCTGATTTCACCGACGATATAAGCGTTTATAACACCAGATTTAGTAAGTTGAATATCATTGTTGTCTTCGTCGGTAAAAGTCAATTCTGGTTTACCTGATACGGTCTGCGCCCCCAATATCGGCAGTCCTGTTGCGCCTACCCCTATATCCGCAGCCTCAATCAAAGTTACCTGTTTATGATAACCTATTTGGGTATCGCCCGTCTCATCTGCCTTAAAGTTATGGTCAGTAGCAAGGCGCTCTCTGATAGCGCGCTTAAACTCTCTTATATCATCATCGCCTAAACTTCTCGCCCTGTTTCCGGCGGGTTTGGTTTCGTCGTGAACCTCAACATAAACTGGCATATTTCCTCCTTATAATAAATTACTCTTTACTTGCCTTATCGCCCTACCTTCTTTGTCTTTTTCTATCGCTAATAAATCGGCATACAACCCTGTTGGATTTCCGCCGGTGTCCTCATACATCGACCGCCAATACTGTGCCTCTTGATATAACCCTATTCCTTGATTAAGCCGGTATAAAGTCATCTGTTTCAACACTTCCCGCCAATGGTCAGGCAGGGCTGGGGTGTCGGCGTCCGCGCTTTGGTCTGTCGGCGCCTTCGTCCAGTTTATCTCAAGCAAGTGCGTTGCGTCATCCGGTATGGGCCAGGGAAGTATTGAACCGGAGTAAACAGTGTATTTGACCGGATCCGCTTTAGTATCAGGGTTTGTCCTGAATGGGTTTGGCTCTAACTCGTCATATTCTTCTTTGGTGATATGCTCTAACTGCCAACCGCTATCCCCTGATGCCGTCCCCTCTAATAGTTTAATCGGGTGTATCAGGTGCATAATCGTAGTCGGCAGGCGGTAATCGGGCTGGCCACTCACCGTCGGCACATATGAGGTGTATTTATACGCGCCATGCGACATTTTAAGGGCGACTGCGAGGATAGAGTCATTGTAAGCTTGAACCAACTCTGTATCCTTATCTGTCCTTTTTAGGTCATATTTTACATAAGTCTTGAATGAAGATAAAATCATAATTCCTCCTATACAGGCCTGTCTATCCAGGAGCCTGCGGTTTCTACTCTATCTGTCCAGGTCGCGGCATGTTCCGACCTATCCGACCAAGCCGTTGAATGTTCGACTGTATCTGTCCAACCATAAGATGAAGACGAACTGCATGACGATGAACAACTGCTGCAACTACTACAAGAACTGCAACTCGAGCATGATGAGCTGCTGCAAGATGAAGATGATGACCTAGAGCTGCTTGATGAGCATGACGAACAACTACTGCAACTACTACATGACGATGAACTACAAGATGATGATGAACAACTACTACAGCTTGAGCAAGAACTACTAGAACATGACGAACACGATGAACAAGAAGAACTACTACAAGAACTGCAACTCGACGAAGAACAAGAAGAACATGACGAACTGCTACAGCTCGAGCAAGAACTACAACTTGATGAACTGCTGTATGAAGACGATGATGAGCAGGACGAACAAGAACTGCTTGACGAACTACGGGACGAAGAACTACTACAGCTACTACAAGAACTACTCGATGATGACCTACTGGAACTGGAAGAACAACTAGAACAACTACTTGACGATGACGAACGGCTAGATGAACTAGAACAACTGGAACAAGAACTACAACTCGATGATGATGAAGACCGTGAGCTTGAAGAGGAACAAGAACTAGAGCTCGAACTACTAGAACTGCGCGAACTTGAAGATGAAGAACTTAATAAATCCCCATCATATTCTAAGTTGGTATTTCCATATGTATACGCACTATCGTCGTATTGTTTAATGGCCATATTAGTTTAAGTAGATCAACTTCTCTCCGCTTAATTCTTCTACTGCCTTAACAAACCCAAACATATCCACATTGATAATATAATTACCTCTCTCCGAATAATAACTCCAAGCTAAAGGGTGTGGTTTTTTAAAGAGTTTAAAAACATGGGGGCCTAATGCTGTTATATTTCCTGCTTCATCCCTAACCTTTAATTCTGAACTTGAGGATACATCTACGGCATATAACTGGATTGAATCCGCAGGACTAGTTGAAGGAACTGTTCCATTAGGAATAGCCAATACTTTCGCTGCGGAAGTGCCAAATGTTTCCGTTCCAATCCCTACATTTCCATTAGCATCTACCACTAAAGATTTAACCGCAGCAGCAACATCAGCAGCGATTATTCTATGCAAAAGCGAATGGTCAGGGCTACTTAATATATTCGTCGTGCCAGGTTGAGATATAGCCATTATTTCCTCCCGATATGGATAAACTTCTTGCCCGTTATTTTCTCTACCTCTCGGATAACCCTAAACATATCCACATTGATTTCACCGTGAGCATTTTTAGAGTGAAAAGCCCAAGCTAAAGGATGAGAAGGATTTATCAAAGCGAAGTTGTGAGGGGATAAAGTAGTAATGTTTCCAGCCTCATCTCTGACCTTGAGTTCAGATGAATTTGTGCCTATAACCATCTCCACTTCTGCGATAGAATTATACCCACCGCCATCAACTGCAGTAACATCAATTTTTATATATCTGTAAGCGGTTGAATTGGTAAAAGTAAATTCTCGCCATACTCCAATCGACCATCCTGTTTGTCCAGTTACAGTCGCTAATGTAGTCCAAGTACTATCGTTATTTGAGCCTTTGATAGTAAATGTTTTAGGAGCATAAGTTAATCCATCAGTTCTTGGAAGAATACGCACTTTATTTATGGCCCAAGAAACACCTGACCCAAAATCATATTCCAGATAATCAATACCGCCAGTTGAAGAAGACATCCAAAAACTGCTTGAGGCATCATCAGCAAAAGCCCATGATGGTAAGTTACCGTTAGTTGAACCACTACTAGCAGTTCCGCCAGAACATTTATCAGCACCATAAAGCAAAGCATCTTCCGCATACAACTGCACTTCATCCGCAGGAGAGGATGAAGGGGGAGTGCCATTCTTTAAAGCAAGGACTTTGGCAGCTGAAGTGCCGAAAGTTTCTGTGCCTATGCCGACATTACCGCCAGCGTCAACTATTAAAGATTTAACTGCTGCCGATAAATCAGCAGCTATGATTTTGTGCAAGGTTGAATGACTTGGGCTGTCTAATGCGTCACTTGATGCTGGTTGTGCGATTGCCATAATGTTCTCCTATTCTTTTATCCACCATCCCTTTAATACTTCTATATCCTTCATCTCTTCAAACTTCTTAAAAATATCCACTTCCCATGTATTCATATATCTTGTATCTAAATATTTTAATTCCGGCGGCAACCATTTATTTTTATACGCCCTGTTTAACTCCGCATGCAGGTGCCGGTAGCCAACCAAGTCATACCAAGCGCCCTTAGCCGGAGCCCATTGTTCATCATCAGCGCTCTCAACTATTTTATGCTTTAATCCTAAATCCTTTATCGCCCTGCCGAACCTGCCCTCTGCGTTGCCTATTTCCTGGGTGTATTTCTCATAGACCTCAAAAGGTATAAAATGGTCTTGGAAATGCTGGACGATTGCCTTGACCGCTTTAGTCTTGCCGATAAAGCCGCAAGTGTTGACTGAACGCTCTCTTACCGGCCCGCAACTCATGATGTCGTCATCGCCTAATAACTCAAGCAGTTTAGGGAACCCTTCAGGTTTTTCCATGATAAAGTCGCCGTTTGAACAGTAGATATATTCAAAATCCTGCAATACGGTAATCCCCCACTTCAAAGCCCAGAAGTAAGGGTATAACACGCCGCCCCAAGTCTGCCAATGTCCCATTGTAAAGACATCAATATTATCCATTACATCTTTCCCCGGCATGATCGAATTGTAGTCAACCGCCTCGTGCTCGGGGTTGATGTAGTTATCATAGTAAAGGCAGATTAAATACCCTAATTTCCTATGGCTTTCAACCGACGCGCGCAAGAAAACCCTGTTGCCCGGGTGCGAGGTAAGCAATATCCCTACCTTGCCGAATATCCGGTTAGCCCAGGTGTCATTAGCCATAAAATTCTTAATGACCTGTTCGCCGTCTTTGCGGTCTTGCTCGCTTAATTTCGGGTCTAATAAATCAGCCCTTGTCCAACCCATTAGAACTTTCTCCTTAAAATCCTGAAAGCCACCTTTAACCTCTCGAAAAAACCTAACCCGTTTATAAAAGACTTCAGCTCGGGCAATATTAACTTATCTCTCTCACGCGCCAATTTCCGTAGTTTTTTCGCCAGGCGTCCATTCATATATCGGCTTTTCTCCGTAGTGTTCTATCGGGTAATACTTGCGGTTATAGTCGGAGTCCTCGCTCTGATCCCAATACTGGTATAAATACCGCCTATCGCCCGTTAGATAAAACTTACATATGGTGTTGCGTTCATAATCCGAGAAATACAAACAATCATCATAAAAATCAAAATACTTTGACTCTATCGGCTCTATCTGTTCCTCTGATTTATACTCTAACTCCGCGCCTAAATTACGGTATCCTAACACATCTTTCCATGTTGACGGTTGGTTGAAGAATGTGTAGTGGTCGATAGAACCGTCCAAAGGATAAAGGGGTTGTATCGGGGCAACGGTTTCCTTTAACCCTAATTCATATACAGCATCCCTTAAATTCTGCTCCGGGTGGTTTGGATAACCCTTTGCCGGATGTTTCATCTTTTCATTCATCCAGTCTATAATCTTATTAAAGGCATCTATCTTATACAAGACGCTTGCGGTATGTATTACGCCGTTGGGTATCTCCGGCGAAGTAGATGAGGAGTTGCCCATTAAATCTCCGCCGCCTAAAATCTCTTTTAACTTATGTAACCCTTCCGGCTTATCCCATATGCAGTCGCCGTTGGTGCAGAACACATACTTAAAATCAAACTGCTTTAACACCCCTTGCGCGTAACGCACATTCCAGAACCAACCATCTCTCTTGTCGTTGTCATAAGTGCCGTGCTTGAATACCCACGCATGCGCCAGGGCGAGGTGTTCGGGCCTCAAGAAAAACTGCCTCATTGTCGCCTGCTCCAGTATGTTATCCGCCCGGTAGTGCGAGTCATAAGCGCCTAAAATAAAACAGTTGGCTTTACGGTAATTAGCCAGGGTTGCTTTCAAGAATTTAAGGTGCGCGTTATAGGTAGTTACGATTATGGCGGTGTCATACTTGTAAGGTATGGCGTTATAGTTCTCAACCAAATCATACCAATCCATGCCCAAATCATTATTGCGGCTTGAGAAGTCGTTGTTCAATAACTTCTTTTCACCTGTCAAAATCCTGTCTAAATCGTTCATGTTTGATAATACTTTAAGTTATCCGGTTTGCGCCTGACCATAGTCAACCCGACATCCATAGCCGAGTGCGGAAAGGTAAACACATCAAACCGCTTGTCTTTTTCGAGTTCCTGCCTTAGCTGATAGACCGTGCCGCACCTGTTCAAATCCAAGAACTCATCGCTTAGCGGCAAGGTATCATGCAATAAAATAAGCCCGTTCGTATCTATTAAACGCAGGACATTATAAAAATCTTTCCACGCCTGCTCGTAGGTATGTTCTCCGTCGATGAACACAACCGCCAATTCCGGTATCTTGACATCCTTAAAAAAGTCATCTGACTTGCCGGTATAGACTGTGGCGTAATTGCCGAAGTATCCGGGGACTGTCTTTGCGTTCGTGGTAACGCTTTGCTGAAAATCGCAGAAGTATGCAGGGCGGTTATACTTGTTTGATAATAACCCTAAGAATACCGAACTCTCCCCGCAGCCGATTTCAAGTATTGCACCCTTAGAAAAAGTCAAAGCATAGTCGGCAAGGGTATAGACTATCCTCATCCTGTTCCAACCGGATGTTTCTTTGGTTAGTGAATTATAAGTATCTAACGCGCCTGGATGTATCATCTAACTCTCTTTAGGTAACCATTCGGGTGAAAAGTGAAACCTAACCTTTCACACTCCTTATCTATCATAAAATTGGTATGCGTCCTTAAAAACTCAGTTATCGCCTCGTAAGGCCCCTCGCCCCACTTCCAGGGAACGGGATGCCCGTTGACATGGCTGTCTTCGATTATCAGGTAAGAACCGACAGGAACTAATGTATGATAAAGCTCCATTTCTTTTAAGACATGGTCTTTTGAATGCCATGAGTCAAGGATAACGATATTGTTTTTACCTTTTGTAACCGAGTTAATATAATTAAATACTTTAGGCTCTACGCTTGAACCCTCTATATCTATCACCCTTTGCTGTTTTATCCGCCTTGCGATAGAGTCAAGTTCTGTTTCCCTTTTCTCAATATCTACCGTCAATACCTCACCCTTGCCTATCAGCTGCATTATCGCGGCATAGAATAAAGACGAACCGCCGTATCCTGTGCCGGTCTCAATGATATAATCCGGTTTAATCTTAAATATCAAATCCTGTATTATAAAGACGTCGAAGGGTGAAGTTAATAAAGGCACACCCAGCCAGTTTAATTTTTCCCACATCCTCTCATTCTCGAACTCTATATGAAAATCGTTGACTACCTTACAATTCATTTAAGTATTTCTCCGTCTATGATAGCCAGGATATTAGGGTTATTCTTTATCGCCTCTTTTTGTTCAGGGTCTAAATGAACAACATTCCCAAGCAGTATTGCCTTAAAATCCACTCCTGCGTAACCTTTCAGGTTAAGGTGTAATTTATCGTAACTCCAAGACGGGTTCATTGCCGCCTCAATAGGAAGACCTAACTTATCCCTAAAATACTTATTGACTTCGTTTATAACCAAATCGTTATGGTCATAACAATAAATCTTCTTCCAGGGTTTTACCATATTAGCTAATAAAATATCCATGCCCCTGCCGCATTCGCAAACTATCAGGGTATCGGAATAATCCTTATGTTCTTTCAAAAGTTTAAGCATATTCAGCTTAAAGTTGCCCGTAGTAACCTGGTATTCATGAGTAAATAAATGGTTATTTTTAAGCACCCTCGGCAAAGGATCGAGTTTATAGGCATCTTCTCCATAAATCAAAATTTTACCCATTTCTATTGTCCACCAGTCCGCACACCAAATATGCCCTTCTTTTATGACGGCTTCCTGCTGGTCAACGGGAATAAGATTGCTATTAACCGACTGGATAAAATTCCTGATTTCCAATATCTCTTTTTCTGAAAACACTTAACTTACCTTTCCGTCTTTAAACCAATAAGTTGCTTTTGCTTTCGGGTATCCTGTCGCCCAATAATCGCCCTTAAAATGTTCCCTGTTCCCCGATGGCTTCCAACAGGTGGTACTTCTATTATCTTCTGCCAATTCCCGATGATACCACTCATGGGGGCGCTGGTTGGGAATAACCCAAAATTCGGATTTAAGAGGCATCTGTCAATTCCCTGATATAATTATCGACGATAAACTCTTCCTTCGCCCTCTCGCGGGCGTTAGCACCCTTATTAAGCAAATCCTCATAAGTAACATTTTTGATAACTTCCTGCATTTGCTCTTTAGTGTCGCATAACCAACCGCACTCGGGTGTCACCCTGTCGATTGCGCCACCCCAGTTATCCGCTATGACCGGCAACCCTGCCGCCATGGCTTCGATGATAACCCGCGGACCTTGATCCATATACCCTTGGGGCAAAGAATACCAGAATAGATTTCCTGTGCCTAAAAACTCGGCTATAACCTCGAGCTTATCTGTCCGGGGTTGTTTGCTAAACCTTTCGCTTGGCTGGATAAAGCTTGGCCCGGGCAACATACTTATTTGAACATCTGTTCTACTATTGAGAACATTATTCAGTTCGCTATCGAAGTCTTTAGCAAATTTGACATCCCCCTGCGAACTATGCCTGACTATGCGCAAACACCTGTTATAATCCGGCTGCACCTTAAAGAATGGCGTCAAATCCGTGCAAGGCGCAAGCACCCTTGTCTTGGCGTTTGGCTCGTGTTTAAGCAATTCTTTCTCTTGCGTTGAGTTTAAAAACATATACTTATCCCAACCCTTTGTCCAGGGGATTTCGCCAACACTCCCCCTGCGGTAGTTGAGCATCATGATTTTACGGCCTGCGTTAATATTAGAAAACACATCCGATATTTCAGGTTTGCCAAAATCCCAAATATAATCATCCCCATAAACAAATATCACATCACATTGTTCATTCAGGGTATCGTAGCTTTCGGTTACTTTTAAATCAGGCATTTCATTCTTGATGCACTCCTGAAATTCATGGCTTGCGACTTTATTTCTGAAAGGGATAAACTCAACCTTATGACCGTTATTTAAGAGCAGTTTCATTATGGTAGTGATTGACCTTGCGCACCCGCCCCAACCCCTTGCGGTTGATACAACCTTGATATGCTTAGTAGGGTTGCCCGTTTGAGGGCAAATCGTGGCTTGTGGGGGCGTTTCTGGCGAAATTAGGGGTATTGTGGCGTTCTCTGCCACCTTCTTAACCCAAGTATGGCAACGCCTGCCGCCCTTTACCGGCCCATCAAACCTATCTTTGACATATTTATCCTGCGCTGACCTCTCCCCCGGCCTGCCTGCATCATGGATAATAAGCACTTTGCCCAGCTCGGAAGACATCTTAATGGCGTCATCTCTTTTAGCCCCGCCAGAGTAAGATGAAGCCGGGCCATCGCAAAAGACTAAATCAAATTGCCCAAGTGCATGATAGCCGGGTATTTCCTTGCCATCCCAAGGGCGAATATCCAGATTAGGATTAATCTTCCTTATCTTGTCCGCCCACTCCGGCATAACCTCATAAGCTATGACTTTGCACCCTAACTCCGCCATTTTAAGGGTAGATAACCCGCAGCCAAACTCAAGGACTGTTTTGACTTTATATTTTCCAATGACCTCTTTAATGACATCCCAATCTTCTTTTTCTATACAGGTATTGCCAAACTCAAGGGTATCGCTACTCTTGCACGCGCAGGGCTCTTTCTTTATCTCTACGGCAGGCGCAGCCACCTGGGTTTTCACAATGTTCTTGAACTGCTTGGGTTTCTCCGACACCACGCCTTTTTTCAATCTGCCACCAATATAATACTGGTTCAGGGCTCGCGTCAGGTCTTCCGGCTTTATCATATCCACACATTTAGGCACCTTCTCCCCGTTTATATCTATCAAGTCTTTGCAGGCGTTAATATCGCAATGCCAGCAAGCGTTAATCCCACAAGGCAGGCAACCGTCGTTTGCCAGGTATTGATGGCCATGGTATCTTGTGAATGATACCGGCTCCCTTGCCCCCGCTATGACTAAGGCAGGTTTGTATAAAGCGCCTGACAGGTGCATGTGGAAACTCACCAAACCAATCGAACCTTCAGCATTAAGAAAAATCTTGAGCAAATCCCTTAAACCAGTATTTTTATCTTCCGTCTTGCCGACATAATCTATGATATTCGCGCCTTGCAACCTTGGATGGTTATCATTGGCAGCGCCTAACTGAACAAACATCACATCTTTATTCTGATTTACAAACTCCTGCCACCTCTCAAACGGATACATCTTGCAACCCCAACCCTTTTCACCGCCGATTATTATCGGCCAATAGGGTTCTTTGAACATCCTCGGCGCGTTATATTCTTCTTCTGTCAACCAGATGTCGCCGCGGGATATGCCTTGCTGAAAGTTTATCTTTAATGAATCTTCTATCGAAACCCTGAAGGCATTGGCAAAATGCCAATCAAGGCGGTTACTCATATTCGTCAACTTGCCCGGGCCTATCTTTAAAACATTAGTATCCCCCGATAATAAATCCGCGGGAACTATCGTCTCAAGTGCTTTACCATTGTTGTAATATGGCTTGATACTCTTATCTATATATGGGTTGTTATCCCAGATGTGCATAGCGGTGGATAATACATTGACCTTGATGTTTGGGAATGCCGCCTTGAAATCCCTCACGGCGCAGGTATACATGAACATATCCCCTATGCGCTGGCGGTTGTGGAAGATAATCTCTTTTAAGTTCAACCCCTGGTGCGCCTTTGTAGTGATATTCAATTCATCTTCCGCTACTTCCAATAATTCTTTCATCAGGTCTTTTTGCTCTATGTCGCCATGAACATGGATGTGGCTGTCGGCAAAACTTTTGGTAACAACTAAGTGCTTATCCCTTGCCTTTATCTGTTGGTCTTCATTGCCGCAAATAAGACATTTCATTTACCATCCCTCTTCTATCTTGTCGCAGATATATTCGACATCTTCTTCGAGAACATGCATCCCGATAGGTAAGGATACATATTTGTCTTGGATACGATCCAACACCGGTAACCCTGCGTTTATACCCCCGAATATTTTATATTGGTCATTCCTGACCTGCACCACATTGCACTCAACCCCCGCGTCAAACAACATCCTCGCGAAATCATCCCTGCGGTAGACAAGCACGGTAGCAAGCCAATAGACATTGGTTTTTCCGTCGATGAGTTTAATATCGCATATATCTTTTAATCTCTTTTTATATATATCAAACAATTTCTTGCGGTATGCCAGCGTTGTTTGGTAATGTTTCAACCCCTCTATGCCCATAGCCGCCCCTATATCATTCATGTGGCGCTTGGTGCCCGGGTATTCAATATCAAAACACATCATTCTGGTGCGGTAAGACTCATAGTTATTCTCTATTTCTCTTTCCCTATTTACCCCGAACCAACGCAGAAGTTTTGCTTTCTTATAATCCAATTCATTATTTACAACCAGCATCCCGCCGTCGCCTGTCGTGATATGTTTTATAGCTTGGAAGCTATAACAATTATAGTCTCCATTACATACCCCTAATGCCTGGCAGGCGTCGGAGACAACCGGTATATGCAACTTGCCTACATCCGCTCCAACACCGCCAAGATGAACCTGGACTACTGCCGCGGTTCTCTCTGTGAGTTTGGCTTTTACATTCAACGGATTTATGCAAAGGGTATCATCTAAAATATCCGCCCATACTATTTTTACACCCCTGCGTAACAATGGCAGGTTTGTGGCAACGCAGGTCAAGGGCGTGGTTATTACCTCATCGCCTGGCTTTAAGTTTATAAGCTCATACGCCAGCTCAAGCGCCGATGTGCCGGAGTTAAGCGATACGGGATATTTGACTTTGAATAATTTTGAGAAATTATATTCAAACTCATCAACCTTTTGCCCTTGCGCCAGTTGCCCGGAAGACAAAACTTTCTCTACCGCTTTATAAGTTCCTTTCGGGATGTATGGAGAAAAGAGCTTAATCATTTACCACTCCAGCCATTTCGGATTATCTAAATACCACTTTATTGTTTTGACTAAACTCGCCTCAAAGGTCTTTGGTATTTGCCAACCCATCTCTTTCATCTTTGTCCCGTCTAACCCATACCGGAGATCGTGCCCGGGTCTACTCGAGTGGAAATCCACCAGTTCATATTTCAACGGCTTGCCTATGACTTCCGCTATGAATTTTGCCATATCTAAATTGTCGACTTCTCTTTCACCGACGATATGATATGCTTCCTTTATGCAACTCTTATCCAGTAAAAACAACAGGGCAGCGGCTACATTACGGCTATGGATATAGAATCTTGAGCCCGCCTTTGTCCTGGTCGCATCGCTATGTATGATTACGGTTTGGTTATTTAATACTTTCCTGATTGTCGAAGGAACATATTTTTCCGGGTGCTGTCGTTCGCCAAAGCAATTCATCGTCCGGGTTATCACAATGGGCATCCGGTAAGTGTTCGCATACGCCACGCATAACTGCTCGGCTCCCGCTTTTGTCGCGGAGTATGGGTTAGTCGCGTTATACCTGTCGTTTTCTTTGAACGCTACTGTGCCCGGCGCTGGCCCAAAGACTTCATCAGTCGAAAAATAAAAGAACTTTTTTAAATTAGGCAGGTGTTTGGCAAAATCAAGCATGTGCATTGTGCCTAAGATATTATTGATTACAAACGGTTCAGGATTTTCTATCGAACGGTCGACATGGCTTTCAGCGCCTAAGTGCAGGATATAATCTATATCGCCTATCTCTTTGACTAACCCGGGAGGGATAGCGTAAGCGAAGTCCGCTGAAAACAATTTAAGCCTCGGACTGTCGATATAACCCGTATCTCTTAACCGGTTATACCCGTTCGAGGCATAGGTGAGCTTATCTATACCAACGATGTCGAAGTCGGTATTAAGAATTAAATGTTCAAATATATGGGAGCCGATAAATCCGCAGATCCCCGTTAAAAGCACACGCATTTAAAGATGGGCCGGGGGGTTAGCCCCAGCCCATTCCGTTGTGTTACTTATAAGTGATCTCGGTAAATACCTCTGCTCCGCCTTCACCATACCAAATGCCGGTGTCAAATTCCTTTCCTTGCGGCCATTCTTTGGTAATAGTTCCACTTGCCGTGGGTAAAGCAAACAACGCCTCAATCGGCGCCGTTCCATCCAAGCCATCTCTCAGATAGACCAATGAGCCTGCCGTCTGGCCTGCCCATGCGATAGTGATAGAGAAGACATAACCATGTCCAGTCTTTATCAGCTGGTCTTCTGTGAGTAGGCCTGTTTCTGCTAAGCCTTGTATCCTACCCATTGGTTATATCCTCCTATGCTACTGCCTGTGAACTCGAACTAGAACAACTTGAACAGCTCGAGCTTGAACGAGATGAACATGAACTTGAACTGCACGACGAACAACTTGAACAGCTAGAGCTGCAAGAACACGATGAGCAACTTGAGCTGCAAGATGAACAGCTGGATGACGAGCTCCGTGAAGAACTTGAGCTGCAAGAACTCGATGAGCTTCTGCTAGATGAACTTGAACAACTGGAAGATGAGCTCCTCGAAGAACTTGAACTGCAAGAGCTACAGCTAGAGCTGCAAGATGAACTCGAACAGCTTGACGAACTACTACGCGAAGATGAGCAAGAACTGGATGAACAACTTGAACAACTGGATGAACAGCTCGATGAAGAACAGCTTGATGAAGATGAACAGGATGAACACGATGACGAACTTACCTCGGTTACTATGTCAGTTATGGCATAGGTCGAGTAATAATCCACATCTGTTACCCCGGTATCAATATCAAGTGTTTTCAGCAAGGTGTTCCACTTGTCATTTATCGCATCCAGAAAATCCACAAAATCGCCTTGGTGCGCGCCTAAAGGCTTGACCTCGGCGTTTGCCGCATCGATGACATAAGCTGTCGAGGCAAAATTCAGGCCTGTATAAACTGTCGTCCCTGATACTGTCGCATCCGCGGCTAACTTCGTATTTAATAAATTAAAGTTAGTGCGCAGTTGTTTCATCAGGGATACCACATCATCAAGATATAATCCATCCGGCTTGACATCTTTACCATAAGTCGAACCTATGGTAGGCGAAGTGATAGCAAGGGTAGAGTTATAATTTACATCAGTCACCCCGCCATCATTATCAAGTTTTGTTAGAACCAGATTAAAATTGGTAATGTGGGCATATACCAGGTCATACAAACCCTTTTGCCAAAAACCACGCGGGTTAATATTTTCTGACCATCCCATAATTCCTCCTGTTAATTCAGGGCTGGATAACCTACGCTACCCAGCCCCTCTTTTTTTAACTTAGTCGACAATACAAAGAACTTCTATCGTCGCACTATCCCAATTTGTTGATGCTGTTCCTGCTGGGACTTGTGATGCAATGGTTATTGCTAATCCTGAATGGCTGACCGTCAAACCACCCATTAAGGCAGTATCTTGTCCACCAGTCAACATCGCCGTTGCGGCGTAGAGAGTTCTTACACCATGAGATGCAAGGCTTAAAGTAATAACATCAGATGCAGTTAATAATGTAGCAGTAAGGACTAACAACCTCTTACCTGCCAATGGTGTTGAATATGCTACTGTTCCGGTGATTGCACCCATTTGTATTTCCTCCTGTTAATCTCCATGTCGGTAATTGTGCCGCATGGCTAATTAGTTAATAATCTTACGCTGTTGACGCTGCCGCTGAAGCGGTAAACATCGTAACCACACCATAATCAAGCGCGTTGAATATAGGCTTGATCGTGCCGAATATAGCACCTACTGAAAAACCCCAGCTGTTGCCGTAGTCAAAAGATTTCTCAACCCATTTGACCGGCTGGCCCCAAGCGAATAAACCTGCCTGTTGGCCGCAGAGAATATTACGCGCTACATAAGCAGCACCTGAACCGTCATTGGTGCGATAGACATATTCGTGTTCGTGAATAACTATCCCGTTGTAGATGCCTAATGAGCCATCGAATATCGGGTTAGTTTCGCCTCTTACATTTGCTTCCCTCTGCGCCTGGTTCCAAACAGGATCCTGGCGTAAGTTGGTCGCATCGTAAGGGTGGAGTATAGCCACATAAGTTTCCTTGCCGTTTACGCGCAAGGGTTTAATCCTCGGTGTCGCTAACTTTGCCATCTGTTTCGCGGCATCAAGAACTTTGCAGTCTAACTTCATAGCAGAAGTTACATTACCAACCGCAGACTGTCCGCCAGCAAATATTGAACGGGTCGCAGCCGCTGCCGTGGGTGTGTTGGCAAAAGTAGAAGAAGCTTTACCGCAGAGCTTGTCGATTATTTCCTGATCGATTCTTTCAGCCCACCAATCAGCCAATCTGTTCTTAGCCGATGTTCGCATATTGTATGCGTTTTTCTTTTCGTCCATACTGCCGGTCAAGCGCACCGCGTGCCTTAACTGGTCAATAGCGACATCCTCATCGTAATCCGTCATCGCCTCTTCGTTGCCTTCCAACTCTGAGTCGCCGGTTACGCCTGTGCCTGATAACTTCATGCCGAGCCCAACGCTTACATTGGTTCCGGGTGTTGCTTTTAGATCCTCAATTTCCTGGATCATGGATTGTTCGGTTGAACCCATAAAGCGTGTTGCGTATAGGTTATCGCGAACATCCGCGAACAACTGCTTACGCCATAACTCCGGGCGTAGAGCAGATGCAGATAATGAAACAGCCATGTGAACCTCCTAATGTTTATCCGTATAGCTGGAGGAATTTCTCTCTTGTTTTCTTAGGTAGCTTGGCAAACTGCAAGTCAGACATATTCGTTATGTCATCAACGGAATAACCGTCAACCTTACCAGAATCCTCTGCCGCCCCGCTCTCTCCCCCAGCGTGTCCTGTTGTTTTGGTTTTATCCTTATTCTTTTCAAGCGCTGCCTCCGCCGCTTGGGCTTTCTTTTCTTTCTCCAGCTCTTCTGGAGTCTTCTCGGGTTTCTTCTCCGCTGGTTTCCTCGCTTTGACTTTTACCTCAGCCGCGGGAAACAGCTTGTCGAACTCCGCATCTTGTTTTATCAGCTGGTAAACTTTCTCAGCCGGGTTTTCCCCTTTTTGTATTGACTCGCCTACTTCGGCAACATACCTATCGTTCGAGTTTATAATCTCGGGCGCCAACTCCATTACCACATCATAGTCTTCGCTATGGTTTGCCTTGCACTCATTCTCGCAAAACTGCAAATACTTTTGATGAACAGGATCTAATGTCCTTGCTTTCGGCGCCTCTTCTTTAACAGGAGCCGGTTTCTTTAGCGCTTTCTCAAGCACCTTGACGGCTTCCGCAACCGTCATAAAATCTTCTTGGTCTTTTGCCTTTAAGTCTTTCAAGGGGTCTTCTTCAGGCTCCTCTTTCTTAGGCAACTCCTCTTTTTCTTTCTTGAGTTTAGCCGCCGTAAACCTCGCGGCATCCCTGTCTTCTTCGGCTTTCTGCCGTGCTCGCCTGTCCCGGCGCATTGACCAAAAGTATGCGACTTCTCTCTTGGTTAATCCTTCAAACGACTCCTTGCCTTCCGGTTTCGCAAGTTCTGTTTCAAGCCGCTCTATATCTAATTTAGTGTCCTCTTTTTTTTCTTCAGGCTTAGGTTCAGGTTTTTTCTCTTCGGGCTTCTTGTCTTCCGGTTCTTTATCATCAACCTTTTTATCATCCGCCTCAACCGGCCACTCGATAACTTCTTCCTCTTCGGCTGGCGGCTTATTGCCGTCGGTTGCGTTCTCAGGCGGCAAACTCATAATGAACTTGCTTTCCTCTTTGGTTAATTTCTCGCCCTTTGCTAACTTCTCGTCGATTTTCTCAACGGTCAACTCTGGCATTTAGCCCTCCTTATTGTGTCGGCATCCCTGCCGGTTTGTTCGCAGCTTGTGCTGCGGCCATTTGCATTTGCTGTTGCTGTTTAATCTTTTGCTTTACTTCTTCCGAGTTGGGAAGATCTAAGTAATCTATGACTAAGTCAATGGGTATCGGCGCTCCAGCCTTTAATAATTCGGTAAGCGACTGGAATATTTCATACCTGATGGTCGCGTTTTGGTCAGCCTCCGCCACAAAGACATCGTATTTATTATCTTTAACCATTGTAAGAAACGCCGCTATATGCCCTTCATTTAATCCTTCAGGGTATTTCTCAGGGTCAAGCGCCTTGCGCATATAGTCCGGGCCCAACACCTTCATCATCTTTTTCTCATCAAACAACATCGGCACCATCTCTAAAATAAACTTGCCGATAATCTCTTTTGAATATCTGTAATTAGCGAACAACCTCACCAATGAAAGCACCGCTTGTTTGATACGCAAACTAATCGCCCTGCCCGATGTCGTGCCCTCTTGAAAACCCATAAGGTCAGGATTGATACCGGCTATCTGCTTAAACTCTTCGTCCGCTTTCTCCTCACGCTGTATCATCCCGGCGTTCGGGCCCTTGGGTAATATCTCTCTTATCTCGGAACCCTTTTTCTTCCATACCGTAAGCCCGGGCTTTGAACCCATCTCTTCCAGCTTCTTTTGCCCTTCGGGAGTCAACGCGTCATCATCACCTATCCACCCGGAGTTCGCTTGTGTATTTAAGATATGCAGATTCTGTGATTTGGATTTATTCTTTTCTTTCTGCGGATCCTTCAACCCCCTTGTCAACCCTTGCACCCGCAAGGTTTCGCTGTCGGCGTTAGGAGCCCAGTCAGCCATGAACCTAAAGAATGGATAACCTGAATAATAAGGTTCAAACGGCGATATTTCATCTTCTTGCAATATCCATCCCGCGCAGTAAGCGCTCACATGCATCTCTTGGACTTTGCGCTCGATGACCTTGCCTGTCCCCTGCTGCGTTATAAATGCCTGCGCCTCTTCTTCGGTATCGAATTTTCTTGGTTCGCCCGATTCTATTTCAATCGCGTAATATTTATCCACCATCTTTGTGCGCCAGTATTCTTTGACGGTAAACTTCTCATCTTCGTCAAAATCGCTTTCATCCTGGTCAGCCAAATCTTTAGTGATAGTCGTGATGTTTGGCTTGCCGCCGTAGTCATCGTCTCCGCCCTCTTGCAACACCGTTCCAAGCACGGATTCCGTAGGGTCATCTGTATTGTCCTTTAGTAAATTTTCGATTATCTTTTTCTTCTTCGGATATAATTCTAATAACTCGCCCTTTGATAATCTCACCACCTTAAACACATAGCGCGCGCCTTCGTTTAAATCATATTCTAAAAAGTCGGGGTCAGATAAAATTTGATAAGGCGAACGCTGCTTAAACTTGAGCTCTCCGCGTATCGGGTCGCTATCATAAGTCAATATCGCCTCAAGCCAACCCTTGCCGCAATATAAGCCATCATCAAACCAATAGCCCATCTTATAAGTCAAGTGCGATACTTTATCCACAAACTTGATTGACCTGTCCATCACCTCGGAGAATATCCTGTCCTCGCCGCCTTCGGGGTTGACCTTGATGCGCGATGAGTTCTCTCTCTGATAACCTGAAACTAAATTTATCAATGGGCGTATGCGGTTAAATGTCAAACACGGGCGCGCCTGGTCTTTAAGAATGTTGCGCTCCTCTTCCGTCCATTGGTCGCCTAAAGCAAACTGATAATCCTCTTTTGCCTCATCAGTCCAGGGCGAAAAGTGTTCGGATGCGTATTTGAAACGGTCGACTATCTCACCGCGCAACGGATTTGAATCTTCAATTTCTGTCAATAGACTTGGCATATGTTCTCCTTACGCTGCCATCGCTGAAACAGCGCCTTTCCCTAACTCTCTTGAGTAGGGTTCGTCTTTCCAAGCGTCCTTGTGCATCGGCCTTATATCTTTCAACGCCCATATTCCATAGACAAATGCATCTGCCCTGTCCGGCGAACGCCCTAATACATTCTTGGTATCTGCTTTTGGTTCTAATTGAATTTTGCCGTTTGAGTTTACCACTTTGTATTTAACAAACGACAATTCCCTGCGCAACTCAATATCTTGCGGATATGCTATCTTCTTATCCCGGACTTGTTCCATCATATACCACCACATCTCTGCCCGGCGGTTATAGAAGCGTTCCTCATCGCCCGCTTTCTCCGCGGAGTTTATACCGATAACCCTCTTACCTAGCTCACGCAGCCGGTCATATATGCCTGCCCCTATGCCGATTGAGTCAACACAAGCCGATTCTGCGCGATGTTTATGCATCATCGAGGCGATTTCGCCCGCAATCACCATTGTATCCTTAACATGCAGTATTTTTGTGTCCCTTATTTCGCTGTTTTCAATGGCATAAATCACGCATTCATCCCCGCCTTGAGACGGATCGCAGGTTATAATGCGCCGGGTTTCTTTCCAATAATGCTGGACGCCCGCCAAATCCTCGACTGCCTTTGCGGCGATTAAAGTATTCTCCTCATCCGCTAAGAAAGAACACTCGAACTCCTGATTATACATTTCAAGAGGGATTTCTTTCTGCGCCTTGATAAGCTCATCATTATCTATCAACCTTGATTTCGATACCGGCAGGAAAGACTTATACCACTCCGGCCATTGGTCAGCTTTCATCCAATAGTCATAAACAAAGTTTCTGCCCTTTGGGGTAAATGCAAACATAGCCCAGCGCGAGACATCCTGGGTAATAATCGGGCGCAAGATTTCTGTCCAGACCATATCTTTCATAAGTGCCCACTCATCTATAAATATGCCCTGATAGTCTTGGCCTCTAATAGAATCCGGTTCATCCGCGCCCTTGATTACGATTATCGAACCGTTGGTAAGCTCGACATAAAGTTCTGATTCATTCTTGCGGGCTACGATTTCAGGAGGGAGATAGCGCATTAACATATTCGGGTCGCGCCAGACGATTGCCTTGGCCTGCTTGTATGTGGGCCCGATGTAACCATATACTTTTTTGGGGTGTTTGAATGCCTCGCGGATAAGCAAATTCAATCCTAGGGTAGTTTTTCGAGCGCGCCTATGCCAACAGGCAAGAAAGAATCTTGCTGATTGCTCGTCAAACTTATTAAGGATTTCTGTCTGCCAATGGTGTATCGATTCCAGAAACTCTGGAACTGGTATTGATACTATCTTTTGGTTTGCCATTCCCATTAAAATTTATAACATGATAAACAGTATCAGCTAAACCCTTGCCTAATATTTCTTGCGCTACCTTGCCATCCATGCGGTCAAAAAACTCTTTGATAGAAGGTAAATCTGAATCTTGAGTAGCTTTCAATATAAGCTGGATCGCAACAACAAGCGCAACCGGTGCCTTATCCGGCTTACCTGTAAGCGGATTTTGAAAATCTATTTTAGTCTTGGCTAATTTACGAAGCCACTCCGTAGGAGATGTCCCCTTAGGACGACCACGATGTAAGGGTTGGTTGGTTGAACTAAATCTGTTTGGCGGATCGCAATATCCTGGCATAATCAAGTTAAGTTCAAGTTAAAAAATAGGGCGTGAATGAACGGGCTCTATATTCAATATAAATTATTGTCCCCCACCACGCCCCATACATAAAGTATACTGATTTCGCAACCACATTGCCAAAATCAACCCTTGAGCAATATCCTATCTATAATAGATATAAGGTGTTGCGTCTTATTTGCTACCCCCTCTAAAACCTCTCTATAATAGAGCATTTTTTGATAAGTTTTTTTATCAAGAACCCTATGTGAATTATAGAGCTTGCGCAATAATTTCTGCGGCACCTTGAACCATATATATTTAAAATTTACGATTGTCATATAAACAAAAACCCCACACCCAAGCATAAACTTGGAATGTGGGGCCTCAAGACTGACTTGTCGGCTTAAATTATTTTTCTATCTTTTTAATTATTTCGTTAATTTTAGCCCTCGTTTCCCTAACTAACTTTTTAACAACACTAATATCCCCAAAAGCATTATAAGGAATACACTCATCCAATAGTCCAATTTTTTTATCCAAGCATTTCCCTTTTTTCAAGTATATCTCCTTTTGTAATCTTACCATCATGTATCTTAAACTCAACAGTAATACTGCCAAACCGAATCTCCTCTGCCCGGCGCTTTAATTCTTTGAGGATTATCTCTTGTTTATCGTCCAACTTTATTTCTCCGGTAGTATTCGTAAGCCTTCACCCGGTCATACGCGCTCTTTAACCTCGCCTTATGCTCGCAGGATTTGTAACACTCGGCGAAATCCCAACCGCCATTAGTGCCGTATATCTCATTCAACGCCTGCGCTACCCAAAACCTTGACTTGTAAATATCGCAACCCCGGCATAAAACCTCGTGGCTTACCCCCTTTGGCGCAAGCGCAATGCTCATTGTTCACCCCCTCCCACCATTGCCTTCTACCGCCATAAACAATACCCCTATCTTGAATATAGTTTCACCCACCGGCATCGCGCTGGTTATCTTAAAGAGATTATGCTTCTTGTCCCAGTAATGCTGGCAATCGCCCAAATCCTTTGCCTGCCACCCCGGGCCGAACGCCCACTCCATGCAGGTGTCTATTTTATCCGGGGGCACCCCCGCGCCTGTCAGATATTGGTCATACATTATTTATCCAGCCCGGTCAGTTCTTTCTTCCAGTTGTCCAGGTCATCAGTAACTACTCTGACGAAATTCTTTAGTGTAGCCTTAAGGTCATCATCAGAAAAATGGTATCTGTTGTAGTCAAACTCAAGCAGCCGGTTGCCTTGTTCGTCCATCTTGTTTGTTAAAACCCCGGAAAAAATCACATACCCCTCGACATCCATCATCTTCTTCATCAACTTCTCTAAGGTTGTCTCATTACCCTGCGGAACTAATTCTTCTGCCATTTTAACCTCCTTGAAGGATTTTATGCGCTAGTTCCTTTGCCGGAAATAGCGCGGGCTTGGTAGTATTAAGCCCTTTGACGAACTTCTCGATGATCTGGGTAAGCCGTTCTAAGTGTTTGGCGTCATCCTCTTTGGTTTGTTCCTTTGCCCCCATCGGCACAACCTCAAGGCCTAGCTTCTCCAGGTGCTGCACCACTACCACACCCCGATTCAACCATATCGCGACCACATCTGGATCTTGCTTTTCAAACTGTGTCTCTGTTCCCTCTGCCTGGTAATACAGGCAGGCCGCTAACTCTTTGGCAAGCTTATGCGCTTCCATAGCTTTCTCCTCCTCGTGATTGATGAATAATCCTTACACTTATAAATCTTCCTTGGCATAAAACAACTTTCAACACAACTCTCGCAAAGGGATTTTTTCATCCGTAAACCCTCCCCATCCGTTTACCCGCCACCTTAACCCGGCAATCCGAGCATACGAAGTTGCCCAGCGTCCGCTTGCCACATCTCTTGCATCGCCTATGCTTGTAGTAGGTGATAGGTGTCATTGTTGAACAGGATATTCTCCGAAGTTATGGACAGTTTGAATTCGCTACAATTATTACCAAAAGCCTGATAATAGTCTCGATGGAACAATTCATAACCAGTTGATGGTAAAAATCCTCCTGAATGACTTCCTGAATATGGCTCAGGAACCCAACTACATACTTTAAAGTGCATACATTCTTTACAGGTTTTCATTTCTTCCCCTCCAAGTTTATGTCGCTTTCCACTTCATTTCCCCTCCAAGTAGGTGATAATAGAATGGGCTAATCTATGTTGCCAATCAGGTCTTGCAGGACAGAAATGTTTATCAAACTCAATAGGTATATGGTGTTCATAAATTATCTTCTCTATCTCCCCCACTTCAACCTTGACCAAGCAGTTTTTGAGCTTTAGTATCTCAATGACTATTTCTGCTTTTTCTGGTGGTAATATCTTTTTAATCTCCGCCTCTGTTAAGCGTGGCAGGTGAGGCTTTCTTTTTAATTTATCAATTTCTTTTTGCTGTTCCAAAATAATCCAGTTACATTTTTCTATGGCTTTATCTAATTCTTCTCCCCGAAATCCCATCACTACTTTTGAACATATTGAACAACCTCGTAATTCTTCCATTGTTTCGTGGCAATCGTGTTTCTTACTTACTCGCAGGTGAGGATAGAAGGCGTTGGCACACTTTTGAATTTTCCCATCTCTATCCCAACCCTTTAGCGTTTTCAATGCGTTAACTAAATCAAATAACTCGTTCCTTATTTCCTCTTCGCTCATCGGCTTGTATATCTCATTGAGTTCCGCTTCGGCTTGCTCTAATAGTTTTGTCATATCCCTTTCTATAATATCCACATCATCTGTGCTACCTGAAATTGCTATGCAGTTTGTTTCAAATCTTTCCAACACTTCCATTACTGTCTTATTAGGTTTGTCCGTCATCTTCTTCTCCGCCATAAGTCAGCTCCTATTCTTTGTTAAAATAAATTCTCCATAGTTTGATTTATTCTTCTTTCGGCGATTTCAAAATACTCTGGAGAGATTTCTATGCCGATGAAGTTTCTGTGATTTAACTTCGCCATTTTCCCTACTGTTCCGCTTCCCATCATTGGGTCTAAAACTAAATCGCCTTCGTTACTCCAAGATAGAATATGGTCATTGGCAAGTTGTGTAGGGAAAGTTGCTGGATGGTTTAATCTCTCACCACCTGCTCCAGCGACATAATCAAATATATTTCCTTTTATTTTATTATTTTTATAAGTGAGTATCTCGCTTCTATTATGCCTAATACTATGTCCATCGTATGTCCGGGGTCGCTTAGGGTTATAGGTTTTCCCTGCTAATTTTGTAGGTATTTTTATAGGATTAAATGTTTTTGGTTTCCCCTTTGATAAAACGAACATATACTCAAATTCTTGCTCATACCGATTGTGTGTTAGTGGAATATAATTTATTTTTCTATAAATCATTGTATCGTGTAAATTAAACCCGAGTCCCTTGAAATAAAGTGCTTGTCTAAAACTTGTGCCACTTTCACTCCCATTAACAGTTTGGTCTCCTACCACCCAAACAACTACCCCCCCTTGTTTTATAATCCGAAATAACTCTTTTGCTATACCCTCAAAATTAAAAGTATATCCTTTATAATCTCGGAGTTTATCATAGGGCGGAGAAGTAATAACTAAATCCACACTATTGTCCGGTATCGTTTTCATAATCTCCAAGCAGTCGCCTAAAATTAACTTTATTTCACTCAACTCAACTCCTTTTGGTTGTGGGGGCTACTTATCTATATCCTTCAAAACAGATTGTCCAACATTATCTGAACAATTATATTCTATTCCAGACAAAAACCTTTCAGCCCATTCAGAAGCATAACCAACTTGGCATTTTATTGCCTCGTCTTGTAAATCGCCCCATCTACGGCTCATATAGACAAGAAATCTTGAGCGAGTCAAACCCTTTAATCCCGCCTTATCTGCTACTTCCTCATAAGTTTTCATCTTCCCTCTCCTTTGTTACCCTGCGAGGCTTTGGCAGCCATCATATTCCATAAAGACTGAAGTCGCCTATGTGGATACCATAAGCGTCTATTTATTCACAAAGCCACACAGGGGTTATGCCTTTTTTCTGCAAGAGCAGATTTATTCCCAACACCAACATTTAGCCTTATCCGGCAAATATCCACTACCACCGCAAGCTGTGCAGGTTTTGCGCGGCTTAGGATCATTCTTTTTTTGAGTTTCTAAGGGTTTATCTATCTTATTAAGCCAATTAACTACAAAGCGGCGCGTCTTTTGGCGGCCGGGGTGGGTAGATAGCCAAGTATCCATTTTGCCCAACTCTTGTTCTATGTTGATATGTTTATAAACAGGGTTTGTTTTTAGGGTTTTTAAAAAATCTTCATCAGAGAGTTTGCCGCCAGGCACTTCCTTCCCTTCCTTTCCTATCTTATCCTTTCCTATCTTATCCTTTCCTATCTTATCCTTTCCTATCTTATCCTTTCCTAACAGTAATGTTATTTCTTGAGATATAACATTCTCTAACAA
>Ga0315274_10001025_pt1 | contig 43572 bp, 31 predicted proteins | sample YL17G02_20_MG_FD_203700 | JGI IMG/M metagenome (GOLD analysis project Ga0315274, IMG submission 203700) | Sediment microbial communities from Yellowstone Lake, YNP, Wyoming, USA - YL17G02_20 | ecosystem: Environmental > Aquatic > Freshwater > Lake > Sediment | place: USA: Wyoming | collected...
AAACCCCACGACGGGCGCGGCATTACGAATCACCCGCTGCCACATGCAAAAACCTCCCGCAAGCACACCTCAGCATAACAGCAATTGCACACCCCGTGCCACACTCAGGTGCGCTATGCATGATTACACTGGCATAGGGTTGATAAAGTCTCCCTTTGAAGACGAGGGGGCCAAAAGGGACGAAAAACGCGGAGTGACGGACTTGTGCGGCGACCCTTTGCGGATATTGTCATTCTCTTGTCCACTCTGTCCATTCCGTCCGCTCTACCCCTTTTGTCCTTTTTGCCCCTATCGTCTCTTAATGGCCTCTACTTTTTTCTTGTCGAAATCGTGGAATGGGTGTACCATAGGGATAAGGGCCGCAGACAAACGGTTGAGAGTGGTCCATAACTTCCGGGCATAAAACGCCCCAATCATGAAAGGAGTTCCACTTATGAAAGGAAAAGGCTTTACACTCATTGAGCTGCTAGTGGTGATTGCAATCATTGGCATCTTGGCCGCAATCCTGCTTCCGGCCCTGGCGCGCGCGCGTGAATCGGCGCGCCGGGCAAGTTGCGCGAACAACCTCAAGCAGATGGGCCTGGTTTTCAAGATGTATGCCAATGAGTCCAAGGGTATGAAGTATCCGCGCGTGCACGTCTGGGACACCTTGGCATTCCCGGCGCTTAGCGATGATGTTGCCGCCGCGCCGTGGATCCCGTCCATTTACCCCGAATACATGACGGATCCCAGCATCCTGGTCTGCCCGTCCGATCCAAATGGCGAAGGAGTGGATGACCTTAAGTTCAGCAATGGCGAGTTCTGCGTACACGTGAACAGCGACGACACGACGCAAGGCCCTGGCGGGGAAGGTGGCTGCTCGGATAATGCGGACACAAGCTACGGGTATTTTGGCTGGATGCTCGATCGGTGCAGCGACAAGCCTGAGTACTTGGAGCCAGACGGCGCCACCTTCGCCGGGGCCCCGTCGCAGTACGTGCAGGTCCTCACCGCGCTCACTATCGCGCTCGCCATCCCCGGACGCTTCGGTGACATTGATAACGACGTCGACCTGTCGGTGCTGGCCCCGGGTAAAGGCAATGCCGGCGGCAACACCGTTTACCGTCTTCGCGAAGGCATCGAACGCTTCTTGATCACCGACATCAACAATCCGGCGGCCTCGGCGAAGGCTCAAAGCGAAGTGTATATCTATCAGGATGCCATCTCTACGGAGCTCCAGAACTTCAACCACCCGCCCGGCGGATGCAATGTGCTTTACATGGACGGCCACGTGGAGTGGATAAGGTATCCGGGTGACCAGCCCGTCAGCAAGGCTATGGCCATTGCCGTCGGCGAGATCTTCAGCTAGAGACTGTGCCGAACGTGAACTCGGTCAGGATCCCCGGTGGAGAGCGAAACGTTACTTCATTGGGGCGTGTGTAGTGATTTGAACTACATTCTAAGCCGCGGTTCTCGCCGCCGGGCCAAGGTCCAGGCGGCGAGAACCGCGGCGTTCGTGTTACAGTAGTGATGTATCCTCAGGGCGGTCGCGTGTCCGGGAACGCGCAACCATTCAATTCCCCCTTTGAAGGGGGTTAGGGGGATGTCGTTCAACAATGGAGAGATCGGAGGTTGCGAGCCTAACATCCCCCTAACCCCCTTCAAAGGGGGAACGCTACCCTTCAAAGGGGGAACGCTACCCTTCAAAGGAGAACGCTACCCTTCAAAGGAGAACGCTACCCTTCAAAGGACAGGATCAACATTCCCCTGACCCTTTCCACCGGAACTGTCAAAGGTCGTCAGCCTGCTTTCGAGGTGAACTCGCGCAGGCGAACGCGACCGAACTGCTCTTCGCACAGGCGCCGGTAGAGATTCTCATTCCCAATCAGGCCGTGATGCGGCCCCTGCTCGACGATCCGGCCATTGTCGAGCACGATCGCGAAATCGCAGTCTACAATCGTCGAAAGCCGGTGCGCGATTACCAGCGTCGTCCTTCCGCGCATCAACTCACGCAGCGCGCTTTGGATGATCATTTCCGCTCGCGAATCGAGACTCGATGTCGCCTCATCCAGGATGAGGATCTTCGGGTTGCACAGGAACGCCCGCGCGATGCTGATCCGCTGCTTCTGCCCCCCGCTCAACGTTACGCCGCGCTGGCCCACGGGCGTGTCGTAACCGTCCGGCAACGACTCCGCGAATTCATCGACGTGCGCCATGCGTGCGGCTTCGAGCATGTGTGCCTCCGTTGCGCCCGGCCTGCCATACAGGATGTTCTCGCGGATCGTGCCTGTGAACAAGATCGAATCCTGCAGGACCATACCGATGTTCTCGCGCAACGACCTGATCTTCAGCGCGCGCACGTCGCGCCCCTCGACCATCACCGTCCCGCCGTTTACGTCGTAAAAACGCGGCACGAGGTTCACGAGCGTCGTCTTTCCGGCGCCGCTCCGACCCACAATTGCCACCGCCTGCCCTGGTTTCGCTTCGAATGAAACTTCCCTAAGCACAGGCACATCCGGGTTGTAGCCGAACGTCACGTTCTCAAACCGGATGTGACCTTCCGCATGCGGGAGCGTGAGCGCGCCCGGCGCGTCCTTGATGTCAGGTTCGCTATCGAGGATATCGAAGACACGATCAACCGCCGCGAGCTTCTCCTGGATGATCGCGCTGCAATCCGCGAGCCGCCGCGTCGGCAGGTACAGATGCTGGATGAACCCATAGAACAGAATCAGCTCCGGCAGGAACCTCGGGTCCTGAATCGCCATGTAGCCGCCATAGCAGATCACCACGACCGGCCCGAACGACTGCAGGAACTCCGCCACCGAGGTCAGCGTGGTCCGGAGACGAATCCGCCGCAGGACTTTCGTGTAGTACCGCATCTGCCGGGCGAAAAAGCTTTGCTCTTCCGTGTCCTCGCGCGTAAACGATTTCACCACCTGGATGGCCCCAAGCTTCTCGTTCACCTCGCCCGACATCTCCTCCATTTCCTTCTGGACTTCGGTCGCGGCATGGCGGAGGCGCGGATTGATGTGATAGAAGACAATCCCGTACAGAGGAAGCGTGAACAGGCTCACCAGGGCAAGCTGCCAATCACGCACTAACAGGAAAATCGCGATGCCGCAGAGGAAAACGGTGTCCATTGCTACATCGATGATGCCCTCGCTCAAGATCCCCTGCGCGTCGTTCAGGTCGTTGATCAGCCGCGCGGTGATGTTGCCCGTGCGCCGGCGGTTGTGAAAGGCAAGGCTCAGCCGCTGAACGTGCCGGAACAGGTCAAGCCGAATGTCGAACACGGTTCGGTGGCAGGCAATCGCCGCAAGATACGATCTCCAATACGTCACCGGCGTCCGCAACGCCAGCGCCGCCGTGAGCAAACCGAGGATCACCAAGAGCCGGACCATTTTCTGTTCCGGCGTCAACGTGTCCAGAATCACGTATTTCGTGACGAGGCTCAAGCTCGCGGGAAGTATCAACGCCATCGTGAACTTGAGTACGCCGCACACGATGGCCGCCAGCGTGTGCCGCCAATAGGGCCGCGAATATCGGAGATAACGCCAGAAAGAAGAGGAGAACATGCGGTGATTATATCACACTGGCCCAGGAGACAGGAGACAAGTCGCGTCGTGTCTAAGACGCCCTTGGGATACCGGATATGCCTTGTTGGCGGGCCGAACCTCGGGGTTATGAGGGTGTCACGTTCTCTAAAGCGACACGTGGCTCACTTCCCCATCCGAGCACGCGCGATGCATCGAGTATTTCTACGCCCACGAGTGTCTCGCCGGCGCCGATATTGAGTGCGATTTCGTCATTCAACCGCAATGTCCGGCACTCGCATGGCCCTTCTATCAAGCGAATGTATAGCGCGTCCACTTCAGCGTCATAGCTTAGTTTCATGATCGTCTCCGGTCTCCCAGATCATCGGTGGGTTGGATACGGCGAGGTCAGAAGTAGAAGGTGTAGACCGTCACTACTACGGTTTCTCCGCCTTCCTCGACGATGATGGGAGCCACTTGTTTCACTGCATAGTATTTGTCCTGCCACTGCGCCGCAAAATCAGTATTGAGCCGGCACAGAATCCTGCCCGAGCGCGCCGGTTCGCGCAGACCTTCACGAACCGCGCGGAACACCTCTTCCTCGGAAGCGCCTCTCTCTTCGCATTGCTCACGCGCATGTTGCGATAGCCGAATCCGCATGGATGAAGGATACCGCAAAACATTGCGGCCTACAAGTGTACCCATTTCGAGTGGATTCTTACTTGACCCAACGGGCGCCCGCCATCAATCCAGAATCTAAATCCTTTAGTAGGGCCAGAAATGGTACGCCTGAACGCCCATGAGCGTCCCGTACAAGTTCCAGAAGGCCCCGGCGACAAAATCCCCCATCAACAATCCCACGAAGAACGGGACGGCGGGCTGATAGGCTTTCGCCCCGCCATACTTTAGGATGAGCACCTTGATCAGCCACGCCGCGAAAATCGACGCCCACAATTGGTCCATCGACCACGACCCGCTCACCGCATATCCCACGGGATGCAGCGGCCACCACGTCAAGCTCATCCGCAACCCGGCCAAGCCGAACGCGCACAACAGACCGACGCCGATCGCCAGCACCGGTTGAGCCATGTGAGGAGGCGGCGTCGTGAACCAGAGATTCACCTGGTCCCATTGCTCCCTGCCGAACCACTCGGCGAGTCCGGATACCTGGGTCGCGCCGTACTTCTCGATCATGACGAGCAGCCCCCAAAACGAGAACACCGTTCCCGCGACAATCGCCGCCGCCATCGCAAGGAAGAAGCGCCAATAGTCCATGTTCAGCCGCTGCGCAATGCGGAACCCTTCGAGGCCGTGCGGCATCGGATGGCTGCGATACGCGCGATTGAAGAAGTTGAACAAGCCCATCATACAGAGATCCGTCGGGTTGCTCCTGGCCATCTCCGTGGGGCCGAGGAGTTTCACTATTTGAAGGTTCGGCCCGATGTTGTGCAGGTCATGCGAGGGGTAGCCCAGTTCCGCGCGCATCCGCGTGATGGCTACCGACAGCAGGAAGTACAGCGCGAAGAACACGGCCACGGCCGGCATCGTCATGCCCGCGCGCAGGCAGAAGTACAGCAAGAACGTGCATCCCCCGCCGATCAACAGCGCCGTCAGCCGCGCCTCGCTACGTTCCCACGGCGACTCTCCCTCCGCGGGCTTGCCCAGCGCGAGGAGGATCATCCGCTTAATCTGATGCCGGCTCACCCAAAGCGCCACAATCGCGATCGCGTAGTATCCTCCCGCCGTTTGTTCCTCGATGAACGGAAACCCCGGCATCCCGTGCATGCCGATGTGACTCGCCAGCACCCGCTGCCCTTTCCAGAAGAAATAGAAGAACCAGCATGAGAACGCAAGGTCCGCCGGCATGAAGAAACACATCCCGATCGCAAACGGATAGAACGAGACCCACAGCGCCCCCATGTCCCGCCACGGCCGCTCCGGGAAAAACGACTGAATGTTCGTGATGTGTACGAGCGGCACGTGCGGCAACAGTGGAAACAGAAACTGCAGGCCGTTCAACACGTCGATACCCGCCGCCAGCGCAAACGCCCCCCAAAACAGCTTGTTCCGAAACAGCGTTTCCGTCTCCGTCGCCAGCAGCATCGGCACCTGGATCACCGGATACGACAGTTTCTCGTGCTCCGTCCACTGTTTCCGGAATAAGAAGTTCAGCCCCCACATCACCGCGCACAACGCGATGATGAACGCAGACCACCACGCCAACGGAAGCACCCACGGCAGGAAATTCCTCGGGAGGAAAAAAGACTCTTGCCCGATATAATAGCTCCGCAACGCCTCCCTATCCTGCACCAGCAGCCATCCGGGCGTGTGCTTCAGAGGGGCCTCGTACCGGCCCTCGAGAGGGGCGAAGTGATTCAGATACGGCAGCATTGGGACCAGCACGTCAATGAAATCGATGCTTCCCAACGCGCTGGCGAGGCTCAGCATCGTATAGATCACGAGCAGTTCCGGAGGCCGCAGCGCCCATGCGGGTTTCCACCGTGCGACGAGAAGATTCCCGAGGATGATCCAGAACAGAAAGAAGACCACGTTGTAAAAGAGGCTGATCGTCGTCGGTTGGCCCGACATCCAGATTACCTGCGTCGCGGCGAGCCAAAGCGCGTTGAAAGGCATCAGCGCCAGTGCAATGACCACGCTCCGAAACGTCACACCCACAACAAGATACTCCCCATACCCTCGCCGCCCATGTACTCTACCAAAGTCCGGACGCTGGAGTCTTCGCCTGCCCGGGAGGCGCCGGTGGACGGAGTGGACGGGATGGACAAGAGTCGCCGTTCCCCGAGAACAGCGGCGCCTCTTTATCGCCTGGCGCGGCGGACTGTCGGTCTGTCTCTCTGCCCGGCGTAACGGGGCATAACAGGGGGCAGCCGCGTGTTAAGAACGTCAAGCCGATGAATCTGCCTGTTGACCCCGCATCGAGGGTGGCGTAACATCGATTTTTCCGGAGAGTCCATCGAGAGGAGGCCGGTTATGTTCAAAGAGGAGAGAGATAAGACGCTGTTTGACTGGACCATGTTGGGGAACGTGGCTGAAGGGCGTCCCAATTTGGGGCAGACGGCCGATGTGTCCGTCTACCGCCTGATGCAATTCACGCTTCGCGACGTCCTTATCAAGGAGTTCGGCGTTGCGGCCGCGGACGGCATCTTCTATGAAGCCGGGAAAACCGCGGGCACACATTTCTATGAGAAGCTCATAACGAAGCGGGGGCCGTTCCACGAGTTCATCGAGGATCTTCAAGAGGTGCTGAAGAGTTTGCGCGTGGGCATCCTTCGCGTCGAGAAAGCCGACCTCGACAACCTCACGTTCACGATCACGGTTGCGGAAGACCTGGATTGCTCGGGGCTGCCCGTCTGCGACGAAGAGATCTGCACGTACGACGAGGGTTTCATTGCGGGCCTCCTTTCCGCGCACATCCAGAAGGAATTCGACGTGAAGGAAGTGGATTGCTGGTGCTCAGGCGACCGCGTATGCCGGTTCGAGGTCAAACCCGCGCAGTGATCGGTGTTGCCATGCTCCACATCAAAGAAGAAGACATCGACAGGCTGACGGAAGCCCTCCACAACATACTCGGCGGACAACTCCCTTCGCAGATCGAGCTGCCGGCTGATTATCCCGACAACGAGGTCAAGCAGTTCGTGGAATACGTGAACCGCTTCATCTCCCAGTATGAGGCGTTCGGGCAGTGCATGAGCGCGTTGTCGCGCGGCAACCTCGATTTCAACCCGCCGCGAGGCCGGATGCACGTGCTGCAGTCCCTCAAAAATGTCCAGGCGAATCTCCGTCATCTGACCTGGAAGACGCAGCAGATCGCGAAAGGCGATTTCGCCCAACGCGTGGATTTCATGGGCGAGTTTTCCGCCGCCTTTAACGGCATGGCCCTCCAATTGAAAGAGGCATTCGAAACCATAGAGCAAAAGAACCGGGACTTGGCCGAAGCCAACAGCATCATCAAGGAAGAAGGGGACAAGTCTGAGCGGTTGCTGCTGAACATATTGCCCGCACGCGTCGCGGAGGAACTGAAGAGGACCGGCAGGACCACGCCTGAGTTGTTCGAGAACGTGACGGTGTGCTTTTCCGACTTCGTGGGGTTTACGAAGCTGTCCTCTGAGCTGGCCCCCACGATGCTAATCGAGGAACTGAATGACATCTTTACCCGGTTTGACACGATAATCGAGGTCAACGAATGCGAGCGGATCAAGACCGTCGGCGATGCGTATCTTGCGGTCTGCGGCATGCCCCAGCCAAACCCCAATCATGCCGTGAACATCGTCCGGGCGGCGGTTCAGATGGTGAACTGGCTCGAGGAACGCAATACGGCATCAACGCTGGAATGGCTTGTTCGCATCGGCATTAACACCGGGCCCGTGGTCGGTTCCGTCGTGGGCGTCAAGAAGTACATCTACGACGTGTTCGGCGACACGATAAACACGGCGAGCCGCATGGAAAGCAACTCCGATCCCATGAGAATCAACATTTCCGAGGCAACATACCATCACGCGAAAGAGTGCTTTCGCTTTATTGAACGAGAACCACTCGATGTAAAAGGCAAGGGCAGAATGAAGATGTATTTTGTCGACTCAGCACGAACGAGTTGAACCGCGATCACGCGATCTGTTCCATCATATTCGCGGAATTGGGGAGACAAGGCAATGAAACAGAGGAACCTGACGCGGCGGCAGCCGGTGGCGCCTGGCTCCCGGAGAACGGATTGAGATTAATCGGCAATCGTCGTAAACAGGCTGGTTCGCTCGCGGAGATGCGGGAGAGTCTCTTGTACATCCTTCAAAGATAGGTGAGCAATGGCAACAATGCTGGCGATCCTCGGTTGGCTCGTGTTTGGCGTCGCCATCGCCGCCGGTCTCCTGCTCGATATCGTCGGCCTGTTCGGCAATTGGGTCATTCTTGCAGCGATAGCGGTTGTCTGGGTCGTGACCGGGTTCGTTCATTTCGGCGGATGGGGCATGACCGCCATGCTTGGCCTTGCGGTGCTCGGCGAAGCGATCGAGATGATTGCCGCGAGCCTCGGCGCGACGAAGTTCGGCGGCAGCCGCGGCGCGGCCGTCGCGGCCATGCTCGGTTGCATCGCGGGCGCGATCATCGGCACCCCCATGTTGCCGGTGCTCGGCACGATTGCGGGCGCTTGCGCGGGCGCTTTCATCGCGGTCGCATCATTCGAGACGGTCCTCATGCGCAGGGATCTTCAAGGGGCCGTGCGAACCGGCTTCGGCGCGGCCGTCGGAAAGATCGCCGGCCTGCTTGCCAAAATGTTCATAGGGTTTCTGATTCTGTTTGTCGCGGCATTCACGTACTGATTCTCGGAGAACGGCACGATGCCATCGGACCCTACATCCGTCACTACTATCGACTGCCACTACCTTCAACCTGAGCACGCGGCGGCTTACCTGATTATCGAGCAAGGCCGAGCGGCCTTCGTCGACAACAACACGGTCCATGCGATCCCGCTGTTGCTGAAGGCCCTTGATGACCACGGACTCCGTCCAGCCGATGTGGCGTACATTATCCCCACGCACTTGCACCTGGACCACGGCGGCGGTACTTCCGCCCTTGCAAAGGAATGCCCAAACGCGGCCGTCCTGGCGCATCCCCGCGCCGTCCGCCATCTGATTGACCCATCGCGCCTCATCCAAGGCGTGAAGACCGTGTACGGTGAAGCGGAGTTCAATCGCCTTTACGCCCCCATTTCACCCATCGACGCGGCGCGCGTTCGGGGCGTCGAGGACGGCGAGACGCTGCGCTTTGGCGATCGCGTGCTGACGTTCATGCACACGCCCGGCCACGCGAACGACCACATTTGCATCCACGATTCGAGGTCGAACGGCGTGTTCACGGGCGACACGTTCGGAGTCGAGTACAACGCAACACGTCCCACGAAACGGCCCTTCCTCATGTGCTCGTCCGCGCCCACCGATTTCGATCCTGAAGCGGCCCGCGCAAGCTTGCGCCGCATCGTCGGCACAGGGGCCGACCGAGTGTTTATGGCGCATTACGGAGAGCTTACGGCTGTTCGTGAAGGGGCCGAAGTGATGCTCGAATCGATCGGAAGGATGGAGGCAATCCTGAAAGATGCAACCGCGTCCGGGCTGACGGGCGCCGAGCTTGTGCGGTCTTGCGAACGCCGCATACGAGCAGCGGTCGACGAACAGATCGCCGCATGCGGGACGATCATGGAAGAAGCCGGATGGCGCACGCTCGAGACAGGCATCCGTATCGACGCCCAGGGGATTGCCTACATCGCCGAGAAGAGCCGCATCGGGTGCCATGGATAAGGCTGATTTGGCCGTTTTTGTGGCGAAGGTGTTGAAGTAGGCCTCCAGGAAGGCCAAACCAGCCTTATCCATGCCACCCCGGACCGGGACCTGGACAGTTACCGACATTCGGGAATTCCCACGTGGCCGCATGGCGTTACCAGGAGTGATCAAGCCACGCGGCGCCGACTGTCCGCGCAAGAGGAGAGAAATCATGGAACGAACAGGAGACGTTACCTTTCAAGGAAATCCTTTGACCGCTCTCGGCTCGAAACTGCGAGTGGGGGAGAAGGCGCCCGCATTTGAGCTGCTCGCCAACGATCTGAGCACGGTCAGATCAAGCGATTCCGCCGGGAAAATCCGGCTGATTTCCGCCGTCCCTTCCCTGGATACTGCCGTATGCGACATGCAAACGCGGAAGTTCAACGAGCGGCTCGACACACTTGGCGATCAAGTCGTCGGATACACTGTAAGCGCCGACCTGCCCTTCGCTCAGGCCTGGTGGTGCGGCGCGGCAGGCGTAAAGCGCATGCAGACCCTATCCGACCATCGCGCAATGGCCTTTGGCGACGCCTATGGAACTCATATCAAGGAGCTTCGACTCGAATCGCGCGCCGTGTTTGTGATTGACGGCAATGGCGTAATCCGTTACGTCGAATACGTCAAAGAGATCACGAACCACCCCAACTACGACGCCGCGCTCGCCGCAGTTAAGAAGCTGATTGCATAATCGCTTTATCCACCTCGGCACATCGGGACGAGGCGCAGGGAGGCTAGAGGAAGAGAGGCTAGAGGCGGAGAGGAAGAGAGGAAGAGAGGAAGAGACATTAGTAGATTACGAGGCTCTCTTTCTCTCCGCCTCTAGCCTCTCTTCCTCTCTTCCTCTAGTCTCATTCCGCGGCCTGCACGATCTCTGAGGGAACCAGTGTTACAGGCCCTAGCAAGCCCGATTGATCGAGCGGCGCGTCCTTTTTCCAGAGTCTCCAAGTGGTGAACGTGAAGCGCCCCGTCGGACTCGGCTTCCCCTCATTGACCCATTCCGGCCATTTCTTAAGCGTACCATCCGGATTGCGTTCACTGTCTTCCGGCAGTTGCTCGTCGCCGATGAGCCGGTTTACCCAGAGGTTGACGACCTTCACCTCGAGTGCGTTGTCGCCAGGCGTCGCTGCTTCCGTGATGTCCATGCGGAACGGGGCCTTCCACAGCGTGCCGAGGTCCTTGCCGTTCAGCTTCACTTGGGCGATCACTTGAACCTTGCCCAGATCCAGGTACAGGTGCCGGCCGTTGCCGAGCATCTCACTGGGCACGTCGAGTGTCTTGACGTAGGTCGCTGCGCCTGAGAAGTACTTCACGCCGGGATCGCTGTGCTCGCTCCATGAAATCAGTTTCTCAAGACTCATTCGTTCGGGCGCGCCCCAATTCGGCGCGAAACGGACCTCCCACGGGCCGCCTACTTCTCTCTGTGGAACAGTCGCCCCCGGCTGTGCCGGCAAGGATTTTGCCTCGGCAACAAATGTCTTGCCGGAGGCCGTCTTCAGTTCGCATCGGCCCGGCAGCCACGCCTCGATGGACAAGCGGCCGTCCGCGCCACAGTGCACCTCGACCACTTGCTCCGGCGGCGCAGGGGGAAGGGCTAACGTGATCGTGTCCGGGTCCGTGCCGGTGGCTGTAAGGTGTTTGCCGCCGATCTTGTACTCGGCAACGAGCGTTTTCACCACGTTGACGGCCGGGTCGTCGCCTTCCGCCATCCGGGCGACCTCAAAGGTCATCTCGCCCGTATCCACGAGATGCTGCAACTTGGCCTTCACGTCGCGGGTGCGCTTTGTATCGCCCGGAACGCCATATGTGGCCTTCTCCACCACGATTGTCGGCAGATTGCCGGAAAGGTGGACAGAGTCGTTGTCGCTGCCGGTGACTGAGAACCGCTGATCCCCTTCAGTGTATTCGACGACGAGAGTCTTCGGTACGTTCGGGGCGGGATCGCCGCCTTGCGCGAGTTGCGCGACGGGAGTGACGTGTTCGCCCCCATCCACTCGGCGCTGGACCTCGGCGCGGACGTCGCGCATACGCTGCGGGTCATTCAACACGCCATAGGATGCCTTTTCGATTACAATCCGCGGCGCCGTATCCGCCGCCGACAGCACGACCTTACCTTCGCGCGTCACCGCGACAGCCGGGTCGAGCGGTTCGTCGCTCTTCCGAAAGACAACGAACACCGAGCCGCTTGGTTCAAGCGTCAACGGGATCGTCGTACAGCCATCCTTGTCGGAAAACACAGCGGCGCGCTCGATGCGGCCGCTGTCCGGCCGCCACAGTTCCGGACGCTTGCCGGTTACGCGGAAGGCGCATTGCGCATCCACTCCGTAGGGGTGGGGATTCGCGACAAAGTAAACGTCCGTGTCGCCCAAGGCCCGGTGGATGTAACCCAAACGCGCCTGACATCTGAAATCGGGTTTCACGCCCGCTTGCGCGAGCAGGTTTTCCGGCGTCATGCCCCACACCACGCGGCCGTCGCCCAAACGGTGTTCTTTGACGGATTTCCCGTCGCAGTCAGCCCAAATCGCATCGGCAAGCTGCTTAAGTTCCTCGTCGCACTTCGGAAAGTCCGTCAAACCCGGCGACCTTTGCGGGCGTGGGCCGAGAACGGTTACGCCGCCCTCGACCAACTCCTTGATCTTGCGCAACAATGGCGGAGTCATCGTGGGCACGTCCGGCAGAACCAACAGCCGGTAACTCATGCCGTCGGGCAGCGCAAGTCTGCCGTTTTTCACGCTCATCCGCGTTAACAAAGCCTCCGCGCTGCAGTTGTCAAAGTCGTAGCCATTCGGGTTGTGTGCGTTGAAACTCTGTGGCGCGGCTTCAGGCTGGAGGTAGCAGATGTCCGCCACGAACAGACCCTGTCGAAGCATGAATTGGCAGCGCCCAAGATATTCGTGCCATGCGGGCGCCTGCTCCCACCACGTCTGCGTCCGTTCGTAATGCACTCCCCACGGTCCCATCGTCATCCCGGGCCTCCTGTCCGCCCACGGCTGTAACGCGTAACGGTGAAACACAAACCGGTTCACACCGTCACAGAAGGCCCGGTCCCCGAGTGCCTTCATCGTGGCCGGATGCTGCAACCACCGCTCGCGGTCGTCCGCCGTGAACGACTCCGCGCCCAGAACCGGCTTCCCGTACGTGTGCGCCGCCGACGCCATCTCTTTGGGCGTCGGGAATCCTCCGCCGCCAATCCAAAACTCGGCCATCGGCTCGTCGGCGCGGCCCGCATACGGCGCGTCATCGCACGGCCCGCCATACGCCTCAATCGAGAGTCTCATCCCATGTTGGTGGGCGAGCGTCTGCAAGTGCCCCGCGTAGTTCTCGACGACGAGATCGGAAATGGTTTGGCGCAAATCCCAAAGAAAACGCTCCGAGATCTCCAAGTTTCCGACGACCCGCCCCGTCATTACGGGAAGAAACGGTAGGAGATCGTAGCCCCGCCGCTTCTGGAACTCGTCCCGCATCCGTGCCGTCCAATTCTGTGCGCCGTTCTCCCAACTATCGATGTGCGTCGAGATCAGGGCCTTGCCCGCCGCAGGGCCGACGTCTTCGATCAGCCTGCCCATCATTCCGTCGAAGTTGGCCTCGATACCTTCCTTGCTCAGCTTGTCGCACTCGAGGCCGCGTCCGCTTTCGGGCGATGGCGCGTTCTCGACGCCCGTGGACGTATGCCCGAACCGCATCACCGTCCATTTGCCGGCGGGCACGTCCCATGCCACGTGGCCGCTCGCGTCCATTTGTGCGCTCAGGTCAACGATCCGGCCGCGCTCGATCACCATCTCCGGCGGGAGTTCCTTTTGCGCCGCGGGACCGACACCGCCGGTCTGGTAACATGCTTTTACCTGGATGTTGTCGATCCGGTAAGGTCCCACCGCCGGAAATGCCAGCGTGGCGATGTCGCGGTAGAACCCCTTGACGGCCTGAGGTTGCGGGAGTGCGCCATCGAAGCGTTGCGGCCCTTCGAGTTCCGTCTCGGTGAAGACGACCTTCTGCATGGATTGTTCGGGTTTGATCCACGGGCCTCCGCTGCCGTTCCAGCCGGCATCGTTGTTCATGTTCACCTCGAGGCCGAGCCGCCCCGACTCGGCCACGACGTGCTTGAACAGCTCCCGCCATTGGTCGCTCATGAAGGCCGCCGGGCCTTTCGGGATGCCCTGGTCCACTTCCATGATCAACACGCCGCCGATTTCGACGCGCTTCATCGCCTCGAGGTCGGCGGTGATGCCCTCCTTCGTGATGTTGCCGTTGAGCCAAAACCAGTACACCCACGGCTTGGCGGAATCCGGCGGATGCGCAAAGGCATTTTCCAACTCATCTGGCTTGGCGGCCGGGTGAACCATAAAGCATGCCGCGGCCAGAACCATCAACCGTGTCATCCATCTCACAGCGACGTTGTTCCTTCTCATACAAAACGCCTCCCTTGCTATTGTGGATTGTGGATTGACGATTGTAGATTGTGAGTCGCGGGCGCCACACCTCTCCTCCCAATCGACAATCTGCAATCGACAATCGCCATTTTAAGACCGCCTGATTATTGTGGATTGCGGATTGACGATTGTAGATTGTGAGTCACGGGCGCCAGACCTCTCCTCGCAATCGACAATCTCCAATCGACAATCCCCAATTTCAAGACCGCCTGCTATTATGCACGAATCCGATATGTTTGTCCCCACTTCCAGTGTCATGAATTACAAGACCACTGAATAACTCTTATCCGGAAGAGTGTAAGAAAGGAGATAAGGGGATGGATGGGGATAGGGTGATTTTGTGAATTTCCGTTCATATCCCGGTCTGAATTGACCGAATCATCCCCGTTATCCCCATCCATCCCCTCATCTCCATTGGCTTACACACCTGGGTCACGCGTGAGGTCTCGCGAGGTTGCGGCGGCCTTTGCAGGGCGTTGGCGGCCTGAGTATACTGACTGCGAAGCGGAAGCGGTTGGCAAAACTACCGGCCCCGTTATCTTGTTATCTGTTATCCTGTTATCCGATGGAGGGCTGATGGCTGTGTATAGACTTACAAGTCACAGATCAATGGATAGGGGGATGAACCCGAATGCCAACCAAGCCACTTCTCTCGTACTCTCCCTAGGGTTGTGTTTCCTGGTATCTTGCTGGATGCTCGAAACGAGGTCGGAGAAGGCGTCAGACGATCAACATGCAGATGATCCATATCCAATCAAGGGATTGGCACGGCGCGATATCAAAGAGATGCTTTCCGTGGCGGCTACGCAGTTGCCTGCAGATTCCACAGTATGTTCGCTATCGGTCGGGAAAGGACAATCACTGGTACTTGAAACGGCTGCTCCTGCCTCCGGAGGATGGGTTCGGGGCGACGATTTCACGTACAGAGCCGGACATGGCAAGTGGGAGTTAACTGGCCGAACCAAGCAGGAGGGTCACTCCTTCAGGGGGGGACTTTCCGTTGCGGAACTTATATCTTTTGGGGACGCACTCTCCTTTCCCCCGATCCTATCAATCACTGTTGAACCAAAGGGGAGCATCAGGGTTAGGACGGGTCATCTCGAGGGGCGACGTGCCGGCAAGGGGAAAGACTTTGTATTTGAGAAGCAAGAGGGTAAATGGAGGAAGGTCGAGTCGCTCTCGTGGATAGCGTGAAAAGCGAACTTGAACCAATTCAGTGGTCAGTTTGAAAAACACCACACTTGGTTCTCGCGGAATAACAATAACAGGGGACATCCTTTATTTGTCATTTTTCTCTCCTGCGGTCGCGCATGGACTGCTGGATTGGTGATTGCGGATTGACGCTGTCATACCGCAACTGCGACATCGACGAACGCGGGTTCGCTGGTGGGTTCCGGAATAGGATCACCGAATTCGCGCATGACTTCGAGATGGCCTTCGATCGCCTCTCGGATTCCAGCGAGGATCTCCTCAAGCGTGTTTCCGGCGCTGGTGCATCCTGGCAGGTCGGGCACATAGGCGGAGAAGTTGTTGGGACCTTTTTCGATAATGACGAGGTATTTCATGAGGTTTCCTCCTTGCCGAGACCTGCCTGCTTAAGAATGCTGGCGAGTGTCTTCGGATGCAAATCGAAGTTAGGGTTTCCGGGAACCGTGACGGTGCCGGGTTTGGTGGGATGGCGGAAGTGGTGATGGCTGCCGCGCGTGCGGACGAGTTTCCAACCATCCTCCTGTAACATGCGAACAACGTCGCGAACCTTCATCAAGTAATTATGACCGATGGATGCGAGATTTCGCAAGCAGGACTTTCGCTCGGCCTCCCGGAGAGGGAGAACCCCGTGTGGTTCTTACGCCGGGTCACGCGTGAGGTCTCGCGAGGTTGCGGCGGCCTTTGCAGGGCGTTGGCGGCCTGAGTATACTGGCTGCGAAGCGGAAGCGGTTGACAAAACTACCGGCGGAGAGAACGGCACGTCATGGGTTTGGAGAGCACACCTCGCAGTCGCTCGGGGCTTCTCAAATAAACGAAAACTGTCCCCGTTATCCCCGTTATCCCATATGGGAAATCTCGGTTAAGACAACGTGGTCCGAATCAGACCGGAGAGGCGGTGCGCGTGCCGGGGAAGTCGCGGGTCCACTACGGCTGGGTAATCCTGGCGGTCGGAACGCTGGTCGTGTTCGGGGCGCTCGGCCTGGCGCGGTTCGGCTACACTGTGGTGTTGCCCGAAATGCAGCGCGACCTCGGTCTCGACAACACCCGGGCCGGCGCACTTGCCACGGCCAACCTGCTGGGCTATCTGGCGCTTTCGGTAACGGGCGGGGCGCTGGCCGCGCGGTTCGGCCCGCGGATCGTCATTAGTATCGGATTGAGCGTGGCCGGGTTGGCCATGTGTCTGACCGCATCGGCACACAGCTTCTACGCGGCGGCGTTCTGGCGCGCGTTGACCGGCATCGGCAGCGGCGCGAGCAACGTGCCCGTGATGGCGTTGCTCTCGGCGTGGTTCGCCCCGCGCCGGCGCGGGTTCGCGGCGGGCATCGGCGTAGCGGGTTCCTCGCTCGCGTTGATCCTCGTGGGTCCGACCGTACCCAAAATCCTTGCCGCCTACGGGCCCAACGGGTGGCGCGTGACTTGGTGCGTGTTCGGCGCAACGGCGTTCGCCCTGGCGGCGCTTGCATTCCTCACGCTCCGCAACCGCCCATCGGACATCGGCGCGGCGCCCATCGGCGGTCCGGCCGACGAATCGCCCGCCCAGGGCGGCGCGCTTCGCTGGAGCGCCGTGTATCGCAGCGGCACCGTCTGGCACGTCGGCGCGGTCTACATCGCGTTCGGGTTTTCCTACATCATCTATATGACCTTCTTTAAGAAGCATCTCCTCGCCGAAGCCGGGTATTCCCAACAGGCCGCGGGCAACCTCTTCATGCTGATGGGCTGGTTCAGCCTGTTCTGCGGCCTGATCTGGGGGTCCGTATCCGACACGATCGGACGGCGTGGCGCCCTTATCATCGTCTACCTGATCCAGGCCGCCGCCTTCACATTGTTTGCCGCGTGGCCGACCCCTGCAGGGTTCACCTTGTCCGCCGTGCTGTTCGGGCTCACCGCCTGGAGCATTCCCGCCATCATGGCCGCCCTCAGCGGCGATCTCCTCGGACCCCGTCTCGCCCCCGCCGGACTCGGATTTGTCACCCTCTTCTTTGGCGTGGGCCAAGCCCTTGGACCCAGCGTCGCAGGCGCCATTGCCGACAAGACCGGCTCCCTCGCCGGCGCGTTCTACCTCGCGGCCGCCATCGCTCTCGCCGGGGCCGCCGGGGCTGCGATGCTCCGCAAATAGCCGGCAACGCACGGCCTTCAGACCATACAGCCTACTGATGCCATGCCGGCGTATGCTTCCAGAAAGCCCTGATGCCGAATTGCCGCTCCGTGCTCGTGCTCGACAGTGGAGGGGGTGTCAACACTGGACACACCGGGTGCGTTATGTTCTTTGACAGGGTGGAGACGTGTCTCTAGAATAGGGCCGGCTCGTGGCCGGCTTTTGTAAGGTGGCCTCGAGATGACGTTTTTTGGGAGATTGCTTCACTTCGCTCGCAGTGACACCTGGCTTCGCTCGCGGTGACACTGTGAAAAATCCGGGTTAGTTGGCGGGGAAAGGATACGGGTTATGGCGCGTTGGCTGTGCTGGATTGTCGTGGTCTCGGTCGGCTGTGGTTCGGCCTGGTCTCAGACGCCTCCGCCGTCTATCGTGCGCCCGGCGCACGACTCATCTTCGTCGTCGACGGAGGATTGCCGCGTTTGGTTCGAGCCGAGAGTCGAGAGTGGGGCTGTCCGGGCCTCGATCGTCGTCGATTGCTCGAGCGTCTTGCCGGCGGATAAGCCCGTCGAGACGAAGGGTCTTATTCGCGTTGAGCGCCCCGTTGGGAAGGTTACTCTTCGTTATGACATTCTTAATTCTGAAGGGGCCGCGGTCTACCGTGGGAAAACCGAGACGGTTTTGGACCGCGAAGAGGGCCCTTTTCACTTCGAGTGGGATCCTGGTCCGCTTCCGAAGGGGTCGTATACATCACACTTCGAGTTGTTGCGGCCCCCGGGCATCTCGATCGTTCGTCGCGACTACCTCATCCGGAAAGTCTCGTTGAACGACGTGCAGGCACGGTGTGGCGTGGCGGAGCAGCGTATCGGAGAGATGGTGAAGCAAGTGCGCGCTTTAGAGGATTCGGGCGAAAAGCCGCCCTATCTCAGGATGCGCGTGACGATTGCCAGCGATTATGTGCGACTGGCGCGAAAAGCCTTCGAGGGACAGGACTGGCAGCGGGCGGATACCGTCATCCGCTATATCGAGGACACGCTTAGCAGTGCGCCGGCAGAGTTGGCCCTCGGAAAATCGGTCCCCGAACTCTGGGCGCCCGTGACGCAACCCTCGCCGGACCTCGTTGTTGCGCGCAACGGATCGTTCTTCGCCGGAGATCGTCCCGTGTTCCTGATCGGGACCTATCTCGGGGACGCGCCAAGCGCCGAGGACGTAACGCGTCTCGCGAGCTACGGCCTGAACTTCGCAACGTTCTCCATCGGACCCAGTTACACGCTGAAAAGCGAAACCGAAGCCGCGGATTTGCAGGCCGCACTCGATCCGGTGTTCCGGTCGGCATTGGAGAATCAGGTTGGCGTCATGGTATCGCTCAACCCTCAATCCATGCCGTCTTGGGCCGTCGAGCAGTCGCCATCGATCGCTTCGGAAGGGCTGGGGACCGTCGATATCACGCAGCCCGCAGCCTGCCAGGTCATCGAGAGACATTTCAAGACGGCGGTCCCTTATCTCGCCCGGCAGAAGGCGTTGGAGGGGATCGCCCTGATTCAAGACCCTGCGTTCAAGTTCACGGGCGAGGAGATCCGGCTTCGATTCTTGGATATGGTGAAGGCGCGATATAAAGATCGCCACGAGGTCAACCGGGCCTGGAGGGGCCTCTTCGCCAATCTGGATTCAGTCCAGATCGGTTGGAACCATGTGAACCCTCGGTATCAGGACAGTCCGGCGTACCGGTATGACTGGCAGACGTTCCATCAGCAGCTTGGGACCGAGCACATTGAATGGATGGAGAAGCTGGTGCGCGCTGGCTGCGACAAGCCGCTCATGGTGGCCTTTGCCGATAATGTGTTTGAGCCGGAGGAATCTGAATCGGGCATTGACCGCGAAACGTTGTCCGCGCAGTTGGAATTGAGCGGGTCCTGCGTCGCAAGCAGGCACACAGGTCCCTACTATGCCTTCGAGTACCCCAAGTCGCAGTTGATCTACACGCTGATGCGATCCTTTAGTCCGGACAAACCCGTGGTGAACTTCGACGGCGCATTGGCTGACGAACATGTGTCGGAAACCCCGTGTTCGTTCAACTACATCCGCACGGCGGTATGGGAAGCGGCCATGTCGGGCCTGAACGCCTTTGCCCTCGACGCGGACCTGACCGTGCTGCGTCCGGAGAGTCTTGAAGGGTACGCCGCCGCGGGCCTCGACCTGAACCGCCTGGCCCCCATCGTTACGGCGTTCCAACAGGCGCCGGCGGAAGTCGGCATCTTCTGGAGCATGCCCTCAAAGATCTATGACAACGGGTCGCCACACTTGCAGTCGGTGTGTTTCGCTTATGAGGGATGCTCCTTTTCCGGGTACAAGATCCGATTCATCACCGAGAAGGACTGCGTGGAGAACGGACTGGCCGGCATAAAAGCGCTCGTCGTGCCAGACTCGCCCGCGGTGTCGGACGAAGCGTTCCATATCCTGAAGGACTATATGCAGGGCGACGGCGTCGTGGTGCGCACGTCGTTCTCGATCCTGTACGACGAGCACGGACATACCCGCCGGGACATTATAAGCAACACCACGCACACCATACTCGTTCGCGGCGAAAACCTGCCCACCGAATACCTGCATGCCATGGACGCCGTGGCCGCATTTGACAATCTGCCGCGGATCCCGCGTACGGTCAACCTGTCGGGCTACCCGCTCGAGGGTGTGAAGTCGCGTTACACGGCCCACGACGGGCAGGAGTATCTATACGTGGCGAACCTTCGGAAAGAGCCCGCTATGGTTCAACTCTACGGGGGCAAGCGCACCGGGCACGACCTAATTCAAGGGCGCGACGTGGGATTCCCGATGCAGATCGAGCCCCTCGTTCCGATGCTCATCCGGCTCGACAAGCCGAAAGAAGAAGCCCCGGCCAAAAAACGCTGAGAGCCTGTACGGAAAGGTTCCGGGATGGCTTCCAAAGACTGGGTGCCATGGATAAGACGGCGTCGCTTTATGCTATTACGGCTAATGGACGGCATCATACGACGCCGTCTTATCCATGCCACCCCGGAGCCAAGGGACTTTCCGTACACGCTCTAAGGTGGGTTTGTCAGGATGTCATTGCGCACGCGGGGATGACGCCGTGAACGCCTGGGAAAGCCGCGCCCTGCAATTCCTGCGGGACCAGTGTCCCGTGCTTACCCGGGCCGCTGGCCCGAAGCTGCGCTCCGTCGCGTTCCTGACCGTCCTTTTCATCGTAGGCTTTGTGCACTGGATGTCCCTGTTCGACTTCGCCCTGTTTCACGCCAAGGATTGGTCCCTCGAGATGAAGTACCAGGCCGTCCTTCGCGACGCGCTCAGCCAAGGCAAGATGCCGTACATCATGACGTACGAGGGGCACTACACCAACCGGTTCCTGGCTCTCCCGGAAGTCCCTCTTTCGCCGCAATACCTCTTGCTTCCCTGGTTGAACGACAAGGCGTTCAACCTCCTGAACATCCTGTTGCTGTATTCAGTAAGCTATGCGGGGCTTCTGTGTCTCCGGAGGGAATTGCGCCTCCCCGCGATGCCTTTTTTGTTCCTATACCTGCTTTTCAGTTTCAACGGTTACATCGTGTCGCGCGTGGCTGTCGGCCACACCATGTGGTACGGATATTTCTTCCTGCCCTACTTCCATCTGTTCATGCTCAGGATGGTCAATGATTCCTTCTCCGAGCGTTCGCGCATCATGCTCATTCTCGTTCTTTTTCTGATGCTTCTCCAGGGATCGTTTCTGCTCTATACATGGTGCCTCATGTACATGTTCCTGACCGCCCTGTTTAATCCCAGGCTGTGGCGGCCAATCGCCTACGCCGGCGTTGGCTCGGCCCTTGTCAGTCTGTTTCGATTCCTTCCAGGAGCGGTGACCTTCCGTACGTACAATCTGGATTTCATCGGAGGCTATCCGAGTCTGAGCTTCCTTCTGGACGGCTTAACGACCATTAAAGATTTTCGGGAGACGTATCGCTGTGGTTCCTATGGGCTCGGCTGGTGGGAGTTCGATTGCTACGTCGGCCTGACGGGTCTGGGTCTAATCCTATACTTCTGTCTTATGATTCGATTGCGAGACAAATCTATGGGAATTCCGACACTGTTCCGCGAACTCGATCTCCCCAACCTCGTCATGCTCATCCTGTGTTTCGGCGAGATATACTCCATCGTCACCCAACTGCCCATTCCGCTTGTGAGCGCCCAGCGCGTGTCCATGCGGTTCATCGTCATTCCCATCACCATGCTGGTTCTGCTTGCGGCTGTGCGCATGCGGGATTTCCTGGCGCACGATAGACCGTCTCTTTCAGCCAAACTGCTCTTGTCAATCTGTGTGCTCCTTATGGCTTGGGAGCTCTACGCGCATTCGTCCGCATGGCGAGTTTATGACGCGGACCTTTTCTTCCTCAGAGATGACGTTTACGGCTCAGGCCCGGAGTTCGTCCGCCAGCCCGACATCGCCGTACCCGGCGTCCTCCGCTACATTCACGCCGTGCAGGTCTCCGTGGCGCTGTCGTGCTGTGCGGCCCTGTTTTTTCTGTACCGCTTCCTGAAGGCAAGGCCTCTTTCAGAGAGATCGTGAGAGATTTCTGAAGTGTCGTGGCCCAGACTGTCCACATGCGAGGAAGACGCAGGATTTCCTATCGTTGGCGGACTCACATCCTTACCGTCGAATGCTCGTTCTTCTGACATGCGCCCCGCTCATTTCTGATTTCCCGAACTCGGCAAGACGCCCCATTTTCCAGACGTACGCCCTGTTTCCCCAAGTCCGAAATCCCAAATCCGCAATCCCCAATCGTTAATCCCAGGTTCCCGTTCGCACCATACTCGCCACGAACTTGCATCAAGCTCGTCGCAGCGGCACTGTGGGCTTTTTCACCGGCTCCACAGTTACCGTTTACTGCCTCACCTTGGGAGGATCAAAACCCTCGCTTTTGAGATGACAGCTTCAGTATAGTCTGAGGCATGGAGGGAAGCCGATATGGTTCTCACACGATCTTTGCGATTCGTCTGCACGTGGTGTGGAGCTTAGTTACGGCTGAATCTGTAAAGCGGCCTTCGTTGGCTTCCTTTCTCTCGGCTCACCTTGCCGACCCGATGCCCAGCCTGAGAATCCCGTTACCGCCAGCTCGTCTGCGAAAATAGTAAAATCTGCTGAAAAACAAAGGGCCTGTAAATCAGATCCCCCTCGTCTCGCGAAATGGCATGCCGTCCGAATCCCCAATCCCAAATCCCCAATCGTCAATCCCCAATCCCCAATCCCCAATCGGCAATCGGCAATCCGCAATCGGCACAGTGCAACGTCTTGGGCTATTATATGGAGGGGTCGAATCCCGGATGTTGTCGCGACGATGAGGCAGGGCAGTCCACCTGTTCTCGAAATCGGCAGACTGGACAGTCTGCCCCACGAGTTCCGGCCATTTCGCTCGCCTTTGGAAAAACCGGCCCACGGCAATCCGGACTTACTTGGCGAATGAGTGTTCGACGGCGCGAGGATCTTTGCCGCCGAGTGCGAGATAGCGCTGGTAATTGGCGCGGGCATCATCTTGGCGGCCGTGGTCGAAGCAGATATCGCCGAGCGTGAGGTACAATTCCGGCACGTCGGGTGCGTATTCGATTGCATCGGAGAGGCATGCGATGGCCTTGTCAATCTCGTCCCAGCGGACGTACGTGTTCGCGCGGGCGATGGCGATCTCTTTCAAATAGTACCGCGAGTTATAATCATCGGGATCGATTGTAAGGGCTTCCTTGAAAAACTTCTCCGGTTCCGACCCGAATGCGCCGCCATAGTAGAGGGCTAGCCCTTGGAGGTTGATGATGCGGGCCTTGTGCCGGAGGTCGAGCGCCTTTCGCAAAGATGCCGCCTCGGATTCGGAAATGCCCGCAACACTCAGATAGCCGGAAAGGCTCTCGAAGAACGGGGAGAGTTGGACGAGCGACTTATCCACCGTGCGCTGGAACATCAGCTTTGGCGCCATGAACTCGGCCCAGGGGCGGTCGTCCGTCATGACATCGCCTTCGGCGGCGTACGATTCCGCGTGCTGTTTGCCCATGAAGAAGCACGTTAGCACTTCGACGGTGTCCTTGAAGCCGACGGCCTGGGTTGCCTGGCGGATCTCCGGCTTGCCGAGGCGCAGCGAGACGCGGGCCGGGTCGATGAGCAACGGCTGGTTTGAGCCAACCACGAAAAGGTCCGCGTTCACGAACCACGCACAGTATTCCGGAAACACGCTCGTGAACGTGTGAACCAGGGAACGAATGACGTTCGGATCGAGGCTGTGGAGCGGAATCCATTGCGATACGATGCCGCCGGGAGCAAGATGATCGAGGCAGAGCCGGTAGTACTCGCGCGTGTAAAAGGTTGAGACGCCCGCAAGCGCCAGCGGCATGGGTTCGAAGGTAATCACATCGTAAGCGTTCGGCGTGGTAAGAAGAAAGTTACGCCCGTCGTCCACGATAGGACGCACTATCGGGTTATCCAAGACATCGAAGTTGTCCTTTCCGAAGAGGTGGGCTGCGTCGAGCACGTCGGAGCTAATCTCGACTGCGTCGATACGGTCGAAATCATATAGCGCGAGCGTGCCTGCCGTGATGCCTGAGCCGAAGCACATGAACAGGACCGTCCGGGGATCGCGGTCGAACAGCAGCGGCAGGATGCCCTGGAACCGGTTCATCTTGACGCCTTTCTCGATGGACGCGGTGGCCTGGACGGCGTTAATCCAGAGGATGCGGTCGGATTCGCCGGGATTCTCGGACGGTTCCGAGACGGCGACGGTTCCCTCGACGCCCTCGCGATAGAACAGAACCTTGTGGTTTTCCGGAATGTAGCCTCGGTTGAGCGCCTGGCCAACGTCACCGGGCACCTGCTTGAGGCTGAGGAACAGTAGAAGGCATGCGGCCGCCGCAACGGGTAGTTTCAGCCATGCGCGTAGCTCGCGTGTGCTCAGCAGGAGAACAAGGCCCACCCCGAACAACACCAGAGACAGCGCCAAGAGGCCCCGGTGCGTGCCCAGGAAGGGGATCAGCAGGAAGCCGCCGGCAAGCGCCCCGAACATGCCCCCGAAGGTATTGGCCGAGTATAGCCTGCCTATGTCGCGGCCGAGACGAGTGCCGGTCGAGGTGATGGTCTTGACGACGATTGGAAATGTCATGCCGAACAGGAATGTCGGCGCGAACAAAACCGAGAAAGACAGGTAGAACTTCGCCCGAACCAGGGACGCCCATTGATAACCCGCATCAAGCTGCATCGCACTGAGCTTCTGCGGCAGTGCGGCGAACACGGGCAACATCAGGATACACGCGATCCCGATGAGCATCTCGACCGCGCCAAACAGCGTCACGCGCCGCCGGATGCGGTCGACGAACATCGACGCGAACGCGCTGCCGACGGCAATGCCGCACAGCAGCGTGGTGAGCATTGTTGTGAAGGCGTAGGTCGTGCCTATGAAGACAATAGTGAGAAGGCGCGTCCACAGCACCTCGAACGCGAGGGCGCAGAAGCCTGAGACCGCGAAGGCGATGAGAACTAGGTCGGGTCTCGGGTCTCGGGTCTCGGGTTTCGGGTCAGAGCTGGGCGGGACTTCAGGTACGAAGCGGGAGAGGATTAGCGCCAGCACGCCGATGACGGCGTTTGCGGCGGCGCCGATCAGGGACGCGCGCGTGTACCCAAGAGCAGGCAGGATCAGAAAGCCCGTGGCCCCACAGCCTGCCACAGCGCCGAATGTATTGAGGCTGTACAGGCTTCCGATGCGAAGGCCGCGCATTTGTGACTCGCCGCTGACAAACTTGGCCAGCAAAGGGAGCGTTGCGCCCATAAGGATTACCGGCACAATCAGGAATGCAAAGGCCAGCGCCGCACGTAACGCGATCCCCGCGCCTCGGCTTAATGTGAAGCCTCTCAACAGTGCTATAACGGCGGACTCCCCGAGACCCACCGTGAGGATAAACACAAGCGCCCATATCCCGATGAGTAATTCAAACAGACCGTAAAGGAACAGCGGGCGGCGTGCGCGGTCGGCCCAACGCCCGCCCAATATGCTGCCCGCTCCCAAACCGATGAAGAAAATGGAGAGCACGGTGCTGACGGCATAGGCGGTCGTACCGAACAACAGGACCAGCTTCCGAGTCCAGACCACTTGGTAGAGGAGCCCGCATGCACCTGATACGAAGAAGAAAAGGAAGACGGCCAAGACGCAAGCGATGCCGGCCGGATGGTTGCGCGGAGGTATCGTCGGGTCAGCGCCGGACGTCACCTCGAGTCCGATGCCAGGCTTCGCCTTCCACACGTTCTTGGCCTCCTTTCAGACCTGTCCGACCCGTCCGACCTTAGCCTCCATACATGAGAAAGGCCCCGACAACCGCCAGGGCCTTTCCTTCGTGCCAGAATGGAAAATCACTTATTAGACCGGGCTAACGTTCGTTGCTTCCATCCCTTTCCGCCCCTGTCCTGGTTCATATTGAACCTTCTGCCCATCCTTGAGCGTCCTGAAGCCGCCCATTTGGATGTTTGAGTGGTGGACAAACAGGTCTTCGCCGCCATCATCGGGCGTGATGAACCCGTAGCCCTTCTCGTCATTGAACCACTTTACTGTACCGCTTGCCATCTTTCTGTCTCCACTTGGGGCTCTTTGTTTACGGGCAGAACCCCATTCGCGCCCGCCACTTACTTGCCTTCCACAACACCCGTCGTGGCGACACACAATGTGCCACTTCCCGACATTATGGCATCTTGAGGCAAAAAGTTCAAGCACAATTTACAGATTCAACCTTTTGATCAGGAACGGCGCCCTGTCGTTTGAACTCGGGTTCAAAGGACTCCATACCAGCCATACTGGTTTCTCGGTGCGTGAACGAAGTTTGCGACCGATTCGGGATACCAGGTATCAGGGTTCTTCTTGAGATGATCGTCGCAGGCCGTCACGCCAATGAAAAACATTCGGTTGGGTTCGGGGACGCGCCAAAGCAGTGATGTCGTCCGTACGGTGTGCCTCATGATGGCTTGTGTTCGCGAGCGATCTTGGTAGATCGCGATGCGATACCGGATGTTTCCGCCGTTGCGCTTGCCGCTGGCGCTCCACCGCAGCCGCACCATCTCGGTTCCAACGCGCTGCGGCGGAAGTACGACGGGCATCATTGGCGGATAATCCTCTTCGCCGCCCATGTACCAACTGTAATACGTCAGCGACCCCCAATCGCCGAAACAGTACCCAAGGAGGCGATAGCCGTCCCGGCTGAGTAACTCCTCGGGCGTATAGGCAAAGCAGCGGAGCGGGAATGCATCGGCGAAGTAGGGGTCGCGGCGCAGGTCAGCGACGTTTACCACAACGCCGTCGCGCTCAGGCGGGTTGCCGGCGAACATGAGCGCGTCGGCTAGATGCCACCGGCCTTCATAGCGTGCTTCGCAGGTCACGTGGTGGAACACGGGGCGCTCACGGCATTCGATACCGGCCTCACGAAGCAAGGCCGCCGTAACTTTCACGCCTTGCCCGCAGCGTGCGCCGTGCAGTTCGAGCAGTTCGACCGGGTCCATAAGGAGTTCTCCGGTCTCCTTCTCCTGGGGTTGCTGGATGGGGTTATAGTAAAAGGCGTCCGAGATGAACCGGCATATGACCGTCACGCGATCCTTGTCCGTCATGGCCGAATTCAGGATCTTATCGAGAATGCGCCGCAGGTACGGCTTCCTGTCAACGCCCCGGAGCCGCTTTCGGACCTCGTCGATGCGTTCCGGGCTGTAGTAGCTGACCTTTCCCTCCATATTCTTTGTGGGCGGTGTCCAGGGAAGCATCGAAAAGAACAACGAACGCCCCCCATCCATCGAGCGCGCGCTCCTTCTTACGTGTTCCCGTTTATCCCACCCGAAATCGTAGTTAACAGCCATCGCTCCGACTCCTCCGGTTTCAACCCTGCGCATTATAGGTATCTCGAGGCTCTCGGTTCATCTGAACGGGCGAAGTTGGAGCTTCCCCGGCGGAGGGGATATGATACGGCAACCAAAAAACGTATCTTAGCGGTTTTACGATAAGTAGGCCGGTTTGACTGAGAGCCTGGTCACTTACCCAAGAGGAAGCCGTCCATTCCGAAGAAGTAGCCCTTGGAATCCGCATTTTTCCCCACATTGCGTAAAGTCAACGCGTGTGACCCCGCCGTCAATTCAACCGGGCCGACAATCTTGTCTTTGGATGCGACCGTCGGGCTGTACAAGTCGACGGGGCTTCCCAGTCGTGTCCCGTCGAGTTCGATCTGGAAAATCCCGTAGTCCCAAGAGAAAGTCAAGGCCAGAAGGATGCTGTATCGTCCGCCCTCTCTCACCTCGAACGGCAACGAGAGCGTCTGATTGCCCTCCGCAGGGGTCCAAAACAGTTGCGCTTTTCCGCTCCACGCGCCCGATTGAGGTTCGAGCGGCCCCATCGACACCTTTGCATTCGGGATCAACGACTCGGCCTCGATGAGACTCGAGTAGTCATAGTAAAGCCGCGCGTATCCCTTGGGCATCTCCGGGTAAGGTTTGTGCGGCTCGACCTGATACCAGAAAGCCACCGAAGAGAAATCATCCGACCGTTCCTCGAATCCGGACTTCACCGAACCGTCAGGGTTGAACGTGACGCCCTTGTGCTCGATCTCGACATGCAGCGACTTCCTGAACACAACGGGGTCGGGGATATGCCAGCGATACGCCGTTGTCAAGCTAAACGGATCGTATCCCTCCATCAGCGGGGCCCCGTAATACGGATTCGACATCTTCCGGAGACCCCAGCCGTCGCAGAGGTAGTCTTCGCTGCCCGTTCCCCGCAAGCGCGGTTCTGCCTCGCCGTCGATAAAGAAGAAATCATCGCCCTCGCCCCACCAACTCCCCGTCAATTGCCTCACGCTCAGCACTGTGCCGACGTAATGTCCGCGGCCCACAATGTCAGCAATCAGGTAATTGCGGCCCATTACCGTCGGAAACTCCTGGCGGTACATTGCGTGAAAATAACCCGTCTTCTTGTCGAGCTTCGGCAGCTTCTGCCAGTCCACATAGTAGTAGAACGCATCGATCCGCTGCCGCCCTTCGTTCGTGACCGTGATCTTGGCCGACTTTCGGAAAGGCATCGGCCAATAACAGTTCCGGCCCCGGCCATTCGAGGTCACGCATACCGGCAGCGACTGCATCGGCTCGTCCGCGCCGTGCCCGATGACGAAAAAGTCGCCAATCGGGCACTCGACGGACGGCTGCTCCTCGCCGTCCCAATACATCCGCAGGACGAGCAGTCGCGAATAGCAACGCTCCTTCGCGGCAATCGTGTTCCAGATATGATGGATGCAGCCCGGCCCCTTGAGATCCCCGAGAATGAGCGTTCCCCCCGGCGGGATCGGCCGCGCGTCACCATTCCCATTCTGCCAATTCGCATCGCTCGATGAAGCTCGTTCCGCCGTCCCCTCCCTCAACCGCGCCAGGCCGTCAAGCGGCTCGTCCGCAACGACGCAAACGCTCCAGCCGATCACGAAGGACACAAGCACTGCAACGAGAAAACGGGTGTACGTTGCCATTTTAGGCGCTCCTCTGTTCATTCCCGCCAGGATCTCCACGTGCCTTCCTCAACCTAGGCGCATCCACGCTTCCCGCTTACAGTCTACACCGTACAGTCTTCAGCCTCCAACTTGATGAGACTTTTCGAATGGATGGCGGAATCAACTGCGCATATTCTTTGATAGAGCAGAATCAGATTGCCCGAAAGGATCGATGTGCGTGAGCGTAGTCAGCGAGTTCCGGCGGAAGGAGGTGTTTGCCATGCTTTGGTTTTCCTGGTGCCCATGGCACACGCCTATGCCGTCCAGCGTCGCCTTCGGGCAGGCTTTCCCGGTCGTTGTGGGACCGGTTGGCTCCACACAGGAAACGAACGCGGTCGCCCATGAAAACGGCGATAAGGTAACCTATATTCCAGTCTATATGGGCTGGATGTAGCTGCACACCGGTAAGAAATCCCTCCGAACCGCTGCAAGGCGCCTTATCTCAAACGCCGTGCGGCGGTTCGTGTTTGTGCACTCTCATTGGCGGTTCTCACGGAGACTCGTGGACGGGGTGGACGGAGTTGACGGATCATTGGCCGTTCTCACCGAGACTCGCGATCTCATGATACGGATTTCCGCAATCGAGTCCCGGAATCCCGCAGACAGGTCCATGTCTTTGGCTATCCTTCTCGTGCTCGTGCTCGTGCTCATAATCGTAATCGTAATCGCGATCATCCCTATAACTAATCTCATATCAACATCTTACGCAGCAGATCGAAGTAAGGGATGCTTCCCCGGAAATGCCCCCTATTTGCAGGCATATGAATTGCTCTTCCCGCACGATAGTCATCGACCCGTCTAAGCGGGCCGCCCGAGAATAAGGAGAGCAGGTTGATGTCCAGTACGAAGCGGGTCAGCGTAGACCCGGCCGCCACTCAGATGATTGAACGCGCCCGGCAACAGGCGCAGAAGCTCGCGCATGACCGCTACCAAGCCATGCTGCCTCAATGCGGCTATGGCCAGTTGGGCATCTGTTGCCAAAACTGCGACATGGGTCCGTGCCGCGTGGACCCGTTCGGGAACGAGCCGCAGGTAGGCGTCTGCGGTGCAACGGGGGACGTAATTGCGGCGCGCAACCTGGCGAAAAAGGCCGCCGTGGGTTCCGCCGCACATTCCGATCACGGCCGCAGCATTGCGTTGGCGTTGCTGGCCACATCGCGGGGCCAGACACAAGGGTACTCGATCAAGGGCGTGACAAAGCTTCGGGCCTTGGCCCAGGAGTGGGGCATTCCCGTCGAAGGTTCGAGTCCGGAGGAGATCGCCGAGAAAGTGGCTCTCACGGCCTTGGACGATTTCGGGCGGCAGACCGGAAATCTCCGGTTTATCTCGCGCGTCCCGCAGAAGATCCGGGAGCGTTGGGAGCGGATGCAGGTCACGCCGCGCGGCATCGACCGCGACATCGTCGGCACGTTGCACAGCACGAACATGGGCGGCTCAAACGAACCCATCCAGCTCATCCGGAATTGCGTTCGTGCAGGTCTCGCCGATGGCTGGGGCGGATCCATGATCGCCACCGAACTGAGCGACATTCTTTTTGGCGAGCCGGCGCCGCTCGTTTCGGAGGCAAATCTCGGTGTCCTGAAAACCGATCACGTCAATATCCTCGTGCACGGCCACGAGCCCGTGCTTTCCGATGCTCTCGTCGCCGCGTCGCAGTCTCCGGAAGTCCTGGACGCATGCCAGGAAGTCGGCGCGAAAGGCATACAGTTGGCCGGCATCTGTTGTACGGCCAACGAGATCCTCATGCGGTACGGTGTGCCCATCGCGGGCAATATTCTGCACCAGGAATTCGCGCTCGTGACCGGCGCCGTCGAGATGATGGTCGTTGACATCCAGTGCATCTTCCCGGCGCTTAGCACGGTGGCGAGCAAGTATCACACGCTGGTCGTGAGCACGTCGGAGAAGGCGCAGTTCGAGGGCTTCACTCACATCGAGTTCGACGAAGCGCACGCGCTCGAGAGCGCCAAGGAGATCCTACTCGCGGGCGTTCGGAATTACGTAAACCGCGATCCCAATAAGGTTCAGATCCCCACAGAAAAGTCTCCTTTGATTGCGGGATTCACGACCGAAGGCGTTTTCGATCATCTGGGCGGACGCTATCGCCCCTCTTACCGTCCGCTGAACAATGGCATGATCGATGGACGTCTGCGGGGCGTGGTGGCAATCGTTGGATGTAATACAGTGAAGATGACTCAAGATGAGGCCCATCTTGCACTCGCCAAGGAACTGCTGCGTCATGACGTCCTGATCGTACAGACCGGGTGCTCGGCGATTGCCTGCGGCAAGGCCGGGCTGCTCACGCCTGACGCCGTGGACCTGTACGCGGGGCAAGGCCTTCAGGAAGTATGCGACGCCGTCGGATTGCCGCCGTGTCTGCACATGGGGTCATGCGTCGACATTTCCCGAATTCTCATGGCCTGCGTTGAGATCTGCCGTGAAGGCGGCTTGGGCGACGATTTCGCTGACCTGCCCGTGGCCGGAGCCGCGCCCGAATGGATGAGCGACAAAGCCATCTCCATCGGGTTTTACGTAGTGGGTTCCGGGGTGTTCACGGTAATAGGCGATCCGTTGCCCGTCTTGGGCAGCCCCAAAGTGACGAAGTATCTCACCGACGAGATGGAAAAGGATTACGGCGGGCGGTTCGCGTTTGAGAAGGACCCGATGAAGGCCGCGCAGCTCATCATCCGGCACCTGGACGGAAAACGCGAAGCGCTCCACCTGCAACCCATGCTGTACGAACCGAGGCCGGCCCAAATGGTTGGCAAGTTCTGGCGTCCCGCGGAAGTCGAGGTCCTGTCTGGAACGTAGGTCCGATTTCCCAATCGGACATTGGGATACCCATAAGGTCCATAAACTGAAATGAAACAGATGCTCGTTGTGAAGATTGACCGGTGCCTGGGCTGCAAGAGCTGCGAGATCGCGTGCGCGGTCGAGCACTCGACCTCCCGCGATCTGTTTGAGGCCGTCAAAGAGCTTCCGGCCCCGCAGACCCGCGTCCGCGTCGTTCAGGGCGAAACCTTTGCGGCGCCGTTGCAGTGCCGGCAGTGCGAGGACGCGCCCTGCGTGGCCATATGCCCGACGAACGCCCTGCACCGACGCGCGGGCGAGCCCGTCATGCTGGACAAGGAGCTTTGCATCGGCTGCACGTGGTGCGTGGTGGCTTGTCCATTCGGCGTCATCACGTTGGATAGACGCGGCGGGGCCGTAGTGAAGTGCGATCAATGCTTCGCGCGCGCCGAACGCGGCGAGGTTCCGGCGTGCGTCGAAGCGTGTTCTTCCGGCGCGCTCGAGATCGAGGAATTGGACGCGGTGGCGGCCGGAAAGCAACAGGCGTTTCTGGTGCAGATAGAACGGTCGTTAACCGGGAGCAGCTTGTGAGCATGATAGAAACAATAGGCTCTCCTCCTCCGAAGGCGAAGCCAGGCGCAATGCCGGACAACGGCCACTGTTTGGACGACATCCTGGGGCGTTACAGCCCGGAACCTTCTTCGCTGATCTCCGTGCTCGAAGACTTGCAAGAAGAACTGCATTACCTGCCGCGCGAGGCCCTCGAGCGCATCTCGACAACGCTGGGCGTCCCGCGCAATCAGACATATCACGTGGCGACGTTCTTCAAGGCATTCAGCCTGACACCGCAGGGGCGGCATACGGTCTGCGTTTGCCGCGGCACGGCCTGCCACGTTAAGGGCGTCGACAAGATCATGGACATGCTGCAATCCCAATTGAACGTTACCGAGGGCGGGACCTCTGAAGACGGCGAGTTCACCGTGCAGAGCGTTCGATGCCTCGGATGCTGTGCGCTCGCCCCGGCATTGATGATTGACCGCGACGTGTATGGCCAAGTGACCTCGAAACAACTGCGAGACATCCTGGACCAGTATTCAGATGAAAACCGGAACGATTGAAACTCCGCGGCAACTGGCTGCCGTTCGGTCGTCGGCCCGCAAGGCCCTATTGAACGGCCACCCGCGGATATTCGTGGGCACGGCGACCTGCGGTCTGGCCACCGGCGCGCAGAAAGTGCTCGACGCCTTACATGAAGAAGCCGGGAAGGCGTCTTCGATGAGAATCTCGATTTCGGAGACCGGCTGCAACGGCGCCTGCTTCCTTGAACCGCTGGTTGACGTCGTTTTGCCGGGCCAGGCGCGCATCACATACGGCCATGTGCAGCCCGAAGACGCCAGCGGATTGATCGAGGCCGCGTGCGCCGGAACGGTGTACAAGAAGCGCATCATCGGCCGGATTGACAAAGAAGAGTTCCTCGTCGAGGGCACATCGAAGAGCTACCGGCGCGGCAAGCTCACAGGCGACGTCAAAGAGGTCCCCCGGTATGCCGCGTTGCCGTTCTTCCGCGACCAGGTGCACCTCGCGATGCGGAATTGCGGCATTATTGACCCCACATCGCTGGACGAATACATCGCGAAGGGCGGCTATGCCGCCGCTGCGAAGGCGCTCACGGAAATGACGCCCGATCAGGTCGTTGACGAGATCACGAGATCGGGCTTGCGCGGGCGTGGCGGCGGCGGATTCCCGACGGGCCGCAAGTGGGCCACGTGCCGCAAGGCGCCCGGCGAGCCCAAGTACGTGATCTGCAATGCCGACGAGGGCGATCCCGGCGCTTACATGGATCGTTCCGTCATTGAAGGCGACCCGCATTCGGTGATCGAAGGCATGATCATCGGCTCATACGCGGTCGGCGCGCACACCGGATACATTTACGTACGCCAGGAATATCCGCTCGCGGTCAAGCGGCTTCGATTCGCGCTTAAACAGGCTGAAGAGGCAGGCTTTCTCGGCGAAAACATCCTCGGCTCCGGCCACTCGTTCACGGTCCGGATCAACCGGGGCGCGGGCGCGTTCGTGTGCGGCGAATCCACCGCGCTGATGGCCTCGCTCGAGGGGCGCGTCGGCGAACCGCGCGCGAAATACATCCACACCGTCGAGCACGGGCTGTGGAACAAGCCCAGTTGCCTCAACAATGTCGAAACCTGGAACAACGTCCCGGTGGTGATAGCCCGCGGCGCGGACTGGTACGCCTCCATCGGGACGCAAGGCAGCAAAGGCACCAAGGTGTTCTCCCTTGTGGGCAAGGCCAACCGTGTCGGTCTCGTTGAGGTGCCGATGGGCATCACGCTCCGGCAAGTCGTCGAGGACATCGGCGGCGGGGTCCCTGAAGGCGAATCGCTCAAGGCCGTACAGACCGGAGGTCCGTCAGGCGGGTGCATTCCCGCGGAGCTTTTCGATACGCCGGTCGACTATGAAAGCCTGACCGCGCTCGGTTCGATGATGGGGTCGGGCGGCATGATCGTCATGGACAGCCGGACGTGTATGGTCGACGTCGCGCGTTATTTCCTGTCTTTTCTTAAGGAGGAATCGTGCGGCAAGTGCGTACCGTGCCGGGAGGGCACATCGCGGATGCTCCAGATCCTCACTCGCATCTGCGAAGGGAAAGGACGGCCCGGCGATGTCGAACTCCTTCATGACCTCGCACAGGGAATGACGGACGGTTCGCTGTGCGCGTTGGGCGGGTCCGCTGCGAATCCCGTTCTCAGCACTTTGAAATACTTTGCCGAGGAGTACCGTGCGCACATCGAGGAACGGAAGTGTCCCGCCAAGGTCTGCAGGGCCCTTATCACGTATTCCATCAATCCTGAGGTCTGTACCGGTTGCATGCTGTGCTTGCGGGCATGCCCGGTCAAAGCCATCACCGGCGAACGCAAGAAGCCGCACATTATCGACAAGTTGGCCTGCACCAAGTGTGGGCTTTGCGCGGACACTTGCCGGTCTAACGCAATCGAGGTCGCATAGGTGAACGCACCGGCGCATGAGGGCAAAGCGGTAGAGTTCATGCTCGATGGGCTGCAGGTAGAAGGCCGGGCGGGGGAAACGGTGCTAAGTGTGGCGCGGCGGCACGGTATTCCCATCCCTACGTTGTGCCATCACGAGGCCGTTTCCCCGTCCGGGGCGTGCCGCCTTTGCGTGGTCGAGGTGTTTTGGGGCAAGCGCTCCAAGATCGTCACCTCGTGCATTTACACGCCCTACGAAAACGATCGCGTCGAGACGAACAATGACCGCGTCCGGAGTGTCCGCCGCTTCGTGCTCGAGCTGCTCGCGGCGCGGTGCCCCAGCGCGCATCAGATCCGCGAACTTGCCCTCGAGTACGGCGTAGACGCGCCACGGTACGAGACGGACGACAACGGCAAGTCCGAAACGATTCGTGACCCACTTCGCGAACGATGCATCCTGTGCGGCCTGTGTGTGCGTGTCTGCGACGAGGTCGTGGGCCAGCACGCGATTGCCTTCGCGGGACGCGGCATGGAGCGGCGCGTCACATCGCCCTTCGCCGAACAGGCGGAGGAATGCATCGGCTGCGCGGCGTGCGTGTTCATATGTCCCACGGGGGCATTGCACTTCGAGGACGTGGATGGGCGGCGCGTGATGAAGGAACTCCACACCACGGTTCTCCTGGTTGCATGCCGCGATTGCGGCCTCCCGTATGCGACGGAGAAGCAGATTGAGAAGGTGAAGAGCCGCTTGAAGCTGTCGGACGAAGCGGCGGCGCTGTGTCCGTCGTGCCGCGTTCGGGCGTTCGGCGGCCGTGTCGAACAGATACTGGCGAAGGACCGGAAGGCTACGTTTCCATGGGAGCAAGGTGCATCGTTTACGCTCACGTCTCCGGAAGCGGCTTTCCGAAGATAGAGGAGATGACATGAGTCGAAAGGTTATTGCAGCGGCCATACGCGGCGCGCGCGGTTTCGTAACTGAGGCTGAACAGGCGGTGACGGCCGCCATCGAGACCCGAGGACCCGACACCTCGGTAGGCTTTCCGGGAACGGCGTTCTATCTTCCCATGGCTTGTGCACTCATGGGGATCGAGGCCAAGAACGTCCGTGATCTCAAAGCCATCGTCGATCACTGCAAGACGCTTGTGGGGCCCGACCCGGCTGAACGCCTCTGGGTTCCCTATCTGGGCCGCGGATTGGACAGCGGTGTTGCGACCCTGCTCGCCCAGGAAGTGATCTGCGCGGTGCGTTATCTCAACAACGAGTCGATCGAACAGGACCACACCGGCTTCATCTCCGATACGATTCTTCGAGAACTCGGCATTCAATTGGTGGATGGACGTATGCCCGGCTTCGCCGCGGTTCTAGGCCCCGCGCCCACCAACGAGATCGCCGTCAACACCGTCCGCGAATTGCAGCAGCGAAGCATCCTGACGTTCCTGTTGTGCAACCGGGACGGCCGATCCCTGTATGACCAGTTGGTCGAGGAAGGTGTCGAGATGGGCTGGAATACGTACATCGTTCCCGTCGGACGTGACACGGCCTCGGCGATCTACGTGCTCGATTGGGCCATCCGCGGCGGCCTCACCTTCGGCGGGCACAAGAGGGGCGATTTCAGGGCCTGCCTGCGGTATACCCGCGAACGGATTTTCGCGTTCGGCCTCACGTTTGGCCCGATTCCGGACGACTGGTACGCCGTCGGCGCGGGCGCGATCGTGATGGGCTTTCCCGTCATTTCGGACGACGCAAGCACACCGGAAATTCGCCCGACGGGCGTCACCACGTATGAGGAACTCATTCGCGAGACGGATGCGGCAAAACTGGTGCCCCGCGCGATCGAGGTCCGTGGCGTCAAAGTGAAGGTCGAGCGAATCGATATTCCCGTGGCATATGCCGCTGCATTCGAAGGCGAGCGCGTCCGCCGTGAAGACATGCACACGCAATACGGCGGCAAGTACTCGAAGGCCGTCGAGTTCCTCCGCATGCGGGATCCTCAGGACGTGGAGGACGGCCGCGTGACGGTCATCGGCCGAGACCTCGATGCCGCCGACGAGAAGACCTCGATAGATCTCGGGATCCTGATCGAGGTCGCGGGGCGCAAGATGCGGCCCGACTTTGAAGGAATCCTCGAGCGGCAGACGCACCGGTATCTCAACCACGCCATGGGCGTCATGCACATCGCCCAACGCGATCAGCTCTGGTTGCGAGTCAGCAAGGATGCGTACAAGGCCGGCTTCCGTCTGAAGCACCTGGGCGTGATCCTTCACGCGAAACTGCTCGGCGAATACGGCGGCATCGTGGACAAAGTGCAGGTCACCATCTACACCAATTCCGACGATGCACGGAAGCTGTTGGAACTGGCCGTTCCGGCCTTCGACGCGCGCGATGCTCGGGTGCGCGGCATGCTCGATGAGTCCGTGGATACCTTCTATTCGTGCACGATCTGCCAATCGTACGCGCCGAATCACGTCTGCGTGATCACCCCCGAGCGGCTGGGTTTGTGCGGCGCGTACAACTGGCTCGATGGCCAGGCCTCGCACGAGATCAACCCGACCGGGCCCAACCAGCCTATCAAGAAAGGCATCGTCATCAACGACGTACTTGGTGAATGGCAGGGCGTGAATCAGTTCGTCTACGGCCACTCGAACCACGCTACGGAACGCTTTTCCGCATACTCGCTCATGCAGAATCCGATGACCTCTTGCGGCTGCTTCGAGGTCATCGTCGGGATAGTGCCGGAGTGCAATGGCGTCATCGCCGTGAATCGCGAATACCAGGGCGACACGCCGATCGGCATGCAGTTCAGCACGCTGGCCGGGGCGGTCGGGGGCGGAGCGCAAACGCCGGGATTCGTCGGCGTGGGCCGCATGTACCTCACTTCGCGGAAATTCATCCTGGCCGAGGGCGGGCTCGCCCGCCTCGTTTGGATGCCCAAAGATTTGAAGGAAGCCATGCGCGCCCAGCTTAGCGCCCGCGCACAAGAAATGGGACTCAATGGATTTGTGGACAAGATCGCGGATGAGACGATCGCCATCGACAGCGAGACGCTCATGGCGCATCTCGAAAAAGTCGGACATCCCGCACTAACGATGGACGCGTTGTTTTAGGAGCAAGTTTGGCGGCCAATCGGCCGTTTATCAGGAGATTGTTACACATGCCGCTATCAGGACTGGAAATCTACAAACACCTGCCGAAGGGTAACTGTAAAGAATGCGGGCTGCCCACTTGTCTCGCGTTCGCGATGAAAGTGGCTTCCGGCCAGACCACACTCGAGGAATGCCCGCGCCTGGACGAAAAGGCCAAGGCGGCGCTGGGCGAGGCGAGCGCCCCGCCCCAGCAATTGGTGAATATCGGCGCGGGCGATCGCGCCTTCGCCATAGGCCAGGAAGCCGTGCTCTACAGGCATGAAGACAAGTTCTACCATCCGACCGCCATCGGCGTATGCGTCAGTGACCACTTGAGCGACGAAGCGATCGAGGGCCGGTGTCGCGACCTCGCCGCCATTTCCTTTGATCGGATGGGCAAAGTCTCCCAACTGGACCTGATTGCGGTGTTCAATGTTTCCGGAAGCGCTCAACGCTTCGCCGAGGCCGCGCGCAAGGCGGCCCAGTCCGCCAAACGGCCCGTGGCGCTGATATCCGGCGACCCGGATACGTTGCGTGAGGCGGGCCGCGCCCTGGCCGCAGAGCGTCCGCTCCTGTGGGCGATGGACGCGGCGGGCCGCATCGACGACGTCGTTGCCGTTGCCAAGGAACTGAGCCTTCCACTGTGTTTGCAGGGCGCGGGCTTCGACGGGGTGTGCTCGTTGACGGAGAAGGCTCGTGCAGCGGGTCTGAAGGAGCTCATTCTGTCGCCGGGCAACGTGACCGAGGCTGACGGGCTCGAGTTCCTCACGCAAAGCCGCAGGGCGGCCATCGTGAAAAAGTTCCGGCCCATGGGATACCCGGTGGCCATCCAGGCCATGGACGAAGACCGGGTTCGCTCGACCGTGGCGGCGTGCTGGTACGTGCTGAAGTACGCGGGCATTGTGATCACGGATCTGACCCGTCCGGAACAGCTCCTGCCGATCTTTGCGACGCGTCAGGACATTTACACGAACCCGCAGATCCCGGTGCAAGTCACTCCGGGCCTCCATACGATTGGCGAGCCGGGTCCCGACGCTCCGGTGCTGCTCACGACGAATTTCGCGCTCTCGTACTACTCCGTGGAGTCCGAGATCGCCTCCTCGAGGATCCCAGCGTACGTGATCGCCGTGGATACCGAGGGCACCAGCGTGCTCACGGCGTGGGCTGCCGAGAAACTTACGGCTACTACCGTGTCGGATGCCCTGAACAAGAACGGCATTGGGCAGAAAGTGCGTCATAAAAAAGTCATCATCCCCGGACTTGTGGCCGTCCTGAGCGGCGGGATCAAGGATGAATCCGGTTGGGAGGTCCTTGTGGGGCCGAGAGAGGCCTCCGGAATTGTGTCGTTTCTCAAGAACCAATGGAAACCTTAGTATGAGCACAGTCACGGCCAGTGGCGCGCCACAGTCACATCTAGGCGCGGCCGGCAAGAAAACGTGCAAGGTGCATTTCCTTCCAGGAGACGTCCACGTGGAGGTAGCCTCCGGCACGACGATCTTGGATGCCGCACGCACGGCCGGCGTGTTTATCGAGAGCTTATGCAGCGGCGACGGCGTTTGTGGGAAGTGCCGCGTGATCGTCCGGCGGGGAATCGTCGACGGGGGCACTACGGAAAGTCTTACGCGTGAGCAGATCCGCGAAGGATACGTCCTCGCGTGCGAGGCCAAGGTCCAAAGCAACACCATCATCGACATTCCGCCCGAGTCCCAGTTGCGGGCGCGCACGCACGATGTTGATGTTTCTCAGCACCGCCTGTGCGAGAGCGCCGTGCTCGAGAGAAGGCCGGCGAAGTTGGACCCGCTGGTCAAGAAGTATGCGTTCAACCTCGCCCCGGCCACGCTCGACAACAACCTGTCGGACATGACGCGTCTAAGGCAGCGACTCTCCGAAGTGGACGGCGCCCAGGAATACCAGATGGGTCTTAAAGCGATCCGGCGCTTGCCGGAGGCGGTCCGGGAAGCCGGCGGACACGTCACGGTTACCACGGCATACCGCGGCGCGCTGACGGAGATCACCGACGTTGCCTCCGGAGACAGCAGCGTTCCGAACCTTGCCGTGGCGGTCGACGTGGGAACGACGTCGATCGTGGCACACCTGATCGAACTGACGACCGGCCAGACGTTGAGCACGGCGGTCAAGTACAACTCGCAAGCGGTTTACGGCTCGGACGTTTTGCGCCGCATCATCTGGTGTGCGGAGCAGCCGGACGGTCTTGATCAGCTTCACACAATGGTCGTGGACGACATCAACATCCTGATTCAAGGCCTGCTTGACAAAAGCCGCCTGAGCCAGAATTACATCACGTTGGTGGTGGCCGCCGGCAATACGACCATCATGCACACGCTGTTGGGACTGACGCCGAAATGGATCCGGCGGGAACCCTATGTAGGCGTAACCTATCAACCTCCGCCTTTCCGGGCCGCCGAGATCGGCATCACGGTCAGTCCGCGCGGCCTGCTGTATTGCCTGCCTTGTGTCAGTTCCTTTGTTGGGGCGGACATTGCCGCGGGCGTTCTCGCGGTAGGTCTGCATGAGTCCGTCAGGCCCAAGATGCTTATCGACATCGGCACCAATGGCGAGATCGCCATCGGCAACCGTGAGTGGATGGTTTGCGCGAGCGCCTCCGCGGGACCGGCGTTCGAAGGCGCCGGAACCCGCGACGGCATGCGCGCGACGTGCGGAGCGATCGACCACATTCGAGGTTGGAACGCCGGTCAGAGCGTGAGTTTCACAACCATCGGCGACGATGCTCCCTGCGGGCTGTGCGGAACCGCCTATGTGGATCTGCTCGCCCAACTGCTCCGTCTAGGGATCATGGATAAGACGGGGCGGCTCAATCTCGACCGCCGCAACCCTCGATTGCGCGTGGGCGAGGACGGCACACCCGAATTCGTTGTGGTCAGAGCCGGCGAACGCGGCGCCGCGCGCGATCTGGTCATCACGCAAAGCGACATCGCGAATCTGGTGCGGACGAAGGCCGCCGTGTATGCCGCCGCTCAAGTCCTGCTCAATTCGCTGGGACTGCGTATGACCGACCTCGACGAAATCCTTGTCGCGGGCGCGTTCGGCAACTTCCTGGACCTCGAGAACGCCGTTCTCATCGGCCTATTGCCGGACGTCCTCGGAGAGAAGCTGCGGTTCGTCGGGAACACAAGCCTGTTGGGGGCCAAGGCCGTGGCCCTGAGCCGTCAGAACTACAAGGACGTCCAACGCATCGCGGGGTCGATGACCTATTTCGAACTGAGCACGGACCCGACGTTTATGTCGGCGTTCACATCGGCATGTTTCTTTCCCCATACGAACATCGAGGAGTTTCCCTCGGTAATGGCGTTTGTTTCCTGAGAAAGGTCTGAAGAATGAGCTACTTGATTGCCGTGGCGGGCAAAGGCGGGACCGGAAAGAGCACGCTATCCGCGTTTCTGGTTCGCCTGCTGATCGAAGAGGGCGTCCGTCCGGTGCTCGCCGTCGATGCCGATCCCAACAGCACGCTGGCGCCCCTGCTCGGCGTCCAGCCCGGAACGACCATCGGCGAGATCCGCGAGGACGTCCTCAAGGAGAAGGCCAACATCACGGGCGTTCCAAAGGAACGCCTGCTCGAGATGAAGATCGAGGAGTGCATCCAGGAATCGCACGGTTTTGACTTGCTCACGATGGGCCGCCCCGAGGGACCCGACTGCTACTGTTACGTGAACAACCTGCTGCGCGGGGCATTGACGCGCCTTCGCTCCAACTATCGGGCCATCGTCGTGGACAACGAGGCCGGCATGGAGCACCTCTCCCGGATGAACACGAACGCGATCGACTCGCTGGTCATGGTATGCGAGCCGACGGTTGTCAGCGCCCGCGCGGCGGCCCGGATCGCCGTGCTCGTGGACAGCCTTCCGATGGCCGTTCACCGGCGCGTCCTCGTGTGGAACAAGATGAACGATTCTGGAGCACCCAAAGAGCCCAGCGCGCTCCTTGCGGGAGAGAGGTTTGACGAAACCATCCTGCTGCCGGACGACGACGTGGTCGCCCAACTCTCTGTTCAGGAAAAGAGCGTGATGGGCGCTGCCATTCCGCAGCGTTTTACGAGCCTGCTGAAAATCTACGCGAATGGTCCTCTTGCGACCGTGAAAGGATAACCATGAAGGCACAAGATACGGCAATCAAATGGAGTTCGTCGATTAACGAACTGCGAATCGGCGCCACCCCCGCACAAGGCGGAACACGCGGCAAGACGGTGGTCGTGGGCGGTTCGCAGTGTATCCCTTGGATGCGCTACGAGGGCGGCCCGGGGCGCCGCCCGGCCATTGCAATCGAGATCTGGGATCAAGGCGCAGAGGCTTGGCCGGCTGCGGTGTTGCAGTGCTACGGCAGCGCGGTAACCGACACGGCGGCATGGGCGAAAAAGGCGGCCGAACTCGGCGCGGACATGATCTGTCTCCGACTGACGGGCACTCATCCCGCCGTCGGCGACCGCGGACCCGCTGAAGCGGCGGCGACGGTCAAGGCCGTGCTCGAAGCGGTCGATCTGCCATTGATCGTGTGGGGCTGCGACGTCGATGACAAGGACAACGCCGTCCTGCCGAAATGCAGCGAGGCCGCGAAGGGCGAGGTTTGTCTCTTCGGCAGCATCAAAGAGAAAAACTACCGCACGCTAGTTGCTTCGTGTCTAGCGGACGGGCACAAGCTCATCGCTGAATCGCCCCTGGACATCAACATCGCGAAACAGCTCAACATCCTCGCCCATGACGTAGGCTTTTCTCTCGAGGACATCGTGATCTTCCCGACGACCGCCACGCTGGGCTATGGCCAGGAGTACGTCTACAGCATCATGGAACGCGGGCATCTGGCCGGTCTTGGAGGGGACCCACTCTTGCGCCAACCCGTCATCTGCGACGTGGGTTCGCAAGCGTGGCGGGTAAAGGAAGCCGTCGCGGATGAACAAGCCCTCCCCGGATGCGGTCCCGTCGAGGCACGCGGGCCGTTATGGGAGGGCATCACGGCTACGAATTACCTTCAAGCGGGAGCCGACATTTTCGTGATGAGGCACCCGAGTGCAATTCAGATCTTGCGGGACGCAATCAGCCGCCTGGCCGCGGCGAACGAAGCTGCCGCATAACAGAGGCACGGGAAAGCCAAGGAGACATCAGCATGTACGTAATCGGCGAACGCATCAACGGGATGTTCAAGAATGTCCGTGCGGCAATCGAGGAAGGGAACAAGGGCGTCATTCAGGCAGTTGCCCGCGCCCAGATTGAAGCCGGCGCAACCGCGCTCGATGTCAACGTCGGCCCGGCCAAGGTCGATGTTCTCACGGCGATGCACTGGCTTGTGGACACCATCTCTGAAGTGACGGACGTTCCCCTCTCCATCGACAACCCGAAGTATGACGTACAGAGGCAGATCGTTCCGCGGCTGGGCTCGAGGGCGATCATCAACTCCTGCAAGGCCGATCCGGATGCGCTTGACAAATACATGGCCCTGGCGGCCGAGAACGATGCGGGTCTGGTTGCATTGACCATCGACAAACAGGGCGTGCCATCGGATGTGGAAAAGCGCGTCGAGCTCGGCG
>Ga0315274_10001026_pt1 | contig 43555 bp, 38 predicted proteins | sample YL17G02_20_MG_FD_203700 | JGI IMG/M metagenome (GOLD analysis project Ga0315274, IMG submission 203700) | Sediment microbial communities from Yellowstone Lake, YNP, Wyoming, USA - YL17G02_20 | ecosystem: Environmental > Aquatic > Freshwater > Lake > Sediment | place: USA: Wyoming | collected...
ATCTATCCGAGTTTCTCCGTGGAGAGGATGGTATCTGCGACTTACGACAGGTGGTCTGATAGGCTAACGACAAGTGGTCCTCCAGCCTAAAAAAATTCTCCCACAATCTTTGGGACGGTTACAAGATTTCCGAAACCTTGACAGCAGCAGCACAGCGTCTAAAATCACAACCTATGAGTGAATCCACACTGCCGAAAAAACCAAAAAAGAAGAAAAAACACAACATCGTAGTCGATTGGTTGTCCTATGTAGCCCTACGCATTGCCGTCATTTTCCTATATCTGTTCGATGTCGAAACCAACCTTGCCACCGCCCGTTTTCTGGGCCGAATGCTCTGGAAATACTACCACCGAGGCCGTCAACGAGCACTCGACAACCTCCGAGCCAGTTTTCCTGAAAAGTCTGAAGAATGGATATGGCAAACAGGCCGGCAAAGCTTTGAGCACATCGCAATGCTCGCTGTCGATATGATTTTCACCCCACGCCTGGTCAAGAGATACAACTGGCGAGACTACTCCCGCTATAAAACCGTCGAACGCGCAAAATGGCTGATGCAGGAAAAAAGGGGATTGCTCATGGTAGCAAGCCACTATGGCAATTTTGAGATCATGGGCTACCTACTCGGTCTATTCGGCTTTGAGATATACAGCATTGCCCGACCGCTGGACAATAAATTCATCAGCAAATATCTCTACGCCATCAGAGGACGAGTCGGCCAAAATATAATCGACAAAAAAGGTGCATCCGCCGCCATGGGACGCATCACTGAAAATGGCGGCACCCTCTGCTTCATCGCCGACCAGGACGCCGGCAAAAAGGGCGTCTTTGTCGATTTCTTCGGCCGAAAGGCAAGCACCTATAAAAGCATAGCCCTGCTTGCGATTACCCACAAACTTCCTCTCGGAGTTGGCTACGCCAGGAGAATTGACAACCGTTTCTTTTTTGAAATTGGCGTTAATCGTATAATCTTCCCCGAAGAATGGGCCGACAAAGACGACCCGATCACTTGGATCACCGCCGAGTACACCAAGGCAATCGAAGAATTTGTCCGCGTTGACCCAAGCCAGTATTGGTGGCTCCACCGCCGCTGGAAGCACCGGCCCAAAGAAGAGACTGCCCAATTAAGTCAAGGCTCGTCCAACCAGCCTTGCCCTACTGTAACTGCCGTCCAAGTAACCCGAATTCCTAAGCATCGAGTCGAAATCTTAGCTAAACCACTTTGACAGCCTATATTTACAAAAAACACTTAATCCCCTATCGGTATTTACCAGCCGAACTGTTATAATGTTAAAAAAGAGATTCGTTGTTCGTGGTTTGGGAATTGCAGTGCTCAGGTTTTAATGCAATTTGTTAATCTTGAGGAGCGTCTTGATAGAGGAAAGTCTGTTACGCTCGTATGTTCCTCTCGTATCAGAAGTTACGAAACATGATGAAGAAATCATTGATTTTAGCAATTGTCATCTTAGCAACTCTGAGTGGAACCGCGGCGACAAGAGAGGTGGTGATCCCTTTTGAAAGCGAGGCCGCTCTGACGCCTCGAAGCCAAATCGACGAACTGGTTTTCGGCAGGTTGGAGCAGTTGAGCATTCAACCGGCCAATGTATGCTCGGACGCCGTATTTGTCCGACGCGCTTATCTGGATATTATCGGCACGCTACCCACCCTGCCGGAGGCGAAAGAGTTCCTGCTGGACCGGGACCCCGAAAAACGCCAGGCCTTGGTCGATCGGCTGCTGGAGCGAGAGGAGTTTGCGGATTACTGGGCGATGAAGTGGAGCGATCTGCTGCGAGTTAAGGCGGAGTTCCCCATCAACTTATGGCCCAATGCAGTGCAGGGGTATCACCGCTGGATTCGGACTTGCATCAGGGAGAACCTGCCGTATGACCGATTCGTCCGGGAGATGCTCACGGCGAGCGGCAGTAATTTCCGTGTGCCCCAGGTTAACTTCTACCGCGCCATCCAAAGCAAGGAACCGCAGGCCATTGCGCAAGCCGTGGCCTTGACGTTTATGGGATCACGGGCAGAAAACTGGCCGAAAGACCGGTTGTCCGGCATGGCGGCCTTTTTCTCTCAGGTCGGCTACAAGTCCACGACGGAGTGGAAGGAGGAGATCGTTTTCTTCGATCCCAACAAAGCCGCTGGCGTCGCGTCACAAGCCGCGATCTTTCCGGATGGAACTCCCGCCCGGCTGTCCCCAGACGGGGATCCACGGGAGGTCTTCGCCGATTGGCTGATTGATCCGAATAATCCCTGGTTCACCCGCAATATCGTGAACCGCGTCTGGTCCTGGCTTCTGGGGCGCGGCATCATTCATGAGCCGGATGACATTCGGCCGGATAATCCGCCGAGCAATCCTGAGTTGCTGTCCTTGCTGGAAAAGGAGTTAATCGCGGCCCGCTACGACCTGAAGCACATCTTTCGGTTAATTCTGAACTCGAAAACGTATCAGCTTTCCTCCATCCCTATGAACGATAATCCTAAGGGCGAGGCCAATTTCCCATACTATCCGCTTCGCCGGCTGGAAGCGGAGGTGTTGATTGATGCCTTGTGCCAGATTACCGGGACGACAGAGCAATATTCGAGCGCTATTCCGGAGCCTTTCACTTTTATTCCAGAAAATCATCGCTCGATTGCGCTGGCGGACGGCAGCATCACCAGCTCTTTCCTCGAAATGTTCGGACGTCCGCCACGCGACACCGGTTTGGAATCGGAACGCACCAATCGCCCCACGGCATCCCAACGGCTGTACCTGCTTAATTCGAGTCATATTCAGCGCAAAATAGAACAGGGCGGGAAGATTCGATCTATAATCCAATCTAAGGGTAATCCGCGAGAGGCTGTAACCGGGCTTTACCTGACGATTCTTTCACGTTTCCCGACGGATGAAGAATTGAAGATCGTGGCGGCTTATTCCCAGTCCGGCACCGCGAAGGGGCGTGAGGCCCTGGTAGATCTGGCCTGGGCTTTAATCAACAGCGCCGAGTTTCTCTACCGGCATTGAGCAAAAGCACCCAGTGCCCCGGCATGGCCGGATGAAAACGAAAGACAAGATGAAAATATGAACATGGAACACAGTTCAGAGAGCAGATTACCGAGTCCGGATTCAGCGAGCCTTGTCTGGGGCATGGGCGGCACGCCGATTTCCAGACGTGAGGCGATACGCCGCGGCCTCTTCGGCGCTGTCGGGCTGTTGCTGGCTGACGGCCTGAATCTTCATTTACTGGCTGCGACGCAACCGGCCAAAGCCAAGGCGGTCATCCAGATCTGGATGTGGGGCGGCCCGTCGCACCTTGACACTTTCGACCCGAAACCGGAAGCGGGCTACGACTACTGCGGTCCTTTGAACAAGCCGATCCCCACCAATGTGGACGGGATCAGGATCGGCGAACTGCTTCCCCTGCTGGCGAAGCAGGCCGACAAGTATTCCATCATCCGCAGCATGACCCACGGCGTGAATGGCCATGAGACGGCGTCCTACCTGGTTCAGACCGGGCGGATACCCGGCAATAGGCAGGTCTATCCGAGCATCGGTGCCGTTGTCTCGCTATTCAAGGGCTATGACGCCGGATACAGCGGACTCATTCCGCCCTATATTGTGCTGACCGAGCCGCAGGGGCGATTCTCCGAATCGGGTTTTTTAGGGTCGCGATATAAACCTTTCGCCACGGGTGGTGACCCGGCGAGAAGCCCGTTCGTTGTGGAAGGTGTCGTCGCTCAGGGTATCTCCGACCGGCGGCAGCAGGACCGGCGCGAATTGCTCCACAAGCTGAACACTCTGGAGCACGCCCTGAAAGGCAATGAGCGGTTGGCGGCCTTGGATCAGTGCGAAAAACAGGCGTATGACATGATTTTGGGTGATGCAGGCAAGGTGTTTAATCTTTCGGATGAGAAAAAGGAGCTGAGAGAGCAGTACGGCCTCAACACCTTTGGGCAGTCCTGCCTTATGGCGAGGCGGCTGGTCGAACGCGGGGTCCCTTACATCACCATTAACTACAAAGGCTGGGATACGCACAAACAGCATTTTCAGACCATGCGCCGAAAATTGCCGGAAATGGACAAAGGCATGGCGACCCTGCTGCAGGATTTGTCGGACCGTGGCCTGCTGGATAGTACCATCATCTGGTGGAGCGGCGAATTCGGCAGAACACCCAAGGTCCAGTGGGAACCGCCCTGGAGCGGCGGACGCGACCATTATGGCAAAGTCTTTTCCGCCGTGGTCGCAGGCGGCGGATTCAAGGGCGGCCATCTGGTCGGAGCATCGGATGCGAAAGGGGAAGTGGTGAAGGAGCGACCCGTGTATCCCTGTGACCTCATCGCCAGCATATACGAGCTGCTAGGCATCGACCCAGATGGAAAGCTGCCCCATCCGCAAGGCCTCGATGTCCGTGCGACACCCTCCGCCGCAGATGACGTGAAAATGGGCGGACGCTTGAAAGAAATCATGTAAACGGTGGAGCGTCTTATGGGCTTATTCCGATGGCAGGCGATTCTGGGACTGGTGACTTTTCTATCGGTCGCGCCGGCCACTTTGGCACAGAATAACCCGCGTATTGGTTATGTTTATCCCGCCGGCGGCCAGCAGGGTGCTACGTTCCAGGTTATGCTCGGCGGGCAGTATCTGGACGGCGCTGCCAACGTTTATGTCTCCGGTGCGGGTGTTCAAGCCACAGTGGTCGAGTATAACAAACCGCTGACGTCGAAAGAGCTCAGCTTGCTAAAAGAAAAGCTGAAGGAGCTGCAGGAAAAGAAGTCAGCCGCGACCAAAAACAGCGAAGGGCAAAGCGGACAGGACAGATCGCAGACTCCCACGAATCCTGTATGGACGGCCGAGGATGAGAAGATGCTCGCTGAAGTCAGGAAGAAGCTCTCCAATCCCCCGAATAGGCAGGGCAATCCTGCGATTGCCGAGACTGTCACACTACAGGTCACGATGGCGCCGGACGCGGAGCCTGGAAAACGGGAGTTAAAACTGGGAACGCAATTGGGAGTGTCGAATCCGCTCGTTTTTTGCGTCGATCAACTGCCGGAATTCAGCGGGAAGACAGCAATTAGCAGTGGGGAATCAAGAATCGGCATGGCAACGAAAAGTATCCCAGCGGAGACTGAGATGAATATTGCGTTGCCGGCTATCGTTAACGGCCAGATCATGCCCGGCGAAGTGGACCTGTTTCGGTTCAAGGCGCGTAAGGGTGAGCAGTTGGTTGTCGCCGCCAGAGCGCGGGAATTGATCCCGTATCTGGCCGATGCCGTTCCCGGCTGGTTCCAGGCCACTTTGGCGATTTACGATGCGAAGGGGAATGAGTTGGCCTATGACGACGACTACCGTTTCAATCCCGACCCGGTTCTCCATTATGAGATTCCTAACGACGGCGAATATGTGATCGAGATCAAGGACTCCATCTACCGAGGGCGTGAGGATTTCGTCTATCGCATCGCCCTGGGTGAGCTGCCTTTTGTGACAAGCATCTTTCCTCTGGGTGGCCAAGCCGGCGCTCAAACAACCATTGAGGTGCAGGGCTGGAATCTGCCGGTGGACAGACTGACAATGGATGACAAAGACAAGGGGCCGGGAATTTATCCGGTTTCCGTGCGCGATCAGGAACGGATTTCCAACCCAGTGCCTTTTGCGGTGGATACGCTGCCGGAATGCCTGGAACAGGAATCGAACAACCAGCCGGGGAACGCTCAACCAGTTACGCTTCCAATCATTGTGAACGGGCGCATTGATAAACCGGGTGACTGGGACGTGTTCCGTTTCGAAGGCCGCACCGGCGATAAGATCGTCGCGGAAGTCTATGCACGCAGGCTTGGTTCCCCGCTGGATTCAGTGCTCAAACTAACCGACGCCACAGGCAGTCAACTGGCGTTCAATGATGATCGTGAGGACAAAGGTGCGGGATTGACCACGCACCACGCGGATTCCTGGCTCTGTGCCACCTTGCCTGCGGACGGAACCTACTATCTTCACATGGGCGACACGCAGCACAAAGGCGGCGCGGAGTATGGCTATCGCTTGCGCATCAGCCCGCCCCAGCCTGATTTTGAGCTGCGGGTTGTGCCGTCCAGCATTAACATTCGCGCCGGCGCGAGCATTCCCATGACAGTGTATGCCCTTCGGAAAGACGGGTTTTCCGATGAGATTGCGTTGGTTTTGAAGGATTTGCCGAGGGGATTCTCATTGCGCGGCGTCTCGGTGCCGGCTCAGCAAGACAAGGTACGGCTCACGCTGACGGCCCCACCGATGCCCCTGGAGGAACCCATTAGCCTGCACATGGAAGGCCGCGCGACGATCCAGGGACGGGAGGTTTTCCGACCGGCCGTGCCGGCGGAAGACATGATGCAAGCTTTCAGCTACCGGCACCTCGTTCCCGCCAAAGATCTGAAGGTTGCCGTGACGGGGCGATGGAGACCCATTGCCGCGGCGAAAATCCTTAGCGAAACCCCCGTAAGAATCCCTGCCGGCGGAACGGCCCTGGTTCGGATTTCAGCACCTATAAATTCGCCCGCGGGCCAGGTCAAGATCGAGTTAAACGAGCCGCCGGATGGAATCGCCATCCGGAACGTATCTGCGATACGCCAGGGTATGGAGATTGTGTTGCAAAGCGATGCCGCAAAAGTCAAACCAGGCCTGAAAGGGAACCTGATCTTCAATGCCTCTGTGGTGAAATCTCCGGAATCTAAGAATGAAAAGGTTCAGGGGAACAAAGGGCGCATACAGCTTGGTACGCTGCCGGCCATACCCTTCGAAATCATCGAATCATTGCCCAGCGGGCCATAGATGTATTTATAGGGAACATAATCCACTCAGCCGCAATCGGAACCAGCACCTAACATGCACCATGCCTTAGACCTACCCTGAAAAACATGGAACGAGCAGCACCAATTGTTTAATTCGCGACAAACCATCAGTATAATGCCCACAGATGGCCTCAAACCAGACAAAACACAAACATGCTTATCTATACGCCTTCGCGGCGGTTCTTTTTTGGGCCACCACCGCCTCTGCTTTCAAGCTCTCTCTGCGTTATCTGTCTGTTCTCTCACTTCTGCTTTACGCTTCGATCACATCTACAAGCGTCTTTCTTCTTTACCTTGCCGCCGGCGGCAACCTCCACTTACTCAAAGCACTCACACGGCACGATTATCTCCGCTCCGCAGCCCTGGGATTCCTCAACCCATTTCTCTACTACGCAATCCTATTAAAGGCATACAACCTGCTCACCGCCCAGCAAGCCATGACGATAAACTGGGTCTGGCCAATAATGCTTGTTCTGCTGTCAATCCCCCTGCTGGGCCAAAAAATCAAACTCGTGAGTCTTCTGGCAATAGTCGTTAGCTTCGCAGGGGTTTGCTTGATTGCGGCCGGAGGAAAGATTAGCGAGCTGCAATTCAGCAATCCATTAGGAGTGCTGCTGGCACTTATCAGCACCATAATCTGGGCGATATTCTGGATTTACAACGTCCGTGATAATCTTGACGAAGCTGTGCGACTGTTTCTCAACTTCTCATTCGGCACAATCTACATCCTACTATCGGCTGCCTTGATGGGCAAAATAGAAGTACCGCCTGTTAGAGGACTTGTCGGGGCAATTTACGTTGGGCTATTTGAAATGGGAATCACGTTTCTTGCCTGGCTTAAGGCGCTCAGATTGTCACACACGACCGCTCACGTAGCAAACCTGGTTTACTTAGTGCCCTTTCTTTCCCTCATGGTAATTTCTCTGGTAGTAGGCGAGAAAATACTACCCTCAACACTACTCGGCCTTATCTTCATCATCACCGGCATAGCAGCACAGCCTGTGGCACTTCGGCGGAAGGGGTCCAGCAAATGTTCCTGATATAAGACCGGCAGGCTGAGGTCTTGCGAGATATATCTGAGTTTTCTGGAAACACGGTCAGGCGCCACGGCAAATGCAAGAGAAATCTTGGGGAAAAATGAAGAAAAGGCAGGAAAAGTGAGCCTTGATACGCAGTTTTTGGGGGCAAGAACACCGGTCTTTCGGATTGTGCACAAAAATACGTAATCTCCACAATTGACGTAGTCTTCGTAAAGAACGCATATAGCTCATATAGAAAATCACCATTTTTACGGAGTAAAGGACATGAGGGTGGCAGAACACTCACGAGTTTTGCGGACAATACCTTTAGCGATCGCTGTTTGCCTTGTCGGCATACCCACCCAGGCCAAATATGGCGGGGGCAGCTCGGCGGCAGGCCGTCCGCTGGCCGCTCGACCGAAAGGAATGCGCGGTCCGTACCCGCTGTATCGCCAAAGCGGTTCATCGGCCCGGCACGCGCGTGATCAAACCGCTGACCACCGAGCAACTCGTGCAGGGGCTTCAAGACCCACAAGAACCTCTACCTCTACTATCCGCTTGTCTCCGAGGCCGGCGGAACTGACCGGCTTGGAAAGGAGGTGATGTCGTTATGACCTGAGGTCGATGACCGTCGGCTTCTCCGTAGTTGTTTGTGTGTTTCGAATTTCAGATCACCCACTTTTAGGTTAGGAGGATTAAGATATGAACCTGCACAGAATAGGAGCAAGGACGCGTATAACTTGGGCGTCAGAAATGGCGCTGGTGGCATGTTTCGTTCTCGGCTGGGCCGCGGCCCCGACGGGAGCCACAGTCTGGCAACAGACATACACTTCGGATGCGGATTTCGCACAAGGAGTGCTCGATGGAGTGAACTACACCGAAGTCCCTGATCAGCTTCAGCTCAATAAGGTACCGACGACGTTTCCCTTTGCCTGGATCGCAAACTCGGGCGAAGGCACGGTTTCGAAGATCGACACCGCCACAGGAGTTGAAGTTGCGCGGTATCGCACCGGCCCCAATGGGGGCGGGGACAGCCCTTCCCGCACGGCGGTCGATGTTGACGGCAGTTGTTGGGTCGCGAATCGGGCGTATGGAATACAGGGCAGCGTGGTGAAGATTCGGATGACGGGCGGCGAGGACCGCAACGGCAACGGCGTCATCGATACCTCCACGGGGCCGGGCGATGTAAAACCCTGGTGGGAAGATGAGCGCGTGGTTCTGGCGGTGAACATTGGGCTCCCGAACGAACTGCCGCGCTCGCTCGCCATCGATGGAGACGGCAATGTGTGGGTCGGCCTGTATAACGCCAGTAAGTACGTGGTTCTGGATGGCCTTACGGGCGGTGCGATTGCGGAGGTGCCGGTACAGGGCTATCCTTACGGTGCGGCGATCGATGCCCATGGCATCCTGTGGAGCGTTACCCTCGGTTGGGGTATTGACAAAGTCGATACGGCGACCCGCGCCTACGTGAAGAGCTACTACCTGGGCGGTGGATATGGGGTTGCGGTGGACGGTGAGGGATCCGTGTGGGTTGGTGGGTACTACAACTGGGATGCCGATCTCAACAAACTCAACCCCATTACGGAGGGCATACAACACTTCGACGTTCCGGGCATGGGGGTTGGCCGGGGCGTCTGCGTGGATACCAACGGCGACATCTGGGTGGCTCTCGGCTACGGTTCGCCCAACAACAGGGTGGCGAAATTCAACAGCGGTGGAACCCTCTTGGGCACCTACCAGGTTGGCTGGAATCCCTGCGGTGTCGGCACGGACTCCGATGGCAATATCATCGTCGTCTGCCAGGATTCGTCGCAGGTCTACAAACTCGATCAGACCACTGGGGCGCCTCTGTGGGTGACACCGGTGGGAAACACGCCGTACACCTACAGTGACTTTACCGGATACATGATCCGCAATATCACCCAGAAGACTGGAACCTGGACCGTGGTCTTCGACAGCGAAGCCCCTGCGACTCCGTGGGGGAAGGCGACTTGGACGAGCAACGAGCCTGCCGATACCTCGGTTTCCGTACAGGTTCGCAGCGCCGATACCATCGCCGGGCTGGACCTGCAGACCTGGCTTGACGTATCCAACGGCGTTGAGTTTGGTCCGATATCGGGCCAATACATCCAGGTCAAGACCCGCCTGACGACGACCACGGAGGAATCACCGGTTCTGTATGATCTGACGATCGAGGCGGCGAATCAGCCGCCGGACACCTCCGGCGCCCATGCAAATCCCGCGTGTCTGTGGCCGCCCAACAACAAGATGGTGCCGGTCAGCATCCTGGGGGTGACGGACCCTGACGGTGATCCGGTTACGATTACCATTATCGGGATCACGAGCGATGAGCCGACGGCCTCGGATCGGGGCTCCGGCGGGGCGAATAATGCCCCGGATGCCAGCGGGGTTGGGACCGCTACCGCCAATCTCCGCGCCGAGCGTTCCGGCACCCGCAACGGGCGCGTCTATGAAGTGTTCTTCCAGGCCAGCGATGACAAAGGCGCTGTCTGCAACGGCAGCGTGAAAGTCTGTGTGCCGCACGATATGGGCGGGTGCAACGGCTCGATTGACGATGGCCAGAAGTACGACGCTACGCAAATCAACTGAGACTTGGCTGTAAAGGCAGCAAAGACTGAAACAAGAACAGACAAGAAACGATAACCCCGCTTCGTGGACGAAGGGCGATTCTTTAGGGTGGAATTGCCCTTCGTTTTTTGGCCTGATAGGCGGAAACTGCTTCACTTCGGTGCGGTGGACTGGCAAGCAACCGTGTTCCTCAACGGCCGGGAGTTAGGCAGCCATCGCGGCGGCTATGACGCCTTCACACTCGATATCACCAAGGCCCTCAAGCCCGGCGGAATCCAGGAACTGGTGGTATCAGTCTGGGACCCAACCGACACATCCTGGCAGTTGCACGGCAAGCAGACATTGCACCCCGCCGGTTGCAGCTACACGGCCAGCTCCGGCATCTGGCATACGGTCTGGCTGGAACCGGTCCCGATGACCACTTGGCAAATGGGATGTTCGCATCGCTGCTGACTTCTCATCCGTTGGTCGGATGCTTCGGCTTCACCTCAGCGAGACATCCTCGTAGCTTTGCATGTGGACTTTAGTCCATGCTGTCAGGCGGAGACTGCCGCCACCTGCTTGGCCGCTTCAACTGTGTTATACAGCAGCATTGTTATGGTCATAGGCCCCACCCCGCCAGGCACGGGCGTTATGAGCGAGGCCTTTTCCTTCACCGCCTCAAAATCTACATCTCCAACCAGACGATAACCCGCCTTTTTTGTCGCGTCCGGCACGCGATTAACACCAACATCAACAACCACCACACCATCCTTGACCATATCGGCCGTGATGGTCTTGGGATTACCAGCCGCTGCTATCAGAATGTCCGCCTGCCTCGTGTAATATGCAAGGTCCTTTGTCAGCGTATGACACACTGTAACAGTCGCATTACCTGTGGCATTTTTTCGAATCAGCATATTCGCAAGCGGCTTACCTACGAGATTGCCGCGACCTACGATAACCACGTGCGAACCTTCAATTTTAACTCCGCTTCGCACAAGTAACTGGACAATCCCATGCGGCGTACACGGTAAGAACGCCCTGCCGCCTAAGACCATCCTGCCCACATTCATCGGGTGAATCCCATCCACATCCTTAGCCGGGTCTATAGCCAGCATGACTTCCCCTTCCTTAATATGCTTCGGCAAAGGCAACTGAACCAATATCCCATGTATATCAGGGTCCTTATTCATCCGATGGACCAGCAACAGCACTTCCTTCTGCGAAGCCGAAGCCGGCAGGCGATTATCATCCGAGTAAATCCCGATCTCGTCACAGGCCCGCTCTTTGCCCGTAACATAAGATTCCGATGCCGGGTCATCTCCCACTAAAATGACCCCCAGCCCCGGTACAATCCCCCGCTGCTTTAGCCGAGCCACCTCTTGTTTCAACTCCTCCCGCACTTGTGCCGACACCTGTTTACAATCTATAATCCGCGCAGCCATCCATTCTCCAATTAAACAACAAATCCCCTGAACAAGACCGCCTTATGGTAGTCTTATTGGGTGGTTAAGTCAACAAAACCCATCCAACAGAAATCCATAATGGTCGGTTGCATTCTTGACGTATCCGCTGCGTTAGAGTATCTTTGTGTTCGCTAACTTGGTAAACTGTCTTAATCTCGACAAGTATGTCAGGCCTGATTAAGGAGCACCAAAACGGCTAAAGACTTTGAGAAATTGTACGCGGAACGGCTGAATCGATATGTCACGGCAATGCGGAATGAAAAGCCCGACATGGTGCCCATTCGCCCATTCGTCGCTGAATTCACCGCCAAGTACGCCGGCTACACGTGCCAGGATGTAACGCAGGATTTTGAAAAAGCCTTTGCAGCCGCACGCAAGTGCGCCGCGGACTTCGATTGGGACGCGGTGGTCGGCAATATGGTCTATGTATGGTCGGGCTTGACTCAGGCTATAGGGCTGACCTACTATGCTGTTCCGGGCGTGGGCCTATCCCCGGATGTCGGCTTTCAATACGCAGAGCCGTCCGAGGATAAGTCTTTTATGAAACCCGATGAGTACGACCAGCTAATCGAAGACCCCACCGGATTTCTATTCAACGTATGGCTGCCGCGAGTCTCAGCAGATATAAGCCCGATGGGGCAGCCTACCTCATTTCGCAACAATCTGTCCTTCCTAAAGGGCGGTATGGCCATGCTGAATTATTTCAACGCTTTCGGCAGGCAAAACGAGCTGCTCAGAAAAGAATCCGGAACCGTATCTGCCATATCCGGAATCTTGAAAGCCCCGATGGACATCCTGGCCGACAAGCTGCGGGGGTATTTGGGTTTGCTTACCGACCTCCAGGAGCAGCCCGAAAAAGTCTTAGCTGCATGTGAAGCTTTGGTGCCGCACCTGACCAGTGTTGCCCTTGGCGGTGCAGACCCGGCAAAAAATGTTCCAATAGGATTCTGGATGCACCGCGGTTGCGTGCCGTTCGTCTCGAAAAAGCACTTCTACAACATCTACTGGCCAACACTGAAACCCATAATTCAGAAAATATGGTCAACGGGACACCAGGTTCTTTTCTATGCAGAAGGCAACTGGAATCCCCATCTTGACGCCTTTGCCGAGTTGCCGGATGCTTCAATCGTATATCATGTGGACAATGCAGATATTCTCGAGGTTCACAGAAAGATCGGCCACAAGTTCTGCATCAGTGGCGGCGTCCCGAACTGGTTGCTCAGCACCGGCACGCCCGAGGAAGTCCGCGAGTGCTGCAAGAAGATAATCAAAGACGTGGCCGGTGAAGGCGGGTACATTATGGATGCCTCCGCTATCGTTCAGGATGATGCCAAAATCGAAAACATTCGGGCGATGACCGATGCTACCCGTGAATACGGAGTGTACTAAGGCCGAACGACAGATTGTCAGGCGCAGGTGAACGTATAGAGGTTGTCGGAAATGGCAAAGCAGAAGAAAAAAGAAGATAGAAAACCCGGGGTCTGCATCCCCTGGGAAGAAAAACGAAAGGAATTGCTCAAGTTTACGGGTGACCAGGAGCTGGTGAAGAAGGTCTGGGAGGACATCGACGCGCTGGGCTATATGTACATCTGGCAGGTCTTGCTTTCCTTCTGAATCCTCAGTAAGTGGAACGCTTAACACATCGCCTTACGGAGACGCTTTCCTTTTCTTTCATTAGTGCCATCTGGAGAACCGTTACCAGATGCAGATACAGAATATCCGGAGAGTAACATGAATCAGTGTCAACATATCGCACGCCGCACATTCCTGCAAAAGGCTTCGGGTGCAGCAACTGGCGCAGTCTTTTTTCCTTATGTCGTCCTACCATCTTCCCTGGGTAAGACCGGCAATGTCGCTCCAAGTGAGCGAATCACAATAGGGTTTATTGGCATGGGCGACCAGGGTATCAATATGAATCTCCAGAGCTTCCTGGGCCAACCGGATGCGCAGGCTCTGGCTGTATGTGACGTTGATGCAAATAATCTAAACAAGGCGCGTGACATCGTAAACCAGAAATACGGAAACAAGGATTGTGCGACCTACAAGGACTTTCGAGAGGTGATTGACCGCAAGGACGTTGATGCGGTGATGATTTCAACGCCGGACCACTGGCATGTTCCAATGTCGATAGCCGCTGCTCAAGCCGGCAAAGATGTAGAATGCGAAAAGCCGACGCTGACTATCCAGGAAGGACGCGTTTTGGTCAATACGATGAAACGCTTCGGCCGGGTATTCCAATGGTCCACTGAAGACAGGTCAGTGTACGAGTATCACAGAATGTGTGAGCTGGTTCGCAACGGCAGGATCGGAAAGGTTCATACAATCAACGTGGAGCTGCCTATCGGCCCGGATACACCGGGCAATCCAAAGCCTATGCCGGTGCCGGAAGGCTTCGATTACGATATGTGGCTTGGGCCGGCTCCCTGGGCACCATACACCAAGGATAGGTGCCACTGGAACTTTCGATGGATTCTCGACTATTCCGGAGGGATGTTAACCGATTGGGGCGCCCACCTGCTTGATAGCGCCCAATGGGGTAACAACACGGAGCATACCGGCCCCGTGGAGGTCGAAGGAAAGGGCGAATTCCGGCGGGATGGGCTATACAATACCGCATGGCAATACCATATCGAGTACATGTATGCAAACGGCGTAAGGCTGTTCGTAAAATCCGGCAACCCCAGTTTGCGGTTTGAGGGAACCGAGGGCTGGATCGGCAACCGCGGCTGGCGGGCACCACTCGATGCAAATCCCAAATCTATCCTTGACTCGGTGATTGGGCCGGACGAAATCCACCTTTACACCTGTCCTGGCGGTGAGCAGCGTAACTTTCTTGATTGCGTCAAATCGCGGCAAGATTGTTATTTTCCGCCTGAAATCGGCCAACGCTGTTTTACAATAGCGCACATCGGCAATATTTCTATGCTATTGGGCCGGAAACTTAAATGGGATCCGGACAAAGAGCAGTTTATCAACGATGACCTGGCCAACAGGATGCTGTCCCGCTCGATGCGCAGCCCGTGGCACTTGTAGTATTGATTATTTAAGAAGGCGGTATATGAGAACTGGAAGAACAATGTTAGGAGTGGTTTCGTTGATCTGCGTGGTCCTGCTTCTGTCAGCAGGCAGCATACTAGCCGGGGAAAAGGGCAGGATTAACCTGGTGGGTAGCGACTTTTCGAGCTGGCGCGGCAGCATCGGTGAATGGAAAATCGTAGGTGAAGCATTTACGAATCCCGAAAATGAAAAGCTGCTGAGCGGCAAACCCGGCACAGGCGTAATGATAAACGGGATCAAAGGGACAACAACAGATATTCTTAGTAAACAAGAGCTCGGCGATGTCAGGGCACATGTCGAATTTATGGTCCCTAATGGTTCAAACTCAGGTGTGTACTTCATGGGCAGGTACGAAATCCAGGTGTTCGACAGTTGGGGGGTGAAGGAACCGACATACTCCGATTGTGGTGGTATCTACGAACGCTGGAATGACAACAGAACACCGCAGGGTTACGAAGGCCACGCTCCCCGTGTAAACGCCTCACGTCCGCCGGGACAATGGCAAACCTATGACGTCATATTCCGTGCTCCCCGATTCGACAGCAAAGGTCAGAAAATCTCCAACGCCCGCTTTGAAAAGGTCATACACAACGGCGTTGTTGTGCATGAGGATATTGAAATTTCAGGCCCTACGCGGGCAAGTACCTATAGCGATGAAAGTCCAAGCGGCCCACTTATGCTGCAGGGCGACCATGGTCCGGTAGCATACCGCAATATCTGGATTGAGCCTACGGGTCCAAATCCCTTTTTTGCAATGGACACCGGAACCAAAGACGACAAGCACAAAACCGCAAAAGAGCAGGTGGAAATGCTAAAGGAATTCGGCTATGCCGGCATCAGCCATACGGGATATGAGGGCTTAGCAGAAATGCTCCAGGAGCTGGACAAACAGCAACTTCGCCTCTTTACAATATATACCGGTGTCAATATCGATCCGGGACAACAGAAATATGACCCTAAGCTGCCCCAAATTATCGAAACATTGAAGGGCCGCAACTCCATACTCTGGCTCTATGTCATTAGCTCCAAACTCAAGCCATCTTCCCCCGAAGGTGACACGAATGCGGTTGAAATTATCCGAGAAATCGCAGACATGGCCGCAAAATCAGATGTGCGAGTGGCACTATATCCGCATTATGGATTCTGGGTGGAGCGGGTGGAAGACGCGATACGGATTGCAAAAAAATCTGACCGCAGCAATGTGGGGATAACTTTCAACCTGTGTCACTGGCTGCGGGTGGCAAAAGGCGAGGGCTTGGAACCGTTGTTAAAATCCGCTATGCCACATCTGTTCGTGGTCACTATCAATGGTGCCGACAACACAGGTCAGGATTGGAAGCAGCTAATCCAGACATTGGATCGTGGGTCTTTCGATATGTCAGGTTTTCTTAGAACACTGAGCAAGGCGGGCTATACCGGCCCAATAGGATTACAGGGATACGGCATAGGCGGCGATGTTCACGATAATCTGCAGCGTTCAATGAACGCCTGGCAAAAACTGTCGCAAGTAATGCTGAGTGACTTAGAATCCGCCAAACGGTAATACAGAAACAGGTCTCCTCCCACGTTTGCACACTGGCTATTCCATTCAGCATCATAATGAAAAGTGCCTATGAATACTGCTACCTCATCTGCCGTTCCTGCGAATCTTCTGACATCGTCCCTCACACCTTCTCCACGCATCGCATCTATTGACGCCCTCCGTGGTCTGGTCATGTTTTCAATGATCTATGTCAACGACATCGCCGGGGTGTCCGGCAATATCGTCCCCGTGTGGATGCACCATTACAGAGGCCGCAGTGGCATGACCTTCGTTGATCTTGTCTTTCCCGCCTTTCTCTTCATCGTCGGCATGTCCATCCCCTTCGCTATCGGCTCGCGTCTGAATAAAGGCGAGCCCCTCTGGAAGACTCTTCTCCATGTCGTCATCCGCACGTTATCACTCCTATTCATTGGCATCATAATGGTAAACGAGTCTCCTGATTCCGCGAAGATGGGCTGGTCCGCCACACTCTGGTCCGCGTTGATGTACCTCTCGGCCATCCTTGCGTTCTGCTCCATCTCCCATCCGAGCAAATCCGAAACCGCGACGAATCGAGAACGAACATTCCGTATCATCTCCCTATGTGTTCGTGTTGTCGGCTACGCTTCCCTCGTCTTTCTTGCCTTCGCCTTCCGCGGCGAAAACGGCCACCGTATCATTACCCTCTCTCCCTTTTCCATACGCACCGAATGGTATGGCATCCTCGGCCTGATCGGCTGGGCCTACCTTGTTGCCGCAATTGTTTTCCTCCTCTTTCGCGGCCATCGCACTGCGTTGCTCGGCTGTACGGTCCTGCTTTTTTGTCTCTACCCCGCCGACAGGACCGGCGCCTTCCAAAACTTCTGGCTCGCTAATTTCGTCGGCATCGGCGAAACACTTGGCTCACAGGCCGCTATCTCCGCCGCCGGCCTACTCCTGGCTTCCATTCTTCTTGCCCCCGATGTTACCACCGTCGGCTCGCGCACCAGATTCTCGCTCCTATTCATCGCGGGATGTGTCGCCGCCGCCTTGTTACTCCAAGGCCTCTATGGCATCAACAAAAACAATGCTACACCTTCCTGGTGCCTATGGGCCTGCGCCATTACCACCGCCATCTGGCTCGTCTTCTACTTCCTCTGTGACATCCGTCCTCAGGGCGGTCTTGCCAAATTGGCCAAACCCTTCGCCATCGCCGGACAGAACGTCCTGCTGGCTTATCTCCTCAGCAACTTGCTCGGGCCAGTGCTCGAACTGCTCCACCTCGACGGCTGGTATTACCACCTCGCCCAACCCGACCTTGCCCACGCCGTCACCCGCTCCGTAGGCTGCGCAGTCGTCATCCTCTCCCTCTCCATAGCGATCAACCGCATCGGTTTCCGTCTCAGACTCTAAATCATGCAGCAATTTAAGTCTATTCAATGCGCTCTACTTGGCGTTCTGTCTGTAGGCGAGTATAATTACAACCATGGGTCACACGATAATTGCTCTTCCGTTCATAACGGCGCTTCCCAGCGAGCCGGCTGAGGATGTGCCGGCGGTCACAGCCGCGTGCAAAAACCACCGTTGTGTCAATATTGAGGTGCAATAACCGATGGGAACTCTAAAACTGCTGCGTGACTATTTTCCGACAGCTGTCTTCACCGGCAAATGTCTGGTGTTTATCAGCGAAGACTGGCGGGTCGAGCTTACAGAGCATAAAGACAGCGATTTCAGCAAAGCAAGTCCTGAACCTCCCATAATCCGGGTTAGGATTTTCAAGAAAGCCCTGAACGGAGAATTTGTGCCGGGCTTTTACGAGGATTTTCAGCTCTCATCGCTTGGTGAGCTGGCTGAACAAATTGAAAAATACGTCCAAATGGCTATCGGCTCCAACTTGAGAGAAAATATCGAACAGTGACTCGGCTCGTACTTTGCATATTCCCCGCGAACGGCACCTGCCGCCGCCGCAAGCGTTATCCATTAGTCGATGAGAGGACCCATGTCCGGCCTGATTGTTGAGGAAACGAAAGATGGCGTAGTCTTTACGGCTAAGGTCGTCCCCGGCAGCAGCAAGACCACTATTTCCGGTCTTTATGACGGCATGTTGAAGGTTCGCATCTCAGCCCCGCCGGAAAAGGGAAAGGCTAATCAATGTCTGCTGGAGCTTCTAACAAAGAAGCTGCACATAAAGAAAAATGCCGTCAGCATAATTTCGGGCGAGCATAACCCGGTCAAGCGACTGCATATCCAGGGGCTGTCATCTGAAACATTGATAGAGAAACTGGGTCTAAATAGTCCGAGGTCCTGATTGATGGTCAAAGAGTCAACGAAGATTCTGCAAAAGCCGCAGGTGGATGAGACTTCCCTGGGATATATGCTCAGGTTGGCGGCGCCGATGGTTGTCTCGACCATATCTCTAACACTTATGCAGTTCGTTGACAGGTTCATGGTCTCGCGATTGGGCACCAATGCACTTGCAGCAATACTGCCCGCAGCATTTGTGGCATTTGTGCCCGGTGCTTTTGCGATGGGCGCGATGACGAGCCTCAATACCTTTGTCAGTCAAAGCCTCGGCAGAGGCAAAAAGAGAGAATGTGCACATTACTTCTGGCAGATGACATACATGGGTTTGGTGTATTTCGCCTTTGTGGTGACGATTATGTGGCTGGCTGCACCTTGGATATTCATGGTGATAAATCAGCCTTCGGATGTTGCTGAACTTGAGGTTGTGTACATTCGAATTGTCTTGCTTGCCCACATCGCGGCGGTTGTCAACTGGTCTAGCAATAGTTTCTTCATGGGCATACATCGCCCCATCATCACCATGTACGCAACACTGTGCGGGCAGGTCGTGAACATTATAGCCAGCTATGTCCTGATCTTCGGCAAACTGGGCCTTCCTCGAATGGGGATTGCAGGTGCAGGCTGGGGAATGTTCATCGGAATAACGACAGCGGCAGGAATCAACATGACCTCATTCCTCAGCAGGAGCATGGATACTAATTTCCAGTCCAGAAAAACTCTCAAAATCGACTTCGGCAAAATGTACGATTTGCTGAGAGTGGGCCTTCCTGCCGCATTTGCTTCGATGGCGAACGTAGCTCTGTGGGGTGTTGTCCTGGTTGGACTTGTCGGCAAATTCGGCACAGAAGCATTGGCCGCAACAAGTGTAGTGCTTGCTTACACAAATCTCTCGGTGATGCCGGTTGTCGGTATGTCCGCAGCCCTTACAGCAGCAGTGGGAAAAGCAATCGGTTCGGGCAGAAAGGAAATAGCGGCTCGACAAACCAGTCTTTGTCTAAGAATCGCCATATTGTCCATGGGGCTGTTGGGGATATGTTTCTTTCTGTTTCGACACAAGCTTATGCTCCTCTGGTCGTCCGACGAGAAAGTAGTTCGGACAGGAGCTGACATACTAATATGCGCGGCTGTGTATCAGGTTTTCCATGCAGCCCGCATCGTCTATGCAGGCTCACTGCAAGGCGCCGGCGATACGCTCTGGCTTGCGGCTATCTCAGCGGTCGGGGCCTTTGCAATATTAGGCGTCGGTGGCATCCTCATGATTACTTTTCTTCCATCTCTTGGAGCAGTTGGTCCCTGGATTGCAGCCATGTCCAGCATCATCGCTATTGGGATGGCCAACCGCTGGCGGTTCAAGAGCAATAAGTGGATGAAGATAGACTTGTTTAAGCGGCAGGCTGCGGGCGTGCCTATCCAGATCGACATCCCAGAGTAATACGCATTCACGTTAGTTAGCTCATTGTTTCCCGGCCGTCAACTTTGTCAGGGAGATGTTGCGTACCGCCCCTGTTGTCCGCCATGTGGAAATACCCAGAGGCTGACACAGGTCAACCTCGGGCCGGATACTTATATGTCGGCCTTTGATTACAGTGTCGACAAGTTGCTCGTCATCAAGCCATGCTTCGATCTTGTCGGGGGTAACCCGCAGACGAACACGATACCATCGGCCACTCTCGAAGTTCACCACTCGCGTTGTCTCGTTGTTGGCCGCATCGTAATAGTCGATATTGGATAGCCCACATACTGAGCCGCCCCAGCCGCCCAAGATGAGTGAACATGGGTTTTCTTCGACCGGAAAAGTCAGCCCGCAAAAGAAATCGCTGCCTATGACCCGCATCGCCTCAAGGCCTATTTCGTAATTCATCCGTACAACAGGGCCGGTCCAGGTAACCCCAGTCATGTCATTGCCCATCTCAAGGAAAATACTCCCATCTTTGACATAGACATTACCCTGCCCTCCGAATTCTGTTATCTTCCACTGTCCAAGTGTTTTGCCGTCGAACAGGCTGACCTGGCGAGGCCCCTGACCTGTTGCCCCGACTTGCCCCCGCTCCTGTCTTCCGCCGGGAAGACGCTGGGGCAGGCAACCGGCAAGCACGGCTACAGCCAACAACAGACCGGCAATTCTTGGCGCAATTATGATTGCCCCGCCTCTCGTTATACGAGAAAGCCCGGAGTACCCAACAACGCCTTTTGAAGTTGTGTCTTGTGTGCTCATCAAATTCCCCTTCATCTTAAGAACAATCACGTTGAATAAACTACCAGAATCGTCTAAATTATACAGTGATTGTTTAGGAATTGTCAGTAGTACCGGTGTGTATATCACATCCTACCAATGGATAAATGCAAGACTCGATGGGCAAAAACCTGCTATTAACCGTCCTGACCCTTCTCGGCGTACTATTCGGCCCGGCATCCGCGACGCAGCGTGGGCCGCTCGCTAACGATGGAAAGAGCGGACTATACACCCGGTCGATTGATGATGTGCTTCGGCTCAGCGATGACCAGGTCGATCTGGCTACCGCGGCGTTAATAGTCTCCGAGCACTGGAGCGACATGGTCGCCGGACGCAAGTATCTGGCAACACTGGATGAAATGGCAATGGAAATCCGCGAGAGGCTCAGGCGTCTCAAACTCCGACCCAATCAAAAGGCGATTCCAGTCATAAACAACTATCTCTTTGAAGAGCTGGGTTTTGCGCCGATTACAGAGGCCGACGACCCAAACGATCTTTTTCTTCATTCGGTTCTGGACAAAAAACGGGGCTACTGCCTTAGCCTCTCGGTACTCTACCTGGCGATAGGAGAACGGCTGGGGATGCCTTTGTACGGAGTCGTTGTGCCGGGGCATTTCTTCGTAAGATACCAAAGCGGGCAGGTCCGCTTTAACATAGAGACTACGAGTAAAGGCGCCATTGTCTCGGATGAACACTACATACACAAATTCAAAGTGCCTGAAGCAGAAGCCGATAATGTCTACATGAAAAACCTCACCAAAACCCAGACTCTTGGCTGTTTCTTCAATAATCTCGGCAGTGTCTACAACAACATCGGGAATCTACAGATGGCACAACTGGCACTTGAAAGAGCGGTACAGATAAATCCGACTCTCTCAGAGCCGCGAGCCAATCTCGGTAATATCTACCTGAAGATGGGACGCGTAGATGACGCTATACGTCAGTACCAGACGGCCCTGCAAACAAATTCGAAGGACCCCAATAATCACTACAACCTTGGAAACGCATATCTGGAAAAAGGCTGGCTGAATTATGCTGTCTCTGAATACCGGCAATCACTGGAACTCGACCCTAACATCGTAGACGCCTACAAGAATCTGGCCACCGTTTATTGTAAGCAGCAGAGGTATACAGAGGCATTATCGCAGTTAAGACAAGCGCTGGCATTAGCTCCGGCGAACCCAGGCGTTTACAAACAGTTCGGCGAGGTTTACTACCAGGCGGGCAATTACGAGCAAGCCCTGGCTGAGTTCCAAAAAGCGATTAGCATTAAGCCCGATCTTGCTGACGCAAGCTGTGGTCTGGGAGCTTGTTACAACAAGTTAGGCATGGTCGAGCAAGAAATCGAGGCATATAAAAAAGCCCTAACCGTCAAGCCCGATATGTTGCTGGCTTTGATGAATCTTGGCAACGCCTATTTCGTACGAAAAGACTACGATGCCGCTATTGAGCAGTACAATAAGGCTGTTAAGGTTAAGCCTAATGACAGTCGCATCTACTATAACATTGGCTCAGCCTATTCCAACAAGGGCAATTTTGAACAGGCAGTTACTGCATACAGTAAAGCGGTCGAGATTGACGCCAAAATGGGTGACGCCCACTATGGGTTGGCTTATGGATTTTGCATGCTGAAGAAATATGACCTTGCATGGAAACATATAAATATTGCCGGTGACTTGGGTGTTCAGGTCAGTAAGGAGCTGTTCGAGGCTATAAAAAATAAGCTTCAATAATCTCATTCGACCCACTGTTCGGCATCGGGGCCGATGGCAATGTTAGCTCAACAATCTGAGAAGTTAGCCGTATTGAGCTTGACAACACAGCGATAAGGGATTAGAATTGCAACGTAGTACTGGGGAATGGAGTCGAAAACCCCCTTGCCGTGGTTGAACCCCGCAAAAAACCCATAATAGGTATACTGGGCGGCATTGACGCCGGAAAGACTACTGTTGCCCACGAGTTCGCCAAGCTGGGCTGTGCGGTTATCGACGCCGATAAGATTGCCCACGAACTGCTGGAACAGGAATCTGTAAAAGAACAGATCGTGAAGTATTTTGGTAAGGACGTTCTGGACCCCAGTGGACGGATAAACCGAGCCAAACTTGGAAAGAGCGTTTTTACTGACTCTACAAAGCTTTCTTTTCTCAATAAGCTGCTTCACCCTCTGGTACTCAACCGAGTAGAGGAGCTTATAGACGACTATCGCCGACAAAAGCATATAAAGGCGATAGTTCTTGATATGCCCCTTTTGGTTGAAGTCGGCTGGGCAAAGCGGTGCAATATACTTGTTTTTGTTGACTGTAAACGTGAATTAAGGACAGCAAGGGCAAAAAAAGAAAATCTTCTCACAGAGAGCGCAATCAAAATTCGAGAAAATTTTCAGAATTCTCTGGACAAGAAGGCCAGGCTGGCCGATAATATGATAGATAACAATTCTGACTTTTCGGCATTAGTCAGGCAAGTCACTGAGATCTTCACAAATTTGGTTAGCAATAAATAGGTGTTTTTGATAATAGGTTGTTCGTATCAATAGGCGCTGGTTGCCTTTGATACATTAGGTTTCACGTGTATTCAAGATTCAAATCCCGCTGAACCTCCGCAGAGAGGTGGTTTGACACAGTTTGTGTCCTCCTAACCGCATTTATGGAGATGAGTTTTCGCGTGCACGAGCACGCGAAAGGGTGACAACAGTACTTTATACCTTCTCAGTTTAACAAGGAGTATTTATGGCTAAAGCCGGTGCAAGAACCGCAGGCAGGAAACGTAAGACTGCCAAGAGAAAAGAGAGCTTGGAAAAATTAGTTACCTCCGAACAGATGGAAGAGACGCAAGTGGAAAATGAGCCGGCCCCGGTTGGTGTCTCCAGCGAGGAGCCAGCCGTTGTTGAATCTACCGAAGCTGCCAACGAAGCACAGCAGGAAGAGGTTCAGCAAGCTGAATTGACGGATGAAGAGTCTACGCACGCCAAGTACGAGCGCATCAAGAAGGGAAGCCTCTATCTCGCTGACTTGCAGAAACTTACCGTCTCTGAGCTGCATGAAATTGCAAAAAAAGACCACATTACCGAATACAGCGCCCTGAAAAAGCAGGACCTAATCTTCCTAATCCTCAAGGAACGCATTCGTCAGAATGGACTGATGTATGGCGAGGGTGTGCTGGAGGTGCTGCCGGATGGTTACGGCTTCTTGCGCAATTCCCAGTATAATTACCTCTCCTCATCGGACGACATTTATGTTTCTCCGTCGCAGATCAGACGATTCGGACTGAGAACAGGGCATGTTGTTTCCGGGCAGATTCGACCGCCGAAAGACTCCGAGAAATACTTTGCTCTTCTTCGGGTTGAGGCAATCAATTTCGAGAACCCGGACTCGCTGGCAGACAAGGTGGTCTTTAGCGACCTGACGCCGTTGCATCCGGAGCAGCGATTTATACTCGAGACGACTTCCGAAGAGTTGAATATGCGAATAATCGACCTTATTACACCGGTCGGCAAGGGCCAGCGCGGATTGATTGTTGCATCGCCTCGGACAGGTAAGACTATCCTGTTGCAGAAAATGGCCAATGCAATCTCCACAAACCATCCTGATGTGAAACTGATCGTACTTCTGATTGACGAGAGGCCGGAGGAAGTTACGGAAATGGAGCGGAAGGTTGCCCCAGGTGTGGAGGTTATAAGCTCGACCTTCGATGAGCCTGCTGTACGTCATTGCCAGGTTGCAGAGGTTGTGATCGAAAAGGCAAAGCGTTTGGTCGAGTACGGTTGCGATGTGGTAATCCTGCTGGACTCGATAACTCGTCTTGCCCGCGCCTACAATAGCGAGACTCCTCACTCCGGGCGAATCCTTACCGGAGGCGTCGATGCCAGCGCAATGCAAATGCCAAAAAAATTCTTCGGTGCAGCAAGAAAGATCGAAGAGGGCGGCTCACTTAGCATCTTCGCAACGGCGTTGATCGACACCGGCTCGAAAATGGATGAAGTGATTTTCGAAGAGTTCAAAGCCACCGGCAACATGGAGTTGCATCTCGACAAAAAACTCGTGGATAGAAGGGTCTATCCGGCCATAGACATAAGCCGCAGCGGCACCAGAAGAGAAGAGCTTCTGCTTGACCCGAAAGAGCTCGAGCTCGTGTATCGGCTTCGCAGGGTGCTCAGCGATTTGAATCCTGTTGAAGCAGTCGAGCTGCTGAAAAATCGGCTCGGAAAAACCAGAACAAATGTCGAGTTCCTGATGACGATGAATCTCGACTAACCAAGCGGAGACGTCAACAAGCGTGGCGTGTATTCGTTGCCCTTGCTATGCGCATCCACTCTTGGTCTTGTCGGACAAAGGACCATATCTGCAATTGACAGCCAATTATAAAATCCTTATAATCCGGCCCCTAAAATGCCAATTGCCACCGACAGGTAGATAACTATGCAGATTAAGTTGCGGTTCCTGGGTGCTGCCCAAAATGTGACGGGTTCGCGTCACCTACTTGAAGCTAACGACACAAGAATTCTCGTTGATTGCGGTCTCTTCCAGGAACGTCATTTCGAGGCGCGAAACTGGGAGCCGTTTGACGTCCCGCCTGAGAGCATCGACGCCGTACTCCTGACCCACGCGCATCTAGACCACTGCGGCCTGTTGCCTAAACTGGTTCGGGACGGCTTCAGAGGAAAAATATATTGCACGGCTGCTACAGCGGAACTTGCCAGAATAATACTGCTCGATTCAGCAAAGCTGCAGGAAGAAGACGCTGCATACAAGCGCAAAAGGCACCAGCGCGAGGGGCGAAAAAGCCCTTATCCTGAAGTAGCACTTTACACAACCAACGATGTCGAGGCCTGCTGTCCCCATTTTCTGACCGTAAAATACAAGGAGCCTGTTGCAATAGGCAAGACCATTGAAGCGCGTTTTTGCGATGCTGGCCATGTTCTCGGCTCTTCGATAATAAAGGTCACCATCCGGCAAAACAGCCAACAAACAAGTGTGCTTTTTTCGGGTGACGTGGGAAGACCACACAGACCGATAGTGCGCGACCCCACATACGTCGACGAAGCTGATTATATCCTTATGGAGTCAACCTACGGTGACAGAGTACACGATGCTCCCGAAAATATAAGCAAGACATTCGCCGAGGTGATAAACTCCACCAAAAAGGTGGGCGGCAACATCATCGTCCCAAGCTTCGCGCTGGAGAGGTCACAAGAGGTCCTCTACTACGTGAATGAACTGCTGCTGCAAAAAGCAATTCCGCATATCACGGTCTTCCTCGACAGCCCAATGGCGACACATATCACAAGGGTTTTTAAGCACCACGCTGAACTTTTTGATGAGGAAACCAGCCGGCTTATCCGCCTGCACGAGTCGCCGTTCAGTTTCCCAGGCTTGAAGATGACCGATACCTCAGAGCAGTCTAAGGCAATTAACCACATAAAAGGAACGGTCATGGTTGTCGCCAGCTCCGGTATGTGTACAGGCGGCAGAATCAAACACCATCTTGTCCAGAATATTTCTCGGCCTGAAAGCACAATCATGTTCGTTGGCTACCAGGCCGTTGGCACACTTGGCCGACAAATCGTCGATGGCGAAAAAAAGGTCAGAATTCTCGGCCAGGTGTATCCCGTCAAAGCCCGTGTGGTCAAGATTAACGGCTTTTCCGCACACGCCGACAGAGAAGAACTCCTGCAATGGCTTAGCGGCCTTAAACGCCCCCCCAAAGGAGTATTCCTCGTGCACGGCGAACCCGAAAGCGCCCGGCACTTCGCCGATTTCCTTCGAGAAAAAACCGGCTGGCAAATCCACATCCCCGCCTACAACGACGAAGTCTTACTCGAATAGGTGGGTTGTGACGCTCCTGTCGATGATTGTAATTCCCGCCCAGGCGGGAATCCAGTCTTTCCACGGCTGGTGGTGTGTACTGAGCACATCAGACCCACTTCAGTGTCGCCGAAGACTGCTCCTCTATCAGGCAAAGGCGCAGGTGACGCAATAGTTCTGCTATAGTTCTCTATTATAGTATTGTTTATAGTAGTTGCGCATTTTTGCATAAGTCGGATTGCAGATTTGCTTAAGTCAAAACGCATTTTTGCTATAGTAGAGTGGACAAGATTTGTCGGTTTTCTGCCCGAAGGTTGCACGCAGATATTGCCTCTTCAATATTCCCATTTTACCCGGGTTGACCGACAATTTTTAGTGTTCTGGGTGCCATCCCGATAAATCGGGATGCCTACGCGAACGATTGCGTAGGCATGATATCAAGTCACATCTATATTGGCACAGATCCAGAGTGTAGGATGGGCTTTAGCCCATGTGGTTTCTCTTGTCGTCGTTTCGAAGCCCTCTTAGAATATCCCAAAACGCTCCTCGTGCTCCTCTGCTGATTGCCTCGACAAGCTGAGTGTTATCGTTATAGTTGTGGTCGGTCGAAGCTCCGCCGTCCCAGACTTCATCCATCGGAGCGAAGAACCGTTGGTCGCCTCCAATCAAATCTCTGACGACTTTGGCAGGCCTCGAACCCAGTTCGTGCGATATGTAGAAAGTCGGCTGAAAGAAATCGACCTGGTCGGTATATCTCCTGCGGATATTCGGATTTTTGTCCGGCGGGCCTTCATTAGCTACAACTCTGGCCATCTCAGTACCAGGATATACCCTGATACCGAGCGGCGCCCCGGCACAATCCGGGCCGATCTTCTTGATATAGTCTATCGTCTCGGCGATAGTATCCGCCGTCTCGCCGGGGCCACCCAACAGTAAATCCACCATGACCGTGATACCATGCTCACGACACAAACGCACTGCAGCACCGAGGTCATCAGGCCGGTGGGTTTGTCGATAGGCTTTTAACATGGCACTACTGGCGGAGTCGCCGGTAAAGTCAATACCTACACAACCGGCCTTTCTCATAGCCTGTGCCAGCTCGACGTCAAACGGCACAACCGCCATATATGTGTACCACCGCACCTTCTCACCAAGCGACCGTCTGATGAACTCTTCACAAACTGCATAGGCATGATCTCGCGGAATGTTGAACTCTGAATCGCACAGGTGCAGCACATCAATACCTTGTGCAAGAAGAGATTCAACCTCATCAGCAATCTCAGCGGGCTTACGGAGTCTGATTTTTGTACCCTTGGCTATCGGGTCGGCACAATACACACAACTGCGGTTGCAGCCCCGCTTGGTCTCCACGCCGCACTGCCCTGACCTGTTAAAGTATGCCCGATTGTCAATCATATCTCGACTTGTGCTCAGAGAAAGAGGACTCGGCCAAGTCGGTTCATTGCTGCAAATCGCCCCATTACGGCGCCAAATCAAGCCGTCTATCTTCGCAAAGTCTTTTACTCCACACAACGCATTGTAGAGCAAAACTATCGCTTCTTCGCCGTCCCCTCGGATTCCAAAATCCGCCCCCGTATAATCAACTATCCGCCCGGCAAAAATCGAAAAGCCGACCCCTCCGAGCACAATTGGGGCATCACTCAAAGCTCGTATCTTGCGTATAGTCTGCGACAATTCAGGCGCAAACCATTCACCGCTCGGCCAAAAACAATCGTCTACATTACGAAAAGAAATGCCAACCAAATGGGGACTACTGACTGCGAAATAGTCTTGAAGAGTTTTCACGGGATCATCGGCAAGGCTCAGATCGACCACCTCCACATCAATGCCGGCTTTTCTGGCTGCACCTGCAACATATTCAAGACCAACCGGTGCTATCGGAGGTACCATTCGATTTGCATTCACGAGTGCTAACATGTCGTTCTGCTGTAACGCGGCAAAAACCCACGATTATGAGCTGACGTTGTTTAATTGTTTCTTCCGGTGCGAAAACCGGCTCACCATTATCCCCAATTCAAAGAGTAAATACATTGGAATCGCCAGTGCAAACAGCGAAAACATATCGCTTCCCGGTGTCACTGCAGCAGAGACGACAAAAACCGAAAGCATAACATATTTTCTCGATTTGCAGATAGTCTCGATCGAGACTAAACCCATCTTGGTTAAAACGAAAATGACTACCGGAGTCTGGAACGCTATACCAAAAGCAAGCATCATCCCGGCTATAAACGACACATAGTTCTTAAAGGTGAAATTCGAGTCGACGACGATTCCGACCGTCCCCAAGACTTGCTTATTGAACATCACTAAGACACGCAACGTCACCGGAGCTATCACAAGGACAAAAAACAAGGCGCCGGTGATAAACAATCCGGTCGAGAAAGGCACCGCATAATAGATGTATCGTCTTTCACGCTCATAAAGACCCGCCGCTACAAATTTCCACAACTGGTAAAATATCCAGGGTGAAGACACGATAGCCCCGGCAACCATCGTTATCTGAAAGTAGCTGATAAAACCGTCTGCGGGGGCAATGATCTGTAGGCGGGCCTGCTCACCCATCGCCCACACATAAGGCATCTCAATGAAGCGGATTATGATCTTCCCAAAGATAATGCAGACAATCATCGCAACGAAAAGGCCCGCCAGCGCCAGAATGACCCGCGCGCGCAGCTCCTCAAGGTGATCACCCAGACTCATAATGCAATTGACTGGGTCCCGGCTTTTCTTGTCTCTTGCCATTCAGACTGATAAAGTTCAATTGAAAAAACTATCCGCCCGCGATGATTAGTTGCTGTTGGAATCGTTCAAGCCTGCTGCGTCTTTAGCCTGTCTCACCACATCGTCTTTGACTTGTTTGATGTCACCCGCCACATCATCCTTAGTGTCCTTAGCTTCACTGATGCCTTTTTTAAACTCTGTCAGACTCCTGCCGATGCTTCGTGCAACGTCTGGCAAACGCTTGCCGAATATAAGAAGCGCAATAATAAGGATGATCAGCCACTCACCGCCTTGCGGCCAGCCCAGCATCAAGATATGTCGCATGCATTCTGCCATTTTGTTCTCCTTTTTGTATCTTTGAAGGTATTATAAACCCCCCGCGCTCATCTGTCAAAAGGTATTCTGACATAACCTATACACCTTGAGGCGCCCGGTTGTTCACTCGCTACTATCAGCCAAGCATTGCCATTAAAGGCTTTTTACCATTCACGTCAGTTGCAGGTCGGGTGAATCTTTCGGTTTTTGTCGAATTCGACCAGAATGGTTTGCTCATGGCCGTTTCTTGCCGATTATCTCATCGGCCAGTTTACCGGCGTCATAGACCTTCCGCAAAGCCTCGATGATTGCCTGAGAATTGACGGAGACCGCCCGTGCTTGAACATCTGTGTAAGCGAAGTCGAGCACTAATGACTGAATATTGCCGTCGAAAATAATGCCGACGAACTCGCCCCGGCGATTGATAACGGGGCTGCCCGAATTGCCGCCTATAATGTCCGCAGTGGAGACGAAATTAAACGGCGTGTTCAAATTGAGTTTGCCTTTCCTATTAATCCAGCGTTGAGGCAGGTCAAAAGGCGGCATGTAATGGTGGGCGGCTGCTCGCTCGTAAAGGCCGACAAAGGTCGTTTGGAAGGGAATTGCGCAGCCGTTTTCTTCGTAGCCTTTCACTGCGCCGAACGCCAGGCGTAGTGTGAAGGTTGCATCAGGGTACGAACCAGTCTTTTCCAGAGCGAACCTGGCCTGCGCAATCTTGGCATGGGCTTGGCGTTTAATCTCATCCTTGGCTTCGAATATTTTTCGCACGGCACGAGCATCAGAATCGATCAGTGTAACTAATTCAATCATGGGATCATGCGCCGCTTCCACATCGGCCGGCGTTCCCGCATAAAGCCTCTTACGAATCGCGACATCTTTCAATTTCGTTCCCAAAACTAATCCAGCAGCACGGACGTTTGGCGACTTGCCCGCTAATACCTTTTGAACCAACGGATGCGAATAACCGAGTTGTCCGACCAGCCAGGTCAAAGAATCGGCCAGTTTGATTTGCTCAAAATCATCATAGAGAGGTTCCTCTGAAAAGAGTTGAAACTCCAAAGATTCGAGATTGGAGTCTCGGAATTCACGCAGGCGCTCTCCATTGGGTTTTGTCTTCTCCTCCACCGCCCGAGTGATCGTGCGGGCAATGTGAAAGAGGGTACTGTTAAATCCTTGTGCTCCTTCGAGCAAGACATACTGCTGCGAATTGCGGGCAATAACCTGCTGCGCATCAGCAATGCGATCCCAGGACGCTTGGATTTCTTTTGCATCAGGGTCTTCGGCTACTGAGGCACGCAATTTCCGTTCGGCAGTCTGCTTTTGCACCATGATCTGTGGGTCCAGTAAACCTGCAACCATGCCCTCCCTTGCCTTGCGGCTGTTTTGAACGCCAAACAAAGTTTCTTTCGCGCGGCGGGCGTTTTCCTCGCTCCGCTGGCTGTAAGTCAGCAGCATAACTTCTAAGTCATGCAGCCGCTGTAGCGTATAAGGAAAGCGTTGATCACGAAGGTATTCCAATTCGGCCACGGTCAGTTGCCGGCTTGTGTTGCCCGGATGTCCTGAAACGAAGACCAACTCTCCTTCGCTCACCCCGCTGGCGCTCCATTTGAGGTAATGCTCAACTTTGGCCGGTTTGCCGTTTTCGTAGGCCCGAAACAGACAAATATCAAGGTCGAATCGAGGGTACTCGAAATTATCAGGGTCTCCGCCGAAAAAAGCAATCTGCTGTTCAGGAGCAAACACCAAACGCACATCGGTGTATTTCTTAAAGCGGTATAAATGGTATTTCCCGCCCTGGTAAAGGATGACCACATCGCTGCGCAATCCCGTCTTTTGGAGGGATTCCTTTTCGATTTCCGCCATGACCGCCCGCCGGGCGGCAAATGCCTGCTCGGCCTCCATGTCGGATTTGACCGCCGCGTTGACCCTGTCCGTTACATCTTCGATGTTGATGAGCACATTCAATTCCAAATCCAGGCACCGCTTTTCCTCACTTCGAGTACGAGCGTGGAATCCATCCCGATAATAATTGTGCTGCGCGTCGCTGAATTTTTGCAGTGCGTCCGCGCCCACGTGGTGGTTGGAAATAATCAGGCCGTCCCCGGACACAAAGGAGCCGGAGCCGCCGCTATTAAACCGCACCGATGATTTTTGAACATGCTCTAACCACACTTGCGTTGGTTCAAATCCATGCTTATCCATCAGCAGTTGACGGGGCGGGTCATTGTAAAGCCACATACCCTCGTCGCAGTTAGCAACCGATTTGCCGCTTATCACAATTAACACAATCACAAGTTGCTTAAACACTGTTTTCACGTTTCGGCCTCCTTCAACTCTTTAACAGCCATCTGCTCAGTATGCTTATTTATTTTCCCATAAGCTATATGAGCACCGTCATCTTCCATTACGTTAGCATTATCCTGACCATTTACTTCCATGCAATAAGAATTCTCTGCCGTCTGTCAGACAAGTTCAGCGGCGAGGCTGCGGAGCATATAGCCGGTGACTCGCACATCAAAAAATTCGCCCAGCGGTAATCGCCTAAGCACGCGCACAACAATCGGATAACTGCCGACCTGGCGGAGGAAAGTTACGTTTCCGTTGTGAACCTCACTGCAAACTCGGTGAAGGATTGTGCCGGGCGGAAAGAGCCTGCGGAGCATCGGCACATCAATCTCGCGTCTGACCTTTTCAATCCACGCAGGGTAATATCGGCGGTTTGTCCGCAGGAAGCGCCGGCCTATCTCTTTGTATAAATCCGTGCCGGGAAATGGTACCACTTGACGAATATTTATCCTGCGAATAAGTAAACCCTCATCGAGTATCCGCTTAAGAGCGGCGAAGTTCCTATCGAGGGTTTCCGGCGTTTCGCCTTTGAGGCCAAGCAGGATATTTATACCCGGCAGCAGCGCATGGCAGCCGTTTTCGCCGCGAAAGCCGCCAACCTTATTTATGATGCGGATCACCTCAAAGGCCATATCGTACGGACAATTGAGGTTGTTCTCTTTTGTAACAACGGGATCGAAAGATTCGACTCCCATCGCTGCCGTGCTGCCGGGTGTGCAATACTCGACAAAGAGCTTCGTGCATTCTTCGCTGACCATGGCGGGATTGACATTGTCGATGTGCAGGACTCTCGGCCCAAGATTCGCCGCGCCCGAAAGCAACTGTCTTATGCTGTTGAGGTTGCCGCCATTGTAGCTGAATATGCAGGATTGTTTTCCCAGGCGAAAGGCGTTTGCGCCCAGAGCCATGAAAGTTTTGACCTCATCAATAATGTCCTGCGCCTTTCGCCATTGGAGCGTGTTCTTGATGGGTTCCGTGCAGAATGAGCAGCCGGGCGAGCGGGGGCAGCCCCGGCCGGTTTCTATCTCGACAATGCAGTTTTGTTTTCGCGGAAACTGCTTATAGATTGCAGATCCTTTGATAGCGTACGGCTGCAACTGGTCGTATGTATCAAATGAGAGGGACCTAAGCTCATCAAACTGTCCTTCATCGGGCATCTTGGCGCGGGAGCCTCCTCGCATTTGGGTGCCGCAGGTAACGGCTGGGCCGGTAAGAATCTTAGTGCCCTTGAAACCACTCAGCAGCTTGACGATCTCATTGAGTGTGCCGGGCCGGGCGCTAAGGTACTTTCCCGGCGTCTGCACGCCTGCGATGATGGTTACTTGGTCGGTGTCTCCGAGTATCTGCCGAACTTCCTCGGCACTGCGTGTGCAATTAAGGACTTCGATACGGGTTCTGCCGGTCAGCGGGTCGATAACAACCGGTCTGGGCTTGGATTGGTACAGCAGCCAGCGAAGGTCGTCAATAGTCAGATATGTCGGCTGCTCATCGTGTTGGCCTGCCGTGAGCAAGGTCGAACGGCCGGCAGCGTAGCGTGGCCAGACGCCCAAGAAAGGCGGCACACCTAATCCCGCCGGCTCATCGGTATAGCAATCGATAATCGTTTCTGTGCGAGACATAAGAGAATCGGCAGTCTCTAAAATCCATGAAAAACCCTTTTATTATATTATTCGCTTGAGCTTGCTGCAAAGTGAACGGATGCCTTCTTGGGTCTGCCTCCCAGTGGAATCCCCTGTAAAACTTCGGATTAAATACAAGTCACGAGCGACATGACACGTGTCAGTAGATTGACCGCAGGCCCTTCTCGTTGACCTTGTCTATCAAAGACTTAATGTCTTTCAGCAAAACCTGCAGTTGGTCCATGCTTTCAAGAAGACTTTCATAAAGTCTTGCATCATTGACGAGCTTGCCGGCGGTGCCCTGGCCGGCATTTACCTTCTCCATAGCTTGCCGCAACTGTGACGAAGCTTTTCCAAGTTCCTCGGTTGTACTGACCAAAGAACCGACCAGCCGCTCAGCTTTTGCATCAATACTGTTGAGAGTCGATTGGCCGGCGGCGGCAAGTTTCCGGTACTCGTCCAACGCCTTGCGGGCATCATCTATTATGTCGCCGGCCTGCTTGGCGGTTTGCGTAACCTGTTGCGAAGCCTGAGTTAAATTAGCCAGTGTTGCCTTAACGTTTTGCTTGTTCCCAGGGTCGCCGATAATGTCGTTGGCATTTTTGATAAACAGGCCGATGCCATCAACGAGGTCTACGAGCTTTTTTTGGCTTTCTTCAGGAAAAAATTCGCTTGTCATGCCGGTAGAGCCTTGCACCAACATTTTATCCTGTAGAAAAGATGTTTCCGGGCGATTTGGGTCGAGAGGCGGGGCTGGGATTTTTTCCGGGTCAACTTTGAGTTCTATGTAGCTGCTGCCCAGGCCCCGCGTTAGCAATTTTACTTGGACATTAGAAGGGATATTTCTATATTTTTTGTCAATACTGATGACCACGACTGTCTGGTGGTATTCTTTGTTTGTATTAAGGTCGCGGCGAATCGCTGGCGCCATGACCTTGGTTACTCTGCCGATCTGGTAGCCGCAGAATCGAACAGACGTATCCTTTTCCACTCCTGGGGCGGTCGGGAACTGCACGTATACCTCGAAGGCATTGACCCTGCTCGCTATCGTGGGTAGGTCATTGAACTTGAATATCAGCCAGATAAGCGCGCACAGCCCGAGGACGACAAACAGACCTACGATAATGTTGCGTCTACGTTGGGCGGTTTCATAATCGCTCACTGCTGTCTCCTTTCAAATCGGTCCGTCCTTGCATAAACAACTCCCTGATAGCCCGCAAGGGGTAGCCGCTGTCATTGAGCTGTCTGATGATTCTAATCCGTTCGACCGCCTTTTCATCGAACAATCGTCTGCCTGCAGAGGTAATCTCTGTCGGTTCGAGCAGACCGACCATAAGGTAATATTGCAGAGATTGGCGGGAAATGCCAGCTTTTTTTGCAGCCGCACCAATGGCCATTAGTTGTCTTTTGTCGCTCAAAGCTTGTTCCCTATTATCTATAACGACGCAACTGAGATTTGGCACGCAAGATTACGCATTTTGTCTGCGGTTTGTTAGACACAGCCTTCACCATCGCGATTGCGGGTATGTTTCTTCATTGCCTTTTTGATTAAGCCAAGCAAAGAGGTTCTTACCCGCTCAAACGTCACCAGGTTTAAGATTTTTCTGGAGGTTTCTTTTTTATGTAAGTCTGCGGACAATTCGGGTGAGACCAACACTAAGTAATCGAATCCGACAGGGAGCATATCTTGGCTTTGCCGAAACGCCTCCCGTACAAGCCTTTTTATGCGGTTTCTGACCACCGACTTACCGGACGACCTCCTCACTGAAATGCCCAGTCGGGCTTGCCCCTTATCATTTTCTGCGATGTAGAGCGTGAACAGCTCGTTGCGGGAGCGAATACCGTGAGCCAGAACAGCCTTGAACTGCCTGTTACTTAGGAGCCTTTTCTCTCGAGAGAAAGACAGATGCGTCAAGGTCTCACCGCACACGCACAATTGCCTAAAATAAAAACTTCCACTACGTAATCTTTTACTATTTTGATACACAGAGCCGAATACGCCGTTGTCATACCACAGACTGTTTTCAGAAACGCTTTTACACAGCCAGTATCAGCCATTACCTATATTATCGGCTCTGTGCCTGTCTTTACAATACCACACCTAAGTTTGACGTGGTCAGATCGGCAGATACAAAGGTCGCGATGGCGAAGAACAGAGTGCAACTGCAGACAGTTAATTGCTGTGATTCGGTGTTGGACCGTAAGTTCTGAATCGCAAATCCCTTACAATGTCAAGTCTCTGGGAAGATGGCAAGTTAACCAAAGATGTCTATCGGGCTTATATTTAGTCGTGCATAATAAATCATTGCTTTTGAAGCTCATTTTAATTATAAGGTTGAACTGGATACTGTACCCAATAAGACTATTTGTGAATGATTATTTAAGGAGACGAAGTTCACATCAAACATTGATATCTATTATTAACCCTTAATTTGTCCGAATTATATCAACCCACATTGGCTTTGAGGATAATTGTTAACGGCCTAAAGACCCAAAGTACGATAGCGTCAATTGGTTCCTCGGAAAACGTAATAATGTTTTATTCATTTAACTATCCTCACCTATGGGGATGATTTGTCTGAAGCCGAATTTTCGATGTTTCCTTCCCGTTCCTACCGGCGGAATGAAGAGACTTACCCGGTCGCATCATTTCGTTGTAATGGGGAGTAATATTGTCGTTAAAGGAGACGTGCATGTTTTTTAAGTTTTTCCCCAGAGAATTCAACTTTTTTGACCTGTTTGAAAAACAGGTAAGCCACGCCGTAGAGGCAGCCCGTTTTTTCAAGGAGGTGGCGTGCCAGGGCTATGTGAGTGAGGATACACTGAGCAAGATGGCAGCGATTGAGCATCAGGGGGATGATGTGGCGCACACTATTATCGAACAGTTAAACAAAACGTTCATCACACCGTTTGATCGGGAGGATATCCACGCTCTAACCAAGGAGCTCGATGACGTCATTGATATGATCAATACCATCGTGAGTCGGCTGAGGATTTATGATATTACCGTCGTGGATAAGAATCTGGTGGAATTCGCCGTTGTGATTGAGCAGTCGGTACATGCTGTGGCGCGGGCTGTTGGGGGGTTGCGGCATATCAAAAACGTCAAGGTGGTTTTCGACGCCTGCGTGGAGGTCAACCGTTTGGAAAACGTCGGCGATGCGATGCGCGACCGGGTGCTGGCGGAGCTTTTTGCCAACTCGCAGGACCCGATTGAGGTGATTAAATGGAAAGATATTTATCAAGACGCCGAGACCGTGCTGGACGTCTGCGAAGACGTAGCCATGGTCGTTGATTCCATTATGGTAAAGCAAGCTTAACCATGACCTTGAGCATTATATTGCTGATAGTTCTGTCGCTGACCTTTGATTTTTTGAACGGCTTTCACGATTCAGCCAATTCCATCGCCACGATTGTCTCCACGCGGGTCCTCCGGCCGCGCTACGCTGTGATCTGGGCGGCGTTTTTTAATTTTATCGCCTTCCTCTTCTTTGGTTTGCATGTCGCCAATACGATTGGCAAAGGCATCATCGACATTACGATTATGGACAAGGGGGTCATTTTCGCCACCCTGGTCGGCGCGTGCAGTTGGGATGTTATTACTTGGTATCTTGGGCTGCCAACCAGTTCTTCCCATGCCCTGATCGGCGGAATGATCGGTGCGGCGCTGATAAAGACGGGACCCCAGGCTCTGGTCTGGCATGGAATTTCGAAGACGGTGGCTTTCATCTTTATCTCGCCTGTTGCAGGATTGATATTAGGTTTTGGACTGGGCATCGTTGTTTATTGGGTGTGCCGCAATAGTACCCCCAAGAAGGTAGATCACCTTTTCCGAAAAGGGCAGCTTCTCTCGGCTGCGTTATACAGCATGGGGCACGGCGGTAACGATGCCCAAAAAACCATGGGTATCATTGCTAGCTTGCTCTTCAGCGCCGGCCTATTAGGTGAGAAATTTTATATTCCTTTGGCTGTAGTGCTCTCTTGCCACGCCGCCATCGCCTTGGGGACTATGTTCGGCGGCTGGCGTATCGTCAAGACTATGGGCCAGAAGGTAGCCAAACTGAGACCGGTGGACGGCTTCTGCGCCGAATCCAGCGCCGCTCTGACTTTGGCGATATCTTCCGCCTTCGGCATTCCGGTGAGTACCACGCACACTATCAGCGGGGCGATAATGGGTATCGGTTCGCTTCGGCGGCTCAGCGCCGTCCGCTGGGGTGTAGCTGGCCGCATCGTCTGGGCCTGGATATTAACCATTCCGGCTTCCGCAGCCATATCGGCCCTGACTTACAGCCTGGCAGGACGATTCGTTTTGAGCATGCCGTAGTCAAGCCTCGTGCTCTGTCGTAGGTTATTTGATGAGTTGTCATGCTGAGCCGCAAGGCGAAGCATCTGGCTTACGTAACGGAGATTCTTCGCTCCGCTCAGAATGACATCCATCATTTGGTATGTGACAGAGCACTATGCAGGATTATTTTTGATTGGCGGTTATGCCCGGCCAATCATCAGTCCGGAACGGCGAGGCCGGCAAGCCTTCCTTGTTATAAAGGTTGCACGCGGGATTGTCGGCCCAAGCATAACGGACAGCAACAGGTTCGGGTACTTTACTGCTACCGACAACGACCGTGCCACCTTCGATTTTTGCATCCGCCCAGACGAATTTGCGGTCTGCCCCGGCGATTGCAAAACCTTTCAATGGCTCACCGCCGCCTGCAACGAGGCCGCCGCCAACATTGTCAAAGCTCAGAATAATCTTGTCGCCCTCAACCTTCATGGATTTATAAAGCGGGCCTGAATAGACGATGTCCTTACCGTAGGTCTTGGCCAAGGCCCACAGGGCAAGACGCTTTCCCACATCCTGTTTGTTTCGCGGGTGGATATCGTTGGCTTCGCCGATATCTATGATTACCGCCATTCCGGTATTAGGTAGAGCAAGGGTCATCAATTGGGCTTCTCGCAGCTCAGCCCAGGCGCTGTCGCCCGGTTCCGGCTTGGCAGCCATGAAGTTTGCCAGTTGCACGAAAAGAAATGGGAAATCGGCCCTGGCCCAATCCTGGCGCCAATTCTGAATCATTGTCGGGAAAAGTTTGCGGTACTGATACGCCCTGCCGGCATTGGATTCTCCCTGATACCAAATCGCTCCCTGAATCCCATAAGGGATAATAGGCGCAAGCATGCCGTTGTAAAGCGAGGTCGGGACGCTTGGGCTGTCAATTCGCAGTGGAGGCCAAGGTTGAGGCGGAATAGACCGCAGACCAAGACCTTTCTTATATCGCCATTTGCCTGCTAAAGAAATCGGCTGTTCGCTAGTCTGGCCGGCGGATCTGATTTTTATTTGCTCGGGTTTGCCGCAGATTCCGCCATTGCCTCCGGTGTCGAGCACCCTGACGGTAATCACGTTGCGGCCGGCTTTGATAACATCAGCGCCAACCTTATAAACGCGACCGGTCCTACTTTGGCCTGGCCTACCTATCCCACCAACTCGCACGCCGTTAATCCAGGTTGCATCCATGTCGTCTATAGGCCCAAGCTCAAGCACCAATTCCTTACCCACCCATGACTCAGGCACTTGGATATCTTTTCTGAACCACACTACACCATCAAAGTTCTCAAGCCCCGCCTGCTCCCAGAACACTGGCACCTCCATCTGCTGCCAGTCTGAGTCATTGAAATCAATCTCTTTGTAACCTTTTGAGCCTGAACCCTCTGCACCGGATGAGTCCAACTTTGTCTGCCACTGTAGTAGCTGTTCCTGATACTTCTTGTCAAAAGGCTCAGGGTTCAGCCGGACTCGCTCTATCTCTTCCAGAATAGGCCTGTAGTCTTCAAGCTCGGATATCGCCCGCTTACTTGTCCAGGCCTCGGCTGGTGTGCCGCCCCAGCTTGTGTGGATAAGTCCTATGGGTACACCAAGCTCTTTGTGCAATTGCCTTCCGAAGAAATAACCCACCGCGGAAAAACCGGCAACGCTCTGTGGGTTACAGGGCATCCAACTGCCGATGCAATCAGCCTGCGGGACTTCAGCTACCTTCTTCTGCACCGTGAATAGGCGAATATTTGGATAATCGGCGTCAGCGATCTCCTTCTGAGCATTATTTACCTGGCGAACCGCCAATTCCATATTGGATTGGCCCGAACAGACCCAAACTTCGCCAACCAAAATGTTCTTGATTGTTACGGCATTACTGCCCCTGAGGGTCATTTCATACGGGCCGCCTTCTTTTGGCGACGTTACTTTGAACAGCCACTTGCCGTCTTTATCTGCTTTTATTACCCACTCCATGCTGTGCCAGCTCACGCTGACTCGAATCTCTTCGCCGGGGTCAGCCCAACCCCATATAGGCACCTGCGAATTACGCTGAAGTACCATGTTGTCGCCTATTATTGCAGGCAGTTTGACATTGCCCAAAACCTCAACCGTAACAGCCAAGAGCAAAGAGATAGTTAGAATACCTATCTTGACAAATCCGACCTTTCGCTGAATCATCTTTCAACTCCTTTATAGGACGAATCGACACAACATTCTCTCAAAGAACAAGCGATAGCAAAAATTGTATCTTATACCGTTCGGCGTATTCATATTGCGTACTAATATAGACAGTAGAGACTTTGCAGTAAACAGCAAAGACCCAAATCATAGAGCGAGCGGGGCTGAACGCCCCGACAACGCCCGAAAGAACTGTGGAGAACCGAATTTATATAACAAAGTACACAGCGGACTGAGTTGGAAAAAATTTGTTGGAGGGGCTTTACGTGGTGAAATCGGTAGAGTATAGTGTAATTATTAAAAGAAAATTCCAGGAAGGATTGCACAATGAAACTACGTTACGGACATAACGCTATTAAGTCGATAGTGGCGGCTTCGTTAATTGGGCTGACGCTTGTTGTCTGGGCGGGCTGTAGGAAGAAGCCGGCCGAGACGGCCGGAGAAGGAACCTCCACCGAAACAGGCAAGTCCCTAAAGTCGGGCACAGGCCTCTTCACAGAACCTAAGTTGAGTCTGAGCGAGATTACTAAATCCGCCGAGACTTGGGGGCCTGCGTTTGAATCTGTGTGGGGCAAACCTGCACCTGACCTGACCGTGATTGACATCAACGGAAAAACGCTCAAGCTAAGTAGTTGCCGGGGCAAGGACGTGCTGATTGTCTTCTGGGCAAGCTATTTAGGCCCCTGCCGATTGGAGATACCCGACCTAATCGAGCTAAGAAATACTATCGGCGCCGACAAGCTGGTAATGCTGGCCATCTCGAAAGAAGATGCCTCAATCCTCAAGAGCTTCGTTGATCTCAACAAAATCAACTATACGGTGGTCTCGGCATCCAACAAAGCCATGCCAAGCCCCTTTGACCAAGCCAATTTGGTTCCAAGCAGTTTCTTCATCGATCCCCAGGGCAGGATCAAATTGGGAACAGTTGGGAAACTGCCTATAAAAGATATCAAAGCGATACTTCAGGCCGGATAACCTCGCAGACTAAGATTTAGGCAACCGCCAAAGTGAAATTTCCTAAATCGAGTCTGGACAAGGCATCAATTCGGTGCTATAGTTAAGGTTTGTAGAAATTTGCTACGATTCGATAGATAAAGCATAGGTAGATTGATATGGCACATAAAAAAGGACAAGGTTCAACAAAAAACGGTAGAGATAGCAACCCGAAATACAGGGGTGTAAAGCTATTCAACGGTCAAGCTGCAAAAGCAGGCTCGGTCATCGTAAGGCAGTGCGGCACGAAATTCCTTGCCGGTCTCAACGTGGGGATGGGCAGAGATTTTACTCTTTTCGCCCTCGCTGAAGGAACAATCCTCTTCAAAGGCAAGCGCGTCTGCGTCCAATCGTAGTAGTAACTATCACTGCCAATCGTCTTGAGCATCCTGCCTGCATCTTAGTGGTTAATTAGGCCACGTAGGCGAGATTTTACATATACGCCGGCTCTTTTCCGCCAGTAATGGACTTTCATCTCTTTATCTTATGAAGATAATCACGCGACGTAGGTTTCCAAAGATATGTTTGTAGATGAGGCACAAATCTGGATTAAGGCAGGCGATGGCGGCAACGGATGCGTGAGCTTCCGGCGGGAAAAATTCGTGCCCAAAGGCGGCCCAGATGGTGGTGACGGCGGCAGAGGCGGCCATGTCTATTTCGAGGCGGTTGAGAACCTCGATACACTGCTGGATTTTGTGGGCAGACCCCACTGGCAGGCTGAAGACGGCCAGCCTGGCTCGGGGAGCAATAAGCACGGTGCAAACGGCCAAGACCTCGTGATTAAAGTCCCGCCCGGCACACTCATTTATGACGTTGATTTGGATTTGCTGCTCAAAGACCTCAATCAGGTTGGGATAAAAGCCCTTGTTTGCCGAAGCGGCGTCGGCGGTAAGGGTAATAAGGCCTTCGCCGGCCCAACCAACCAAACACCCAGACACGCCGAGCCGGGCAAAAAAGGCCAGGAAAGGAATCTAAAGCTCGAACTGAAACTCATCGCAGATGTGGGCCTGGTTGGGATGCCGAACGCGGGTAAAAGCACGCTGATTTCTCGATGCTCGGCGGCAAGACCCAAAATCGCCGACTACCCTTTCACAACCCTTGAACCTGTGCTTGGTATTGTGGAGTTGAGCGACTACCGGCGTTTCGTCATGGCCGACCTGCCGGGGCTTATCGAAGGTGCGCACAAAGGCACCGGCCTCGGCTATGACTTCCTGCGGCATATAGAGAGAACCCGCATAATCGTGCATATCCTTGATATAATGCCGATGGACGGCTCAGACCCGGCAGCAAACTATTGGAAAATCCGCAAGGAGCTTGAGCAATACAGCAAAGCATTGGTCGAGAAAGAGGAAGTCATTGTCGCCAATAAAATCGACCTCGACCCAGAAGGCCAAAAGGTCCAAGACCTACGAGCTAAGCTGAACCAGCCAATCCACCCGATTTCCGCAGCCACCGGCAAAGGCATAAAAGAACTATCCGAAATACTTTGGCAGAAGGTCAAGCAGATCAAGGGATAATTACCCCAAGCACAGGTCTTGGGGCTAATCGCCGGGGGTGATTGGGTTTGTTTTCCCTCTCCCCGAAATCGGATAATTTATCATATTCTGTTTATTTCAAAGAGCGTATGTTATTTTGAGCCTAATCAAAATTGGCTTTGTTTTGCATAATTAGCTCAATTCAACGACTCGTCTTTTAGCTGGGTTGGTGCGATTTCATCGCACCCTACCTGACTTTTTCATTATTCTCTCTTACCTCCACTCAGGCTGCCGACTTTCCCGCTTGCCGATTACAAATCAAAAAGGTGCAGTCGGAGACCTTTAATTTACCCCTTATTCGCCCTTGGAGAAGCTATTTTTTTTGCCTTAAAAATTTGCCAGAATAGCCCTTTTCTGGTGTGCCAAGAGTCATCTCAAAGATCAACTGGCAGATTGGCATACCGGGAGTTAAACGGATACTGAACAGGCCATGATTACATAACTCTAACTGGATAGGCCCCTCAAATCCTACGTGTATCGTTGGCGCAGTAACATGCACTGCTAAACCAAGCCTAGATAATGAACTTTTTCCCTCAACCCTTGCAGCTATTCTTGAATGATTTGGAAGGTTAATCTTTTCGTGTGTCCACGCCAGAATAAAAGCGTTAGGTGCTAATACATAACCTTTATTAGTTAGAATTTTCGTAACCGTTCAGGCCATTATTTGGCTTGAGGCAATAGCGATGGAATAGAAGTTTGGAAATAATGGGCACACAACGCGTTTTGAAGGAATTTCCATGCAGATCGGCCTTGCTTGCGGCAGGTGTCCAG
>Ga0315274_10001027_pt1 | contig 43547 bp, 33 predicted proteins | sample YL17G02_20_MG_FD_203700 | JGI IMG/M metagenome (GOLD analysis project Ga0315274, IMG submission 203700) | Sediment microbial communities from Yellowstone Lake, YNP, Wyoming, USA - YL17G02_20 | ecosystem: Environmental > Aquatic > Freshwater > Lake > Sediment | place: USA: Wyoming | collected...
CGCGACCTCGCCGTGGCCGGCCTCTCCACGACCGAACTCCTCCACCTCGGCTTCGACTGGCTCAAGGGCCACGAGGACTCGGGCTCATGGAGGGACATCTGGTGGGACCTCCTGGACCGCGACGACCTCGCGGCCGCCGGCATCTCCGGGGTCGAACTCCTCCGCCTCGGCTTCGACTGGCTCAAGGGCCACGAGGACTCAGGCTCATGGGGCGACGTCTGGCGGGGCCTTGTGGGTCACCGTGACCTCGCCACCGCCAAGGCCTCTCAGGTCGAGCTTCTCCGCCTCGGCTTCGACTGGCTCAAGGGCCACGAGGCCAGTTACTGCGCGGGTGCAGTCCTGGCCGGGCTCTTGGATCACCCAGCCGATCTTCCGCCCGGGGCCTCCCTCGATGACATCCTCCGTCTGGCTCTCGCCTGGCTGGCCTATGACTGGCTTAGGGACTTTGTCGCCCATCCCCCCGCCTGGCCCACCCTCTTCCTGGCTACCCTCCCCCACTTCGCCTCCCGGCCGGCCGACCTGGCCACGCTGATCAACCTCGCCCGCGTCTGGCTTGCCGACCGCCACACCAAGGACCACCCCGACCGCCCCGCCGTCGAGGCCGCCCTGGCCACCGCCGAGGCTACCCTTGCCTCCAGCCAGGCCGCCGCCACGGACGATCCGCCCCAGAGCCCCTAGGCCGCCCCTCTCCCTACCCCCTGAACTCCTCCCACGCCTCCCTCAGAACCTCCGCCTCCTGCACCGCCCTGGCCCCGAGGCTGGCCATAACCTTGACCGCGGTCAGAATGCAGGCGTCGCCCTCGGGCGAGGCCGCCGCGGCGGCGAAATCGAGGTGGTGGGAAACGGTGCCCAGGGAGGCGGTCTTGATCGACACGGCCACGGCCGGGACCACCTGGCTCACGTTGCCAAAGTCGGTCGAGGCCGGCTGGCACTTCCCGGCGGAGTGCTCGCCCGGCAGCCCCATCTCGGCCAGGATCTCCAGGACCTGACGGCCCAGGGCCCGGTTTTCCTTGACCGGTTCGAAGGTCGGTTCCTCGGTTATCTCCAGCCTGGCCCCCATGGCCATGGCCGCGGCCCTGGCGCAGTTGCGCACTTTCTCGAGGACCTCGCGGAAGTACTTCATGTCCGCGGCCCGCACGGAGAACTCGGCCTGAGCGAAGTCGGGGACAACGTTGGAGGCCCGGCCGCCGTGGCTGACGATGCCGTGGATGCGCGCGTCCGGCCGGCAGTGCTGCCGCAAAGCGTTCACGTTGTTGAAGGTTTGGATGACGGCGTCGAGGGCGTTCACGCCCCGCTCGGGCTCGGCCGCCGCATGGGCCGACTTACCGTGGAAGGAGAAGATCACGGTCTTGACCGCCAGGCAGGTGCCTCCGACGGTGTTGCGCGTGTCCGGGTGCATGGAGATCACGAGGTCCACATCCTCGTAGAGCCCCGCGTCGACCATGGCGATCTTGCCGCCCACGGTCTCCTCGGCCGGCGTGCCGTCGACAATGATGGTGCCCAGCGACGTCCCGGCCTCCGTCCGCGCGCCACCCGCTTGGGCGGCCTCCAACGCCCTGGCCAGGGCTATCCCCGCCCCCAGGGCCGAGGCGGCAATAATGTTGTGGCCGCAGCCGTGGCCCACGCCGGGCAGGGCGTCATACTCGGCCAGGAAGGCGATGACCGGCCGGCCCGAGCCTCGCCTGGCCCGGAAGGCGGTGGCCATCCCAGCCACCGGCGCCTCCACGGAAAAGCCGTGGGCCCGGAGGAGCTCCACGCACCAGGCCGCCGCCTTTTCCTCCTGGAGACCCAATTCGGGGTTTGCGTGAATCTTGTGACTCAGCTCAATCAGGGCGGGGGCCAAGGACTCGACTTCCTTGCGGGCGTCGCGGGCCAGGTCGGGCACGGGGGCCGCGCGAGGTCGGGAGGTCACGTGGCTTCATCTCCGTTCAAAGGAGCCGTCGGACGTCCGTTCAAAAGAGCCGTCGGATGTCTTTTCGGACTTCAGGGGGGCAATCCTTCGGCGCACGGGGACCAACATGAGTCGGCCGCTAGGCCGTCTTCTCGACCGGCGGAACCGGCCGGCCCGGGATGAGGGTCTCGCGGAAGCCCGGCAGGAACGCGCTGATCACGGTCGTCAGGCAAAGGGCGGCGCCCACTCCCGACAAGACCGACACCACGCCGACCGCGTCGCCGAGCACGCCGGTAGCGGCGTAGGAGATGATGGCGGCCAGGTTGAGCACCATTCCCCGCAGGCTGAAGACACGTCCCCGGTACTCGAAGGGCACGACCTCCTGAAGCCAGGCTATGGACGGGATCAAGAAGGCCGCGTTGGCCGCTCCCATCACGGCGTAGAGGACGAAGGCCAACGGCAGGGTCCGGGTCACGGCCAGGCCGATGGCCGATAGACCGACGCCAAGAAAGCCCAGAAGGATCAAGTGGGCCCTGGGCGCCTTGTGGCCCCATCCTCCGATGATCGCGGCGGTGGCGAACATGGCCACGGCCTGGACGGCCAGGAAAATGCTCCACCAGTACATCTCCACCTCGAGGACTCTCTGCACGGCCAGGAGGAGCATGGCGTTGATCCCGCCCATGGCCAGGACGCCCAGACTGAACGAGATGAGCAGAGAGAAAACAACCACGTTCTGGCGATGGTAACGGAAGCCGGCGACGAAGTCGTTCCAGACGCTGGCCAGAGTGACCGGCTTCGGTTTCGCGGCCCCCAATCGCCGCCTTACCCCCATGATAAGCAGGGCCGAAACAACGAAGCTGGCCGAGTCGATGAGGAAGGCGACCTTGACCCCCGTGATGGCCACGACAGCGGCAGCCACGGAGAAGCCGAGGATGTCGGTGAAGAACTTGGTCGAGTACATCAGGGAGTTGGCCACGAGAATCTCGCGCCGGTCGTCGAGAAGTTCAGGCGTCGCGGCCTGGAGGGCCGGACCGAAGACGCTCGTCACCGCCGACATGAGAAAGGCGATGAGGTAGATGATCAACGGGTTGTCGGTGAAAGGCGCGGTGACGATGATTCCGGCCCGAAGGAGATCGCAGATGACCATGGTCTTCCGCTTGTCCCACCGGTCTATGAAAACCCCGGCCACGAGACCGAGGATAACCACCGGCGCGGATTGAGCGATCATCGACAGGCCGATGGCCGTGGCCGAGCCATTGGCGATCTGCACGATGTAGATAAACAGGGCCACCTGGGTCAGGCGGTCGCCTATGCAAGAAATGCCTTGGGAGAGCCAGACGCGGAAGTAGTCCCGCCTGGAGAGAACGAGCCGGAAGGTGATGCTCGGTCCGCGCTGGGGCGTGGCCTCCGCCGCTGACATCGCATCCCCTCCCTGGGCTTGAAAGCCAATTCACGGCCATAGTCTTTAGGCGTCCAATTGTCTTTTCCTTGTGGGTGGACTCCAAAATTGGCAGAAAGTGTGAGACAATCCTGCACAAGTCGCGGTTTGCCGCAAAATTAGTCCACCCCAGTTCGTTGTTTGACGAAGGCCGCCAGCCGGATGGCGACGCCAAACGTGCCCGTCTCCTTAAGTTTCTGGACCGTGGCTTCCCGAACGGCCTCCTCGGCCCCCGTATAGAGACCGGTCCCGCAGGCATCCTTGACCCCCGCCCGGATCCGACCCACGTCGGCCAAAGTCCGGTCGGTAATGCGGTTGGCGGCGGCGACCAGAAAGTGCGTGTTGACATTGTTCTTGCCGACCAGGCCCAGAGCCAGACGAGCCGCCCCGGTCCCCCCGTGCTGAGCGAACGGGACATAGCGTCCGGCGACCTGAAGGATGCGCGTCTGGACGGCGGACAAACGCTCGATATCGGGCTCGTGCCGGTCCCCGGTCGGAGCGCCGTGCTCCATGCCGATCGGGTAGGCGATGCCGTCGGCGCCCGTGTAGGCCACAAAGGAGGCCACCTCGTCCGCGAAGCGGGCCAACTCGTCGCCGCGAAGGGGCTCGTAGGGCCGGTCCTTCCCCGCCAGACCTGTCGCCCCGTACTCCGCCTCCAACATCATCTCCCCGAAGCCGAGTTCCCGGCGAGTGAAGTCGATCAGGTCACGCGTGAGGGCGTAGTCAAGGATCGGCGGAAGACGCTCGGTGTCGATCATGGCCCAGGCCGGGTCGAGAGTCAGGACCGTGGCCGCGAATTCCCGCTTGAAGTCGGCGTAAGCCGGCGAGGAAAGATAGCTGGAGTAGGCGTCGAGTTCCGGGGAGGCAACCTCTCCGAGAAGATCGCGGGCCGCCTCGCGGGCGTCGTCAACGTTGGCCCGGGCAACTCGGACCGCTCGTGAGCCGCCCTCGCGGCCATCGCCCGGGTAGGGCGGAACCTTGAAGTGGTCGAGGGCCGAGGCCACGTGGGAGGCCCCGCTCTCCCGCAGGGCCTGCTCCAAAACAAAGCGGGACAGGCGGGCCCCCGAAACGACCGGGACACTGCCCTGACCACCGATGATCTTCAGGGCCCCGTGGGAAAACTGGATGATCAGAGGCGAGCCCGGCCCGTCGGCCGCGGCCAGGCAAAAGGCCCGCACCTGGATCTCGACCGGGAAGTTCGCGTTGGCGGCCAGAATAGTAGCCCGTGGCGCACTCTCGGTCGCCTGAAACGGGTTTTGCCACTCGAAGACCTGCCTGAGTTCGGCGCCACCGAGGGCCACCCTCGATCCCCCCTGGTTAGTTCTGGTGAGTTGTCCTATTATTCCCCCACGTCCGAGAACTCTCCTGCGAACCGGCTCAGAAGCTGTCGAAGCTAAACATAAAGTCGGCTGGTGTCGCCTCGGGAGCGGATGCTCGCTTCGTAGCCCTTGAAGTAGTGGTAGAAGAGGAGGATGCTCGGCGCGTAGAAGACCAGCGCGAGTCCGTAGGGCAAGGTGTAGGACACGTGCTGCATGAGCCAACCGCCGGCCCAGGCCGAGATGGCCCAGCCCAGACTCCAGAACATGTTGATCAGGCTGCTGACCGTGGCCCGTTCGCGACTGCTCACGACCTCCAGACAGAAGCTCGTGATGAGCGGGCTGGCCAGGTTCATGAGCGAACTGCGGACCAGCGAGGCCGCCGAGTAGACCCAGAAGCGCGGACTGAGGCCCATCATGGCCATAAACGGCAGCGAGGCGAGTTGGCAGGCGGTGACGGCTCGGATCTTGCCGAGGCGGCGGGCCATCAGGGGCGCGGCCAGGGAACCGATGCCGGTGACGGCCGCGGTAAGACCGAAGACAATTCCGATCTGGACCGGACTGGCCCTAAGATAGCGGTCCATGAAAACGTTCTGCAGGGGCACGATCAGCCCGGCTCCTAGAGAGACCAGAGCCTGCGGCAGGAGAAGCTTTCTGACCAGCTCTGGGTCGCTGAGGCGGAGCCAGGACGGAGTTCGGCCGCGCGGGGCGATGCTCATCGCCCCGGCGCCTACCCCTGGCGGCTCCCCGGTCGAGGTCGCCTCCGCGGCCCGCGGTCCCTCGCGCATCGAGAGCAGCGGGATCAGGGACAGGAGGTAGAGGGCGAGCCCGGCGTAAAGCGTGGCCCGGAGAGAGACCACCGAACCGGCGTCCACGGCGTAGAGAGCCCCGAAGACCTTGGGTAGATAGCCCCCGACCGAACTGCCGACGACCATCAGGCCCAGGACCAGGGCCGACTGAAACCCAAAGAGATGTGTTCGCTCCCGGTCGCCGCTGGCTTCGACCAGGAGCGGCCCGCCGGTGACCATGGTCACGGTGAAGGCCGCCCCGGCGATGAACGTCGCGGGAATCAGCACTTCCGGGATGGGTCGAATGACCTGGGCCAAGGTCGCGGCGACACCGACGACGCCCGAGGCTAGGAGGGCCAGGCGCCGTCCGTAACGGTCGCTGGCCCGGCCGGCCGGCAGGGCGAAGATCGCCCCGGCCAGGGAGGAGTAGGAGGCCAGGGCGCCGAGAAACGACTCTCCCAGACCCATTCGCACCAGGTAGAGGTTCATGACCACTCCGGCCACACCCTGAGCCAGGGCGGTTAGGCCCGAGGACAAGAGGTAGAACTTGGCCGTCCGGGAGAAACCTTTGACGAAGGTGGCGTATTCGAGGATGTAGGCCAAAAGGTTCCCTCTCGTTTCCCGGTCAGCGGCCGCTCTTGGGAGGTAGCCCCGGGCGGACGATCTCGCGAACGCGGGCTTCCAGACGAGAGCTCTCATTCAAGCTGGGGTCCTCCAATACCTCTTCTAGCAGGCGTCGGAGGATGAGCCCGACCTGCGGCCCGGGCGGAACCTTGCCCACGCGCATAACATCGGCACCGTCGATGGCCAGGTCGGCCACTGTGAAAGCCTGGTCTTCCTTCATCAGCCTCTCGATGCGGACGAGGAGAGCGGCCGTGCCCAGACCGACAGGACCCTCCTTGGTTCCCGACGCCGCCCGGTCGGCCCGCCTGAGGTAGAGGAGGTCGGAGATGTTCTCCGGCCCCACCCGGTTGATGAGGCGGCGCACTGCGGCGTCCTTCATATCGGGCTGCCAGTGAAGGGCCATGTGGCTGCGGATGAGATGGGCTACGCGGACAATGGTGGCTCGGTCGTAGCGCAAGCGAATGAGAATCGCCTGGGCCATCTCCGCGCCGGCTTTCTCGTGGTTGTAGAAATGCCGGCGGCCGTCCTCGATGCTCAGAGTGCGGGGCTTGGCCACGTCGTGAAGGAGGGCGGCCAGGCGAAGACCGAGGACCGGCGGCACATTGCCTAGAGCGATGAGGGTGTGGTCCCAGACCGTGTAGGCGTGGTGCTCGTTTTGCTCGAAGCCGACGCCCTCCAGGAGTTCGGGGAGGACCGGCTCGAGCAGTCCGAGAGTCCGCAGGAGTTCAAGAGCCCGCCAGGGGGCCGGGCCCAAAAGACAGCGATCCAACTCGTCTCGCACGCGCTCGACGGCGATCCGGCCGAGTAGGCCGGCGTGCTTCTCAATGGCTTTGGCCGTGGCCGGGTCGAGAGTAAAGCCGAGTTCGGCGGCCAGTCTGACGGCCCGCATCATCCGCAGAGCGTCTTCCGAGAAGCGCTCCTCGGGGTCGCCGACGCAGCGGATCACTCGCCGGGTGATGTCGCCGAGGCCCCCGTAGGGGTCGGTCACCGTGCCCCCAAGACCCAGGGCTAGGGCGTTCACGGTGAAGTCGCGGCGGGCCAGATCCTCGCGGAGAGACGAGGTGAAACGAACGCTGTCCGGACGCCGCAGGTCCGAGTAGGTTCCTTCGACCCGGTAGGTGGTCACCTCCACGGCCAAGGCCCGTCCCTGGCGGCCGTTCTCCCGCCCGCCGCCGTTCCCTCGCCCGAGGCCGCCGCCGTTCCCTCGCCCGCAAAAGACGGTGACCGTGCCGTGCCGCAGTCCCGTGGGCGCCGCCCGCGGGAAGACGCTGAGGACATAGCGGGGCTCGGCCGAGGTGGTCACGTCCCAGTCCTCGGGGCGTCGCCCGACCAGGACATCCCGGATCGCCCCGCCAACGGCGTAGGCCTCGAAGCCGTGGGTCCGCAGAGTGGAGAGAACGTGGCGGACATGGGCAGGCATCGATCTGGCCCTTCGCAGACGGACCCACAGGAGGCGGGCGAGGAGGGTCACCGCCGCCGGTAGATTGCGCTTCGTCCCCTGGTTCAGGGAGAAAGCGCTTCTTTGGGCGAAAGCCGCTTGCCGGCCGACTTCTTGGCCGGACCGGGGGTTCCGCTCGCTTCGCCCGCGGGGCTCTGGCCGGAGTCGGTCGGAAGATCCACCCCGAAACCGGCGCCGGCCGCCCCGGACCTGACCAGCGAGGGCAGGACAACGCCGGCGGCCACGAGGACCCGCTCCAGTTCGGGACCGTCGAGAACTTCCCTCTCCAGAAGGGCCTGGGCGACGCAATCGAGGGCCTCGCGGTGGTCGGACAGGATGCTCTTGGCCTGGGCGTAGCTGGCATGGACGGTGTGCCGCACCGCCTTGTCGATCTCGGCGGCGACTTCCTCGCTGTAGTCGCGCTCGTGGCCAAGATCGCGCCCGAGGAACGGCGATTCGAGGCGGTTTCCGAAAGTGAGCGGCCCTAGCTCGCTCATACCGAACTCGGTGACCATCCGACGGACCAAGCGGGTGGCCTTCTCAAGGTCATCATGGGCGCCGGTGGAGGCCTCGTCGAAAACTATCTCCTCGGCGGCGCGGCCGGCCAGGAGTCCGGCCACCCGGGCCAGGAGCTCGGCCTTGGTGATCAGGTGGCGGTCTTCCATGGGCAGCGGCAGGGTGTAGCCAAGGGCGGCGCCGCGCGGCAGGACGGAGACCTTGTGGACCGGATCGCCGTGGGGCACAAGCCGGGAAACGATGGCGTGCGCGGCCTCGTGGAAGGCCACGATGCGCTTCTCTCCGGGGGAGAGAACGCGGGCCTTCTTCTCGGGTCCGGCGATGACCCGGTCGATGGCTTCCTCGAGATCGTCCATGCCTACCTTCTTGTGGCGCCTGCGCGCGGCCAGGAGGGCCCCTTCATTCATGACGTTCTCAAGATCGGCCGGAGTGAAACCCGGAGTGCGCCGGGCGAGAACCTCAAGGTCAACGGCGGGGTTAAGCGGCTTCCCTCGTGCGTGAACCCGGAGAACCTCGACGCGTTCCTTGATGTCGGGCTTGTCAATGGTGATCTGGCGGTCAAACCGGCCCGGACGCAAGAGAGCCGGATCGAGGATGTCGGGGCGGTTGGTGGCGGCCATGACGATGATGCCCTCGTTGGCCCCGAAGCCGTCCATCTCGACCAGGAGTTGGTTCAGGGTTTGCTCGCGTTCGTCGTGCCCGCCTCCGTAGCCGGCGCCGCGCTGGCGGCCGACCGCGTCGATCTCGTCGATGAAGACGATGCACGGGGAGCTCTTCTTGGCCTGCTCAAAAAGGTCGCGGACGCGCGAAGCGCCCACGCCAACGAACATCTCCACGAAGTCGGAGCCGCTGATGCTGAAAAAGGGCACGCCGGCCTCCCCGGCCACGGCCCGGGCCACCCAGGTCTTGCCTGTGCCGGGAGCGCCCATGAGCAGGACGCCCTTCGGCACCCGGGCGCCCATCTCGGCGTAGCGCTTGGGGTGTTTGAGGTAGTCGACGATCTCCTGCATCTCTTCCTTAACCTCTTCCGCGCCGGCGACATCGTCGAAGGTAACCTTGCGACGATCCTCCGGGGCGTGCAGCTTGGCCCGGCTCTTGCCGAACTGCATGACCTTGCTGCCGCCACCCTGGGTCTGCTGCATTATGAAGAAGAAAGCCACGATGATCAGGATGACCGGTCCGAGGGTCGTGAGCAGGGTAGCCAAGAGCGACGGTTGCGGTGGGACGTCAAAGGTCATCTTGACCCCGGACAGCCGCATCTTCTCGTAGAGAGTTGGGTCTTGCGGGATGATGCAGGTGAACTGGCGTCCGTCGGCGAGCTTCCCGGTGACCTGTCCCTCAATTATCGTGACTTCCTCGATCTCCCCGCTGTCCACCTTCTGGACAAACTCAGAGTAGGTCAGGGCGACCGGGGTGGTCCGGTTCGTCTCCAGCAAGTTCACCAGGGATACGGCAATAAGAATGAGCAGGAGCCAGAACGTAATACTCCTTAGAGTACGGTTCAATTGGCCCCCTCCTCTCGTCTTGACGGCCATTGCGGGACTCAAAACGGGCGGCCCGGCTGCTGCCGCCCCAACCTCACAACAACACGGGTATTCTATCACACAGGCTTTCCGGGCAACAACACGGGGCCCCGGTCGAACCTGCTACGCCTGCCCAGCTAGAGGGTCATTGGAGGCCGGGCCGGGCCCTTCTCCACTCCGGCTGGGCGTTCGGCCGACACGCGCAGACCGACCCGAGTCTCCGCGGAGGCGACGAAACGCTCGTCCGCCCGTAGGCCCACGACCCAGACGATGCGGTCCAGCCGATCGACCACGAGAGGCCGGTGGTCCCGCTCGCCTCTCGGTAGCTTGACCGAGATGAAGAATTCCTTCAGCTTCTTGCCGAGGCCGACCCCGGGCTCACCCAACCCCGCCGGGTGGAAGACATCCCCGTCGCGTCTGGTTCGCACGGCCAGGGGGAGTTCCACCTTGGCCAGATCGAGCTCCACCACCGACCGGTCTCGCGGGCGGCCGGGATCGCCGGGGCCGCCGGGGTGGTCGTGATCGCCGGGGCCGCCGGGGTGGCCGGGATCGCCGGGGCCGCACGGGCTTCGGCCGGTGGCGACGTCTACCTTCTCTAGGTCAAAGACCCAGCCAAGTTCGGTCACCGCCGTTTGACCGGGGAGGCTGAGGCGGGCCAAGACCGGAGGCGACGGATCGCCGGGTCTGGCCCGGGTGGCTGGGCCGGTGGTCCGGGCAAAAAAGACATGCCGATAGCCGGCCTCCATGACCACCCGTCCGGGCAGGTCGACGCGACCGCCCACGCTCAGGTCCCCCGCCCGCGAGGCCCGGCGAGCGCCCTCGTAGCCCAGGTCGCGCAAGACGGTATCGCCGGCCAGGTCGCCGACGGCCAGCCGGATCAGGCGCGTCCGCTCGCTCTCACCGAGAGCGGCGAAATCGCTCCTGGCCACGAAGACGATCCGGTCGGTCTCCACCTCGAGCCCGGCGAAAGGAAGTTCGCCCTCGGGCAAGCCGGCGCCCTCCGGCGCACTCGGGAACTCGCCCGGCCTTTCCGGGTGCTGCCGGTCCCGCAAGTGGCCCCGGCGGACCAGGTTCCCTAGGCGGCTCCCATCGCCGCGTTCACCAAGCTCTTCGCGAGCCGCGCGAGCCAGGTGGGCCAGGCGGATCAAGGCTTCGTCCACACGCGGGTTGTACTCGCGCAGGATCGGCAGGATGCGCATTCTGACTAACCCGCGGCGGAAACGCGGGTCTTCGTTTGTCGGGTCGTCGCGGGGCGCCAGACCCCGGCGGCCGCAGTAGGCGAGGGTCTCGGCCCGCGTCACGCCGAGGAGCGGCCGGATGAGAATCCACCCCTCCTCCGCGCGGCTGGCCGGCATGCCGGCTAGGCCGTCGAGGCCGGTGCCCTCGATGATCCGCATCAGAACGGTCTCGGCCTGGTCGTCGGAGGTGTGGCCCGTGGCTAGGCGAACCGGGCCGGTGGGTCCTTCACCCCAGGCCCGGGCCACGCGCCCGAGAAAGGCGTAGCGGGCCACCCGGGCAGCCTCTTCGGGCGAGCGCCCATGCCCGGGGGCCGGCTCCGGGGCGGTCGATGGGTCCGGGGCCGCGGGCGGATCCACGCTCCCGCCGTGGAAGGCCAGGCCGAGCCGGCGGGCCTCCTCCTCGACGTAGGCCACGTCGGCCGCTCCCGCTGCCCCGCGCCAACCGTGATCCAGGGAGGCCACGGCCAACTCGAAGCCCAGGTCGCGCTTAATTGACCAGAGGATGTGCAGGAGGGCTAGGGAATCCGCACCGCCCGAGACGGCGGCGAGGATGCGATCGCCCCGCCGGATGAGGCCCTGGCTGCGAGCCTGGTCCATCACCCGAGCGGCGAGCGGGTCCCGATCTTGGCCTTTCGTATTTTGCACTCGATTTTCCGTCCCCGAAGACTTTTTCGTCACTAGGTCCATTATGGCATAGCCCGCCCGGCGGAAAACCAAAAAAAGAGGGGGTGCGCCCAGGTTTTGGCGCACCCCGTGAGTTGGGGGAGGAAACAATGTCCCCTGCGGCCAGGCTCTCTTGGCCCTAGACCCCTTCCGGGGGACTCAACCTTAGCGCAATCACCGTCACGTCGTCGCGGAGAAGGCGGTAGCCCGAGAAGCCGGGCACACCTCCGGCCACGGCGGGAAGACGGCTCGCACTGAGAGACACCGCCGCCTCGACGAGGGCGTCGGTAACCTCCTGCGGACCGGCTTCACCCATGTCCCTCAGGAAGCCGGTAATCCAGCTATCCTCCGGACCGGAACCGGCGAAGAGCCCGTCGGTGGTCAGGACGACCAGGTCACCCGGGCGCAAAGGCACAACGTGGCCCTGCGTGCTGACCTCGGCCAAGACACCCAGGGGCAGGTTGGCCGAGTGAACCACGCTCACTTCGCGCCCCCGGCGGACGAAACTCGGAGGAGCGCCGACCTTGACAAAGCGCGCCTGCCCGTCGTGAAGGTCCACCGTGAGCAAGTCTAAGGTGGCAAAGCGCTCGTGGACCGAGCGCAGGAGCAACATGGAGTTGATTGTCCGCACGGCCATCTCGGTGTTGAAGCCGAGGCGCAGGAGTTCCTCGAGCATCTTGATGGTGGTGCGGCTCTCTTCGGCCGCTCGAGGGCCGGCGCCCGTGCCGTCGGAGAGGACCGCCGCCAGGCGGTTACCGGGCAGTTCCCGGATCATGTAGGAGTCCCCGGATACCCCGGTCGGCGACTTGCGGGCCTGGGTCACGCCCATCTTGTAGTCAAACCGTCGCGGGACGGTCAGGCGGAAGGAACACTCGTCCCGGCCGGCGGCCAGACCGCAGCAGAGGTCGGTGATGATTAAGGCCTCGCCGGCCAGAGCCGAGGCCACGGGCAAGGCGACGGCCCGGCAGGCATCGCCGGTGTCGCAGGTCTCCGCCGTTATATGGAATTCGGCCTGGCCGTCGGGCACGCGGCTGGCCGATACCTCCCGTACGCCGAAGCCGGCCTGGTCGAGTTCCTGGACGAGACTTTCCACAGCCTGGGTATCAGAGGCCGCCTCGGTGGTAAGACCTTCGCCGAGCTGGCGAAGAATCTGAGCCAGACCGTCGAGCTGATGGCAGACCACGCCCCGGCTGTCGTCGAGCTTCTTTCGCCAGTGGCGATTCAGGGCGGCGATCTCATGCAGGAAGTTCATAGTCGTGACCAACTCCCCCAGGTGTACGCAGCGGCGCCGTATCGACGTCGGGACGTCCTGGCTCTCAAGCTGGCCACACTCGGCGGTCATCTCGAGCAGCCCCGATAGCGTGGCCCGGGTGCGGTCGAGGTCGCCCTTCCAGCAGGTTCGGAATAGCCGGCAAGTCTGACAGACGCGGCAGGCGGCCTGGGCCAGCCCCTCGGCCAGGGGCTGAGCCGGCGCGACGAGTTCGTCTTGCGGGGACGCCGTGGTCAAAGTGGTTGTCGGCGCCGGGCCGCCCGGCGCGGTGGCCGACAGTTCCTTGAGAGTGGCGGCCAGTTGGCCAAAGACGAGACTGAGGTCCACGAGCCGTTTTCCGGCGTGTTCGTGGGCCGAGGCCACCGCGGTGGAGGAGCCGCCCGGGGCCGTGGCCCGAAGCGCATCCTTGAGGGGCGCCAGAATCCGCTCCGGTATGATCAGGAAGAGTCCGGCGGCCAGAGTCGACTCCAAGATCACGCCCTGGAGGAAATGGGCCTCCTCAATGAGCGGTGAGAGGAGTAGGGTTCCAAAAACAGCGCCGGCGGCGATTCCTAGCTTGCCAAAATCGCGGAAACTCCCGGCCAGGAACCCCGCCAAGGCCCCGAGTCCCACGCTTGAGAGCCCACCCGCGCCGCAAAGGGCGATGACCACTCCGGAGACGGTGCCCACGGCCGCTCCCACTCCACCCCCGGCGACGGCGGCCGCCACAAGAACGAGGAGACCGCCGGCGACTCCCGTGGCTCGAAGACCGGCGTAGCCTACTCCCGACAACCCGGCCATCGCCGTGGCCACGGCAATGGCCACGGCGATGGCCTGCTCGGCGCCGAGAGCCAGGGGGCGTCGCGCGGATAGAAGCGGGGGAAGGGCCGTCAGGTAAACAAGAGTGAGAACAAAGGTTAGAAGCCCTCCGAAGAAGGCCATAAGGAAGCGATACGGGGTTGGGTCAATCAGGATGGCCTTGGCCACTCCCACGCCCAGGGTGACGGTGAAGGCCAGGGCGGCCAGGGTCAGGGTGCCCCGGGCCCGGCTCTGACGGTCGAAGGCCAGCAGAAGTAGGCCCAGCCCGGCCGCCGCGACGGCGAACTCGAGGCAGCCATCGACCGCCCCGGTCGAAAGAATCCCGGCCGCGGCCGAAAGAGCGACTCCAACCCCCCGCCGGGGCGCCAGGACCAGGACCGCCGCAAAAAGGGCCAACCCAAAGGGAGAGATGGCCTGAAGAACCGTGGCCCGGCCGATGAGGAGAGCGAGCAGGTTGAGGGGCATGGCCTCCAGGGACAAGGCCCCGCGGAGAAGCTCCAGCCCGGCGGTCGCGCCCGCGTGGGCGCGACCGCCGGGCGGACCGGACACCGTCCCTTCGCGCCGGGACTCCCGGGGACGGACCCGGTAGTCCGAGGGATCTCCGTGGTTTCTCCGATCCCCATTTCGCGGGGACCGCGCCGCCGGACCGCGCCAAGCACTGACTCCGCTTCTAGAGCTCAACAGGTGTCACTCCCGCCGTGCTTTGCTCCGCGAGAGGGCCCGTGAAGACCGCCGCGTTGTGACTCCTTCATCCTAACTGTCGCGGCGGCTGGGGCTTTGTCACAACGGGTAAGGGCCGGCAGGAAAAGTGCCGACGGAACATTCTCGCCTTCGACACCCTGAGCGGTTAACGGCCGAGGATTGGCTGAGGCTGGAATCGGGAGACACAGGCAGACGGAGACTGGCGAGACGCCGACGGATTTCGGGCCAGGCGCCGGAGCCGCCCCTGTGGCGGAACCTGTCGACACATGCGCTGGGTGAGCGTCGCTCAGCCGTTAGCCGGCGAGCCGCCGGCCGCGGTCGCGGCGGGATCCGGCTCGCCCCCTTCGTCCGGGCGACCTCCGATGGAGAGAAGACCGTCGTCACCGAGGACCGGCCACCCTCCCGACGCCCAGTGGGCGAACTGAAGGGTGTTCGTCACGACCGCCTTGTGGGTCAGCATGACACCCTTGGACAACCCGCTGGTGCCGCCGGTGTAGGCCAGGTGAGCCAGATCCCGCTCGGGGTCGATCTTCACATCCCGGAAACGACGATCCGCTTCAGATCGGTGGCGTAGCGGCTCCGGCCGGAGTCATTGGCCCGGCTAGGCCCTCCGCTGGGTATGGCAGGACCTTCTGGGCTGGGGAAGGGAGGCGACCGTAGCAGGGGTTTCGTCGCAACCGGGGACAAGCCTGCCGCTAGAGGGGTCGGAGACCTAGGTCGCCGCCGACCCCGCCCACGCGCCGCTCGCTGGCGTCGAGGACCCTGAGCCACGAGATGCAGGCCAGGGCCCAAAGACCGCCGAAGGCCAGGCCGGCGGCGACGTCGCTGGGGTAGTGGACGCCAAGGTAGACGCGGCTCGTGGCCAGGGTCACCATGGCCCCCAGGGAGGCGGCCCCGGCCAGGGGACCCCAGAGGGCGCCTCGCCCCGACATTCCGTCTGAACCCGTGACGCCCGGGGTTCCACGGCGCTTCACCTTGCCCCCGACCGTCCACAGCACGTAGGCCAGGACACCATAGAAAGCGGAGGCCACCATTGTCTCGCCGCACGGGAAGCTGAAGTCGCCGGCGTGGGCCAGGACCGTGCCCGCCGGGCGGGGGCGTTCGAAGGCGTCCTTGAGAAGCTCGCTCAGGACCCACGCTCCCCACCAGGAGACCAGAAGGGCCCACCCCTCGGCCCAGCGGCGGCGCCGGCGATAGATAGCGGCGGCGGCGACCAGGCCCACCGGAACCAGGAACCACAATGAGCCCAGGTAGGTGGCCGCGTTCGTCACCGCGGTCGCGACCGGACCGCGAAGAGAGTTGATCACCCCGGCCACGGCGGTGTCGAAAGGCTGGAGCTGCTTTGCGAGAAGGTTGGCGATCAGATTGGTCAGGACCAGGGCGAAGAACCCCGCCAGGCTCAAGGCGATGATCAGATAGGAGCCGAGGTCGCCGAGGCGCCCGAGCCGCAGGCCGGAGATAACCCGCGCCCGCGCCAGAAGGTGGCTACCCCATTCGGTCAGGCGCCGCCGGTAGGCGGTCTTCCGGCCCAGAAGCCAGGCCGCGACGACCAGGGCCGCCAGCCCGCCGGTGATCGGCCCTATGTAGTGGCTGATCAGGCTCGGTCCCTGACGGCCGAAAGCGACGACCAGGGCCGCCTCGAGGAAGAACCGCCCGCCGCGACCGAGAGCGGAAGCGAAGATCACGGTCGGGGTGGACAGCTTGAAGACCCCGGAGGCGATGGTGAAGAGCTTGTAGGGCAGGGGCGTGAACCCGGCGACGAAGACGGCCCAGCCCCCGAAGCGGGCGAAGGCCCGGTCGAGCTTGTCAATGAAACGCGCGGACGTAAACCGGAGCAGGAGCGAGCGGCCCACGGTAACTCCGAGATAGCGTCCAAAGATGGAGCCGAGGACCGAGGCTACCGTCGCGACCAGGGCGTACCACAAGGCCCAGGCCGGCCGTAGGGCGCAGAGGGGAATGAGGAGCAGGTCGGGCAGGATGGGCAGGAAGGACGACTCGGCGAAGGAGACCAGGAACAGGCCGATCACTCCGTAGGCGGCGAAAAAGCCGGACAGCGAGTCCAGCCAGACGAGGAAAGAGTGGAGCACCGACACACCCCTAACCAGCGCAGTCCCTATTAGGTCTTCTCAGGTCAATATGGTCTTAGAAGTGATTGTGTCATTGGGGGCGGGGCAAAGCAAGGGCCTCGGCCTCGTTCCTCACCTCGGTGTCCCTTTTCTCTTCCACGCACTTTTTGTCGGATCATAGCCCTCCTGGGGTCGAACGGAGAAGGAGTCTGTCGAATTGTAAGCGAATGTCTAGGCTGTCAATCTCAGGTACGGGTAACTCATCGGGTCTGGGTGCGTAACAAGACACCTCCACTTCGCGGACGGAGGGGTCAAGATGCTCTCAGCCTTCCTAGTGGGAGAGAGTAGCCTTCACGAGTGGCACCTGGCCAAGGCCTTATCGGCCACAAAGCGTGTCCGCGTCGTGGCGTCTTTGTCCACGGCCGCGGCCAGCCACGCCGAAGCCCCCTCAGACGTTGTCATCGTCTGCCTCAGAAGCGGACTGACTCACACCCTCGGTCGCGTGCTCCAGAAGCCCACCCTTTCCCCGTGCCTCGTCGTGGCCGAGCGGCCCTCTTCGGCGCTGGCCCGCGCCTGTGTCAGCCGTCAGGTGTCGTGCCTGGCGGCGCCGGAGTCGCCGGAGCAGATCGTCTCGGCGGCGGAGCTCTGCGTTTGCGGGGTCGTCTTTTACAGCGCCAACCTGGTGGCTCTTCTCCCGACCAAGCCGGCCTCGGGAGGGTGGACCGACGTTGACGTCCAGATCCTTCTTCTCCTGGGAGAGGGGCTTCCCCTTAGGCAAGTCGCCCATCGTCTGAGCTACAGCGAGGGCACGGTCCGAAACATGTGCTCCCGGCTCTACCGGCGCCTGGGAGCCGGCAACCGGCTGGGCGCGCTCCTCGAGGCTCGGAAGATCGGTCTTCTTTAGGTGACATGTGTCATCTGTCGCCTGACACCCGCCAGGTAAGCCCCACGTCCCCCTGTAACCCCCTGGGAGCCACAACTAGAAGCTTGAGGGGTTGTCGGCCGGAAGGAGGTCGGATCAAAAGATGTGTCCCTGTAACGGTGCCTATTGTGCCTTCGCATGCGCGGTCGGATGCGCTGCTTCTTGCGCGCTCCTGGCCGGGGCCCTGATCGCTTGGGGAGCGGCCGGCGGCATCGCCGGTGGCTCTGGAGCCTCGATCTATTACGCGTCGTAATCGACGAAGACTCAGGTTAGCACACCCGTAACCCGATGACCAGGTAGGACCAGTAACCGACAACCCCTCAAGATCAATTGCCTGGATGTCGAAGGTGCTTGGATATCGAAAGCAGGGGAGCGTGAAACTCTTGGAGCACCGTGTCACCCTCAAATTCAGTGTCGACAGCGGCAATCAGTACTTGTACGACGATGCGACGGGAATGACCTTCGTCTGGTCGGACCTCCGGGAGCGGGTCCTCTCCGCCCTCCTAGACGGCAGCCTGGGTGAACGCCGCGCCACCTGGAACAACTACGCTCCCGCCGACATCGACCACGAGGTGCTGTTCATCTCCCGGTGGCGGCAGAAGTACGGGGCCTTCGTCCGCAAGGTCGGTCCCTACCCGCCCGTTCCGCCGCCCGCCGAACTGGAGGCCTGGATCCGGAAGGAAATCCTGATGCAGCTCATCCTCGTGGTCACCGAAGACTGCAACCTCCGCTGCCGCTACTGCGCTTTTTCCGATCACTACCCCCTGAACCGCGACCGGACAACCAAATCGATGACCTTCGACATCGCCCGGCGGGCCGTGGACTACTTCTTCGAGTTGGCTCGCCCGGAGATGGAACGCAATCCAAGGCGCCTTTTCGGCGTCACCTTCTACGGCGGAGAGCCGCTCCTGGAGGTCGACCTTATCGCCCGGGTCATCGACTACGCTCGCGAACGCTTTCCAGGTCTGGTCATCCCGGTCATGACCGTCAACGGCACCCTGCTCTCTCCCGAGGTGGCCAAGACTCTGGCCGACCGCGACGTCCACGTCTCGATCAGCCTGGACGGGCCGACCGCCGAACACGATCGGAACCGGGTCTTTCCGTCCGGACAGGGGTCCTATGAGCCCGTGATGCGCAATCTGCGTCGCATCCGCGAGGAGATGCCCGACTTCTTCGCCAACTACGTGACCTCCGTCTCGACCTACGATTGCCGGACCGACGTTGAGGCGGTGAGCGAGTTCTTCTTCTCGTCACCCGACCCCACCCCGCCGGTCCTCTTCGTCAGTAAGGTCGCCACCCGCAACACCGACTACTACGACGCCTTTGGGCCGGAGGACCTCGAAAAGCACATCGCCCAGGTCCGGTGGCTCCGTCAAGACTACAAACAGCGGGTCATCGAGGGGGATCGCTACTCGACCTACGCTCAATCCTATGTGGGGCTGCCCATCGCCACCTGTCTTCTCCGGGGGCGGATGGCCAATCCTCGCCCACCCTTCCTGCCCTTCACCGGGGCCTGCATCCCCGGAACCAAGCTCTGCGTCACGGCCGAGGGGCAGCTCGACGTCTGCGAGAGAGTCAACGGCAGCTTCCCCATCGGTCACCTGGACAGCGGCGGGGTCGACTTCGGCCGTGTGAAGCAGGTCATCGAGAACTACCGGGACTCGATTTGCGACAAGTGCCATGCCTGCCCGGTGACAAGGCTTTGCTCCATGTGCTACTCGACCACGGAGCAGGAAGGGGTCTTCGCCAAGACTCCGGAGGACTGCGCTGAGACAGTGGCCATCACCCGGGGCAGTCTGGCCGACTACTACTCCATTAAAGAGGGAAACCCGTCCGCGGACTTCTCCTACGAGACCGATCGCACTTATCTTGAGCGTCGCCTGATGTTTCTTTAGGGGGGAATGATCGTGTACTTCAGGCTGGCCACCGACTCGTTCCTGGTCTCGGGCAAGACCGATGGGGCGATCTATGACTTGGGGCGAAACCGCCTTCTTCTTCTCGATCCCGGCGCCGCCGCTCTGCTCAAGCGGTGTGAGAGAAACCAGCCCACCGACGATCTGGCGCCCGGCTCGGCGGAAATGGCCCTCCTGGACAAGCTCGTCCAGCGGGGCGTGGGCAACTTCCTGCCCTCGCCACACTTTGTGGAGAAACTGCAGTTCCAGTCTCCCGTGCGCTTCCAGGGGATCGCCGCCGACCCGCCCCGCTTCGACCGCCTCACCTTTCAGATTACCGACCGCTGCGGATTGGCCTGCAAGACCTGCCGGCTCGAAGGCCACCAGGCAACCTGGCAACCCTGCACGGCCTGTCTCATGAGGGCGCTGCCCGGTGAGAGGGCCCACCCGAGCGGAGACGATTTCGACGCCCTCTTCGATGATCTCCGCCGCCTCGAATTCAAGAACCTCCACCTCCGCGGAGGCGACCCCCTGGCCGAACCGGACCTCCTGGCCGACCTTCTCCGCCGCGCGGCCGCCCGCTACCCGGAGCTCATCATCTTTGTCACCACTCCCGGTGAGGGCCGCCTGCCCAATCTCGCCACAGTGCCGAACCAGGTCCGTTTCAACGTGGTCCTGCTCGGGACGAGCGCCAAGGACTACGAGGAAGCGGCCGGCTGCGGAGCGGCCTGGGACCGCGTTGTCTCCAACGTCGACAGCCTCCGGGCCGCGGACTCTCAGGGCGCCGGGCGTCTCCTGGTGACCATCCTTCTGACCGAGACCACCCGCGCCCGCAAGGACGAACTCCTGGCCTTCGCCAAGGATCGTTGGGGTCTCACCCCGGGACTGGCCGAGACCTACCCCTACCCCCTTACGGGCTGGGAGGGGCCGCCTCGGTTCTCGCACGTCGGCCCGCGGGCCAAGCCCGTCGCTCCCTTCCGCGACACCTGGGAATTTTTCTTCCGGGCCTACAACAACACGTGCCTCTTCGGGGGGGCGGACCTCGGTCTCGACGGCGGCTTCCGCCCCTGCGCCTGGGTGGATGAGGTCTTCGGCCACTGGCCGGCCGAGTCGCTGCACAAGGCCATGTCCAGACCCCAACCCTACCACTACTGGGAGCTTACCAAGGAGAGCATCGAGGGTTGCCGCGAGTGCGCCCTCCGCTACGCCTGTGCCGATTGCACGGTGGCCGAGCTTGACGGCCAGTTGCTTCCAGGTGTAAGAGAGATGTACTGCCCCCTCAACCTCTCCGAGGACCTGGCGGTGGGCAGGGTGCGGCCGGTCCTGGGGCCGGCGGAGTTCATCGAGGAAATCGTCCTCGCTGAAGGGAGTGGTCATCGTGGCTGACCCGCTCGTCAGTTTCGAGGGGGTCTCCAAACGCTTCGGCTCGATCCAGGCCCTCGACGGGCTGACCTTTGAGGTCGGCCAGGGGGAGCTCTTCGGTTTCGTCGGCCCGAACGGCTGCGGCAAGACAACCACGACCCGCCTGATGCTCGACCTCTATCGCCGCGACGCCGGGGAGATAAGGATCTTCGGCTGCGACCCGGCCGTCGACTTTGCCCGCGTCGGACCCCAACTCGGGGTGACCTTCGACCAGCACGCCCTCTACGAGAGCCTTTCGGCCGAGGAGCATCTTGTCTTCTGGGGCCGCATGTTCGGAGTGAACGGGCGTGAACTCAAGGAGCGCTGCCGGTTTCTCCTCGAGGCGGTCGGCCTGGCCACGCGGATGAAGAGCCCGGCGCGAACCTTCTCCAAGGGCATGCGCCAGCGGCTGGCCTTCGCCCGATCTCTCATCAACCGTCCCCGGCTGGCCATCATGGACGAGCCCTTCGACGGTATCGACGTCGAGACCAAGCGAGATCTGGTCGACCTCCTCCACACCGTGGTCCGCGAGGAGGGCATGACGACTTTCCTGACCTCCCACAACCTGGTGGACATCGAGCGTCTCTGCCGGCGGGTGGCCATCGTCAAGCGTGGCCGCGTCATCGCCTGCGACACGACCGAGAACCTGCGGACCAAGACCCGTAAGCGTCAGGTCCTTGTGGTGACTCTGGGCGAGGGTGCTGACGGCGACCTGGTCCAGGCCGCGGTGCCGGAGGGTTCCTACGACCCCGAGACGCGCTGCCTCAGGGTGGAGTACGTGCCCGACAGTGGCCCGCCCGACGCGGTCGTCCGGCGGCTGATGGAAAGAAACCTGCCCGTCAGCAGCTTCCGCGAGGAAACCCTCAGCCTAGAGGACATCTACCTCAGCCTGACCGGAGGGGGGAAAGAGATATGTGGCTGACCCATGTGCGGGCCCTGGCGGCCAAGGAGGTCCTTGAGGGCTTCCGGGCCGGGTGGCGCTTCGCCCTGCAGATCCTGGCCCTGGCGGGCTTCATGAACTGGTTCATCATCCGGTCCTATGTAGTGTCCGTGGGCAGCGACCCGCTTCAGCTCCGGATCGCCGCCTCGGTGTCCGTGGTCTACGTGGCCATGATCGTCATCCCCTTCCTGGCCAACGGTCACCTCATCCGCAGCCTGGTCGAGGAGCGCCAGAAGCAGAGCATCCTCTCCCTTCTGGCCACGGGCGTCACCCCGCAGGTCATGTGGCTCACGAAGCTGGTCATGGCCTCGGCCCTGAGCTACCTGGTGATGCTGGTGAGCATTGGCCTGCACCTCCTGGTGACCGTCCTTTACTGGCACGTCACGCCCGTCTTCACGACCCAGATCGTGCTTGGGGCCCTGGTCGTCTCCCCTCTCCTAGCCTTTGCGGTTGTGGCCCTAATGGCCTTCTTCTTCTGGTACTTCCGCTACCCGCACATGGTAGCGTCCATTGTTCCGGTATTCGTGGCCATGGCCTCGTGGGGCTACGCCTCGAGGTCGCCCGGGTCCGACATTCTGCGGAACCTGACGATCATCGCCTGCGTGGCCCCGTTCGTGATTACGGCCATCGGGGCCTTTCTCATTGCCCGGTTGTCTAAGCAGCGCATCGCCGGGCTGTAGGTTTCCAGGTGGGAGGTTGGGGGGAATGAGAGTGTCGGCCATTCTGGCCGGATTGGCCCTGGCCGTGGTTATGGCTCTGGCCCTGGCTGGCCTCAGGCGGCTGCCGATTTTCGGCGGCAGGCAGGCGGCCCCGGGCACCGGAGTCGCGCCGCCCCAGGTGGTCTTGACGGTCACGACCGAGGGCGACAAGCGAGTCGGCTCGGATCTGGTCCTACTGTTCTCCGTCAGCAATGCCGGGCAAACCCCGGTGAAACGTCTCCATCTCAGGGCCGATGGTCCCTGGTCCGCCTTCGACGTTCGCCTGGTGGACGTCGACGGATCGTTCGAGACGGAAGGCGGAATGGGCTGGTTTCTGCTGGGGCAGAGCATCCAGCCAGGGGCCGGACGTGAGCCGATAGTTAAGATCGGCCCCCGGGTGGCCGGAACCTACCACTTCGAGTTCCGGGCTTTCGACGGCGATCTGGCCCTCTTCGACCCTTCGGGGCGGCCGGCCACGGCGGTCTTGGACGTGGTCATCGGGCCGTAAGCCTCAGTCTCCCCACCAGCGAGCGGTCAGAGCCGTGGCCAGGGCCTCGGAACGGACTAGGAGGCTCTGGTCGTCGTAGAGGCAAAGAGAGCCCGCCGTCCAGTTGTGCGATCCGCAGAGGATGTCGCGGCCGTCGACGACCAGGACTTTGGCATGGGTCACCCACTCCTGGTTGTCCCACCTCACGTCAACCCCCTGGGATCGGAGGTACCGGTGGGCGGCCCGGTTGATGTGGCGGGACCCGTAAGGATCGGTGGGCCGGTCGAGGTCGAGGATAACCTTGACCTCGCAGCCCCGGCGGCGGGCGGCGACCAACTCCTCTACAAGGGCATTGCCCGGGTGAGTCCCTCCCGGGCGGTAGGTCATGAAGAACATAACCAGGCTCACTTCGCGCTTGGCCGAACGCAGGAGGCGCAGAGCGACGTCGAGGTAGGCCAAGCGGGAAACCAATCCGGCCCAGGCTACGACCGGCTGACCGGGGGTGTTGGTGAAGACCGCCATCGCCGAGGCCCGCTGCTGGAGGCGCCCCAGATAGGCGGCTCTCTCGGGTAGGATGAATGAGCCACCCCCGGGCGCCGGGTCGGAGGCGGCGGTCTCGACGGCCCGCCGGACCTCAGCCACCAGCCTTTCCCCGAGGGATCGCCCTTGCCCTCCGCCGAGGACCGCGCCGATACCCGGGAAGGGGTCAAGTTCCGACTCGTCGGCGGGAGCGGGGTTGACGCCGGGGGGAGAGGTCTGGAGGATGACAGGTGGTCCATCGCCACCGGCCAGCGGGACTTCGCCTTCCTCGACCCAGGAGATGGGAAGCCCGTTCGGGCCGCCTGAGGCTTCGGCCCGCTTTCCCGAATGGCGCCGGAGTCCCTGGTCGGCGGCCATAGCCGCGTAGGCCGAAAGGCCGTCGGGGTCAACGAGGGGTCCGATGTCCGGGGGCTCGCCCCCAACTAGACCAGCCAACTGATAGAGGGTCGATCCCAGGAGTTTCGCCTGCGCGGGTTCCAGGGCGAGGGCCGGGCGCCAGGTAGCGGCCCAGGCGGCGAGAGCCTTCTCGAGAGTCGCCTGAAGCCCGGCGGGATCGGCCTTGGCATCCGCCAGGCCAGGCGCACGTCCGGTTACCGCTCCTGACGCCGGGGCGGCGTCCGCTCTCGGTTTCGCCGCGGCTTCCCGCCCAGCCGACGTCCCTGCCCGCTCCCATTCGCCCTCGAAAACCGACCTAAGCCGGAGCGAAAGATCCTTCGAGCGGACCGCGAGGGTGAGCTCGTCATCCAGGCAGAGGGCCTGGTGGCTCCAGTTGTGGCTACCAACCACGACGATGTCGTCGATGACCAAATACTTAGAGTGCAAACTCCCGCTGGGACCCTCAGTCGCGTAGGGACGGCAAAGAACGCCGAGGTCGGCAAGGCGGCGGCGGGCCACCCGGTCGGCAAGTTCAATGGCCGGAGTCTGCCGGGAGCTCCCGACAATGACGCGCACGTCGATCCCACGCCAGCGGGCGCGGGCCAGGGTGTCCAGGACAAGACGGACGTTTCCGCCAAGGTCGGTCTCGGGGCGTGGGTCGATGATGAAGATCGTAGCCAGAACGGAGTGCCGGGCCCGGTCGATAAGCGAGAGGAGATAGGGAAGGTAGTCTCGACCCGCCAGCGGGACAGCGTGGTCGACCCGGTGCACGTAGTGGGGCTCCGGTCTTAGGCTCATCTAGTTCCCCTCCATCCGGGAGGCTAGGGCCACCGCCCGGCCCACAAGGGTCTGGGCCCCGGCCCCGACAGTCCGGGCGTGCGCGATGTAGGCGGTCAGGGCCGCCGCTTTGGCGGCGTAAGTCTCCGCGGTCCTGGCCTTCAGCCGGGCCAGGAGTTCCTCGCCCAGACTCTCCGCCTCGGTGGCCGTAGTGGCGACGAGTTGGAGGCGGGAGGCGAGAACCCGAGCCGCCGCCCCGGTAGCCCGGCGAGCTTGGATCGAACCGGACCCGGGGCCGGGCCCCGAGCCCTCGATCGTTTTGGCCATCGCCTCGAGCCCGTCCAGACGATTGGCGCAGGCGGAGGGGGAACCCTTGGACGAGCCGGTCGCCGGACCACCTGTCCCCTGCGCCGAGGAGGCTTGTTCCTCGGACTCTTGGTCCTCGTCCTCGTCCTCGCGCTCCTCCTCTTCCTCCTCCTCGTCCTCGTCCTCGCGCTCCTCCTCTTCCTCCTCCTCGGGAGGTTCGTCGTCCTCCGGGGGCTCGGGTCCGGGAAGTCCGGGGCCAGGCGGCGGGTCTGGACTTCCGCCGGGCTGGCTCCCGCCCCCGCCGAGCGAGGACGCGCCCCCGCTATCGCCCGGAGGGTCGCCGACGTCGTCATCGGGCAAGTCGTCATCGGGGACATCGTCACTCGGACCGTCCCAGGAGGCCGACCCGACCGCAGCCGGGCCCGCTGCGCCGGCCGCATGACCTGTGGCCGCGGCAAAGGCCCCGACTGGGGCGGCGGAGGAGGCCGACCCGACCGCAGACGGACTCGGTGCGCCGGCCGCATGGCCCGTGGCCGCGGACGGGGCCGGAGCGTACCGGCACTGGGTGACCGGGTCGAGCGGGATACCGGCCGGATCGGTGACCTGGTAGTAGACTTTGGCGGCGGCCCCGACAACCTCGCCCGCGCGCACAACCTGCCCGGGCTTCGCGCGGATGCCTTCGAGGTAGACCAACTGATGCAGGTAGGCCCGGCCATCCCTGACCGCGACGCTACCGAGACCGCCTCCAGCAAACTCCACGGTCCCCGAGACGGGCGAGCGCACCTCCGCCGGCCTGTTCATGGTCTCGCTCTCCACGACAAGGCCTGGGTGCAAGCGTCCCTGAGAAAAACCAAACCCGGCCGTAAGACGTCCGCCGCCAATGAGCCGCCCTGGGCTGAACGTGGTCGGTGACGCGGCTTGCCTCTCTGGAGTCACGTTACTTCGCCTCCGGTGGGAAAAGCAGTGTATGCCATTGGTTCCTTATGATCCCAGGGAACCCTGCCGGACGGAGATAGGCGGGCCGAACCGAGACCAGGCTTGGGCCGTGCGCCCGGCGTTCAAGCGTGGTCTAGTGGGCGCGGATGTGCTGGTGGGTTCGCGCCGTTATCCCGACTACGGCGGCAAGTCTAGCCGTAGATGAGATGGTAGACAATGATGTCGCTTACCGCGAGCGGGTTGATCTCCAAGTCGCACCGGAGAACGCAGTTGGCGGGGCACATGTTCCACCCAGCCGGTGTTACGGTTCCATCCATGAACTCCACGGTGTTCACCTCGCTTCCACTACGGGTCGGGACGCCTGGGCGCACGGCTACCGGGCCAGGGCCGGGTTCGGCCGGCGCATGGAGCCGCCATCCGGCCCCAACCCTAGGAGAATGTTCCAGGGGTCGCCCTCTTGTCCTTCCGCCCGGCCGTGGATAGGCCCACACCGCCCCGAGGCGCCACAAAGGCGCGTCGGCCGCCTTGACAGTCGCCCCCACGGCTTGGTAGGGTGACGGCAGAGTATGGAGGTGTGGCTGAGTGACTCCCCTTGGGCGCGGTTCAACGGGGGAGTCACCGGTAGGTGCCCACCGCCTCTTCGTCTCCCACAGTTGCAAGGTTGGCCTCGACCAGACCGACCTCGACGCCATTGCCCGCCTGGCCTCGCCGGAAAGCGGGCTCTGCCCTTCAGTCATCATCCAGGCCGCCCTCCGGAACAAGGTCGCCGGCCACGTCTACTCAAACCTGGGTCGCGTCGCCGCCGCCTTTCCCCACCTCAGTCTGGTCCACGAGATAAGGGAAACCTTGGAGAGCGAGTTCTCTGAGTCCGTGACTCCCACCAGCACCCAGACGCTTCTGGCCGAACTGCCCGCTTTCGCCCGGGCCCTGCGAGCCGCCGGCGTTGCCTGGCTCCCCGTGAAGGGAGGCGCCCTGGCCCTCCTGCGCCTCTATCCCGAGACCGCGCCCAGGTACATGCGCGACCTGGATTTGATGGTCCCCGACACGGCCTCCGCCTGGAAGGCTCTCGGGATACTCCGGCAACTCGGGTACGAACTCCGTCCTCCCATTTTCCTGCAGCGCACGCGTCAGAAGCGCCTCCTGGCCATAGCCCAGCTTAGGAAGAGCCAGGATGGAATGTCCCTCAAGGTGGAGATCATGGTTCAGCCCTTCAAGACCACCCGTTTGTCCAACCTGGAGGTCGATCTGTGGTCCGGGGCCCGCGAGGCTGAGTTCCGCGGGGAGACCATTTCCGTGCCGTCGGTGGAGAACCTGATCCTGGTGAGCGCCGGCCACGCCTACCATGAGGGCCCGATGCTCAAGGACGCCAACGACCTGTGGCTGCTCCTGCGGCGCTACGGGGCGGAGATTGACTGGTCCGCCCTGGCCAGGGCCGCCGCCGCCAATGACCTTGTCGGAGGACTCCTGGCCATAGCCGGCCTGACCCTTGGCCTCTACGGACCTGATTCCTATCTTGAGCGGCTCGTCGGAGAACTGCGGCCGACGGCGGGAGAGCGTGCGGTCTCGCGCCTCTTGGCCCGGGGGAGAGGTGGGTTTCCGGCCCCGCTTGTCTGGGCCTATCATGAGTGGCGACACACTGGCGCCAATCCGCTGGGTACGCTGCTCCAAGGGTGGGGTCAGTCCGCGCTCCTCAGGGCTTGGCTCAGCCCTCGCTGCCCAGGCGCCCTGGACCGCTTCATTCGCTTCCGCGAGCGCGGGAGGATCCTCCGCTGGGCCCGGCTGGCCGACGATCGGATGCCCGTTTACCTGGTGCCGTTGCCCGAGCGCGGCGACGCCGGCGGAGGGTCGCCCGAGCCCGCGCTGACCGTCTTCCCCGGAGAGGACATCACCCACGCCTGGGACGACAAGGCGCAGTGCCTGCTGACCCCGGTCGGGCCGTTTCTGCCGACCAGGTACGCCGTGGTGGGCGACAGTCAACTCGATGCTGGGAGCGACCTTGCCTCTAGGGCCTGCTCGCGGCCGGGGTCGTGGCGGTGGCGGCCTGGTGACGGTGCATTGGAGGTGCCAGTGAATGACTTCCTTGGCCCGACGTAGCCGGGGAAACTCGCCGACCGGTCCGGAGCGTCTGTTAGTGGAGCGCTGCTGCAAGATCGGCTTCGACCGGTCCGACCTCGACGTGGTCGCCGGTCTGGCCTCCGGGAGAGGCCGCCTGCGACCCGCAACTATCATTCAGACGGCCCTCGGGCACAAGGTCGCCTCCCATGTCTACGATAGCCTTGGGTCCGTGGCCGCCGCCCACCCCCACCTGGAGACGGTCCGCGACCTACGAAGAGCTTTCGAGACCGACTTCGCGGAGTTCGTGACGCCCGGGCGGACTCAGAAACTCCTGGCCGAGCTGCCTGTTCTCGCGCGGGCCATGCGGGCCGCCGGCCTTCACTGGCTTCCCACCAAGGGTGGGGCCCTGACCGTCCTCGGCGTCTACCCCGAGGCCAGGCCCAGGTACATTCGCGACCTGGACCTAATGGTGCCCGATCTACCCTCGGCCTGGCGGACCCTGACTGTCTTGGAGGAACTGGGGTATCAGCTCCAACCTCCCCTTCTCCTGCAGCGCACCCGCCAGGGGCGCTTCCTGGCCATAGCCATCCTGCGAAAGAAGCGGGACGGTGTCTCCCTCAAGATCGAGGTCATGGTCCAGCCCTTCAAGACCACCCTCTTCTCTAACCTTGAGGTCGACCTGTGGGCCGGTGCCCGCGAAGTGGAGTTCGGCGGAGACGCCATCAGTGTGCCGTCGCCGGAGAACCTCTTTCTGATGACCGCAAGTCACGCCTACCACGACGGTGTGACCCTCAAGGACGCCAACGACATGTGGCTGCTCCTGGGACACTTCGGAACGGTCTGCGACTGGTCGGCCGTGGCCCGCCTGACTGCGGCCAACGGCCTCGCCGCGGGGTTTGGGGCCGTAACCCGAGTGACCGAACGCCTTTACGGCTCGACGCCCCTGCTTAAGCGCCTGGTGCGGGACCTGCGGCCAACGGCGGCAGAGCGCGCGGTCTCGCGGCTACTGGCCCGGGGAGGCGGCAAATCGCGGATCCCTCTCGTGTGGGCCTACCACATCCGGCGGCAAACCGGGGCCAATCCTATCGGCGCCTTTCTCCGTCTGGTCCGGCGATCCGCGCTCTTGCGTGTCCTGACCAGCCCCCGCTGCCCCGAGACTGTCGACCTCTATCTACGCCGGGAAGAGCGGCGGGGACTGCGCGGTTGGGCCAAACTGGCCCTCGCGGGCCTACCTTTCTACCTGGTGCCTCTGTCTTGGGAGGAATCCCCTGCCGGCGGTGGAAGTGGCGTCGGCGCTGGGACTAGTGGCCGCGACGCGCCCGTGGTGACAGCCTTCGCCGACGATGAGATAGCCCACGTGTGGGAGCGCGGCGCGCAGTGCCTTCTGACACCGGTCGGACCGTTTCTGCCGACGAGGTATGGTGTTCTGGACGACAGCCAGATCACGGCTGGGAGCGACCTTGCCTCCAGGGTAGCCGGCGGTCGCGTCCTTCAGACTCGTCAGTCTGGTCAAAGGGGAGGTGAGGCTGATGGCTACCGCCATGCTGGTCAGGGTCTTGAAGAAAGTGCTGCGGATAAACCAAAAAAAGAGCGGATAGTGAGCGCCGGCGTCTCCTAGAAGTAGGTGCGAACGCAGGTGGCCACGGGGTGAGGGTCGTCCCTTTGAAGGACCCAAGCCGCGGCCGACGTGAGTTCCGGATCCCCGCTACCCACGGCGGCGCCGGTCCCGACCACCTCGAAGACCGGCAGGTCGGTGATGTCGTTACCCATGGCCACAAAGCGACCGAGATCCCAGGCCCTGCGGCGAGCCAATCGCCGGAGGGCCTGTCCTTTGTCGGCCCGGTTGTGGACACACATGAAAGAGCGACGGTGACCCACAACCGTGAGGTCCAGGTTTCTCTCGGTGGCGAAGGCGACAAAGGCCTCCGCGGTCCGACCGCTCTCTTGGGGAATTATCATGGCCAGATTCGATTTCAGGTCGGCCGGGCCAGGTTCGCCCTCCACCATCCGGAAAGGTCCGAGATGCGGGAGAGGGCTGGGACCCGGGCTCAGCGGGGCAAGACCCTCGGCCGGCGTCGCCGGGCGTGGGACGAGACACTCGGTCGGCGTCACCAGGTGCGGGACGAGGCCCTCCCGGAGGGCCCAGCGCCAGATCGACCGCGCCCGCCGCTGACCGAGGGCGATGGTCGCCTCGTCCTGACCGCTCAGCGGGTCGAAGGTGTGAGCCCCCAGCAGGGCTATGACCGGTTCGACCACACCCAGGAGGGTCAGGATGGATCGGCTGGTCTGGACCGTCCGACCCGTGGCGATGACCACGGGGACGCCGCCCCGCACAAGCTCCCGGACCGCTTCCACGTCGGCCGGGTGGGGCAGATCGTCCTCCGACCGCACCAGGGTGCCGTCAAGATCCAGAACCAAACCCTCCGCCCGCAAGCGAGCGCCCCCTCTCTTCTCTTGGTCGCCGGCCCAGTTCGTCACCGGCTCACCACGGGCCCAACTCGCCACCGGCCGCAGTTCGCTAGGTAGCAGCCAGGTCCGCGGCCTGCTCTCGCACGGTCTCGACGGCCCGCACCAAGGGACCCCGTAGGTGCCAGACGAGGCCGCTGTCGCAGACCTGATTGAGAAACGCGGCCAGCCGAGCCTGGCTTCTAGGACAACTGAAATCGGGAAGCCAGGGCCCAAGACGGTCGGTCTCGTCGAACAACACCAATGACGCCCCCCTGATCCTGGCCACGATGTTCTCGTGGAGGGCCACGCGGGCTTCAAGCGGATCGAGGGGGCGGCAGTCCAGATCCCGCGTGAGACCGAGCCCGACCACGTAGACGCGGCGAAGCGGGAGAGAGACCCCGCAGGCGGAGATGGCCAGGTCGGCGGCGGCGACCCGTTTTCTCAGGTTGACTCGGCCGTCCGCGACCGGACCGAAGACCCGCCGGCAGACGTCCGGATCGGCCTCCTCCAGGGCCTGGCTGCGGAAGGTGAAGGACACGTCCCCGTCGCACCCCTGAACTCTAGGCCGGCCGTTCTCCCAGGAGACGATGACAGCGTCGTTGGCGATTATCTCGGCCCCCAGGCGAGCGCAGGCCGCATAGGCCATGGTCGTCTTTCCCGCTTCCTTCGGGCCCATGAAAAGGTAGGCGGACCGGCCGAGGGCAACGGCCGAGCCGTGAACGGTGAATCGCCCCCGCAACTGAAGTTCCCGCTCGAAGAAAACGGCCAGGAGGCACTCCAGGATGTCCGAGCGTCGCGCTCGCTCCCACGGACTGGCCAGAAAGACGCGGCCTCTTTCCACCCTGATTTCCTCCGGCGACCGGTCAAGGTAGACCATTCGCCGTCTCACCAGGGGCGCCGGGAACGGCTTGGAACCCACGGCCAGGTCGCCTCGCCCGAGAAGGCGCCTCCGTCCGGCGAGGTAGTCGAGAGCCACCGAGCTATCCGTCGAAAGGCGACACTGGAGACCGCCCCAGGTCACATAGACTTGGCGAACCGTCACGGCGACCGTCACGGCGACCCACCCCCCTCAGCCAAGCCGCCTCGCTGGAGCCCGCGGCAGCCGGCGATGTGGGCGGCGCAGGCGGACGGAGAACCCGCCAGATACTCCCCTTCCAGTTGGGTGACCATGGCCTCAATGAGGCGCCTCCGGTCGTCATGAAGCTTCGGCGAGTCGAGGCCCGGAACGTAGACGCTTCTCCGGTGGCCCTCGCCGAAGGCGATGACCGTGGCCGCCCCCCGCACGTGACGGGCGAGGCTCTCATAGAGCCCGACTCGCAGGCGAACGGGGTCGAGCGACCCGGTCCGCGCGGGTCCGGACAGGAGGCGGAGATGGTAGAGAGCGACGAGGGGCTGGGGGGCGGTGGCGACCTCCAGACCGAGAACGGCCGCGGCCACGGTGCGCTTGGCGTCGAAACCGGCGCCGCTGCCGGCGACCCCGGCGAAAAGGCGGTCGGCCTCGGCTGGGAAGGACCGGCTAAACGAGCTGTAGCGGAGCTTTACCCCTGGCTTGAGGGTTCCCAGCACCTCCGGATGGCCCGAGCCGTCGAGGCCGAGGAGGGCCGAGCCATTGGACAGGAGGCCAAAACCGTGGTCGCGGCAGAGGGTAATGGCCGTGATTGTCTTGCCCGCGCCCGCCCCGCCGAACAAGACCACGGCCATCCCAGCCCGGCTGACGGCCGAAGCGTGGAGGACGAAACGCCCGCACTCCTCGAGGGCGCGACGAAGGACGAGATTACCGAGGACCTCGAGAACCGGGCTCGGACGAATGAGGGTCCAGGGCCCTTCAAAGGTCAACTCGCCGCGGCCGTCCCAACGAAGGGAGGCCCGTCGCCGATCGCGGTAGACCAGGCGGAAGTGAGCGGGCCGTGACGGGGCGACCACAGACCCGTAGCGGCCAAGGCCGAAGAGAGGGACAGCCTCTTCCACGTCGGTCACGACGCGCACGAGAGTGCCCTGAATGTCAAAGCAGGCCTCAATCATGGTGGGGCCTGCCCCCTAAGCGGGGTTCGTTCCTTGGGCGCCGGGACTCCCGTGACCCACGAGCGCAGGGCGCGAGCCAGGGTCCGGTAGGCCGAAAGGCCGTGCAGGGCATAGGCCACCGGCGCCCCAACCAGTTGGCGCAGGGTCGCCGCAACCAGGAGGCCGCCGCGCGCCCCAGGGTCAACCTGGGCCACAATCTCGGGGGCCACCCGGCGGCAGATGGCCAGGGCCATAAGGTTGGGCAGGATCAGGTAGAGTTCGGTGACGCCGATGGACAGAGCCAGGCGGAGCGGGTCGCGGGTAATGAGGGCATAAGCCAGGAGAGCCGCCCCGAGCGTGGGGCCGGCCACCCAGATGACGGCGTGGGCGAAGAGCCTCAGCGTCAGCCACCTTAGCCGCCACCGAGACCGCCACCCCGGCCCGACCTGACCCGCCTCGCCCATCAGTCCCGCGTAACGGAAGGCCTGGAGCGGGCCCCAAAACCAGGTGGACTTCTGGATGTAGAGAGACCGCACGGTCTCCGGGGAATCGGCGGACTCGAAGAGAGGAACCGGCACGATGGGGACACCGTGGTAGGAGGCTTCCAGGCCAAACATGGCGTCCTCGCTGTAGGTCCTCTCAGAGAATCCGCCAAGGGCCAGATAGGTCCCGTGGGTGAAGAAGAGTCCGTGGCCGATGCAGTAGTTAAGGACCGGCAGCCGGCCCGGGTCAAACCTTCCGGCCTTCACGGCCCGTCCGCCGCCTGGAAACTGCCGCAGGGCGTTGAAGATCTCAAAACCGATGCTCCACCGCGTCTGCCAGAGGCCCGCGGCGGTGAGGACGGCCTCGACCGGCCATGGTCGTTGAAGGAGAGCGGAGTAGTTCCCCAGATACAAGCCGTACTGCTGGAACACCAGGGGGACATCCCGCTGGACCGGGTCGCTCCGGGCCGGGTCGCTCCGGGCCGGGCCGCGGCAGCGGGCTAGGACCCAGGCCAGGGTCCTCGGATCAGGCCGCGAGTCGGCGTTGTAGACGGCGAAGAGAACCTCGGCCGCTCCGACCGAGGCAAGATGCGCCCTCACCCCGGCGTTAAGTTGGTGGGCCATGTGGCCAACCGTGCCGGCCTTGTGGTAGACCCGAACCCGCGGGAAACGATCGGCCAGGGAGCGAGCCATATCCACCGTTGTCGGGCGGCGCCGGATGAGGTCCTCAGCCACTTCCCGGCGCCCGGAGAGGTCCGGGGCGGCCCTGGCCAGGGACACGAGGTGGGCCGTGGTTCGCTCGTGCCGCTCAAACTCGGCGTCGGTGGTGACGATGGCCACGGTGTAGTCCGGGTGGTCCTGGCCCAACTCAAGAAGCCGGCGGACACAGGCCTCGAGCCGTCGCGTCTCCTCCAGGACCGGCAGGAGGACGCAGACGGCAACCGGACCATCGGAAGAGGCCGCCGCGACCGGGCCGCCGGAAAAAGTCGCCGCGACCGGGCCGCCCAGCGGAGTTTCGGCTCGGTATTCGGCCCACTCAAGGAGGTACCGCCCGGCCACCCACAGTCGCCGCAGCCAAAAGACCGTGAGGAGGCAGAAGATCGCGCATCCGATGCCAAAGGCGGACCCAAGATCGGCCAGAGCCGGCACCCCCTTTGTCGCCTAGCCGCGCGTGGCGCCGCCTGACCGCGACAAACCCTAACCACGCACAAACCGAACCAGTGACTCGGTGAAACAGATCGTGTCGTCGGGAGAGTCGCCGACGGGGTAACGGCCGGCAAATTCGGGCGGAAGGGTCTCCGGATAGCGCCGGTACTCGCCGAACGCGGGGATGAGGTCCGTGAGGGCGAGTTCGGGGGTCATGGCCCGGCGCAGGAAATCGTGATCCACGGCGGGCGACGAGTGACTTGGAAACAGGAAGGTATAAAGCGCTCCGCCCGGCTTGAGAGCCTCCCGACCCCGCTCAAGGAAGAGATCATAGAGGGGCCGCGATGGGTCGCAGAGGAAGGTGTCCGCCGAGCCGACGAGGTCCTCGGGCAGGTGGCCATTGGCGTCGTAGGCTAGGACCCGGGCCTCCGGTGTCTCCAGTTCGTGAAGGCGTTGGCCAAGGAACCCGACCAGGCGCTCGTCTATCTCCAGGACGGTCAGCGAGGCCGCGCCGCCGACCAAAGCCAAGGCCAGGCTGGTGAGGTCGTCGTCGCCGAGGAGGACCACACGCTTCCCGGCCAGGTCACCCCGATGGAGAAGGTAGAGGGCCCGGAGGAGCGACGTGCGCGTCGTGACGTGGCGTTGGTCGTAGCCTGTCTCGGCCAAAGGACGGCCGTCGAAGAGCCGGGCCAGCCGCTCCTGGAGGACGCTGAACCGGGCCGCCCGCTCCTGGAGGGTGGTGAGGGTAGCTCCGGCCGTGGCCGCCATCGCGTAGTGCGGGTTGAAGAGGGTCGCGGCAAGCCGCCCGAGACTGGTTTCCGGGACCTCGGCGCAAGCCCCCCGGCTGTCACTGTCGGCCCCCCGGCTGCGGCTGTCTGCCCCCCGGCTGTCACTGTCGAGCCAGTAGCTACGGCCGTCGGTTTCCAGGGCCCCTTGGGCGACCTCCCTCTCCAGGACGGCCAGCATCTCCTTGTCGCTGAGACTCACGTGACGTAGGAGCTCGTTCAGACGAGCTGGGCCAAGACGGCCTAGCGCTTGCCGCACGTCCCCCACGGCCTGATCCAGACCCGCCGCCAGCCGGTCGGTCAAGGGGAGAGGGGTTGGCCCCTCCCCCTCCCACCCCAGGGCCCGGAGCATGTCCGCGACACCGAGCCGTGTCCGGGTCTTGTCCCACGCCTCTCGCCAACTATCCACGGCGGCGATGGCCTGGCCCAGGATTTCCTCGCGGCTGGTCTCGGCGTCGAGGACGAAGACCACGCCGGGGTGGAGGTCGGCTAGCCGACGGAAGTAGGCTTCCTCATAGGGAAGAAGCAGGGCATTCTCAGCGTGGTCGCGCCTGGAGGTCGCGGTGTCCGCGCCTCGGCGGGCGCAAATGGTCTCGTGGCTCGCCCCAAGGTAGAGAATGACGTCCGGTGACAAGGCCAGGCCCAGGCGGCGCTCCCGGCCGAGGGCGGAGCGGGCCAGACCGTCGAGAACGTCCCAATCGAGGTCCCTGGCCAGGGGGAAGTGCTTGGCGAACGAGAGGATGTCGGCGATGCCGGAGTCGACCAGGTACGTCGCCGGGCCGCCGCGCCGCCGCGCCCTGACGTAGGTATCGGAGACGCGGTCCAGTAGCCAGAGCTGGTTTTGGAGAAAGTCCGCCGCGCCATTGGGCTTGGGCAGGCGGAAAGTTGTTCCCTGAAACACTTCCGGCACGACAACGGCGTCGATCGCGGGCCCGAGGGCCCCGATCATGGTCGTCTTTCCGACCGCGCTGGGACCCGAGATCTCAATGACGGGCGGCACGACCCCAGCCCCCTTCCCAAAGACCTATGATGGCCTGGACGGCTTCGACCACCGCGCCCGGGCCGGCCGGTTCGGCCCGCCGAGCGAAGGCGGCGATCCTGTCCCACGTCTCTTCCGGACCCGCTGAGATGCGCGTCGTCCGGTCGCCCGCCGCGTCGATCCGGAGACACGACCGCGCTCCGAGAGCCTCGCGCCAAGCGGTATGAAAGCGATCGATGGCGGCGCAGTACGGGCGACCGGCCAGCTCGGCCGGCGTGCCCTTCCCCTGCCGGGAGGCCTCGCCCAAGACCCAGCGCCTCCGGATAACCGGCCACGGGGCCTCAAGGTGCACGAAGAGACCGGGCACGATCACCCGCCCCTGGCCGATGCGGTGGACCAGGCGGGCCGTGAACTCCTGTCGGACATCGCCAAGGTCGAGTTCGAACCGGGCGTAGGTATGAGCCAGGAGCGAAAGGAACGAACGGTCCAGGGTCACCATCCGGGCCTCCGGCGGGGCCACCCGCACCAGTCGAAGCCTAGTTTCTTCCTGAACCAGGTAACCTTCCTGCACAGCTAGTGGCCCAAAGGCCGTATTCGTGATGGGCGACCCGGCCGGGTGGGCGTCCGCCTCCGCGGAAACCGGCTCATACTCCGGCACAACCACGGCCCCGCGCGATCCCGCGTGGGCCAGGAGGCTCGACTTTCCCACGTAAACGTTACCGTCAATGGCCACGATCACGGGGTGACCGCCAGTTGGCACCTCCGGCACACCTCCGGCTGAGGTTCCTCTCCCCCACGCACAGCCTCCCGGACCCGCTCGTACTCCGCCGACCGCCACACCTCGGCCACGCTCTGCCGGCGCAGGTCCCCCAGGACAACCGTGGAGCGCCAATCCTGGCAGCACAGAATGACAATCCCGTCGTGGCGGATGTGCAGACGCTCAAAGGGTCGCCCCTGCCGGCAGCCAACGACCCGCTCGTGCCTGGTCAGGTGGCTAAAGCGCCGCACGTTCCCCGCCCGGTCGAGGAACCCCCAGAGGTGAAACCTGAGGCCGTGCTCGGCGCAGAAGTCGGTCGCCATCCTGGTCTCAGACTCCGGAACCCACGGGTGGTCAATCATCACCAGAGAGATTTCACCCACGCCGGCGCGGAAGGGCTTGTCTGCCACGAGGTCGTTCAGGTGTCGCCGGACAACAGGCCAGTCCAGGCCAGGCATCATTTTCTTGTGGGTTCCGGGAGTGAACCCGAAGACGCTCAGGCGGAGTTCCCGGAGAGGGCCTTTCCCCAGTTCCCGGCGGACCTTCTCGTTGAGCAGGGAGACGTTGGTCGAAACCTCGACCTCAGCCCGAGGGCAGAGGCTCCGGATCAGTTCCAGACGGTGGGGAAACCACGGATCCATAAGAGGCTCCGCGTTCAGGTAAGGGATGATCCGAAGGCCGCTCTGGTGGGGGGCGCACTCGCCGATGATCCGCGCGAAAAGGGTTTCGTCCATGTCTCCCCCGGTTCCGCCGGGCCGGACCTCGTGATGAGGGCAGATGACGCAGCCGGAGTTGCAGGCGGTCGTGGTCTGGATCTCCAGGGCCAGGGGAAAGGTGGGTGGTCCGGGCGACGAGGACGGGCCGGGCGACGAGCCGGGCGACGGGCGGGCCGACGAGCCGGGCGACGGGCGAGTGGATGGGCCGGCGGATACGCCGAAAGAGATCATTCCGCCTTCTCCTGTCCCGTGAAAAGAGCGTCCATGACCTCGGCGCCCGTGGCCGACCGGATACGATCGGATATAACTCCCCAGGCAATCTCCAGAGAGCAAAGGTAGTCGCGGAACCCCCGCGTGAACCCGGCGTGGAGGGTGGGAGAGGCAACCTCGGCGGCACCCCAGGACTTGCGGGCGAGGCCTTCAAGACAGGTCGCGAAGTAGCGGTGGAGGAGATCCTCGTAGCCCCGCTTCAGGCGATAGAAGCAGGCCAGTTCCCGAGGGTGTCTTTCCTCAAACCCGGGCGCGAGCCGGCGGACGATGTGGAGAGCCAGGTCGGTGCTGGTGCAGTAGAACTCGGCCCGGAGGTGGGCTTCACCGAGAGTGTCGCGGAAGAGCTCGCGGAGACCCTCATGGAGGGCGGCCACCCGCCCGTCGGCGAAGGTGTAGTCGTAGGCCTGGTCGATTGGGTCGCCGCCGCCCCGCGTCGCCATTTCCCGCAGGCCCGACCCCGGGACCAGACGCATCTGTTCGACGATCGCTCCCAGGCGAAAGAGCTTTCCGGCCCGGTAGAGGTAGTCCAGATTGGAGGCCACCTCCTCGAGGGCGGCGAAGGGGTGGAAGACGATGAACCCGATGTGATGGCTCACCCCGTAGCGCTGGAGCAAGGCCCGGACCTTGGCGTAGGAGTCGGCGGACCTTCCTTTGCGGTAGAGGCGGAGAGTCGGAAGGTTCCCGTTTTCGACCCCGAGGAAGACGCGCACAAGCCCGGCCTCGACCAGGAGGCCCAGGGTGCTCTCGGGCGGGAACGGATCGCAGCGCAGGTAGACCATGAACCAGACCTTGAGACCACGGGCGATGATCTCCCTGGCCAGTTCGGTCACTCTCGGGGTGTCCCCCGGGCCGGCCCAGAACGTGGGGTCGTTGAAGATGAGAAACCGCTTGCCCAGATCGCGGTTGAGGTGCTCGATTTCGTCCGCCACGAGGGAGATCGACCGGAAGCGGCGACGGGGTCCCGGGCTATACTCGCGCAGGGCCGGGACGTGGCAGAAGGAGCAGTTCCCGGCGCAGCCCCGCTGCGTCTCAAGGTTCACTAGGGCGGCCCGCTCCCGCTTTTCGATGTCGCGCGCCGGAGGGGGAAGGTCGTCCAGAGACAGCGGCGCCGGGCGGGGCGGGGCCGAAACCACCTCGCCGGTCAGCGGATCGCGCCAGTAGCCTCCGGGCAGGGCGGACGACCAGGTAAGGTCTTGCCCCGGACCGGCGGGGCGAACCGAGTTTCTTAGCTGGCTCGCAAGCTCGGCCACCGTCAGTTCCGGCTCACCCAGGATCACGCCGTCGAGTTCCGGGTAGTGGACCAGGAGACGGGCGGCGTTGAGGGTGGCGAAGGGGCCGCAGGCGAAGACGCGCCGGAAGACCCCGGCCCGCTTGGCCTCGGCCACCAGGGGCAGGGTCTCGGTATGGTCGGCGTCGTTGGGCTTGAGGAGAACGACCGGATAGCGGTCGGCCTCCCGGCAGAGTCGCTCGGCGTTGGAGAGCGAACCGCGCTCCAGAAGGCAGAGATCGGCCTCGAATCCGCGGGCCCGCAGCAAAGCGGCGACGGAACTCATGGTCAAAGAAGCCGCCGATTGCGACATCAAGGTTCGGCAGAACACCAGGCGGAACAGCTTGGGGAAACCTCCCTGCAACTGGGATGCCTGCCAATGATTCCTGCCAGTGATTCTAAGGGTCGATCCGGGGGCTTGGCAAGGAGGGGTAATACCTTGGCTAAGATGTTACCGAAGGCCCCCGACTTCGATCATCGATCCGCGGAAGCCGCGTCCGTAGGCCTACCTACCCGACCAGCACCGGATCAGAGCCGGGCGCACCCAGTCCAGAGAGTCCCGCCGGGCGGAGGAAACAGCGCACCGCGGTAGACCCAGGACCTCGAATACGTTGACACCAGCCGCTACCCCAGGAAACAGGGCTACCCCAGGATTGGCCGCTGCCGTCGCCCACGGCTTCTTCGTAGGATGGCGGCTGCCCCAACACCCAGGGCGGAGCCCAGGAACAGAGCTAGACCCTGAAAGATGAAGGCGCCCACGAGGAGGAGACCCAGGATGCGATCCCCGGAAAGCTCGGCTGGCATGAGCATCGCAACCATGACGTGGCCCAAGCCGAGCGCGGGAAGCCAGAACAGGAGGGGGGCAACCAAAGCCATCGACAGCGGGAGGTCAGTGCGACTAAGAGCCAGACCATAGGCGATGGCGTACACCGGGCAGGCGAAGTAGTGAAGCCTGGCTAGCAGCGCAGAGAAAACCGCCGGATAGGTCGACTGTCCGACGACCTCCAAGACGGTCCCCAAGACGAACACCGTCCACAGCAGCCCGGCAGCGATCCCCAGGCAGGCAGAAGAGCGCAGGCCATGTCCGCCGGAGCAGAGCACATACCCCAGCCACGCCACCGGGATAGTCACGAAGAGGAGAGGATTGGCTCCGGCAAGGAGATAGAGCAATGCCAGACCGGCTGCAACTACCGTGCCGACGAACACTACTCCTCGCCGATCCATATCGGATTGCGGGCTAGTCTCAGCCATCTACTCACCTCCCACGCCCTCCGTCGGAGCGTTCTGCACTTCAATCGCCCGGCCAGTTTGTCCACCCGAACCGGACCCAGTAGGCGTCAACCTTTCAGCGAGCCCAGGCGCTCCATGCCATAGCAGAACTCCTTAAGAAGCATGTAAGCGTGGGCCATCTCGTTTGCCCGCGCTATCCCCTGGTTCCGTCTAGTCCACCTCCACAACTTTCGGCCTCTGGCAGGATTGGCCAAGGTTCGACGGAATGCCTTCAGTGCATTGGCCATTACCTAGCTGGCTGTTGGGCGGGGTCGAGTATGTACTACCATGCCGCAATCACAGCTCGGGACAGTACTAACGATGAGATTGCGCTTGATCTTTCTGAAGCGCAGCTTGACTCTAGGGTTGTCGGACCCTATGACCGTGGTCAGACCATAATCATCAACGGTCGAAGCATAGTCCCCTCCGAGATTCTTCGCCTTAAGGTATACAGGTCAGGCCGACCCTCTGCCGAGTTGGCCGCCTCAGACAGGGCGCGGGACGCCGCTGCGGGGATTATCTTCCTACCTGGTCCTTCCGATGCTGAGAGGGCAACCTCCACCGCAGATGATGTGACTGACGCCTACGTGAAAGGACCTCCGGGATCGGCTGCGGCCAAGAAGCCTGACACAGATGCGAAGGGGTCTTCAGGGTCGGTTACACCCAAGAAGACAGCCCAGCGCAAATCGAGGAAGAAGGTCTTCGTCGTTCACGGTCACGATGAGGCCCTTAAGAACTCGTTGGAACTGCTCCTCCACGAGTTCAAGCTTCAGCCGATAGTCCTGCACCGGCAGCCCGATGAGGGCTTGACCGTTGAGGAGAAGCTGGAGCGGAACTCCGATGTGGATTATGCCTTTGTTCTCCTGACGCCCGACGAGATTGCCTATAGCATTGAAAAGGCAAACCTTGCAGACGAAGAGCGGCAGGCAGAGTTACGTCCGAGGCCAAACGTCCTATACGAGCTGGGCTTCTTCGTAGGCAAGCTAGGCCGATCCAAGGTCTGCTGTATTGCCCGTGAGGGCGTCGAAATACCGAGCGATCTCAAGGGCCTAGTTCTAAAATCGGTGAAGCACTCCGCGGAAGAGGTCGCCTACGCCCTACTCAAGGAGTTGAAAAAAGCCGGCCTCAAACCTAGCGTCGAGTAGCTCCGCCGCCCTGCCAGGGGTGTTGTGTATGGAACCGCCCCTGACCTTCTACCACGACCAGACCTGCTCTCTCCCCAGGCCCAGTTCCGCCATTCTCCGCCCTGCGGCCTGGGCGTGACCATTCACCCGCCGCGTTCCCGGTGTACCCCTTGCGCAGCGGTCTGCTCAAACCACTCCTCGCACACCGGTGTCGGCCGCCGCATGGGTGGCCGTGGTCGACATTCTGGACCGAGTCGATACTCATGCCTACCACTACGCGCAGGGGCCGGAGGTTGTAGGGTGCGGGGGCGCTGGTGGCGGGGCCGATCTTCGCGTTTGCTAGATTAGGTGCACCGGCTCAACCCGGAAGTTTCGGACCTTCAGTTCTCTTAGGAGACGGTAGGTGCGCTGACTGATAACGACGTCATGGGTCGCAAACGGCCTCTCTCCAAAACACTCCGCCGTGAAGTTGATGTCCTCAGCGATGAAACCCTTCGGTGAGTAGTAGGGCTCAGACTTCAGGTACACGCCCGTCCGGTCGCAGGTCTCGCAGTAGGCGGCCGACCTCTCGAGGACCGTAGGCGGTACCATCGGAGGGAGAATGTGGGCGGAGGTGATCTGCCAGATCCGGGGTTCGTTGGTCCCGAGCGTGTCCGTCTTATGCCGGACGGGCATAAGGCAGTAGCCCCCAATCCCGTTCGCCTCAAGGGCAAGCTTCAACCGATCCGACGACAAGTACTCGAAAGAGTAGGTTATGGCCAAGTCCTTCTTACCCATCTCCCTCTTGTTGATGATAAGGGGCGAAGTCTGCCGCCAGCCGGACAGCCCACAGGCCGGGCACGCGGACGACTTGTCATACACGGGACCAAAGTTCTCCGCGCCGAAACCAGCGTAGGCGGTTACCGTCACGCGGAGGAACTCAAAGCCGGCGAGTTCGCCGGGGGTGTAGACTCTCTCCTCCCGGAATCGATAGGTGATACTGTGCTCATGCTCTTTGACGAAATCCGTTAGGAGTTCAAACTCGTACGAGTCCCTCCACACCGTGGCATTGAAATTGTGGAACATGGGCCTTGGACTGACGGGTAGCCCCAGACGCCGCCACAGGTCCTCAACGACCGGGACCTCCTCACTCGGGGCGGAGACAAAGACCACTACTCGAATCCGCACGCCATCACCTTCTCGTCACATCCTACTCCGTCACTTCTCCGGGGAGGTACCTGCGTATTGCGTCCAACCATTCAGTGTACGGCGTTCCTGGTCGTCCGAACGCTTCCACGTAGGCATCCATGATCTCCTGAGGCGTGTACCTGCTACCGTACGGAAGCAGGCTTCTCATTTGCTGTGTAACAGCGTTGTGCTCCGCTCGGTCCAAGAGCACCGATGGAACATCCCTCGGGTTGACCCCTAACGTCTCCGCAAACCGCTTCTCCAGAATGTGGTGGCGCTGCAACCCGGTGCCGGTCGACAGTTCCCGGAATGCCTTGATATCCCACTTGGTCGAGTCCGCGGCTAGCCCGACAAGCCGGGCATCCCCGGCCGCTTCCACGGCAACCCCGAGAACTTCCATCCCGCCCCGGGTTACCACACGCACGGCGCTGGCGCTCACGAACGGCACGAAGACGGCAACGCCAGCGACCACCCGCTCCCAGCCCGTCAGCCGTTCGCCGGTGACCTCGTCTCTTCCTTTCCAGGCTTCCATCAAGTCCTTGATGTCGCCGATGATCGGCACGAAGCCCAGGAGAACGCTCTCCGCGACACCCCCGCCGGCGCTTGAGGTCCACGAGCCCGGGGCCTCTCCGGCCAGGACTTCGATCTGCTCCCGCTTGAGGGCGATGCGATCGATCACCTGGCGCTCGGTGCGGTGGCCGATGACGGTCCACGTCTCCGACTGCTCGTCCGTGACAAGATCCCAGTACTCAAAGCCGTCGGGGCGGACCCTCCGTTCGGAACGGAGATGGATGTGATGCCTCAGGTGCAGGTGCTCGTAGACGTGCTCCAGGACGATGGCCGAGGCCGACCGCGAGACCTCGACGGTGTACCAGTACTCAACCGAGGCCAGGAAGATCGTTGCCTCGACCTCGCGGTAGTCGGCGGTCGGGTCAGGTGGATTGGGGTTCGTAATGTATGTGGAGGCCGGGTCCTCGGCGTGCAGTCCCCACCGGTCGACGAAGTTGACCGGGTTGGCCTTGGCCAGGAGGTAGGGGCTCTGGGTCAGGGGGTCCCGGATTTCCCCGGGCCAGGGGTCGGGAGTGGTGAAGCGGCCAACGGCCGGGTCATACCACCGGGCCCCGAAGTAGACCAGGCCGGAGGCGGGGTCGAACTCCTTGCCGAAGGGACCGTAGAGGTTGTAGGGCGCGGTGACGCTGGTGAGAAGGCCGCCGAAGGCGTCGTAGCGGTACCGGGCTACGGTGTCGCCGGTCCGGTCGGTGAGCAGGCTGGCGTTGCCCAGGCCGTCGTAGGTGTAGTAGAGGAGACCTCCGTGGGTCTGGAGGTCGGGCGCCCCGGGCTCCTCCCGGTCGTGGAGGCCGAACATCTTCCGGGCCAGCATGCGCTCGCCGGTCGAGTAGTACTCGGCCAGGGGCGCGCCGTTCTCCGTGTATTCGGCCAGGACGGAGAGCCCGTCCCAGAGGTAGGTTGTGGTCTCCGTCTCCAAGCTCGGCTTTCCGCCGGCCTTGTCCCAGCCGTAGTGGTTACCCCGCTCCC
>Ga0315274_10001029_pt1 | contig 43427 bp, 31 predicted proteins | sample YL17G02_20_MG_FD_203700 | JGI IMG/M metagenome (GOLD analysis project Ga0315274, IMG submission 203700) | Sediment microbial communities from Yellowstone Lake, YNP, Wyoming, USA - YL17G02_20 | ecosystem: Environmental > Aquatic > Freshwater > Lake > Sediment | place: USA: Wyoming | collected...
TCACAGAGAATGATGAGGGTCTTATTCTTACTATTAGATATAGAGTAGATGCAACCAAGCTCGAACTTGTTGAACACCCTGGTGCAAAACGCAGAAATCCTGACGGAAAAGAAGAACCTCTATTTTGCCTTAATCTAAAAGACGATCAAAGTCCCGAGTCAGTTCTAGCAAACGACTTGATAAGTGGAATGTCATTCTTGAGTCATATTCCTTTGAGTCTAAGCCATAAACCAGACGGTGCTTTCTACGAGGCAGAAGACGAGGACGACCGCGAGCTGCTCACTAACTATGGTACTAACGAAGCGTACGAGGAAATATCTGGCCGGGTTAGCGTCCGGGCCATCAATATCAAAATAAACGCGGATGCACTGAAATTTCTTATGCCTAATAGAGTGGGGCTTCGTATTTATTCTGAGGCTCTGAATAGTAAATCTGAAATTGCAAAGTTTCGCGAACTCTGGCGAGTTCTAGAATCAGCCTTTGCCCGGAAGAACAAACATTTAGTACAACTCCTGTCTAACTATGTTCCCGCACAAAAGATGGAATTTGATCGTGATGAAATTAACAACTTCTTGATACTCCGTCATCGTGCAAGCCATGCGGAGAGAAAGAAAGGCATCGAGGAATTGCTCGAAGTTGGACCACAATGTGCTGATTCGCTTCCTCGCCTTGAGAACTTGGTAGAAAGAGTACTTTCGACGAAGGTTAATTGGGGGAGCCCCGATATAGGCTTTACTGAAGCCATCCCAGTGAGTGGTTTCGTTGGCCCTGAAAAAAATGCAATAACAATGTACAAATGTCCTGCCGTTACTAAAATCCAAATAAATGATAATCGGGAGGTGGCAAGCGAGGACGGGTGATCCCGGAGGGTTTCGCGGGGTCATTCCCGACATGATTTTACTCGACTGAAAGTCAACAACAATCTCTAAAGAGAAGTTTTGTAATGGGGAGAATTATTGCTTGATTTCATTAGGGATATATTAGGGTCCGTTGAGCCAAATTGACGTAATCTGGCAAAGTCTACCATTGTCCAATAACGCCAACTAATGGCTTGGTTATGGGAATTATCGACAATCAAGAGAAGTGCGGTTAAGCAAGAATAAGCAGTTCAAGCAATCTCTTAATCCCAAGGTCACAGGTTCGATCCCTGTACGGCCCACCAGAAATATTCAGCACGGTACAGCGATACTTAGCGATACAGACAAAACCGACGGTCCCAGCCACTTCATTTATGCCACAGGCCGTCCGCTCTAATCTTCCCCCGACGGAGCCTTGCCAGGGTGTACCGCGGGGCGGAGTAGGAGAGAGGCTCTAACGCCGCTCTTGGCGATCACTGGTATGAGTTTAGAACTTCAGGTGCGCCCAGGCGTTGACTCAATTCGTGTTAGTATATCGGCGTTGGAGGAGGCATATGGGGTATTCCAAGGTAACTAACGAATACGACGTCGTCGTCGTCGGTGCCGGGTTCGGAGGACCGGTCGCGGCGAAGAAATGTGCCCAGGCCGGGCTGCGGACCCTTATGGTAGAGAGAGCGCAGAGGGCAGGTGAAAAGGTCATCTCCGGCCTGACGATACCTTTCTACGGTTTCCTGTTCGGACCGGCGTTTATAAGGGACGGGAACCCTCCCATCGAGCGGCCGGTCGACGGTATCATCAACTACATCATCAAGGACATAGAGGCGGGCGACATCGATATCGATGATTCTCTCAAGATCCCCAAGCCACTGTCTCCCGTGTTCGCGTTCGGCTACAACGCGTACTGCCAACCTTTCTGCGAGTGGGAAGCGAGGAAAGCCGTCGAATCGGGAGTGGAGTTCATGACCTCCACGTCGGCGGTGGAAGTCCTGAGGGAGGAAGGGATTGTGACAGGCATCTTGACCGACGCGGGGGAGAAGATCCACGCCAAAGTCGTCATAGACGCCGAAGGGTCGCAGGGTCTTCTCGCCATAAGCGCCGGGGTGAGGAAGAAGTACCCTCCCGATGTGATCTCCCTGGCCGAGGTCTACGACTACGAGATCGACAAGGAAGAGGTGGACGACATATTCGGCCATTCCATCCGTTTCTGCTGGGGTTGGGACGAGCAGCGGATTGCGCCGCCGCTGGGGTACGGCAACGGGCTGATGGTCTGGCCTTACAGGAGCAGCATCCACTGGATACAGGACGAGTGCGTCGCGCTGTCCGGAGGGGAAGTTCCTAACCTGGTCAGGGATTTCGAGGAGTATCACAGGAACATCACGACGAGACTGCCGTGGTGGAGCACGGAGGTCGCTCCGCGGGTCACTCTGAGGGCCCGGATGTTCGACACCTTCGAGATCTACGTGGGAATCGATGAGAAACTGAGAAACATGGCAAATCACACTGACGGCATGATTCTGATCGGCGATGCCGCTGGGCTCGAGAGCACGGCGCTCTGCGATGGAGTTCCCGCGGCGTGGTTCTCGGCTGACATCGCTGCCGATGTCGCAATCGAGGCGATACGCGCGGGGGATACGTCTGCGGCTTTCCTGGGGAGGTATGATGACCGGATACGCGCGCATCCCATAATCCAGTGGTCGATAAGATCCTCGGAAAGGCATGATCTGCGCGTGGCCCAGGCTTCGCACGACGAACTGGAACTGAAAAGGTGCGTGCACAGTGGCTGGGGACTGGGCGGCTTCACCCACATAAGCACCCCCCTCGTCAGGTCGGCCGCAGAGTCGATAAGCGAGCAGCCGACCGTCATCACGAGCTGGATCAGGATGTACGCGAGGTACTTCTATAACTGGCACCACGGGAGATTCGACGTCGATGGAGACGAGTGCGCCGCGCGGCGGACCCGCGGGCAGGAGTTGTTCCGGGCCAGCCTGGATATCACCGACAGGGCGCTGGATCGCCTGGCATCCCCCGTGAGGGTCGTGGCGGCTTGGCTGTCTCAGGCCTCTTGGGTGGCCAATCCGTTGATGAAGACACTGCTTCCCGTACTCGAACCGGCGTATTCGTTCTTGGTCCGATTGTCGGCACCCTTGACAGACCACTTGAGCAGAAAGCTGACCGATTTTGTGAAGAACGCCGACCCATCTATTTTCGATGCGCCGAGGAGAAGAGGAGACTGAAAATGGCAAAGGTATTCGAGGAGTTCCCGGGAGTCGAGTGGGTCGAGGGCGCCGGTGAGTTTATCACAATCAATGCTGACAAGTGCAACGCCTGCGCGAACTGCATCAGGGTCTGTTTGGCCGGCTGCTACGAGATCTCCAAGAAGAAAGCGAGGATAAAGAGCCTCGAGAAGTGTATGGAGTGCGCGGCATGCTGGTACGCTTGCACCGAGGAGGCTATTGAGTTCAGCTGGCCTCCCGGCGGTACGGGCTACCGGAGCGATTGGGGTTGATGGTCGTGGCGGCAGATTACGATGTCATCGTAGTAGGGGCCGGGTTCGGCGGGCCGGTCGCGGCCAAGAGGTGCGCGGACGCGGGACTGAAGACCCTGATAGTCGAAAGGGCGGGTGTGCCCGGTGAGAAAGTGGTCTCAGGCCTCGTCATACCCATCTATGGATTCCTCTTCGGTCCCGATTTCATAAGAGACGGAAACCCTCCTATCGAGCGGCCCATCTGTTCGGTCGTCAACCGGATCGTCAAGAACGGTGAGATCAGCGCGACCGACCGTTCGCTCAGGGTACCACGGCCCCTCGCACTCGGCTACGCGGCTTACTGCAAGCCGTTCTGTACCTGGCTCGCCGATAGGGCCGTGGAGTCCGGGGCCGAGCTCTTGGTATCGACGACGGTCACAGATGTAGTCCTGGATCACGGGAACGTAGTGGGCATCATTACGGACAAGGGGCAGGAAATCAGGTCGAAGCTCGTCATCGATGCGGGCGGAACCCAGAACCAGGTCTCGCTGAAAGCGGGGCTCCGGAAGAAGTTCACACCCGAAGCCATCGAGCTCTACATGATCTGGGACTTCGAGATGTCGAAAGAGGACGTGGACCGGGTCTTCGGCAACAGCATGGAGTTCTTCCACGCGATGCCGGAGGAGAAGATAGGCGCCCCGCTCGGTTACGGTTCTACGCTGTACTTCTTTACATACAGGAACAGCATCCACCCGGGATTGGGCCAGTTCCTGTTGACGGAGGGACAGGTCCCGGATGTTGCTCGCCTCATGCCGGAGTATTTTGAAAACTTCACGAGCACGATAGGCAGATGGAAGAACGATATCGCTCCCAGGGCGAAGCTCCGCGCGGTCATGTGGGACGTCTGTCCGATCTACGCGGGACTCATACCAGAGACACGCGGGATGCCGATCTACGGCGACGGCCTCATCATTGTCGGAGACGCGGCCGGGTTCGAGGCTAGCGCTTTCGGCGACGGGGTCCCGAACGCATGGTTCTCTGCTGAGATCGCGGCGGAAGTCGCCGTCGACGCCGTAAGGTCGGGCGATACCTCCGGGTCATCGCTCGCGAAGTACGAGAAGCTGATAAAGCGGCACCCTTTCATAATGCATACCATCACCGACTTCCGGCGCTGGGATATGAGGAGGGTACTGCTCACCAGGGACGACTCCGAGTTCCTGAGGAAGGTGCGGGACCACTGGGGGATCGGCGCTTTCAGGTACAAGAATATGGGCGGCCCGTGCCTGAAGGCGATGCGCGACTGTATCAGGAAAGATCCGGGGGTTATTACCAAGTGGTTCAACATGTTCCGGCGGTATTTCAAGAATTGGGAAGAGGAGAGCTTCGACACTCTCTCAACCGATGATCGGTCACGGGAGCCCGCGCGCGTGATAACATAAGCGCTTAAGTGTCTTGGCCGTGCATTTAACGGGTTTTTCCTTGTTTTTTCCGATTATTAGTAATCGCCTACCCATCTCATTGAATTTTCGAGATGTGCGGAATTACCATGCAGCAGGCTGCTACAAAAAGGTGTCCCCACTGCGCCGAAAATATTATGGCCGCGGCAGTCAAGTGCCGCTACTGCGGAGCTGATCTGACACCAGCCCAAGCGGAAGGTGGCAAGTGAGGACGGGCGACCCCGTTGGGTTTCGCGGGGTTATTCGGGATATGATTCTTGTTGAGTGGAAGTCGACCACAATCTTTGAAATGAAGTGTCATAAGGGGATGAATATTTGCTTGTATTCATTAGGGATATATTAGGGTCCGTTGAGCCAAATTGATGTAATCTGGCAAAGTCTACCATTGTCCAATAACGCCAACTAATGGCTTGGTTATGGGAATTATCGACAATCAAGAGAAGAGTTGTTAAGTAAGGATAAGCAGAACAAGCAATCTCTTAATCCCTAGGTCACAGGTTCGATCCCTGTACGGCCCACCAGCAGTTTCAAGCCATTTAAGCGATGCAAGCAAATCACCGCCACGAGCCCATTATGGCTATATTAGGGACGCTTTTTTCTTTTTGGGCGAATTTCAAGCTTGAATGACCTTTCATTGGGCAGCTCCAGAATCATGTAATAGCTCGCGCCAGGGACTGTGATATAGACGTGTTCGAAGTTGCTCGAAAGTTGCTGAGGGGATGGTCAGAGGTCTTTTCTTACCCTTTAGAATCACCTTCAAGCCGCCTTGCGACTTATAGTATTCGCAGCGGTCTATGCTTCCTGACTTGCCTGATGGCACTGAGAATTCCAGAGCATATGCAGATAAGACACTGACGATAACGTCACTTATCGCGCTATAGCTTAAGGTGAAGTCGCCAGCTCGACACAAGATGATGCGACGAACCGGACCGGATCACTGCTTTACCTACAAAGGCATTCGCTCCAGTGCCATATTGACCCTCGCGGGGAATCGCCTGGCATATTTCTTGAGGGTCTTTCCAGACAGGGGCCTTAAATCCATTTCATCCAGTGGAACTGTCGCCTTTCCGAATGAGCTGAAGTAAACGAGGTCGAGCAATGCCTTCTCCGGTTCGGCCGTATAGAAACCCTCTTCTTGAGTAAACCCGAAGTAAAGCTCTGCCTTCAAGTGCCTGTAGTCTACTTTCCGGTCCATCAGCATCATTGATTTCGTTTTCTTAGTGGTTGCGAAGGAGAGCGAATACGGCACAAGGTTCAACACGCCGAACCGGGACAGGGCCGATTCGAACGACATGTAGCACGGGAAATAGGACTGTCCGGCTACAGCTTCGATTTGTACCGGCTCACCCGCTATTACGTAGATGTTCCTGCCCGCTCGCTCGAGAACGTCTTTCTTGACCCACCTGTTGACCAAGACGTGCAGGCTGTTCCTGTCCACGCCGGTGATCTTCTCAAGGTCTGAGACGGTGAAGAAGGCTTTTCTAGTCGATTTCAGGTTCCTGATAAGTTCAGTATCCCTCAAATCAATTCACCGATCACTTTCTGATAGTCAGATGGCAGATACTTGGCCAGATCGCGCTTCATCTCTTTCGGCGTAATCTTTGTCTCAGGTGGCCTGTACGGAATCTCCAGTTTCTGAGAGATGAACCACAGGTCGAAAACGTCCTTGGGTGCCGTTCGGTCCATGATGCACTCCTGCTTGTCCTGGTATAACTGTTCCAGGGTCGCAACCCTTCCAAGAGCCTGTAGTGGCGTGGCAGGGGAGGTGATAAGACGCAGCTCGCTCTTGTAACCGGGGGCGGGCCTCCTCGATACCTCCAGCTTGACCCGGAACGGCTGTGCCAGGTACCCTTCGGTGATTCTTATCTCGCAGATGTACGTCCATCGCTTGGCCGCAAGGTCGGTTATGTCCGCTTCTGCGAAAGGCTCGACGAGCCCGGCGGTCGTCTCCTTAAACTCTCTCGCCATGCGGTCTTCGAGAAGCGAGAAATCGAGGTCCTCAGAGAAACGAGGCGAACCATAGGCCAGCCTCAGGGCAGTGCCTCCCTTGAAAATCAGGTCTTTACCCGTACGGGACTCGAAGAGCCGGTTCAGGAAAATGACTTCCCAGTATTCCCGCGCGACCTGGGTCACATCTATTTTCAGTTCAAGAGCGAGGCGCTCAACTAGTAACTGTTCCATGATACTTAACATATATGTTAAGTTATTGGAATCAGTAAATCAATAGCTTTGTGTGAAGTTTGTGCAGAGGAAATGGTAATTATGCATTCAAAATGCAAAATTCCAGAAGGTTCAGTGGTGAAAGCTCTCGTTGTGCTCGATAACGTTGCTTATCGTGTATTTCACCGCGCCCCCCGTTTTCAGACCCACTCAGACAGATCGTTCTTCAAGAACTCCTCAATGGGTATGCCACCGGCGCCTACCAGGAGCTTGTGCCGGGGGGAGAACTTCTTAGTGAAAGCCGTCATACCAGCGAGCAATCCCCTGTCCGCCCCGCTCTTCACCTCAATCGCAACCATCTTTCTCCCGGCCTGCAGAACAAAGTCGACTTCCCTGTCTCCCTCGCGCCAGTAGAACAGTCCAACGTTTCTGTCTGCTGAGACATCCAGGAGGTGGGCACCTACAGCCGACTCAACAAGGCGACCCCACCATTCCCTGTCCTTTCTCGTCTCCTTAAAGGATAACCCAGACTGGGCCGTGATCAGTCCTGTGTTGTAAACCTGCAGTTTCGGGCTCGAACCCCTCTTTCTAATGGCCTGTCCGGAGAACTTGCTAAGCCCCGCCAGGAAGCCAGCGCCGCTTAGTAGTTGCAGGTAATGGGCGAGCGTCGTTGTGTTACCCGCTTCGTGCAACTGCCCCTGCATCTTTTGATAGGAGAGGACCTGGCCGGAGTATTCACAACCAAGCGCGAAGAGCCTTCTGAGCAGGGCCGGTTTATCGACACGCGTCATCAGGAGGATGTCTCTCGAAATAGTGGTCTCTATGAGCGAATCACGAATGTATCGCGCCCACCTACCCGGTTGTCTGACAAGCGATGCCGCTCCCGGATAACCACCATAGAAGACATAGGTTTCGAGATCCCAGCCGAAGTAGTCCGAGCACTCGGCGAAAGACCAATGACCCGCCCGTATGGTCTCGAACCTTCCGGCCAGGCTCTCTGTGAGCCCTTTCTGCACCAGCAATTGGGACGAGCCAAGGACCACGACCCTTAGCGTTGATTTGTTAAGGGTATCCTCATCCCAAAGTCGCTTGACAGCCTCTGACCAGTCAGCCGCTTTCTGGACCTCATCGAGAACGAGCACAGCCGCCCTCCGTTTTGCCAGTGAGCGACCGATTTCCCACTGCTCCTCGACCCAGGTCCGACCCCGCAGCGTGGGTTGATCGGCCGAGGCGTAGTGCGACGGCTGGTCTATCTGCTCCAGCACCTGCTTGATGGCGGTTGTCTTTCCGACCTGGCGCGGGCCGTAGAGTACTTGTATGAAACGTCGCGGTTCTCTGATCCGTCTGGCCAGCTGCCTGTTTATGTTTCGCGTGTAGAGAGCTGCCATACGACCTCTTTTCGCCCCGAAGACTGAATGCTCCATAATTACTCAACGTACTGAGTAATATTACTCAATAGCATGAGTATTGTCAAGAGGGTGGGATCAAAAACGCTTACCTCGCCTGTGTGGTGAAGATGAGCTTGCCAGGATTTGCAATATGCACCCAGTATCTATTCCCGAAAACCATCGACAAGAGAACAGCATCATTGTCAAGAAACAATATCTGTTCCAATCCCCTTTTTCCTCATTCTTCTTTCTCCGGCCTTCTCCAGAAGAGGCCACAGCAATGGTATGAGCGCCGGAAACAGGGAGGCGATCTTCGACAGAATCCCCATCGAATGAGGCACGTAAACTTCTATCTTTTTCTTTTCGATTGCCTTCCAAACCGCCGCGGCAACAGCCTCCGTTTTCAAAGGCTCCCCGAGAAAAGTAAGCGGCGAGCCGCCGTGTTTGGCTTCGTACTCCAGCATCGGAGTTGCAACCGAATCCGGAAATACATTCGAGACCATTATGTTACGATTCCTTAGCTCGAGGTTCAGAGTCAGGCCCAGCCCTCTCAAGCCAAATTTCGTTGTGGTGTAGACAGCAGCCCTCGTCTCCGGGATCAAACCGGCAAGCGACACTATCATTACTATATGGCCGCCACCCCTTTGCTTCATAGCAGGGATTGCTTCCCTGGTTACATGCACCGCTCCCATGAGATTCACCCCGACCTGCAGGTCGATGTTCTCATAAGATGCATCCTCGAACAGCTCAGGCCTTATGACTCCGGCATTACTGACCAGGATATCCAGTCCGCCCATTTCAGATACCGTGCGCTCGATCAGCCCCGATACGGATTCCCGGTCTGTAACATCGCATTCAACGATCAGCGGGGAACCCGAAAGTTCCAACGATAGTCGCTCCAACCCTCCTCGATCCACATCCGCGAGCGACAGCAGAATGCCTTTTTCATCGAATAGTTTTGCTATCTCCCGCCCGATGCCGCCGGCAGCGCCAGTAATGATGGCTATTTTTCCATCCACATCACCGCTCATCACATTTCACTCCCCGAACTACATCTCAGGTGCCATTCGGTAGGGATAATGGCACCATAGGAACGGCAGGTTTCTTGACCTTCTTCATGGATAATAAGCTCGCCGCAGTCAGGGCATTTCAAGCGCTTACCCCGGGGTGTCCAGTTAAAGAGAGTTTATCACAATCACTGAATCTGTTCGCTTCAATGCATTACCAACACAAGCTGCAATGAGTGAAAAGGGAGTAGCTTGAGGTAATTATGACGTCGCGCAACAATTAACCCTGTTTGATACACGCGAAAACGGCACTTATCATGCCATTTAGCAGAGAAGGGTAAGACAACATCGATTATCGAGCACATAAGTTAAAGTTGGAAGTGAAGTTGCTCACCTTATTATCAGGCCCAGCGGCACGGCCCAGATTCCCTCACCTAGATCGACTACTTCAACACCGTTGTATGCCAGGATGCACACCCTGCACTCGGGCACCGCTTCCATGAATGTGCGAAGTGACCTGATATCTTTTTTGCGTAGTTGTTCCCCGGCCTTGATCTCTATCCCCACCACCTGCTCCCTTGTATCTATCACCAGGTCCACCTCTCGCGTTTCGTCTATTCTCCAATAGTTGACCGTCCATTCAGCACTGTGTGCCTCCATGATCCCCAGCAGGTTTTGAAAAGTGTAGGTCTCATACATGAAACCTCTGAGCGGGTGGCCGGAAAGGTTTCGGCAACCGGCCATGTGGCAGGCAATCCCGGTATCGGAAAGAAACAGTTTTGGCGACTTCTTGATACCGCTTCGCAGGCTGCGCGTGTAAGGAAATACTCGCTGGAATATAAACAGCTCCTCGAGCAATCCCAGGTATCGCTTTGCGGTGTTGTGGGGCAGCTCGGCATCTGTTGCCACCTGGTTCAAATTAAGGATCTGCCCGGTTCTGGTGGCAAGCAAGCGGAGCATTGTCTTGAAGCCAACGAGGTTCTCAATGCGCGAGAGATACAGGATGTCCCGCTCAAGGTATGTCTGTTCGTATCCGGCCAGCCAGATCTCTCCTGCTTCCTTTGTAGAAAGCACGACCTGCGGCATTCCCCCGCGCATGACTTCATCGTCGGTTACAGGTTTCACATCGAGGTTCCTTACTTTCCGCGGTTTGCGTATGAAGCTAAGCAGGAACGGCTCTTGTTTTATATCCCTGGATATCTCTCTCCTGGTCATGGGCATAATCCGGCGATATATGGCCTTACCGGCAAGGCTTTCTGCAGTCGCTTTCTTCAGTGGAAGGCTTGCCGACCCGGACAGCAGGAAGCGTCCCCGGGTCGCATCTCTTGCGACCGCTCTTTTGATCGCCAGGAACAAGCCATCTTCTTTTTGTGCTTCGTCGATTGTCACTCGGTTGTAGGAGGACAGCTCCGAGTCGGGGTTCTCACGCAAGGCAACCTGGAGAACGGGATCATCCAGGGTAACGTATTCCCTGTCCGCAAACTGGGGGTCGTTGACGAGCATGGTGCTTTTCCCAACCTGCCGCATACCGGTTAAAACCACGACCGGCATGGAATTGAGCAGGCGGCCGATATCCGCGGAGATCTCGCGGGGCACATACTTTCTTACTATATGCGCTTTGCCTGATATTGTGTGTTTCTCCCCAGCCACCCTGGTTGCGCCTCCCCAATATTGCCATCATATGGCAATAATCTTGCCATAATAATGCAATTATGTCAAACACTACTATTTGCGTTTCTCCTCGTACTCGGTCAGGCCGAACGGGCCGGCGGCGACTTCCCTTTTTCCCTCCGAGATGTAGTAGCCTCCGTCGGAGACGTCCTGCGGGTCAAAGGCTCTCTTTATCTCCGCGAGCCAGCGGCGGTAATTAGAAGTATCCTCGGAAAGCAGCCCGTGTCCCACCTCGGAGAAGCCGCAGAAGCAGAAGCCGAGGTGCCGGTCACGGCTTGCGATTATCGTGTCGCCCATGAACTCGGCCGCTCCCCTTGCTGCCACCGGGTCGCTCGGGTCATACGCCGCCACTTCCTCCAGGTGCATCAAGGCCCCCTGCTCGTACAGCGTACCCCAGGCATTGTCCCCGGTGTCTTCCATCAGGTAGCCCTTCTCGATGTAAGGAAGCTTCACCTCGATGCCGGCCTTCGCGCCCGCAATCGCATTGTCTATCGTCTCCAGCGCACCGAAGCTGGTGATGAAGCTGCCCCCGAAGCGGAAGATGGCGCGCGCCTGCATGTGACCCTTTATCATGGCGGACACCAGCGTCCTCGCGAAATGGTCCATGCCCTTCTCCCGGATGATCTTTCCGAACGGCGGGACGAACCGCGCCAGTTTCCGCGCGGCACCTACCACCCCGAGCCTCTGCCTCAACCAGTTCAACAGTCGGAGCTGATACTTGAGGTACGAGGGCTTTAGATGGGACGCGAACATTATCACTCCCTTACAGGAGTCCACCAGGTCATGGAAGACCCGAAGACGGTACTCGAACTCGCGGTCGCTACCCGCGTCGATGATGACCGTCATGGAATAGGGTATCTCCTGCATGATGCCCGCCTGCCATAGCTCGTAGAAGGCCTCGTTGGAATCGACCATGGCTGCCAGGGTGACGACCGGCGCATTCCGGCAGGCCGTGAACGCGATCTCCGCCTCCCCGAGCTTGTAGCAGAACTCGGCGAAGCTCTCCCAGTCTTTGAGGGCGACCTGGAATCCCGCGAAGCGGTCCAGCTCCTCCAGGTAATAGTCGGGGCTTGTGCCCTCGGCCTCGGGCTCTTCCGGTCCGTACCAGGGATAGAGCTTCACTGCGCACTTCGTGAAGACTCCTATGCCGCCCAGCGCACCCAGGAAGCCCCGCATCGCGCCGCGCAACGAGGGACCCGGACCCTCGCCGGTGAACCATTCCCCGTTCTGTCCGACGCTGCCGAGTTTGAGCACCTCACCCGCCGGCGTCACCCACTCGACCCCGAGCAGGTTCCGGTTCGAGTGCGAGGTAGAGACGCCCGTTGCACCCTGGCCGCAGACGGAGGTCGCGCTCGCGAGGATGGAAGCGTTAGAGCCGGCGCCGTGTATGTGGCAGTTGAGGCCCTTCCGCATCGCCTCGGCCTGGAGGACCGCGCACGCGACGTAAGGCTCGACGACCGCGTACATGTTATCCTCGTTTATCTCGATGACGTTGTTCATCCGGCGCAGGTCGATCTGCAGGCAGCCCTCGCACGACGGCGCGGCCATGATGGCCCAGCCGGTGGAGAGCGCCTTGAAGGGAACGTCGTACCGGTTGCACGCCTTTACTATCGCCTGGACCTCCTCCGTGCTTCCCGGCAGGATCACCGCCCACGGCCTGAACGGCCCCCAGTTGGTGCCGGTCATGTTGTCCGCGTTGAACTGAAAGGTGTAGCTGTCCATGACGACCGGGCTGCTGGAGATGTAATCGGGGCCGACTATCTCCTCGAGCGCGCGGTAGGCCTCCTCATTATTCATGGCTGCCACCTCCCATCGCCGTCTTGACAAGGTCGATGAAGTCCAGGAGCCTCATCCCTCCGTTGCCTTCCGCGAGCGCCTCACCGAGGTTCGCCTCGCACCAGGGGCAGGCCGTCACCAGCGCCTCTGCCCCCGTCTCCAGCGCCTCCGAGACCCGCTCTTTGGCCGCGTTCAAGGCGAAGGTGGGGAAGGCTGTCTTCACCCCGCCTCCCGAGCCGCAGCAGAACGCGTACTCACGGATACGGTGCATCTCCGCGAGCTCTAGGCCGGGGATGGCCCGCATCACCGCCCTTGGTGCTTCATAGACACCGAGAGTGCCCCGGCGGTACTTCTTGGGAGGTTCGTGTATGACCACCGAGTTGAGGACTTTCTCCTCTTTACCGTCCCAGGGTATGTACGGCTCGGACTGGCGCCCGAGGTGGCACGGGTCGTGATACGTGACCTTCATCCTGACCGGCTCGGTGAGCTTTATCCTTCCTTCCCTTATAAGTTCTTCTATATAAGAGACTGCGTGCATTACCTCGAAGTCCATCTTCTCGACTGCGGGGTACTTGCCGCTCATGACCCCGAAGCATCCCGCGCAGGAGGTAACCACCTTCTTTATCCCGAGGTCGTTGAACATCCTGATATTCGCGGCCGCCTTTTCCATGAAGAAGTCGTGGTCGCCGATGGTGAACGCGGGAGAGGCACAGCAGGGCTCATCTGAGCCGAGTATCCCGACGTCAACCCCGGCTTCGAGCAGGATCCCCAGCGTATCGAGCGGCACGCGCATGAGGTCAGGCTGGAGCGAGAAGGTGCAGCCCGCGAAGTAAAGGACCTTGGCGCTCTCCTTGGTCAGGTCCTTCACGCGGGGGTCCTTCACACTGATATCCTTCGCCCATCTGCCCTTCATATGCCGGGGCTGTTGCCAGACGTTGTCGTAGTTCCGCATGCTCTTTAGTATCGGCTCGTGTTCCGGGAGAGGCCCGACGCCCTCCCGGACGAGGTGGGCGCGAAGAGCGAACAGCGCCTCCAGTGGCTCGAGGTCGCGGTTGTGCTTGCAGGAGACGTCGCACCCCCCGCAGGTGCTGCACTGGTAGACGACATCGAGAAGGTCCTGGTTCGCCTCGATCCGACCCTCCAGCAGGGCAAGCGCCGCGTGCATCTTCCCGCCCGCGCAGAAGGCGTGGAAGTGCTTCTGGCTGATCGCCGGACAGACCTGGCTGTAGCGGGAGTTCTTTATCTGTATGAGGGGGATGAACTTGCACATTGAGCAGTGACAGCACCGCTTCAGATCGTTCAGATAGTCCTCGAGGGTGTGCCGCGGGTCCATCTATACCACCCCCAGTCCCATCTGCCCGGGGTTCATTATTCCCTGCGGGTCGAAGATGTTCTTTATGCGCTCGACTGCACCGCGCATCGCCGGGTCCTTTCCCCAGACCAGGTCCGCCCAGGCTCCATAGGGCCGGCTGAAATAAGCACCGGCCTCGAAGAGCGCCCGGCTCGCATCAATGAAGAGGTCATCGATTATCTCATCGGGCGAGTGCGGAAGGAGGAACTCGAGGTGGGCCGTTCTTCCCCCGAGCAGCGGCTGGAGATAGACGCCTATCTGGTCTTCCGGATAGCCGTGCTTCTGGGCTGCATCACGCATGACCTTAACGAACTCTTCCGCCCGGTCCATCGTGGTGAGGAAAAATATCTCTCGGCTTGAGCCCAGGCGTCGGTCCTTCCAGTAGGGCTCCGCGGAAGGTCCCCTTATGGTCTCCCGCATCGCGCTCGAGGTGAGGCCGTCAAGCGAGCGGAAGGGCTCGAGCCTGAGGGCCTTCATCAGCTCGCCTGCGTCCGCCAGTTGGTAGTCTATCCGCTCCCCGGGCCGCCAATCGAAGCCGGTGAACCCGAGGACGAGCACCCATGGGGGAGAGCTATAGCTGAACGAATCTATGTCGCTACGGTCGGACTTTGAAAGCGAGGCCAGGGCGGAGGCGTTCAGGATGAAGCACTCTTCGCCCAGGCGGCGGTGCATCAGGCGGTAGACTAACCTGACCAGGTCTGCAAGGTTCTGCGAGCCGATGAAGACCAGCCTTTCCTCTGAGGGCTTCTGTTCCACCCGGAGGCTCGCCCAGGTCACGACCCCAACTGTCCCCTGGGCTCCCTGCACCAGGCGCACCGGGTCGAATTGGGAGGGACCCATCGGGCTCTTCTGTGCCTGCCCGCTGGCCCACTGCTCCTCGAGTGTCCCCGGTCCTGCCCCGGAGCCCGCGCGGAAGAGGTCGCCCGTCCCGAAGACGATCTCGATGCTCATTAGCGGGTCGACGAGGTCCCACTGGTAGCGGGGCATGATGACCGGCTCTCTCTCGAGAGCCGAGGCCACGACCGACTTGGTTTCCCTCGGGCAGAGAGGCATGTTCGGCCGCAGGCCCGCCTTTGAGAGCTCTTCGAGGAGAGGGCCGAAAGTGACGCCGGCCTCCACGAGCGCCGCCCTGTTACGCCGGTCAACGCGAACTATGTCGCTCATCTCGCTCATGTCAACAAGGCAGGCTTCTGGCAGGCGCGGTCGCGACCCTCCGCTTCGGTGCCTCGGCCCCGAACTGCGCGGGACTACGGGCGTTCGAGTTTTACCCGCTTCCCTGATTACCTCCTCGAGCTGACCCGCATCCCGGGGTTTGAATGTGTTAGACCAGCGCTCTTCTTCGGGTTGGCATGGGGCATTATCAGTCATGTTCGTCCGCCTCCCCCCAGATGTTTCATTCTTAGTCGCTAGCGCCTGTTGCCTTTATCTGCGCACTTATATCCTATACGAAACTGAGGCATTGGACCTATGGCCGTAGCAATCACGCACTCTTGGCGCCAATGTGTCGACCCTGAGTCTATTTGAGTGCAGGCAAGTTTCTGATAACGTCATTTATCCTGCAATTTAGCAGAGAAGGGCAGGATAATCCATTTTATCGAACTTGTGCTGCTGCCCCTTGACTTTGGACGATGCACTAGTATATAATTCATACCATGAATGTATATCATTCAAGTAATGAATCATATTACAAACAGCGGTGGGCGGCTACCTCCCTCCGGAAGATGGCTGGTCAAAGCCCTGTCGTAGTGCTCACAGGTGCGCGGCAAGTAGGCAAGAGTACGCTGTTGCTGAACGAGCGTCCTTTCTCGAGCTGGCGATATGTCAGCCTGGACGACTTTGATGCCCAAAAGCAGGCGCAGACAGACCCGGAATCACTCCTGGCGGGACGGGGGAACCTCGTTCTGGACGAGGTTCAGAGGGCACCGGGGATCTTAAACGCGATTAAGGTCGCCGTCGACCGCGGCCGGGCAGGACACCACTTCGTATTGTCCGGTTCGGCTAACCTGATGCTCATGAGCAAGGTCACCGAGAGCCTTGCCGGGCGGGCTTTGTCGATTACCCTGGAACCGATGACCCTGGGTGAACAGCGACGAGGGCGATCACCCGCCATTCTGGGAAGGCTGTTGCAGTCCAGGCACCCGAATGAGGGCACTGTGAAGACTCAAGATCCATTCCCGCTGATGCAGAAAGGCTTCGTGCCACCGCTTCTCACGCTCTCCGGTGAGGACTCCTTCGTTCGCTGGTGGGAAGGGTACGTGGCGACGTACCTGGAGCGGGATCTCCGGCAACTCTCACAGGTTGAATCGCTGCCTGATTTCAGGAGAGTCATGGTGGCTCTTGCGCTGAGGACCGGTCAGCTGGTCAATCAGACAGACATTGCGAGAGATACCGGCGTGAGTCAACCGACAGTTCATCGCTATCTGAATCTGCTCGAGACAAGTTGTCTTCTGTATCGGGTTCCAGCGCTTACGCCGAGCAGGAGGAAGCGCATCGTGAAGAGCCCGAAGATCTACTGGTTTGACCCGGGTATCGCCACTTTTCTGGCAGGTCACTATACGGCGGATGACTTGAGAGAGTCGAGGGAGGCCGGAGGCGTGTTCGAGTGCCTGGTGCTCCTGCACCTGAACGCGTTGGCTCAGCTGATGGTCCCGAGACCAAAGATCTTCTACTGGAGAACCACGACGGGCCGTGAGGTCGACTTCGTGGTTGAACAGGGGCGAAAGATACTCCCGATAGAGGTGAAGTTGACTGAGAAGCCGCGCTACAGGGACGTACAGAACCTGCGAGTATTCATGGATGAATACGCTGGCGCGACCCTCGGGGTCCTGGTGCACTCCGGTTCCGATGTGATTCTTCTGGACAAGGACATAATTGCCGTGCCCTGGACGCTTCTTGCCGGTACATTATCCTGATCCGCGAGTTCAACGGGCTAGCGTTCCCGGGCCTCTTCCACAGTGCTTCCTGACAAGAAGTGTTTCTTGGGTAGCAAGCTGCTGAGTGCTCGATTGAGGCAGATTGAAAGTCATCAACGCTCCACGCTATAATAAATAGCGAGTCTACTAGAGCCCAACTAGATTGAGTCCGTGTCGGGAGAAGCACGGCGGCAACATTGTAATAACCCGTGGAATTCAACCCCGCTGTGCTGGCGATTGACCATGCTGGTCGTTGATGAAAGGGAGTTCAAAATGGGTGGTTTAAGAAGAACGCAGGTAATCGCGGTCGTCTTCATCCTCTTCGTGCTGCTGAGCGCGGCAGCTGGGTGCGGGAGCAACAAGGCCGTGATAAAGTCCCTTGTCCCGAAGGAGGGGCTTCCCGGGACCGGGTTCAAGATAACGGGCACCTATTTCGGGCAAACCCGGGATAAGAGCACCGTCAACGTAGACGGAAAGAAGGCATCCGTCACCTTATGGGCTGACACCTCTATCAAGGCGATCATCCCCAAGGATGCGACTGTGGGCAGCGTCCCCGTAACGGTGGTGACCGGAGCGGGCACGAGCAACAAGGTGACCTGCACAGTGATCGCGACGTCTACAGAGTCCTCTCCCTTGCCCGCCATGGAGAACTTCCTCAAGAGCCAGGGTATCGACACGACCGACATGTCCTTCAGCGTTGTCGCGACCAGCAAGACCGACCCCAACTGGAAGCTGGATAAAGCGGTGAAGACGGGTGAGCCGACCCGTTACTTTGTCTTCCACAAGGACACCGACGGTTGGACCATCGTCGACTATGGGACCACCTTCACGACGGATCAGATGAAGGTAGACGGCGCACCGAGAGACCTGAAGCCTCCGACCCAGTCGACGAGCACGGCGCCCAGTCCGACACAATAGCGGCAGGGATAAAAAGGGTCACCCAGCGTCAGTACGCCACCATCTCGGCCCGACAGGTTCGCTTAAGAGCTGCTGCCGCGGGGCAAAACCTTGTCACACCTGGACTTATCCGATAAGTAAGATAACGTCACTTATTGCGCACGTGATCCGGGTGCAAAACCTACTGCAGGTGGCCGACCTCACCGAGGCTTGAAGGTCATCCCGAGGTGTTGAGACAACGGAGGTTCCTACTTCCTGCGGCCGTCTGCGTTCTCTTTTCATCTGGGTTCAACTTGAAAACACGAACGCGCCCACGTCACTATGTAGAGGCCGCAACACTTGCAGGGCCATGTCAATTGAATCTCGCTTGTTCGCCAGATATTAGATGAGCTCGAATTGCTTCAATGCCTGCTTTGTTTCACGCAGTACTCGCTTGAATTGGGGCAGTGCGTCGACCTGGAGCGAAAGCCTGTTATCCCACAAACGAGACATGGTTGGTTCCCTCTCGAGCAGCGCTGTGGATATTTTGCGGGGATCGATTCCTTTGTGCTCGGCTTTGGATTTGAATCCTTCTGGAACCGACAGGTAATCGATATTCCCGAGGCGCAGTAAGAAATGAGCATCGTAGAGATCTCTCGGCTCAGTTCTCCCGATGAGAGCGCAAAGCTTCTCAACCAGGATCTCTTCCAGTGAATAGGCGGCCAATGTTCGGTCTACGCCGGCACAATCACTGTAGGACGCCAGGATTCGTCTACGACTTAACGGATAAACGAGTTTCTCGTTAAATGTGAAATCGAGCTTGAAATCGCGACTGCCCGTCACACCTTGAAGTGGGCCTGCAAACTGGACATAAAGAGTAGTGCTATCGGCCCTTTCTTCCGTCTTCCCTTCGTTTATCTGAAAGGCGAGGGCTGCTTCTTTCTCAAGGTCGTTAAAGACGCCGGATAGATAGACCTGCAGTTTTTCTCTACGGGTCTTCTCGAGTACAGTGAAGTCGAGATCCTCGGAGTACCGATAATCCTTGAAGTAGAGCTTCTTGAGAGCGGTGCCGCCCTTGAAGGCAAGGAGCTTCTCCAGCGGCGAACGCGATATCCCCAGGAGGAGCCACGTTATTACGTAGTCTTTCTCTATTACCCGATCTTGCTTCTGTTCCTGGTAAGCCTTCTTTGAAATCTCGCGTTGATGAATCAAAACAAACTCCTATGTCTGCACAATCTGTTTCAATTCTTCCGGACTGGCGTTCAAGCGTAGGCGCCAACGATGCCAGTAGCGGCCCGTGGGTGGCAGGGAAGGGTCCAGAAGGACGTAGCTCGAATTGGCCGACTGTCTGAGCGTCTCGGCAGATTTCCCGCTCAAGCCGTAGAGCTCCAGGAGGAATCCGAGCCTTTTTGCCACGGCGTTGCTGCCGAAGCGCTCGACGTCCTTTAACAGTTTGGGGTAATCGACCTCTGACCTCCGAGCGTACAGCCCCTTGGCGATTTCGCTGAGCCCGCCGCACAGACGCGGGTTGCCCAGGCAATCGACTATAGTCCGCTCGAGATCGCTTGCTCTCACTTTCTCGGTCGGAGTAGCCCAGGTATCGGTCGTCCCCCAGACCTTCGAGGGCATAAGATAAATGAAATGAAAAGTAGCACCAAGCGCGTGTGCGTCCTTCTTTCTTTGTGGGGTACTTATATACACGGTAGATATCGGCTGGGTTGTCATACCGTGGATTTCCATGGCGCTATAATATGAAATGTAATAAGGCCTTGGCTCGACCAGATACCTGGCTACTACATACCAGTTCTCAGAGACCTCTGCGTTTTCACCGGCCGACAGTGGAACGACCAGGTACCGTCCGCGGCTCAATCGAATGAGCCATTTCTTCTTGACCAGGTCGCTGAGCAGTTTGCGCGTGGCAGCATCACTGGTTTTAAGGATTTCCCTCGCATCCCCGAAGGCAAAAACAGTTCTGCCATTTCCGGCAAGGGTCGTGAGAAGTCTCGAGCTCGATTTGCCGAGGGCCCTCGACTGGCCAATATCTTTATGTACCATGTTCATAATGTTACCTCATAACTCACATATATGACATGTATTATAATTTGTTTTGTGTCAGATTGCAACCTTGAGGAAGGTGGCGGCGACAGAGAAATCCAGTCGATTCCCACGGAGGGCGTGCGATAACGTTCCTTGTCTTACGCTGCCCTAATCAGGAAACACGCAAATGCAAACAACAGTTGAAGATTTGATCGGTAGCCTCCGCCACAATTATGCCTTACTTTGAAAGCAAATCTGGGGGGAATTCCTGTAGAGCGCAGGTCTTGCCCCTTCTCTAATGTGGCAGTGGCTTTCCGTCGACGTTAGCCGGCGCGCTCCAGCCCATTATCTTGTATATTGTCGGCGCGATGTCCGCGACCTCCACCTCGCGGGTGACCTTTCTGCCCGGAGTGTAGCCCGGATACCCTGCGGGAGCCTTGAAGACGAGGGGGATACTCGTGGTCTGCAATCCGCCGTGCGCGGCAGGGAAGCCGATTTCGACCGAGTCCGGCATATTACCGATTTGTATCCCGACAGGGTTGATGCTCCCCGCCAGAATCTGGCCGTGTGCCGCTATGTTGTAGTTGTAGAGCGGAAACACGAACAGGTCGGGCCAGAGATGGCCGTCCGGCTGCCCGGGATGGTTGATCCAGTATTCCGAGTACAGCTCGCGCGGCCGCACCTTTCCGTGTACGCCGAAGTCTGCGCCTTTCAGCATCTCTTCGCGGTCCACGACCGTGAGAGGTTTCACAGGCCCAAGCTCCGGGTCGTTCACCGTGTAGTTCTTGAGTATGTTCTCGATGGCGGCAAGCTTCGTCTTGTCCTGGCACCACACCAGGTTGATCTCGGTGCCGCCGGCCTCGTTGTAGTCCTCCCAGTGAACGAACCCCTGCTGCCTCAGGATATTGCGGAGGTCGAGCACCTGGTATCCCTTTGACTGGTCCTTCAGGTTCTCCATGCCATGGTCCGACAGGACCACTATCGTGCTGTTGTCGTAGACGCCCCTTGCCTTCAACATGTCGATAAACTCGGCGAAATAGTTGTCCACCTTCCGGCAAATAGTGAGGCAGTCGTCGCGCTTCATCAGCGGGCTGTACCTGCTCTGCCCGCTGGCGTCGAACTCAGACGGGTCCCACGACCCTCCGGTGAAGTGCCCGGTGTTGTCGAGGTCCGACGCGTTGATGTACGAGACGTCGGGGTCCTCCTCTGCTATCGAGCGGAAGAACGAGTCTGCCAGGTACCGGTCCTCGGCGTGGTTGCCCGGTGTCGACCCGATCATCGTGGTCACCGGGAGCAAGAACATCCCGATCCCGAGCAGGAAGTTGAACTGCCCGAGCAGGGTCGGGATGATCACCTCGCGGGTGACGTCCGTGTAGAAGCCGTCGCTGAAAGTCCCCGAGGGAAGGGGGTCACCGGCGTTGTACTTCGCAGGCGCCGGGAAGAAAAGGGGCCACTTGTCGCTGCTTCCCTCTATATCCACCGACCTCTGCGCCTCGATATCCGCGAGCCAGTTCTTGTTGGACCAGAAGCCGGTGAGCGCTTTGCCGCCGGTCTGCTTCTTGGCCACCTCGTATATACGTTCTATGGGCGCGCCGTCCGGCCCGTATCGCATGAGGTCCATCGAGTTCGGTGCGTCGATGACCTCGTCGTGCTGGGTGAATCCTCGGAACGTCCCTCCGACCATGTAGATGCCCTGGGTCCCGGTATATGTGCCGGCGAGCGCGTTGGTGTGGTTCATGTCCGTCGCGCTCGGGAGATAGACCTTCGCGTTCGTGTAGTTGACGCCCTTCGCGAGGAACGCGTGCAGGTTAGGCATCAGCCAGTCACCGGGCGAGCCCGGTCCCGTGCCCTGCTTGTTGAGGTACAGGTACTCCGGGTCCATCGAGTCTATCGCCCAGTAATAGACGTTTCGCTGGTTCGTGATCTCGGTCGGGACCACGGCCTGCTCGCTGGGCCCGAGGCTGCTGGCCGCCTTGACCGTGAGGTCGAGCCCATTGCCCGGCGCCGCTGTCCCGGGGCTTTTGACCGTGAGCGTGGCGTCCGCAGTCGCACCCGGCGCAAGCGCAGGCACGCTTTCCCTGTCCAGCTTCGCTTTCCAGTTTCCGGACAGTCCTGATATCGATAACTGCACATCGGCCGGGGTCTGACCGTGGTTCGTCACGTGGAAGACGAACGAGGTCGACTCTCCGGCCATCACCTGGTGCGCGTGCGGGCGCAGGCCGCCGGCCGCGCTGACGCAGTAGAGCAGGCCCGGGTTCACGACCTGCACCTTGAGCTGGGAAACCGCCCCCGTGTGCGCCCCGGGACCCAGAGTCAGCGTCACGGTCTTCGGCTGGTTCTTCGGCAGAACCACGTCAGGGGTAACCTCCGCCCTGAACTCGACAGTGTTCGCGTAAAGGTAGTTGAAGGTCAGCCTCGGCACATTCACCTGGTTGATCTCGGCCCCGCCCAGGTCGAGGAACCGCACGTGACACGGGAAATCGGCGGAGTAGCCGAGGGCGTAGGCGTCCTGGTCTCCACCGTTGTTCTTCGCGGAAAGTCCCCAGCTGAGTGGTTTGCCCGCATATGCCTGGAGCACCGGGTCAGTATATCCCTGGCCTGTCAATTGCGGTCCTTTGGAAAGGGAGAGCTGAGGCTGTGAGGCGAGAACCGTCACCTTTAGCCAGACCCTGTGCTGCTCGGGGCCTCGCGTACCGGTCACCTTGATGTAGCCGATCGTGCCTTCGGGGGTCGACGGGGAGCAGGAGACGATGACCCAGGAGCTGGCAACACCGTTCGGTCCCGCCGGTTTTACGACGCCGGGGAACAGACAGGTCGTGAAGTAGGGCAGCTCGCTGGTCGCCTTGAGGGTTACCGATTCGTTGCTATCGGCTATATTGCGCGTGTCCAGAGGAATCCAGGTCAAGCTGCGCCCCGTCGCAGGTGAAAGCATCTGCTTGGGGAAGATGCTGAACAGGTCGAACGTAGCCCGGCCCCCGGTGGAGGCTGCCGGCGTGGTTGTCTCGGCCGTGAAGGCCGTCGGAGTAACCGCCAGGCAAAGTGCTATTGCCGAGACGATGACCACGAACTTTTTGAAGCCACCAGGATGGTTAGATCGTTTTGCAGCCATGATTCCCAGACCCCCTTGGTTCATGCTACGATTTCCTTCTACGGAGTTCTGCTCGCCGACGCCTGTACCGCAGCTGCGACAGGGATGGCGTGGAAGCTGTCAACCGACATTCCATATATCCGCCACATCACATCGTGATTTTACCACGTTCAGGTCCGGTGTCATGCTTCGAGCGTCGATTGACGAGAACGCAAGGTCGCAAGCTCGCGCCGGACTTTCCTGTGAAGGCATTCCTTTGAGTGCTTAGTGACATCGCTTAGCTATTGCAGATACAACGCTGACGATAAGTTCACTTATCGCGCACGTGCATCTCTCATGACACACAATCGTGTCCAAATACACCTTAAACCTATTACTATTCATCACATAACCAGATTAGAGGAAACCGCAGCAAAGTAATGAGTTTCATTTAGTAGCCACTCTTTACTTAGTTATAGCAATGACCTTGTACTTCTTGATTCCTCCGGGTGTATTGACAGATACGACATCGCCGAGTTTTGAATTCATCAGAGACATGCCGATGGGGCAGAGGTGAGAGATCTTACTATTCTCGGGGTTCGATTCGGTCGGGCCAACAAGCCTGAACTCCTGTTTTTTGCTGCCGTCTTTAATATCCTCTACCTGCACAAGTGACCCGATACCAACCTTTTTTGTGCTTATTTCACTGTCCTTAATAACTCTGGCCCTGGCTATAAGCGTAGCAGTCTCATCGATTTGCTTTTCCAGTTTTAAATAGGCTTCTCTGGCTTCGTCATATTCAGCGTTCTCCGACAGGTCCCCGTGGTCGATAGCGGTTTTCATCTGCTTGGAAACCTCGCGCCGTCTGGTGGTTTCGAGATGCTGTAGTTTTTCTTCAAGTGCCTTCATGCCTTCGGACGTAAGTACTGGCTCGTGTTCCATGATTTCTCCTAAATAAATCGAGATTTCCCAATATCCGCCTTACGACATGGTTATTTTACCATCTAAGGTCCGATATCACGCTTCAAGTACCGATTGACGAAAACGCAAGGTTGCCAGATCGCGCCGCGTTCGCAGAACACTGCAGTCCTTTCCGAACCATTACAGTTTTAATGTTGCGCGAGTTAGAGCTGTTCCAACAGGTTCAATCGCCTCTAAGGCGATATACATAATCTGAATAAATCACGAACTCCCCAGACACATATCAACATCAGTAACGGCAAAGCAGCCATCTGCTACTTTCAGGTAAGAAGTGCATTCGCGAGTACACACTTGAGCGGTCGATGGGGTAGGGGATAGGGGGGCTTAAATTAGTAATAACAGAAAGTGGTACGTCCCCGGCCGTCGCGCATCGATTCTCCGCGAACATCCCGGTCCTGCCGGTCGTCAAAACACCCGTAATGGAATACACTCGCCTTGTCTGAAGGCGGAGCGCTGTGAAGCACGGGGGTATCGAAATGGACCTTGCACGAATCGGAAGACACCGGCTTTCCAGGTCGGTTGTGCCCGGGTCACTGGTGCTCGTCGTCGCGCTCGCGATGCTTGCCGCTGGCTGCGGGTCGAGAGCGGTTGCCCTGGACTATGACAATTCCCCCGGCAAGGTCGTCGTCGAGGCATCTCACGGCGGCGGGCTGCCCGCGCCGTGGGACGACGAAGCCCCCGCTTTCAGGCTCTACGGTGACGGGAGAGTGATAGAGAGAGGTGACCAGTTCGAGAGCGACCTGATGGTCGAGGGCTCCCTTGAAGAGCAGCAGGTGAAAGACCTTCTCACAAAGATAAAAGACACGGGATTCTTCGATCTCAAGAACGAGTACTTCAATCGCAGGATCATGGATGGCGTGACCTCGTCCATTATCGTGAACCTCAAGGGAGAGCAGAAGACGGTGCGCGTGTACATGATGGACGTGAAGCCGTACGACGCGGCCTGGAAGGTCATCCAGCAGTATCCCATCCCGGAAGCGAAAGAGTACGTCCCGGACAAGGGATACCTGTCAGTTTCGGACAGCAGCGGCAGCCAGCAGGCGGCGGTTAACATCGCGGAGCTGTCCGGCCTGCTGCCGGACATGAAGACCCTCAACGGGGCCAGGAACGAGCACAAGGCAGTCGAGATTTCCGGCGCAGCCATGGTGAATCTGAAAAAGCTCGCCAGGGACGCGGACTCCAACGGTCTGCGTGTCGTTGGCGACGGGGCCGACCTCCTCGTCTACCCTGTTTACCAGCCCCGGCAATAGCGGGCGCCGCGACGATCGAGCTCTTAAACAGCGGTCTTGAATTCCTTAAGGCTAGTAGTGGAAGGCGAACGACGCCTTACCACTCTTTCTTCATGGTCTCAACAGCGATCCGGTTACTCGGCGCGTCACCCCGGGCCACCGAGATGCCGCAACCCTCACCGACCGCGACGTCCAGCTCTGCGATGTCCTTGTTCGTGAAGCCGGGGCACAGGAGTATCGAGGAAACCCCTTCGTCGGCAACGAGACGCTTTGCTTCAACCAGCGCCTGCGCCTGGTCCTTAACAACCGTAACGTAGAGCTTGTATTTCCCTGTATCGATCACAGCCCTGTGCTTCTCGGGGTCCGCGTCGGGGGCGTGTGCCATGAAAGCCGCCTTGAATGCCATAGTGTTGCCTCCTTGCTTCTGACTTAATCGGTATTCCCCATATGTCGCCTCCAACGTCAACACCCTATCACGATTTTGGCCTTTCCAGCACGATTGGTTGTCGTTTGCCGCTTGCTCGACGGCTTACTCTTGCCTATCCATTTCATACTTGGAATATAGTTCCGTGTAACGCACAGTCTGATATGTCATGTGCTTTATTCGGGCCTCAGGAGGGCCCTGGTGGCCTCGGAAATGTTGCGTGAGTTATATCCGTTAAAGTGTGTTGGAAGAGTGATAACGAAGGGCCATTACTTCATTCCTGTCACCTGGCCACTTCTTTTATGGCGCAGGCCGCCCGCTCTAATATTCCCCCAACGGGCCTTGCCAGGGCGCATCACCGGGTGGAGTGGGGGAGAGGTCCTAACGCCGCTTTTGGCGATCCTTGATTTGAGTTTAGGACTTCAGGTGAGCCATGACGTTGGCTCAATTCGTGCTAGACTATCGGTATTGGAGGCGGCATATGGGGAATACCGGTTAGAATAACCACGTACGCGCTTAGCAGTCTCTCGCGAAAGGATTCGGAGGGGGGGTTCATTATGCTGGTCGATGCCCACTGCCACATCTGGAGGCCCGAGTGGATTGACGGCGACCTGAGGAAAGTCCTCGACTCTGTGAACGACCAGATGAAGTTCTCGGACCGCGAGAACATCTTCAACGGCTCGCTCGAGCGACTCATCGCCGACATGGACGAGGCCGGGATCGAGAAGACCGTTCTCCTGCCTCTCGATTACGAGTTCCTCTACTCCGGTGTCACCCTTACCTACCGTGACTACAACGATTTTGTCGGCGAGTACATCGCGCAATATCCCGACAGGCTTATCGGCTTTGCTGGCGTGGACCCCCGGCGCGGTGCCGGCGCGGTTGCCGAGCTCCGTCGATGCGTAGAGGACCTCGGCTTCAGTGGGCTCAAGCTCTGGACCATCACCGGCTTCGCACCGGACGACGAGGCTTTCTACCCCTTGTACGAGGAAGCAGCGCGCCTCGGCGCCACCGTCATGGTCCATACCGGGATGGGGCCAGGCTTCTCCTACCTGAAGACATGCCGCCCGATCTTCGTTGACAAGGTAGCGGTCGATTTCCGGCAGATAAACTTCATCATGGCACACATGGGGACCCCGTGGCTGGAAGAGGCCGTCGCCGTCTCGTTGAAAAACCCGAACGTGTACCTGGACATTTCCGCCTGGCAGAAGACCTACTCGATATTCCCCCTTGCGCTTGTGCAGGCGCTGGCGATGGTGAAGCTAATGCACGGAGGGATCGAGAAGGTGCTCTTTGGCACCGACTGGCCACTATTCACCGAGCTCTACTCCCAGAAGGAGTGGGTGGAGATCATAAGGAGCTTCGAGCACCCGGTGCCTCTCCAGGTGATGGGGCTCCCGGAGATCACCCCCGAGGATAGGGAGATGATACTCGGAGAGAACGCGCGCGCCGTTCTGGGCATCTAGTGACCTGAGGTTTTGGGAAGGCATATGGGGAATACCGGCGCTTACCAGTTTTCTGAAGGGAGGGTCTGACGTTGCCCGATACCTTGAAAATGAAAGAGAGACTACTTGGCTTGATGCCGGAGATCTGCGTCGAGCGAGCGCGGTATCTGACACGGAGCTATCAGGAGACCGAGGGCAAGCCGGAAATATTGCGCAGGGCGAAAGCTCTGGACGAGATCCTGAGTAACATCACGGTGAATGTCTGGCCGGATGAGCTCATTGTCGGAGGGGCTACCAGCAAAGAGGTCGGGGGCGGGTTCTATCCCGACTGCAACGGGCGCATATGGCCGGAATTGGAAAGTGTACCAGACCGGGATACAAACCCCTTCTCGATTCAACCGCAAGAACTGAGAGAGCTTAAAGAAGAGATCATTCCGTACTGGACCGGTCAGACAATAGAGGATTACGCAAGGAGCCTATGGTCGCAAGAGTTGAGCGAGAGGGTCAACGTACTGGGCAGCGGAATGATCCTGACGGAGGTTGCCGGACTCGGCCACATACTCCTGGATCATTCGCGGGTCGTCAGGGAAGGTCTGAACGGCGTCATAAGGGAAATCGAGAAACGGCTCTCGGAGATAGACGCTGGCAATGAAGATGGGAAGAGTCTGCTTGAAGCAGCGAAGATAACATGCAAGGCGGTCATCACTTTTGCGCGGAGGCATGCGGATAAGGTAGACGAACTTGTGCGACGGGAAACCAGCGAGGAGAGGAAGAAGGAGCTGGAGGAAATCGGCCGCATCTGCCGCAAGGTTCCCGCTGAGCCGGCCGAGACGTTCTGGGAAAGCCTCCAGTCGATCTATTTCGTCCACATCGCGGCGCAGATCGAGGATTACGAGAAATCGATTTCCTTTGGAGGGATAGACCGTTACCTCGGTCACCTTTATGACCGCGACCTCGAGTCCGGGCGCCTCACGAGAGAGGAAGCGCAAACACTTCTCGAGTGTTTCTACCTGAAGCTCAACACCACCGCTCCCTGCTTCGACTACGCGGGCGATCTTGGTTTCTGCAGTATACAGAGCGCAACAAACCTCATAGTGGGGGGCGTAGACCAGGATGGGAATGACGTGGTGAACGACCTGTCATTCCTGGCGATCGATGCGCGCGAGAGGGTGTGCATGCACGAACCCAACTTCGGGGTCAGGATACACAAGAACACCAATCCCGAGTTCCTGCGCAGAGTCAGCAAATCTGCTGCTACCGGGGAAGGGCACCTGCAGTTGTTCAACGACGATATCATCATCCAGTCCCTGGTTGAATGGGGCATTACCCGGGCCGATGCCGCGGACTACGGGGTAATCGGATGCGTGGAACTGGGCATACCTGGAAGGACCTTCAGCTCCGCCAATGCCGCCCTGCTCGACCTGTCCTACTGCCTCGAGTTGGCCCTCAACCGGGGTAGAAAGTTGGCGGACAACATGATGTCGCCCTTCGAGGCTGGAAAGCAGATGGGGTTGGAGACCGATGATCCCAGGGAAATGAGATCGATAGACGATCTGATAGAAGCGTTTGCCGGGCAGGTAGAATTTCTGGTTGACCAGATGGTGGCGGGTATGGAGGTGCTCGCAAGGGTTCACTCGGAACATCGACCCCTCCCCTTCATCTCCTCTCTTGTTGAGGACTGCCTTTCGAAGGGTGCGGACGTGATGTGGGGGGGTGCGAAATACAACTTCACTGCAATCCAGGGGATCGGCATGGCAACTGTTGGAGACTCCCTTGCGGCCATCGATAAGCTGGTATTTCAAGAGAAGAAGATCAGCATTGACGAACTGATTGATGCCCTTGCTAACAACTTCGAGGGCAGCGAACCGTTGAGGCAGTTGTTGGTCAATAAGTGCCCCAAGTTTGGAAACGATGATGATGCTGCGGACACGTTAAGCGCCAGGGCCCTGGAAATATTCTGTAATGCCGTGCGGACGCAAAAAAGCTATCGAGGTGGGAGGTATCAACCTGGTTTCTTCTCCTCCAACGGGCATGTGGCTTTCGGCCTCACCAATCCTGCCTCGCCTTCAGGAAGAAGGATGGGAGAGCCTCTGTCTGTGGGCGTATCTCCATCCCAGGGAATGAATACCAGGGGACCGACTGCCGCCCTGAACTCCGCGGCCAAGCTCGATTTCAAGTTGATAACCAATGGGTCAGCACTGAACCTGGAGTTCAGCCCCAGCTTCTTCCCGGGAGAGGAGGGAGCCGAGGATTTCGCAAACCTCCTGCAGGGTTTCTTCGAGCTGGGAGGGATGCACCTGCAATGCAACATGGTGAGCAGAGAAACCCTCCTGGCAGCCAAGGAGACCCCCGAACTATATCGAGACCTGCTGGTACGACCTGCCGGGTTCTCCGTTTGCTTCGTCAACCTGAACACTCTGATTCAGGACGAGATCATCAGCCGTACCGAGTACCAACCTTAATCCAGTTGTTGAGTGCGAGTAGATCTCACTTGCACGCTTGTTCTCTCCTCGGAATGGCGTTAGAAAAAAAAGCGTCGGGCCCGGGCTCCGGGGGGATCGGCAGACCAGCGTCCGGTGGAGCATCGAATCCATGACTCGCAGCGTCAATCGATACCGTGGGCTGTCCGCTCAATTATCTCGTCCTTGACCGCCGGTTGGAGGTCGTTGAAGTAGACGCAATAGCCCGCGACCCGCACGACCATGTCGGGGTACAGCGTGGGGTCGTCCCGCGCTGCCAGCAGCTGGTCGGAGTCGAGCACATTGACCTGCACCTGCATGCCTCCAAGCTCGAAATAGGCGTTGAACAGCCCGGACAAGATCTCTCGCCCTTTCTCTCCCTGCACGACCGGCTTATCGAACTTGAGGTTCAGCGCGGAGCAGTTGCCCCACTTGCGGCTGTCGAGGGATGCTGCCGAGCGCAGGACCGCGGTGGGCCCGGCGAGGTCTGTCCCGTCAACGGGCGAGAGGCCGTTCGACAGGCGCTCGCCGTAACGGCGGCCGTCTGGAAGCGCGCCGGTTATCCGGCCGAACCCGATGTGGCACGTCATGGAGTAAAAGCCGGGTATGTAGCGGCCGCCGCGCGAGTTGCGGTGAGAGGTAACCGCGTCGGCAAAAGCGTCCGCCGCGACCTGCGTCATGACGTTGGCCTCCCCCACGTCGTTGCCGTACCTGGGGAACTTCCGGCTGACCTCCGATCTCAAAGACTCGTGACCGCGCCAGTCGTCCTTGAGCTGGCGCACCAGCTCCTCGAGGCTCATCCGTTTCTCGTCGAAGACCAGCCTCTTTATCGCGTACAGTGAGTCACCGGCATCGGCGAGCCCCGTCGCCTGGATGGAGGTGAAGTCGTACAGCCCACCTCCCCAGGTAACGTCCTTGCCTTTCTCCATGCACCCCTCGGTCAGCATAGAGTTGATGGGGGTCGGGCGGTGAATGCGGTAGACTTCCTCGAGCCAGCCGATTACCATCGACATCTCGTCCACGCCGTCGAGTACCTGGGCGCGGAACGCTTCAACCACGTCATCGAAGGAGCGCATCAGCCTGACGGGCCCGGTCTGCGCCCCCATCCGCGAACGCCGCTCGCCGCGACCTGGTTTCGGGAAGCGACGGCCCTCGTTGAGCGCCAGCTCAAGGCAGAGCGGCAGGTTGAACAACGCGGCGTCGGACGAGTTGTAGGTACGGCCCTGGCTGGCCATCTCCACGCAGCCGATGACCGCGTAGTCGCGCGCGTGCTCCCGGCTGATGCCGGCCGTCTCGAGAGCCTTGACCACTGCCGTATCGCCGAACAAAGAAGGCCTGCTGGTCCCGAGCTGCAGCACCTCGACTGCCTTCTCCATAAGCCACGGCGGGGAGCCGGGGTGTATGCGCACGTGCAGGGCGGGCTCGCGGGTCAGTATTTGTGCATACGAGTCGAGGATGAGTGCGGAGAGCTCGTTTGTCAGGTCGTTGCCGTCCGCGTCGGTCCCTCCGACAGTTATAGCCTGGGCCACCCCGTTCCCGCTGAAGAACTTGTCGATGCGCTCCGAGTACAGGGGCATCGTCTCGCACGTCTTGAGCCCGAAGCTCGCCAGGAGCTCGGTTGCGAGCGCCGGGGTGAGCCGGCCGGCCGCGAGGTCCGCGAGATAAAGAGGGTAGAGTATCTGGTCGAGCCGCCCGAAGGACATGCCCTGCTCGAAGTCCTCGAGGTTGAATGCGACGTGTACCAGCCATATCGACTGCAGGGCCTCCTTGAAAGTGCGGGCTGGCTCGTATGGGACATGCCTGCACGCCTCGGCCGATTCGTGCAGCTCGGTTTTCCTCTCCGGAGTCACGCCCGCCCGCCCGGCCTGCCGCTCCGCTTCGTCCGCAAGGTGGGACGCCATCCGCCTGATGCCATCGATGGTTATCATGACCGAGCGGAAGAACGCCCGCTGGTCTTCGTCGAACGCGGTGCCGTCCGCCAGCATGCCTGTATCTAGCCGGAGCGCCGCCTCCTCGTAGGCGCTTTTCAGGCCCCGGTAGGCGACCGCGCGGTAGTCCGCCACCTGATGTCCGATCCCGGCCTCTTCCGTTATGAAGTAACGCTTGGCCGTGAAGAAATCGAGGAAGTGCTTGAAACGTTCGGGCCTGAGCAGCGCCCGAGCAGCGATGCTTCTGAAGATGTTGCGAAGGCCGATGCCGACAAGCATCACCCTCTCGGCCAGGGGCATCTCGATAACCGTGGCCTTCTTCTCCAGGTGCAAGACGTCCTCGAGTATGTTGACCGACCCGCCCTCGATGTAGTAGTTAGCGGCGATTCTCTTCGAGGTCATGTTGCCGATGATGAACTCGCCCGGGTAAATGCGGGGACCCCGGTGTGAGAAGAGGTAGGCGAGCGCTTTGGCCCTCCGCACGAGCGGGTGGTCCTTGCGCGCAGCGCGCCCCTCCGCTGAGCTACTGAACTCCTGGAGCAATCGCGGCCGTTCCAGACAGATCGAATAGCTGGTACCCAGGAGTTCCTTGCGGATGTCCGCGATGCGATCGGACGGCCGGGTAAGATCCTCCGTTACGTCACTTGTCGACAATAACATTTCGCCCTCCAGGCTCCGCCCAGGTCACCATCTGACGCTGCACGCTCCACTTCTATGAAACGAGCATAGAGCCTAACGACAACTGTACTAACATTTCCCATTTCCAGCCACCGACGCCATCATTATACCCCTGAAGCCGATTTCCGAAGCGCGGTCCCGCTCGTGGCTTTCTTTCTCGAAGTCGCAGTAATCGTACCCCGACCGGCATTGGCTCAATTCGTGCTAGAATATCAACGTTGGAGGAGACATATGAGGAATACTGGTTCAACTGAAGGGAGATGGCCTTGAAGAAGTTACTGATCTGCCTGCTGGTGCTCTCCGCGATCGGCGCCTTCGCCTACATGAGGATGCAGAAGAAAGGTTCCTGATGCGCGGAGGACACCTGCGCAAGTTAGCCCGTTACTCGTCATCTCTGAAAGACGAGCGACATGTGATGCGCGTACTTAATGGCCGGCGTCCTTAGAAGAGACCGGTCGATGACCGATCGTAAGGGCGCCAGCCGTTTGTACAAGCCGAGACCGGACGGCGGAAAAGCCGGTATCATGTCGGTGACCCCGATCTCGACCAGCCTGGATCCCCGCTCCTGTACCGCGTCGACGATCTCTTGCAGGCTCAAGATGTTCTCGTGAACTCCGAGCCTAAGCTTTTCGGCTTAAAGCAATTTTCGCTGGCCCTATTCATAAGATGTAAAAGTCTCCAGCTCAAGTGACACATTTTTTCGTCCTCAACAGCCTGCCATTGTCCAATAACATCAACTAATGGCGTCGTTGTGAGATCTATATACACATCGAAGATCGACACCTTCGCCTGCAGGACATCTGCGCCTTCCATAGCCGCCTCCCTTCTCCAGGGTCACCCGCTTGCTTATTCTTCTGCCGTCCGGGAAATTCTGCCGGAAGCCGGTGTTAAAAAGCCGCGTTTGTGACAAACTGTAATGGCGATCCTCTCGGTCGTACGGTGGCTGCGGCGAGCTCAGGAGGGGCGGAATGAAGGCGCTGACGTTCAAGTACGATATCCCTCGATACCTTCTTACAGGCATGCTCGACCGCAGGTGGCCCCGGGTACTCTTCTCACCGATCGCGCCGGTACAACTGCGCGAAGTACCGGAGCCACGGCTGCTCGGCGACGAATGGGTCAAGATAAGGCCGCGCATCTCCGGGCTGTGCGGCAGCGATATGGGGATCATCCTCTGCCACGAGAGCCTCACCATGCAACCGTTCGCCTCTTATCCTTTCGTGCTGGGCCACGAGGTCTGTGGGGAGATCGCTGAGAAAGGCGCAGCTGTCGAGGGCTTTGAGCCTGGAGACCGGGTGACTGTGATGCCGATGCTCGCGTGTATCGCGCGAGGGATCGAGCCGCCGTGCAAGGCCTGCGCCTCGGGCCGCCCGCAGATCTGCGAGAACTGGACCGAGGGACGGCTCAAGCCCGGTACGATTGTCGGCGCGACCGCGGGGGTTCCCGGTTACATAAGCGAGATGGGGATGGCCCACGTATCCCAGTTGTACAAAGTCCCGGACGGAGTGAGCGACGAGGCCGCTTGCATGAGCGACCCGCTCTCGAACGGTCTTCACATGGCGATCCAGAACCCGATCGAACCAGGTGAGACGCTGCTGGTCTTTGGATGCGGCGTGATGGGCCTGTGCACGATCGCCGCCCTTCGCGCCCTGCATCCCAAGGCGCGCCTGCTGGCGGTGGAGGGCAGCGCGCACCACGCGCAGGTCGCCAGGGAGATGGGCGTCGAGGTCGTCCTGTCGCCCCCGTTGAAAAAAGAGTTCTATCGCCGGCTGGCGGATCTCACCGGAGCCAGACTCTTCACGCCGCTGCTGGCGAAGCCGATACTCTCGTGCGGCGGAGTCGATCGGGTGTTCGATACAGTGGGCACGACAGAGACCATCGAGGCAGGGCTGCGCGTGCTGAGAGGTGGCGGCTGGTTCAACCTGCTTGGCATAGGCGAGCCCGGGAAGATCGACTGGACGCCGGTGTGGTTCAGGGAGCTGACGATAAGGGGCGTGTTCGGCTACCAGACCGAGGAGTACGAGGGTGCCCGCGAGCACGACTTCGAACTGGCCCTGCGCCTACACGCGGAGGGGCGGTTGGATGTCGCTTCTCTGGTCACGCACAAGTTCGCGCTCGATGACTGGAAACAGGGCCTGGATGTCGCGCTGAACAAAGGAAAGCACAAGGCGATCAAGGTAACGTTTCACCCGTAGCGTAGAATGTGCCACCGTTGCATGACCCCAGTGGCACATTCGGGCAGAGGGTAAAATAAGTGCAAAGTGTCTGTCCCCAAGGAGGTTGTCATGGCTGAGGTCCACGGAGGAGAGCTCGTAGCGAAGTACATCAAGGAAGTCGAGGGCATCGACACGGTGTTCTCACTTTCCGGCGGCCACATCATGCCGGTATACGACGGCTTCCTGAAGCAGGGGGTGCGCAACATCGACGTGCGCCACGAGCAGGCGGCCGTGATGGCGGCGCAGTCCTGGTCCATCTACACCGGCAAGCCTGGCGTGTGCCTGGTGACCGCGGGTCCGGGCTTCACCAACTCCCTGACAGGCGTCGCGAACGCGTACCTCGAGAACGCCCCGGTGGTCGTGCTTAGCGGCATGGCGCCGCTCCGCGACCTGGACAGGGGCGCGCTGCAGGACATGGAACAGGTCGACATGATCAAGCCGGTCGTAAAGTGGACCGGCAGGTGCTACGACATCGAGCGAATCCCGGACTACCTCGAGATGGCCTTCAGGCAGGCCGTCTCGGGACGGCCCGGGCCGGTCTTCCTCGAAATACCTCCCGACGAGCTGTACGCGAGCATCGAGGAGTCCGAGGCGAAATGGCCCCCCAGGGGCTGGCAGAAGCACAGGCCGGTGCCGGAGCCGGCGGCGCTGGAGGCGGCACTGAAGCTGCTGGACGACGCCGAGCGCCCGCTGTTGCTCGGGGGCAGCGGCATAGCGGCGAGCGGTGCGGCCGGCGAGATCAAGGCGTTTGCCGAGAAGACCGGCATTCCGTTCATCCTGATGGGCAACGGGCGCGGAGCGATACCGGACGAGCACCCACAGTCTCTCTGGGACGGCGGGCTCATGGGCCTGCTGGCCGCATCTTCGATGGCTGACGTCGTCTTCACTGTCGGCATCAGGCTCAACTGGGTCATGAACTACGGTGAGGTTGTCCCGAACGCGCAGGTGGTCAGGCTCGACATCGACGAGGCGGAGTTGAACAGGAACCGGCAGGCTGATGTCGGGCTGGTAGGTGACGCGAAGGCGACGCTTACTCTGATGAACGAGCGGGTGAAACAGGCCGACAGGGCGGAGTGGCTGGGTACCCTGAAGGGCATGTTCGACGGCCTCACGGTGGCGGAACGGGACGCCCGCGCGAGCACGGCCGATCCCATCCACCCGTACAGGCTCATGCAGGTCGTCAGAGAGGCCGCCGGCGACGATGCTATCTACACGCTTGACGGAGGCGACGCGCTGTATTTCGCCATGATGACGTTCCGGGCGCGACAGACGTCGGGCGTGATCGGCAGCGGCACGCTGTTCGGCTGCCTGGGGACGGGAATCCCCTTCGCCCTCGGCGCGCAGGTCGCGCGCCCGGACGAGAGGGTCGTGCTTGTGACGGGGGACGGCTCTTTCGGCCTGAACGCGATGGAGTTTGAGACCGCTGTGCGCCACTGCATCCCGATAGTGTGCGTGATATCCAACGACGAGGGCTGGGGAATGGTGAAACACTCGCAGGAGATCTGCTACTCTGACGACCGCGTCTGCGGCACCAGCCTGGGGGTCATCCACTACGAGAAGGTAGTCGAGGCGCTCGGCGGCTACGGCGTGTTCGTCGACAAAGAGAAAGACATCCTGCCCGCGGTGCAGAGCGCACTTGCGTGCGGCAAGCCCGCCTGCGTCAACGTGATGACCGACCCGACGATAACGAGCCCGGCGACGATGATGTTCGCCCAGTCGTTCAGCTTCGAATAGTTGGAAGCCCGAGTGGTTGGATCACTTTCAGGGAAGCTCGTGACGGCTCTGACATGCTCTCACAAAGCTTTTTAGCATTCCAACCGGTATCTAGTCGAACTTGACATGAGCACGAATTCTTTCGTAGCTCTTTTCGATAAAGCATGGGTCATCGAGGCGGACTTCTATAGCGTTGTTGGGGCATATGTTGGCGCAGCGACCGCAAGCCCGGCAGTAGGCGCCAATCACCGCTTTCTTTTCGATCACTTCGATTGCCCGAATATAGCAATGCTTCGCGCATTTGCCGCAGCCCTTACAAGCATCGGTAACCTCAAGGCTTATGCCGTTGAGACGGGGGAATATCGGTTCCAGAGTCTTCAGGGGTGTATGCTGGGTGTAACGTAGAATGCAGCAGCATTCACAGCAGAAGCAGACGGTGAGCAGTCGTGCACGGTCCTTTAATGCCGAAAATGAAGTTATCCACCTTGGCCTTTCCAACTACTGGCACAAGGCCCGCCTCAACCGCCCGGTGCGCGAGTTCCTTCGCCTCTTCAACGGTCGCTTCGTGGCTTATGGAGGTCGGAGATTCAAGCGCTGAGTCCCCCAGGAGCAGGCAGCCGACCTCGACCGGATAGTCCTTACATTCCTCACCGTACCTGCAGGGGCAGAAGTCAAAAACAACCCTGTGGGAAGCCTCTTCGATGAACTTGAGCAAGAGATCCAGCGGAACGGGAAAGTCCTCGTTCATCTGCAACTCTTCATTGATGGGAAGCCAACGCATGTCCGTTTTATCAGCCCGTGTCCATGGATGAAGCTTTCGAGACAAAGGGATCCTGGACAACATGAATCCCTTTTCGATGAATTTCATTCCCCTGCGCATCATCCATGGTGTGGTTCCCCATTCAACAAAGGCCTTTCTGGCCATTTCAACACCTCCTGGTCTGGCTATATTTTCATTATATTATCCGACATTCCCCGATAGCCGCCTCCCAACGAGATGAGCTCGCCGCAATCAAACGCTGGCCCTTGGATACCTTAAAGGAAATTCAGAACGGTCTTTGCGAACTCTTCCGGGTACTGGTACATCAGGCCGTGTCCAGCTCCTTTGTACCTGACAAGCCAGGAGCCCGGTATCCTCTCTGTAAGTATCATCGCGTTTTCCGTAGGAGTGGATATGTCTTCCGTGCCTGTGGCTATCAGGGTGGGGCTTGTCACCTCCGGCAGCTGGTCGAAGACACCCGTCCAGGCAAGGTATGCCGTTCCCTGGCGCTCTACGTTCTCAGGTGATGATGTCTCTTTCGGCCTGGGGAAAGACTTGTAGAAATCAGGGTGGGCTTTCATCCATTCCTCAGGGAACAGGACCTTGAAAGCCTCCTCTGGAGGTACCGAAGGATTCGCCATTTCTTTGATCTCTCTTGTTACCTCAGGGGTCATCACTCGTTGAGTTCCACCACAGTCGCCCGCGTAAACCACCAGCTTTTCTACCATCTGCTGGTAACGGACAACAAATTCGAGAGCAACGTCACCGCCCATTGACCAGCCGAGCACATGCGCTTTCCCTATGCCAAGAGCTTTCATCAACCCGGCAGTATCCTCCGCGAACCGGGCAATGGTGAACTCCTTTGAACCGGCAGTTGTCTCACCCATGCCACGATTATCAAACATGATCACCCTGTATTTTGAGGCGAGCTCTTCCACGAACTGCGGGTCCCAGAGGTCCATTGTGCCGCTGAAGCCCATTATCATCATCAGCGGGTAGCCTTTGCCGGTACTCTTGTAAGCCATCTCGATGTCATCGACCTGCACTTTCCTGGTCCTGGCGATATCAACGACTGACTTTTTTGGACTCACGGTCTTTGTCTCAGTGCCACCGCACCCGGAGACAACCAGTAAGCCAGGAATGAGAACTGCGGAAAAGATAATGCACATTTGCTTTCGCAAGGTTTCTCCTTTATTCCAGTTATTGACGCAATTCAAATCTGGTGCCTGACCCCAGATTTGCACGCTGATATTCTATCAGGAGTCTGGCAGATGGGACTTCCTGATCTCTATAATTTGCGAGACAGGTCAAGTTATTGACGCGGTTATGGATACGCAGGTCCATACCGGATATACTTACGCATTAGCCGTGAGAAGAGGGGAGAACTCACGGTAAGGTTTGGGCGAACTTCAACTGAGAGAGGGTGACCGGTCATGAGAAAGGTTCTGGTACTGTTCGTTATTCTACTACTGGGTCTCTCAATCGCTGCTGTCGCAGGGTGTGGGAGCTCCGAGAAAACCGAAGAAACAAAAAACTACGAGGAGAAGGTGGCAGAAGCACAGGCGCTGTTCAAGGAAGCGGAGTTGGCATGGCAGAAGCTGGACGCGGAGATTGAGGCCCAGAACACCTCGCTCACGGGAGTGGTAATGGGGGCCATGGCCGGAAGTGCTCCCACTGCCCAGCAGGGGCTGTCCAGCGAAGCCAGGGCGCTGATGTCAGAGGCGGACCAGGTAAAGGCCTTGTACGAGGTACTGGTTACTCCAGAGATGAAGCAGTCCAAGGGTACGGAAGCGTATGCCACGTACGCCGAGGCCATGATCGCTGCACTTGACGCGAACAAGGTCGTGATGGATATGGGGGCGAACTTCCTCGCCAGGATAGAGCCTGACGTGGCCAGCGGCAATCAGGCCGCCGTGCAGGCAGCGATCGAGGCCTCAACTGCCGAGATCACCCAGATACAGGACGCGCAGAAGAAGGCGGACGAGGCAGTGAAAGCCGCCGAGGAGATAAAGAGCCAGCAGGGTCTCGGCGAGGAGTAGACAGGATCATCAGTAGAGGGAGGCGGGGAACAGTAATTCCGTCATTGCTACTTGAACCTGACTACGTCTCCTGTCCCGGAATCAAAAACAAATACCGCCTTTTTTGCGCTGGATGAAAACTCAAACGCTACAAGGCCTCTTGCCTTTTCTCCTGCTTTCAACTCCCCGTCGGGAAATGCTTTCAACTCCTCGTCGGGTACGGCGGGGTCGGGTATGTACGGCGCCACGCTGTACTCGTGTCCATCAGGGGTCTTTATTGACATCTCTTCCTTCGTCGAAATGGTTTCCGTCTTTGTTCCTTTGTTCTCTATCTCCACGTCCACCCCAAGGTATAGATTATCCGAAACGAGCCGAAAACCATAAACAGTTATTGCGAGGTCACCGCTCATCGCCGTCTCTCCAGCAGTGTATACTTTAGTAGTCGCTTCTTCTGGTTTGGTAGTTTGAGAAGTTTCTTGGGTTACTGTCTCTTTCTTACTACCACACCCCCCACCCGCAAAACACCCGGCTACCAGCAGAATCAAGCACCCCAGAACAACTGCCTTTTTCATTTTTCTCCCTCACATCTGTAGATCCATATACAGAACACCATCATCACACCTTAACCAGGCAATACAAAACTGACGTCCCTCACTTGCTGCTTCCGCCGCCTCTAATTCTACCATCTCTCGGCCGTCAGTGAAGGATAGGTCGAGATCCTTTTCCTTAAACGACATCTCCCATATCAGCCTCTCAACATCGTGATATACCCAACCTTCTGTCACATCGGTTTCACTTACGCTGACGCTCTATACTGCCGATACAGGTAATAAAGCACGATCTTACAGGGGTTCCCCAGCGCCTGACTCACTATGGTGCTGAGTGATGGAGCCCGGGAGCAATCAAAATGCGGATCAGAGCGTTCTCTTTTGCCGTCGGCTTAATACTCGTGTCAAGCGTTTTGCCGCTGGCCGAGGGTTCATGTCCCGGGAGCACTCCGGGCCTACACACGCGCATCCCTCTGTCGCAACTGGCATACGCGCAGGGGGAAGTGCTGGTCAAGTTCAAGAGAGGGACCGGCACCGGGCTGATGGACGAGATCAAGGGATCTGCCGGCTGCAGGCTCAACCACAGGAGCGTTGGCCCTGAGGGTAACCGTCAGGATATCCAGGTCGTCCGGCTGAAAAAGGGTATCGACGTCAGAGAGGCTGTCAACGACCTGCAACGAAGCGGAGCGGTCGTTTTCGCTGAACCGAACTATATTCTGCGACCACTCTATACTCCCGGTGACCCCGGTTTCCCTGACCAGTGGGGGCTCCATAACACAGGCCAGGAACTCAACGGGAAGATTGGAAAGCCAGATGCGGACATAGACGCGCCCGAGGCATGGGACATCGAGAAAGGCAACACAAATCCCGTCACGGTGGCGGTGCTCGATTCCGGAATAGACTTTGATCACCCCGAGTTCGCCTCGAGGATCTGGCAGAATCCTGACGAGGTCCCCGGGAACAAGGTAGACGATGACGGTAACGGATACGTCGATGACATCAACGGCTATAACTGGGCGGGCGTTTCACAGACCTGCTTCTACTACCTGTCGGGCGGAAACCCGTTTTTCATGTCACGCAGCTTCGGTGAGAGCGCAAGCACCCGGCGCTTTGCTCAATCTTTTACTGGAACCGGACAGGAGTTGACTCACTTGGGGGTGCTTCTGGACAAAGTGGGCAGCCCTGATAAGAACATCACCGTGGCCGTGAGAGACGAACTGGATGGCCCGGATGTAGCCTCACTGACGATTTCTCCAGCAGATGTCGGCACATGGCTTGACGACGTATACAAAGAGCTTTCGTCACCGGTAACGCTGGAGAGCGGGGCAACGTATTACCTGGTTTTCGAGACGGAGAACGAGGACATTGCCAACTACTACCAGATCTATGAAAACCAGGGGTCAACGAACGGTGATGTGTACCAGGGCGGTCAGGAGTACCATGATGACGGCCTGGGATGGCACCCCAGCGTCACGGATGATTTCTACTTCAAGACAAACCCGAACGCTTATCCTCTCGACGATAACGGGCACGGGACCTTCGTCAGCGGCATACTCGGGGCGAAGAGCAACGACCAGGGGGTCGCTGGCATCTCCTTCGGTGCAAAGATAATGCCCTTGAAGGTAATGGACGCGAGCGGTGTCCCCAGCGCGGCGCTTCACGTCTCTGAGGTCGTGGAGGCGCTCCATTACGCGGCAGACAACGGCGCGAGGGTCGTCAGCATGAGCCTGGGCACGTATTTCCAGTCGTCCGCGCTCCAGGAAGCCGTAAACTACGCGCACGGAAAGGGTACGGTCCTTGCGGCGGCGGCAGGAAATGACGGCAACAGCTCGATTCTCTATCCGGCCTGCTGCGAGAACGTGCTGGGGGCAGGAGCAACGACCAACCAGGACGAGAAGGCCTCGTTCTCTAACTACAACTCCGGTGTCGATGTCACAGCACCCGGGGAGTACGTGTATTCAACGATGAACTCTGGCACCTACGGGTTCGGCTCCGGCACTTCCGCCGCCACGCCCATGGTCGCCGGGCTTGCCGCCCTGGTTGTTTCCCGCAGTCCCTCGCTCACGGCTTCACAGGTTGAGCAGGAGATAATGAAAAACGCCGAAGACCTGGGGGCACCGGGGCGAGATGACCTGTTCGGTTACGGGCGCATAAACGCTTACCGAACCCTCAGGAGCCTTACCTCGGCGCCACACATCGACGCGATTGGTCCGGACAGCGGACCGGTTGGGACGGAGGTGACATTGGTTGGCTCTCACTTCGGCGCCTCCAGTGAATATTCCGGGGTGAGTTTTGGCGGGACTACGGCCTCGGTCTACACGTCGTGGGGCGGTTCAAGGATAAAGTGCAGGGTGCCGGAAGGAGTCTCGGGCACCGTCCAGGTAAGGGTGACCACATCCTCGGGCTCATCAAATACCAGGGACTTTACGGTGACCCGCCCCGAAGTGACCACCTCTCCGACCTGGTACCTCGCCGAAGGCTCCACCGCCTACGGGTTTTCAACGTACATAACCGTAGAGAACCCGAACGATAGCGATGTAACGGCAGAGTTAACCTACATGACTAAAAGCGGCCCCGTAGAGGGCCCCCCGGTGCAGCTTCCCCCGGAAAGCCAGGCCACCGTCAACCCGCAGGACAGGCTGGGAAGCCAGGACTTCTCGACCAGGGTATCCTGCAGAGAGGGCAAGACGATAGCGGTGGACCGCACCATGACCTGGACGGGTACAGGAGCACTGTCAGGGGAGGCACACTCCTCGATAGGGGTGACTTCCCCGGAGAAGACCTGGTACCTGCCCGAGGGCTCAAGCGCCTGGGGGTTCGAGTGCTGGCTCTTGATCCAGAACCCCAATGATACCGAGGCTGTCTGTAACGTCACCTACATGATAGAGGGGGAGAACGCCCGGACCTTCGAGAAGAGGATACCTGCCAACTCCCGGAACAGCTTCTCTATCGAGCGCGATATCGGCAACAAGGACGCGTCCATCAAGGTTGAGAGCAAGCTTCCCGTAATCCCCGAGAGGGCGATGTACAGGAACTCCCGACGCGAGGGTCACGACTCCATCGGGACATCCAGGGCCGGGAAGACCTCCTACCTGGCAGAGGGAACCACCGCCTACGGGTTCACGACGTATGTCTTGATCCAGAACCCCAACGAGAAAGAGAACGAGGTCACCGTCACCTACATGACCTCTTCCGGACCCAGGACCCATCCCGAGGGCCCGATCAGGATGCCCCCCAACTCGAGGAAGACCATCAGGGTGAACGACGTACCAGGTCTTGAAAACACGGACTTTTCCACAGCGGTGAAAGGAACCTGCGCGGTGATAGCAGAACGCGCCATGTACTGGGACAACGGGACCGGAGAGGCCTGCCACGACTCGATAGGGTTAATGGAGACCCACAACAACTTCTACCTCCCGGACGGCCAGACGGGGGGGGACTACGAGACCTGGACGCTCATACAGAACCCGAACCCGGCAGACGTGAAGGTGGAGATAACCTACCTCACGCCCACCGGGAAGGGGAACGCCACCCGCGAGGAGAATGTGCCGGCCTACTCCAGGCGGACCTTCGAACTCGGGAAGCACGGCGGGATAACCGGGAGGGCATCCATCATGGTTCGCTCGCTCAGCGAAGGGAAGAACATAATGGTGGAGAGGGCGATGTACTGGAACTCAAGGGGGGCCGGCACCAATACCATCGGGGGGTATTCAGATTAACCGGACCCTCGCCGTAGTTCGGGCGGAGGGATGGGAACGAGCGGGCCACTCACATCAAGGGCGGGGACTGTCACCCTCGGCGGTTATTCGGACTAAGGATAACAGTGGCCAGGTCCTGTTGTGACCCGGAAGGGGTCAGGTCCTGGTTTGTTGGACCTGACCCCAGGTGTTGAATGAAGGGGTAAGGTCCTGGTGTGTTGGACCTGACCACCATGGGTGTCAGGCCAGAGCGTTAACTGGCGGGGGTTGTTAGGCCTTTTAGTGCTTCCGGTCTCTGCACGCTCCAGTA
>Ga0315274_10001030_pt1 | contig 43415 bp, 39 predicted proteins | sample YL17G02_20_MG_FD_203700 | JGI IMG/M metagenome (GOLD analysis project Ga0315274, IMG submission 203700) | Sediment microbial communities from Yellowstone Lake, YNP, Wyoming, USA - YL17G02_20 | ecosystem: Environmental > Aquatic > Freshwater > Lake > Sediment | place: USA: Wyoming | collected...
TGCTTCGGCCCGCGCCGCGGCGTGGGCCGAAGCAAGGGTTTTAGGCGGTCGCCGTTCCCGGCCATAAATGGCCGGGCTAAGGAAACGCAAGACCGGGATTGTCCATGAGCTTAACTTAGCGCCATTCGGGTCAGACCCCAACCACGAAGCTCGAACGCCGAAGTTGGGGTCTGACCCCAAGCAGCCTGACCCTGCGGGATTTTTATTCCGGGAACAGGCCGAAGTTTTTGGCCAGGAATTTTCGCACAGGGCGAAACACGGGCTCGACCGAGTTGATTGAGGTGAAAGACGCTCGCAGCCCCCAGTAGATGCCGCGGAGCAAGAACCAGTTTTTGGGAAAGCGCCAGATGATCTTGAGAATGATTGACGGTCGCAAGAAGAACCTGCGATAGGCCCGGCTCTGAATTTTGTAGCCGTCATAAGGCGTGACCCGAGAGTAGAAGGGGGTCTCGCACCAGTAGTGGAGGTCGAACCAATTGTAGTTGGAAAAGTCAAAGCCCAGATACGCCTGCTTGGCGATCTCCAGGAGTTCGGTCCGGGGATAGACCACCACGGTGAAGAAACGTCCATACAAGAGCTTGGACTTGAGCGCGTAATCAATGGTCATCTCGATTTCCTCGGGGGTCTCGGTGGGGAACCCGAGCATGAAGAAGGACTGGGGGATAAGGCCTTCATCGTAAGTCCATTCGATGACCTTTTTGGTGTATTCGAGGTCCAGGTTTTTGTGGATCAGTTTCTGGAGCCGGGGGGAAGCGGTTTCCACCGCGTAGGTGATGACGTAGCAGCCCGCGGCCTTGAGTTTCCGGATCAGTTCGCGGTCCATCATGTCGGCGCGGAGCCCGTTGGGGAAAGCGATTTTGACGTTGAGTTTGCGCCGGACGATCTCGTCGCAGATTTGCTTGGCGCGCGGAAGGTCAACGTTGAAGATGTCGTCCACGACGTGCAACTCTTTGACCCCGTACTTTTTCACCAGCAGTTCGATCTCCTCCATCACGTTTTCGACCGAGCGTTTCCTCACCTTTCTCCCGAAGATGTCGTGGCAATAGGCGCACTTGAACGGGCAGGCGCGGGTTGTGAAGACCATTGCCCAGGGCGTTGAGTGACAGTAGCTGTTCATGGTGACCTGCTTGGAGCAGGTCTTGAAATCGATGAGGTCCCAGGCGGGGAGCGGCAACGAGTCCAGGCTTTCGATATACGGCCTCTTCTCGGTCATCACCAGCTCGCCGTTGCGCATGAATGCGATGCCCTTGACCTGGTCAAGCGGCTTGCCCTGCTCCAGGGTCTCCAGCAAATCCGGGAAGGTCTCTTCCCCCTCGCCGATCACCACGTAATCGATGTTGCCGTCCTTCAGCGCCCAGTCGTAGAAGATCGAGGCGTGCGGCCCGCCCAGCACTGTCACGCATTCCGGCTTTTCCCGCTTGATCATCTTGCAGATGTCGTCGGTCTCGCCCGCCTCCATGCTTAAGGCGGAGAAGCCGACCAGGTCGGGGTTGAACTTCTGGAAGCGTTTGCAGACGTCCTCGGTGGTGAGGTCGTAGAGCGCCTGCTCCACGAAGTCGATTTCATATTTGCCGGGATAGCGCTTGCGGAGCACTGAAATCAGCATCATCAGCCCGAGCGGTTGTCCCGTGACCATATGGGTGAAGCGCCGACCGGGCTTGATCAGCATGATCCGTTTGATCTCCATGGACAAGACCTATTATAGATGACCGGGGACGGGTATCAATGCGCGGGCGCTTCTTGTGAGAATTTCCGCAGCCGCCACCGGTCTCAGATCAGGTCCAGCTCCATCATCTTTTCCGCGATCTGCACCGCATTCAGCGCGCCGCCCTTGCGGATGTTGTCCGCCACGCAGAACAAGCTCAGGCCGTTCTTGACCGCGGAGTCGACCCGCACCCGTCCCACATAGGTGTCGTCGTTGCCGGAAGCGATCAGCGGATGGGGCCACACGCTCTTCTCCGGCTCGTCCATCAGCTTCACGCCCGGCATATTGGCCAACGCCACTCTCGCCTCTTCCACCGAGACCGGACGCTCGCACTCAATAGTCACCGCCTCGCTGTGACTGTTCAAGACCGGCACCCGCACGCAGGTCGCCGTTATTTTCATCCTCGGCTCGCCCATGATCTTGCGGGGCTCCTTGATCATCTTCACCTCTTCCATGTAATACCCCGGGAACTCGGGCGACAGGCTCGAAATCTGCGGGAAAAGGTTGAAGGCGATCTGCACCGGGTATTCCTTCGCCTCCATCGGCCGGCCCTCGCACCAGGCCCGGGTCTGGCTCTGCAGCTCCTTATACGCCCCGGTGCCGGTTCCGCTCACCGCCTGGTAGGTCGCGACCCACACGCGCTTGATCCGCGCGATCTTGTGGATCGGGTAAATCGCCATCACCATCTGCACGGTCGAGCAGTTGGGGTTGGCGATAATGCCTTGGTGATTTTTGAGCGCCTCCGGGTTGACCTCCGGAACCACCAGCGGGACCGACTTCTTCATCCGGAAATCCTGGCCGTTATCGATCACCACGCAGCCGGCCTTGACCGCGGGCTTCCCGAAAGTGACCGCCGCGCCCTTCTCGCCCTCGGTCCCCGCGAAAAAGGCGAGGTCAAAGCCCTTGAACTCCTCGTTTTTGGTCTCGCGCACCTCGTACTCTTTGCCGTCAAAAGTCTGTTTCCGGGCGGAGCGAGCAAGGATTCTCAGTTCCTCCATCGGGAACTTGCGCTGGTTCAAAACCTTGACCATCTCGTTGCCGATCATCCCGGCGCCGACCACAATCACCCGATAAGCCGACTTCTTCGCCATCTGTTTCCTCCCGCGCCCCTCCGGGCGCAAACCATAATTTTATTGTCCTATTCCCGCTTGTCAAGATTCGCCACGGTCTTGCCAACCCCCGCGTTTTCAAAATCCCGGCGGTTCAGGCCGAAATCCCGCGGTCCCTATTTTTGATGGCAGGCTTGGACCGGGCAATCTCCATTGGAGTCGAGTTTGATGACCCATAGTACCCGGTCGTAGAGGTCTCGTTCGGGGTTGGCAAAGGACTCGGTGTATCCTGCAACGATGAATCCTCCGTCCCTGGTCCGGCTGATCACGCTTGCGCCGTCGGCTTGGGGCCCTCCGAAGGTTTTTTCCCAGACGCGGTTGCCTTTGAGGTCAAGCTTGAGCACGAACAGGTCGAGGTTTCCGTCGCCTTGGACGTCGGTCTCTCCGGCGATGACAAACCCGTCTCCGATTTTGATCATGACGGGCGGCTCGCCGTCAAGTTTGAATTGCGCCAGCCTCCTCTGCCAATCCTCCTTGCCCTTGCCGGTCAGGCGCGTGACCGCGGCTTCTCCGGCGCCCTGCCCGCTTGAAGCGGGAACGATCCCGAGCAGGGCGTAGCCGTTGTCCGCTTCCGTGACCAGCAGCGCCTCCTGGGCCAGATTGGTCCACCACTCGCGCTTCCCTTGCTTGTCCAGCTTGAGCGCCATGGCCTCTCCCCGGCTGGTGTTCCCGGCCACGATGAACCCTCCGTCGGAAACTTCCTCCACCGAGACCGCGGCGTCCTCGTAACTGGTGCCGTAGGACTTGTCCCAGACTTTTTTGCCCTGCTTGTCCAGCCGGATGACGCAGTAGTCGGCCATGCCCTGGCCCACGTAACTGGTCTTGCCCGCGACCACGTATCCCTTGTCCCGGGTGCGCTTGAGGTCAAACAGGGAGTCGGTGTTGAGCACGGCGTGCTCGCTCTCAAAGCTCTTCTGGCGTTTGTCGTCAACCCGCATCACGAACAGTTCGTCCTTCTTGCGGAAGGTGGTGAAATAGGCGAGCTTGCCCGCGATCACATATTCGTCATTCTCCACCGGGATCAATGCGGCGTAGTGGTAATAGTTGATTGACTCGAGGTTTTGGGAGGAGCTGATGGCGCCGCTTTGGTCCAGCTTGAGCACGCGGAAGAACCTTCGTCCGGCCTGGGAGCCGGACTCGGAGCGGTACGCGACCACCACCAGGTATCCGTCCCGGGTCTCCTGGATGGAATAGGGCCGCTCCATCATCACCCCGCCGAAGGTTTTGCCAAAGCCTTTGGGCTCGGGCGCGCCGCTCGCGGTCCCGCCCAAGAGGACCATGACCGTCAAACCCAAGACGCCCAGCCAGATATTCTTGCTCTTCATGCCCTGCCCTCCCGGCGTTATCGTTTTATGAGCCTTATAAAAATATTTTACATCATTCTCGCTCCCAAGACGATTGCGATTCCCGCTGCGCCAAGGCCGCGGGGTCAAGCCTTTTGAGTTCAGATCCCGCAGTCCGCTTTCGCGCTTGAAACCCCGGGCCACCCGCGGTATATTGGCGGCATCAAGCGGTTAAGCCGCGTGAGTTCCCTTGCACAGTTTCCGGGCAAGGGCAGGGAGGGTTTATGGGCAGGGTTAAGGGGACCATGCTGGTGGAATGGGTCAAGACCGTGCGGGCTGACAAGGCCCACGACTACTCCGGATACCTGACCGAACAAGACCAGCAAATAATTTCCCGGCAAATCCTCCCCAGCATGTGGTACCCGTTCGAGAGCTACCGGAACATCTTCGCCGCGGTCGTCAAAGAGACCGCCAACAATGACATGGAAACAGTTTTCAAATGGGGCCGTCTCTACGGCGAAAAGATCGTGCGCGAGGTTTACAGCTCGCTGATTGCGGACAGCGGCCCCGCGGAAGTGGCCAAAAAATACCGGATCATTTTCAAGTCCTTCTTTGACTTCGGAGAATTCAAACTGGAACTGCCCGCTCCCAACCAGGTCTTGCTCACGATCAGGGACTTCGCCCCGGACTTTGAGCCTTTCTTCCACATCGCCCGCGGATGGGTCGAGCGCAGCTTCGAGCTGGCCGGCGCGAAAAATGTCCAAAGCGAATTCCTGAGCAAATCATGGGAGGGAGCTCCCGAAACCATCATTAAATTCTCGTGGACGGCATGACACCGCGCAGGAAAATTCGAAAGATGGTCGGCGTTCTTTTCCTGGCGCTTTGTTTTTATTCCTGCGATGGAGACGACGAAGAGGTTCCTTGCACCGACGCCGACGGCGACGGCGTGTGCGCGGAGCCTGACGATTTTTCCCGCCCCGACTGCGATGACGCCGACCCGGACAACTTTCACAATTGCTCCTCCTGCCTGGACCGCGACGGGGACGGATGGTACTGGGGATGCGACGACTACACCACTCATCTTGGCCCGGACTGCGATGATTATGATCCGGCGCTGACTAATAACTGCGTTTGTACGGTTTGCGAGGGCCCGAGTTGCGGCTGCCTGGCATTATGGGAGCCGGTCTGCGTTTGGAACGGCGAGCGATTCTGTTTCGCGGTGAACTTTTGTTTCGCGCATCTTTTATGCGAAATTCCTTACTGCAATCTGCCGCTGGATGAATATGGCACTCCCATCCCGACTTCCCGCTGCGCAGTCACCCATCCCGGATGCGATACCCGCTGTCCGTATTGAAAGTCTTTTGTAGGATCTGACCCCGTGAGGCCTGACCCAAATGGTTTTTTGGGTGTCATTTCCACGGTCCTCATCTATTTGGGAAAATGATGTTAGAATGGTTGCGTTGTTGGAAGTTGAGTAATGAGGGTTGAGCTAAATTACGGGAAGGGCCGGCTGGCGGTGGAAGTTGAAGACGCCCGGGTGGCCGCGGTCTTGCGGAAACAGCGGTCACAAGCGATCTCGAACCCTTCTCAAGCCCTCCTGGAATCGCTGGACCATCCGATCGGGCTTGAGCCCCTATCCACGCTTTGCGCCCCGGGCAAAACCGCATGCGTGGTGACGAGCGACCTCACCCGGCCGGTGCCCAACCAGGTCATCCTCCCGGTCTTGCTCGGGTACATGGAAGCGCACGGGGTCAGGCGGGACGACGTCACGGTCCTGGTCGCGACCGGGATGCACCGTCCCGCGGGGCATGAGGAACTGGTTGAATTGCTCGGGCCGGAGCTCATGAGCGGCTACCGGGTGGTCAACCACAAGCCGGACTCGGAAGAGACGCTCGAGCACCTGGGCTTCACCGCAGCCGGCACCAGCATCAAGGTCAACAAGTCCTACGCGGCCGCGGACCTCAAGGTGCTTACCGGCCTGATCGAGCCGCACTTCATGGCCGGATATTCCGGCGGCCGCAAGTCCATCTGCCCCGGCATCTCGGGCATGGAGTCCCTCGCCTACTGCCACGGGGTTGACTGCCTGGCCCACGCGGCCGCGACCAATTGCTCGCTTAAGGGCAATCCTTTTCATGAGGAAGCTTTGGAGGTTGCTCGCGCCGCGGGTTGCGATTTTATCCTGAACGTGGTGGTTGACGAGGACCGGAATTTGACCGGGGTGTTTGCGGGAGAGATGGAAGCGGCGCATCAAGCCGGGTGCGAATTGGTGGACCGGATTTTCAAGGCCCGGCTGGAACGGCCGGGGGAGATAGCGCTCACCAGCAGCGCCGGCTACCCGCTCGACATCGATTTCTACCAGACCGTCAAGGGCTTGTATGGCGCGCTGCCCGCGGTGAAAAAAGGCGGCACCATCATCATTGCCTCAAGATGCCCCGAGGGGATCGGCTCCGAGCAGTTCCTGGAGTTGCTCAAGGAGCTTGCGGCCGGAAGCCCAAAGGCATTCCTGCGAGACCACCGGAAAAAATTCACGCGCGACCAGTGGGAAGTGCAAAAGCTGCTCCAGGTGCTGGCCCGGGCGCGGTTCATGGTCTTCTCCGAGGGGTTGACCAGGGAAGAAGTTGAGTTGGCGGGCGGAGAGAAGGTTGGCTCTCTGGAGGCGGCTTTGGAGACCGCGTTCGCTCGCCACGGCCCGAATTCCCAAGCCGTGATCATCCCCGAAGGGCCGTACGTGGTTCCGGAGATAAAACGTCAGCCGGCAGGCGGCGGGGGCAAATCCTAAAAAGCGGCTCCGAATCAATCGCCGACTTTTTGGCTTGCGCCCGCGCGCCCGAATCCCGGGATCAGGGGCTGATAGTCCAGCATTTCTCTGCGCACGATCGGGGCGAGCATGATGAGCGCGACCAGGTTGGGCAGGGCCATCATGCCGTTCAAGACGTCGCAGAGGTTCCAGACCAGGTCGATCTTGATGCTGGCGCCCACCAGCAAAAAAACGCAGAAAATGTAGCGGTAGGGCGTGACGGCTTTGAGTCCGAACAGGTAGCTTATGCCGCGGTCTCCGTAATAGGACCAGGAGATGGCGGTGGAGTAGGCGAAGAGGATGACGCCGATGGTGACGACGAGTTTTCCGAGGAAAGCGGTATTTATTATTCCGGCAAAGGGTGCGAGCCCGGTTGAGAACGCGGCTGCGGTCAGTTCGGCCCCGCCGATGTTCGCGGGTCCGGTCCAGGCGCCGGTGATCACCACCACCAGCCCGGTCATGGAGCAGATGATGATGGTGTCGATGAAAGGCTCGAGCAGCGCGACGTAGCCTTCGCGCACCGGGTAGTTGGTCTTGGCGGTGGCGTGAGCGATGGGCGCGGAGCCCATGCCCGACTCGTTGGAAAAAATGCCGCGCGCCACCCCCATGCGCATGGCGTAAACGAACGCCGCGCCGAGGAAACCCCCTTCAGCCGCGGCGCCGGTGAAGGCGTCGTGGAAAATCCGCGCGAACGCTCCGGGCACCCGGTCGAGGTTGGTGAAGATGATGACCAGCGCGGCCGCGACGTAAAAGACGCACATGAACGGCACGAGCCTGCTGGTGACTTCTCCGATGCGCTTGATGCCTCCGATGATGACCAGGCCGGTCATGATTGCGATCACGACTCCGGCGCCGACCCGGACCAGGTCAAAACTCCCGGCCGGGATGCTTTTCCCGACCAGGGCGGAGAACGAGCGGGCCATCTCCCCGGCCTGGGCCATGCAGCCCACCCCGAACGCGGCGACCGAGGCAAAGCCCGCGAAAGCCACGGCCAGCCATTTCCAGTTTTGGCCCAGGCCGCGTTCAATGTAATACATGGGCCCGCCCGAGACCGTGCCGTCGGGGTTGGTCTTCCGGAATTTGACCGCCAATGTGCAGCAGGTGAACTTGGTGGCCATGCCCAGGGCCGCGGTCACCCACATCCAGAACAGGGCGCCGGGCCCGCCTCTCTGGATCGCAATCGCGACCCCGGCAATGTTCCCGATCCCGACCGTGGCCGAGAGCGCGGTGGACAGGGCCTGGAAGTGTTTGAGGTCTCCCGGGTCGTCGGGGTTGTCATAGACCCCGGCGGTGAGCTTGGCCCCGTGCCAGAGGCCGCGGACCTGGACCAGGCGCATGCGCAGGGTCAGGTAGATGCCGGTGCCCAGGAGCAGGGTGACCAGGACGTAGCTCCAGAGGAAATCGTCAACGCCCGACAACAAGCGGCTGAATACTTCCATTGCTCCCGTCAAATTATCACGGCTGCCCGCTCATAACAAATGTAAAGGAAATCGCGAGCAAGCTCGCTCGCACGGTTGGAGGGAGCCGCGGAGGCTATGCCCGTTAGGTGATCAAGAGCAGCTTTTCGACTTTGGCGGCGAGCAGGGAGACGTCGGCGGATTTGGACAAATAGTCGTCGGCGCCGTGGAGGGCGGCGATTTTTTCCAGTTCCTTCTCCTCAATGGTCGAGTAGAAAATGATTTTGAGATCGGGGAAATAGTTTTCCCGGCGGAGTATTTCCGCGATTTTGTCGCCCTTCAATGCCGGCATGTTGACATCGAGGATTACGAGGTCGGCCTTGGTTTTTTTGATTTCGTTGGTTGTGCCCAGGCCGCGGTCGTAGGTGAAGACTTCAAAACCCCAGTCGGTCAGGAGGTCTTTCACCATCTCCAGCGCTACCGGGTCGTCGTCAACCACCAATACCCTCTTCTTGGCCATGCGTTTATTTATAAGCGATTATACGGGAGATGTCAATCAGGGATGCAGGGGCGCGCAATCCCCGATTCAATTCTCAAAAGATCATAGTGCTGGAGAGCCTGCTCGCACAATCGAGCGATCTATCCCCGCATGAATTCGGTTAAGAGCATTTTGATCTGCTCGTCCCCGCTGAAAGCGTACACGCGGCTCGCTTGCATGAACTGGTCCATGCCTATGCGGTAGTGGAAGAATTCCCGGAGCGTTTCGCCGGGCGCGAAAAGCGCAACCGCTTGCGCGTCGGCGTAATACTCCGGATCGTCCAGGCCGCGCCTGGAATAGACCATGACTAAAAGCGCGCCCTCCACTTCTTCCCCGGGACCGCGGTTGATGTTGTCCCACTGAATTTTGAGCAGGTCCTTGCCAAAGGCGTCCATGGCGTCGCTGAACCTGCCGGCGTCGGTGTCCGGGAAATAAGTGAGATTTATTTTCACCCGGGCCGCGACGCCCAGGAACCTCACCGGAGACTCCGGGTGCGAGACGTTCCCGAAAAAGCCCACTCCTCCCATCAGAGATGCCTTTGAGTCAAACAACTCGAACCGGTCGGACTTCATTTGCGCGATGATAAGCCTGGCCATGGAATTAAGCTGAGACTTATACCGCGCGCCGAGCCCTCTGCCAATTTCAGAATATTTTTCCAAAGGCGTGACGTAAAGCGCCGGGTCAAAGGGGGCTCTTTTTGAGGACTGCGCCGTGAGCGCGAGCGGAACAAACATCAACGCGAAAAGCATGATCAATTTGTTGATCTGCCGTTGCCGGCTCTTGCCTGCGGTCCCGGTCATTGCTGAGCGTTTCATCTTTCACCTCCGCCCGCATAAAGAGCAACCTTTGTGCCAGGCGGAAAATGACAGTCAAATCATTTCCTTGCCGGCGCTTGAGCATTTTCGCGGCTTGTTCCTTTTTGAGAATTTTTGCGAAAATGAGAAAATTTTTCCGAATTGTGCGGACAGAATTTTATTGCAATATGACGAGGTCGGGCGGGAGTCTTAAGATTCTTTTCTTGGATTTGACATTCGGGATGTCTCCGGCCGCGGGGTTCCAGGCGCAGAGCCGCCAGAAGCGGTCAAAGTCCACGGGGTGGATTTTCCCGAAGGGGTTGGCGATGGTGAATTCGCGCCGGGTCTTATCGAAGCCGATGGCCACGCTGTAATGGCCGACCAGTTTTCCGGGATCGAAATGGTTCTCCGCGATCCAGGTGAAAATGACCGGACGGTCCCTGTCGATGGATTCGAAAATAAGGCGGTCGTTCGCGGCCTTGCCGATCTTGTCGCGCGCCTTGAGCCCGGTGTTGAATTTCTTGAGGTAGAAGTTGCAGGCGCGGTTCATCTGCCAGAACGAGGTTCCGACTTTTGGTTTGGTGCCCATTTTTTTAGCGATCTCGGCCTCGCTCAAAGGGTGGCCGAGGTATTCCAGCACCATGCGGAGTGAAGCCGGGCCGCAGGTGTAAGGCGTCTCCTGCTTGTGGAGCGGAAAATTCTCAAAAACGATCCTGGCTTGGCCGGACTCATCCGCCGCGAGTGCTTCCCGGCCCCAGCCCTTGAACACCGCCATTCCCGTGGCAATGCCCATGCCCTTGAGAAATGTCCTCCGGCGCATGGCAAAAATCTACCTGGTTTGCGGCAAAAGTCAAAAAGAAAGGTTCCCGCGGTTTCTGTCCTTCGTCCGGTTAGTCATCTTGAAATGAAACCCGTTTTAGGCGACAATTGTGAATGCGATTTTCTGCTTTTGCCGTAAACAGCGGCAACCGATATAATTAGCTATTTTCGGACGGGGGTTTGGTATGCAGAGTATGCAGCTCCATAACGTCGACTACGTGATCCTGATCGCCTACTTCGTGTTCGTGCTCGGGATCGGAGTGGCGCTCCGCCGTTTCGTCAAGACCGGAAACGATTTCTTCCTTTCCGGACGCGCCATCCCGGCATGGATCACGGGCCTGGCGTTCATCTCCGCGAACCTGGGCGCCCAGGAAGTGATCGGCATGGGCGCTTCGGGCGCCAAGTACGGGATCATGACCAGCCACTTTTACTGGGTGGGCGCGATCCCGGCCATGGTGTTCGTGGGCATTTTCATGATGCCGTTTTATTACGGGAGCAAGGCTCGCTCGGTTCCGGAGTATTTGAAGCTCCGCTTTGACGAGAAGACCCGGGGGCTGAACGCCATTTCCTTCACGGTGATGACGGTTTTTTCCTCGGGAGTGTCCATGTACGCGCTGGCCAAGCTGTTCGGGATACTGCTGGGATGGAACTTCAACTTCAGCATCACGATCTCCGCGGTCATCGTTTTGATCTACATCCTGATGGGCGGGCTGACCTCGGCCATCTACAACGAGGTGCTCCAGTTTTTCCTGATCGTGCTCGGGTTTTTGCCCCTGGTGCTGCTCGGGCTCAAGGACGTGGGAGGCTGGAGCGGTCTGCAAGCCAAGCTGGCCGTGGTGTCGACTTCCAATAATTTTGCCGCGGGGGCCTGGGGCAATTCCTGGTCGCACTTGGGTTCGGCCGGCGCCAACCCCATGGGAGTTGACTGGTTCGGAATGGCCATGGGGCTGGGGTTTGTGCTTTCCTTCGGATACTGGTGCACCGACTTCCTGGTCGTGCAGCGGGCCATGGCCGCCAACTCCATGTCCGCGGCGCGCCGGACCCCGCTGATCGCCGCGGTGCCCAAGATGTTCTTTCCGGCACTGGTCATCCTGCCGGGCATGATCGCCATCGCGCTGACCTATGCCGGAGGCGCCGGCGGGTTTGAGTTGCCCAGGAAAGAGGGCGGGGTGTTCGACTACGACATGGCCATACCCATGATGCTGGCGCATTACTTCCCCTCCGGGATGCTCGGCCTGGGGCTGACCGCGCTCATGGCCTCGTTCATGTCGGGCATGGCCGGGAACGTCACCGCGTTCAACACCGTGCTGACCTACGACATCTACCAGAGCTACGTCAACCCCAACAAGTCCGACGCGCACTACCTGTGGATGGGACGCATGGCCACCATCGGAGGGATTGCCCTGAGCGTCCTGGCCGCCTACGTCGCGTCCAAGTTCAACAACATCATGGACCTGCTCCAGCTCGTGTTCGCGTTCGTGAACGCGCCCCTGTTCGCAACCTTCCTGCTCGGAATGTTCTGGCGCAGGACCACCGGCCACGGAGCGTTCCTGGGGCTTTTGTCCGGGACCGGAGCGGCCGCGCTCCACCACGGCCTGACCATTCCCGCGGGGGCCATGACCCTGATCAAGGGCGGATGGCTCATCGCCGGCCCGGTGCACACCTATACCAGCGAGATGGCGCAGAACTTCTGGACCGCGATCTTCGCCTGGACCACATGCTTTACGGCAACCATCGTCATTTCGCTTTTGACCCGGCAGAAAAAATCGGACGACGAACTGCGCGGGCTGGTCTATTCGCTCACGCCCCGGATCAAGGAAGAGGGAGTGGCGTGGTACAAGTCCCCGGCGCTTTTGGGCACAATCATCATCCTCGCGGCCATAGTCCTTAACATTATTTTCTGGTAACAGGAGGAAGAATATGAACCTTGACATAAGGTTGCCGATCGGCGCGATGTTTTCCCTGTTCGGAGTGATCCTGGTCGTGTTCGGACTGGTCTCGGACAACGCCATCTACCAGCGCTCCCTCGGCTTCAACGTCAACCTCTGGTGGGGACTGGTGCTCTTGGCCTTTGGCGCGGTGATGCTGGCCCTTGCCTGGAAAGCCAAAAAGCCAGAGCAGGAGAAAAAATAGCAATGCCAGCCCTCAGCAGGTTTGAAAAATTCACCTGAAAGAGGCATACTGAAATAGTATGAGAGAAAGCAAGACCGCATATGAGCTTGCAAGCTCTCAGGTAGACACACCGAGAGACGTTGTCAGCCTTTTCTGGGAAATTACGCATAAGTATAGGTTGCATTTTTCCAATATACTTGACTTAGGAGCGGGCGACGGTAGATTTGCTTTTGGTGGAAAGTTTACGCAATACGAAGGCATAGAAATTGACCCCCCAAGATGGGCAACCATTCAACTGCCAAAGAAGGCTTCTATACTGCAAGGATGCGCTTTCCAACACAGAGGTAACGGTTATGATGCTTGCATAGGCAACCCGCCGTATGTCCGACACCATGATTTGGATGAACTTTGGCGAGACAGAATCGCAACAAGGCTATCGAAAAGCGCCGGAGTCAACATAAACCGGAAATGCAACCTTTATGTCTATTTTCTCTTTCTTGCCTTGATTAAGGTAAAATCGGATGGGCTTGTTTCAACTTTGGTCCCATACGAATGGGTTTCCAGGCCCTCGGCCAACCCGCTTCGCGAATACATCAAGCGAAACAGTTGGCACGTCGACATCTATAGGTTTTCTGAACCGGTTTTCGATGATGTGCTCACAACTTGCTCGATTACTATTATCGATAAGCGTAACCGCGACGGGAAATGGAATTATTTCCAAATAGCTGAAAGCGGAAATTTTTCCGAACTTAACCAGATGACCGGATCCCGCCACAACATTTTGCCTTACCAGAAAAGAGGCAAGATATGGGCCATGCGTGGCATGAGCCCCGGAACTCAGAAGGTTTTTACGCTTACCGAGGGAGAAAGAATTCATGCGGGGCTAAGGCTTAGCGATGTGCTTCCCTGCGTCACTTCTCTTCGTCATATACCCAAGTTTTTGTCACGCCTCACCTGGAAAACATTCAAGAGGCATTTTGTTGATGCCGGAGCAAAATGTTGGTTGATAAAATCTCACTCTAATTCAATCTCGCCTCGGTTACGAGTTTACCTTGGCAATGTGCCCAAAACGCAGCGAGATACCTGGACTTGTAATTCACGGCCCTCATGGTTTATATATCCTCTTGCCAAAGCACCCTGTCTGCTCATCAGTACCGGTTTTACAGCTTTCGGCCCAAAAATTCTTGTGAATTCCATTAAGGCTCATGCGGTCGGATCTATTTGCGGAGTTTATTCCAATGACGGAATTGCCTGGTCTCAGTTGCAAAAGTATCTCCAACGGATTGATTTAGAAAAGCGAGTCGTCCCGCATTCCAATCAGTTGAAGAAGATTGAAATTCGGCAGCTTAATGCCGTTTTAAACAAGTACTGGCTGGAGCGTATCGGACATGCCTAGCAATCAGGTCAGGGAGGGGATCGCCTTTTTTCAGACCCAAGGCCGCCTGCTACAGGAATTGGGGGAACGACTGGTTGCGAAATCAGATGTCGCCTTAATGGAATTAATCAAGAATGCCTACGATGCGGACGCCTCTGAGTGTAAAGTTGTGTTGAAGGATGATATCCTTGAAATTCTAGATGATGGCCATGGCATGACCGAGAGCGAATTCCTGGAAAAATGGATGAATATCGCTACGCCGGACAAACTAAGAACCAAGGAATCGCGTAAATATAAGCGAAAAGTAACCGGCTCCAAAGGGATTGGACGTTTCGCGGTCAGGTTTTTGGGGCTACATTTGCAACTGCAAACGGTTGCGGAGGATAAGAAGAGTTCTGAAAAGACCATTCTGACAATCAATTTTCCTTGGGAGACACTTGACAATGCCCCTAGGCTACATGAAGTAAAAATTCGTTATACAGTTCAAAAAGCGCATCCCGATCAACCAACTGGAACGCTGCTAAAGATCACTGAGCTACGTGATTTGGAAGGCATAAGCTTTAGTAAAAATATGCGCACAGAGTTGCTCTCCATAGTAGATCCATTTTCGGGCCTCGAAAGCGGTGGTTTTAAGCGTCATGGAAAATCTGAGTCAGATCCGGGGTTCAAAGTCATTCTGCCAGGAACGGGCGACGAGGAAGAACTGAACCTCGCTAATGCAATATTGCGAAATTACTATGCTCGCCTTACAATTGAACATAAAAAATCCAAGATCATCTATTTGATTAAACACAAAGATGGGCGAGTGCTATTAAAGCAGGCCATTGATCGTCAGACTCATATAGAGAAAGGTATCTTTGCAGATATTAGGTTCTGCCCTCGCCGCGCGGGCATGTTCGCAAACAAAGAAATTGATGGGCGGACCGCATGGGGCTGGCTAAGAGAGCATGGTGGCGTTGGCATTGTAGACCATGGTTTTCGGATCCGCCCTTATGGTTTTCGTGATGATGACTGGCTTAATGTTGGGCTCGATAGTGGCATCAGTCGTCGTGATTGGCGAGTCAAGTTTATGAAAATTCTTTATCCCATGCCACCCGGGGTATCCACAAAACCAAAATTAAACCCGATGCTTTATCTTCCAAAGTTCAGCCAACTTGTAGGAGCAGTGTTTGTAGAATCATCTCATAGCTTCGACTCTGGCCGTCCAACAGACTTAACCCCCTCAATGGACCGCGAAGGCTTCGTTGACAATGAGGCGTTTAGAGATCTATCCGAACTGGTCCGTGCAGGTTTGGAGATGCTTGCTTACGCGGACCATAAAGAGCAGCGGCGTCTTGAACAAGAAGAGGCAGAACTAGCACTAAAAGAAATGCGCAGTGATTTCCGTGCGGCCCTCCATTTCATTGAGAAAATCCCAACACTATCAGAGGGGGACAAAGAGCAAGTTGTTCAGCGCTTTGAGACACTAAGCAGGGAACTTGAAGATATTCAAGATTATCACCGAATAGCTACATCAAAAATGGAGACCGTAGCGCTGCTGGGTGTTTTGGCCGGCTTTCTTACTCATGAAATGAAACGCCTTCTTCATGACCTTGACAGCCTTATTAACGAAATCGATAAGCAATCATTGAAAACTGAATCTGCCGAACTCCTAGCCCACATCAAAAGGACCCGCGACGAAATTGAAAGTCAAACTCAGTTCGCCACAACATTCATTGCGAATATACAAAGTCCGCATCTTAAAAATGAGCCATTAAACGTTAAAAGTCAGGTCAACCGTGTTGTTGAAAGGTTCAAACACTTCACCGAAGATCGTCATGTGCAAATAGAATATGATTTTGCAGACGACCTCATGACGCCACCTTTGCCTGTAACATTGTATGGCGGGGTTTTATTGAATCTTTACACCAATGCACTTAAAGCCGTATTTGGAGGCCAAGGGTCTTTGGCTCATCCAAGAGTAGCAATTAAATCCTGGAATGATCCAAAGCATCATTATCTAGAAGTAGCTGATACTGGTGTCGGGATACCAGAAAACATGAGAGAAAGGATCTGGGATCCTCTATTCACCACCACTTCCGGAGGGAGTTCTAATCCGCTCGGCTCTGGGATGGGACTGGGTTTGACTCTTGTAAAAAAATTGCTTTCTGAAGAAGGCGCTCGTATCAACCTTGTTAATCCGCCGCCGGGATTTAGCACCTGTTTCCGTGTTCAATTTCCAAGGTAGGAGGGAACTGTAGCATGAAATACGTCATTTTGTTCGAAGATGATCCTGACAAAAGACCGCAATTGGCCAAGTACCTTAAAAAATATCTCCCATATAAAGTATCCGTTGTAGAGATTGATGGGCACGGGAAACAAGATAGGGGTATTACCTATGAAGACCAACTCAAAGAGATGTTGATGAAATATGGTACGGGAAAAGCCCTGGTGCTTTGTGACAAAGATCTCTCAGGCTTGGGAGAGAAATTCATAGGACTATCTTATTCAACAGTAGCAGCAGTCGCAGACCGACTTGGACTTCCACTTTGTCTTTACGCTAGGGGAGAAGAGCAACAAGGAGGCGAAGCATTTTTGCGTAGCTTGGCACCTTGGGAAAAGAAACGAATTTTTCTCGATTATAGAAATGAAAAAAATCTCGCGGTGGATTCCGCAAAAATATTCAAAGGCTTTAATGACATTGCCATAGCTTATTCAAAATTGTCTAAGAAAAGCCAATCAACCCCTGCCCGTGCTTTGGCTGCAATCCTAGGAAAGGAAGGGATTGACGATCGCATTTCCTTATATGGGTCGGGAGAGCAGGGCTTTCTCGAAGATATTATGCCGTTTATCACCCGCAAGAGTCCCTCAAGAAGTAAATCAATCGCGACCGGGGAATTAAAAAGACGAATGCCGCGGATTCTTGGCAATTGGCTTTATACCTCCATTTTACGTTTTCCGGGTATTTTTGTGAACCAAATTGCAGCCGCAAGCTATCTTAACATTAACCCGAATGACTTCTCCAAGCCAGATATTCAAAATTTATTCCGAAAGGCTAAATATAGTGGGCCATTTGCCGATGCAGAAATAGGGCCTTGGTGGTGGCGCCATGAATTGGATAATATTGTTATCAATAGAAAGTTTAAAGACGGATTTTCGCTTGCAAAAGTGAAGCACCCGCGTATTAGGCCATGTCTTGATTCTAAAGATGAACCAGCTGGGTTTTACTGCATGGTAACTAAAGAACCAGTAAGCGAGAAGAATTCTAGGGGCGGAGTCAGTTGGTTCCCATCTGGGGCAGATCTAGCAAGAATACGGTACGATAAGTTTAGGGAACTGGGGCCTTGGATTGGCCTTTATTAACCTAGGCAAATGGATATGGCTACTATATCAGTATCTGTATTAAAGCAGACATATCAAAATTGTCTTATTGACGCCCATAAATGGTTTAAAGATCAAGGTCACCAATTCGAGGCATCGATAATAAATTTCGATTATTCGAGCGATCCGTTGATAATAGAAATTGTCTTGCATTTTAGGCCGTTGCCTCACCGCCTATCACCTAAAGGCAAAATTAGTATTCTTGCTTCTTCAAGGGATGAAATTTGCAAAAATGATCTATCGTGTAAAAAATCCAATATTCACTTGACCTATTTTGAGATTGATGATCAAAATGAAATCGCACATGCAATTGAAAGCATTCATTACGATGCAGAAGTGCCACCTAAAGAAAAACATCCTATCTGTCATGGTCAAATCGTAAATAAAAGCGTATCAAATACTCGTCGCCCAGAATCTTTTCATTATGCTATTGAGGAAGAAAATCTAAAAAATAGATTTCAGAGTTTTCGCATACCTTCAGCTTATATAAATCTCCCAGGCTTGCTTTTCATTTTGGCGGCCGATCATTTGCCAAATAATAAATGGAAAGAATTTCTAGAAGATTGCCAACCAAAATTTAACAATTTCCCCAAGCTTTCGGGCTGCAATATTCTAAGGGACATCAGCGCAAACGCAAGCCTGATGGCTCATCATTGGTATGATCGTGATCCCAACAAAGTTACAATTCCAGCATGAGGTGGCCATCCGAGGTCAATTTCTCGTAAAGCCATAGGCCCTAGATTGGGGCACTGGCAATTTAATTTTTAGTAATGCGGCTCGCCCTTCCAGGGCGCTTCCGGCTTCCACTTGAGCAGTTCCGGGTGCTGGTGGACTTCGATTGCCCATTTGATCATATTGATCGCTCCGGGCATGAGGTTCTGGTTTTCGGTGTCCAGGTAATAGACGTTGTAGGCCCAGAACACGGGGGAGAAGGTTCCGTTCCTGGCGATCCACATGCGCTTTCCGGCGCGCTTGCCGATCTCGATGGAGAAGGCGAGCACGCCGTATTTGTGGTAGATGTAATCGTCCATTGCTCCGATGGTTGGATAGAGGTCGATTTCGGGGATGACCTTGTATTTATCGAACTGGAGTTCCCGGTACTGATTGGCGATTTTTTCGTAGAGCTCGTTGTCCGGGGTCTTGTCCGGGAAGGTCCCCGGAGTGAACATGATCATCCCTCCGGTGGTGTGGTAGTTCTGGGAGACGTCAAATTTATGCCTGGCGATGAAATCGGCGATGGCTTTGGTTTCCGGCTCGCTCAGGGGTTCTTTGCCGCGGTAGCTGGTCATCCATATCCGGTCCGAGCCCGCGGAGTCGTTGAGCCGCTTGGGCGCGTCCGGGGGGTAGGGGAAATTGCGGTTCAGGTCAATGCGGTTTTTGTTTTTGCGGACGAACCCGGTGGCGCCGATTTTGGCCTGCCGGCGGGAGGCCTTGAAATTTCCGTCCGGGTTGAGTGAGGGAATCACCCAGACCTCCGCGGCATTGAGCAGGGCGGTCACCTCAAGGTCCTTGCCGTAGCCCGCGAGGAGCTTCTTGCTGAGCGCCATGCAGAATTCCGCGCCGGAGAGCTCCTGGGCGTGGATGTTGCCGGAGAATAAAATGCGGGCCTTGTCTCCCGGGCCAAAAGAAATTTTCATCGCGCGGAGTTCCCGTCCCTCCGCGGACTTGCCATAAACCTCGGCCGTGACCAGTTGCGGATAATCTTTGGCCAGTTGATCCATCTGCGCGTAGAGTTCCTCCAGGGTGTGGTAGGGCCGGAGCCGCCGGTTGGGGTCGGACCGGCGCACGTCCCGTTCCGCCTTTTGCTTTTCCTGCTCCTTCTTCTTGACTTCCTTCTGGTATTTCTTGATCCCGGGGTCGAGTTTGGCGCCCGCGGCCCCCGGGCAAAGCAGCGCCGCAGAGACCAGGGCCGCGGCGACAACCATGAGCCGTGGTTTCATTTTCCCTACTCCTTTGGTTCCGTGGTTAATTGCCTGACCATCGCCACTTCCGGGCAGGCCAGGGGGGAAAGGTATTTGGTGCACTTGATGCAGCCGAGATAGATCTTGGAGTAAAGTTTTTTCTTGCTCCTTTTGCGGAACCCGAACTTGCGGAAGAAGCGGGGATAAAAGGTGAGCACGAGCACCTTGTCCGGGCCGTAGCTCACCAGCTCCTCCATCATCTTGTTGACCAGGAGTCTCCCGATGCCCATGTCCTGCCGGTGCTTGCTCACCGAGAGGCTCACGATCTCAATGGTGCGGTCGGAGTTGAGCTCGATGCTGGGCAGCACCTGCCAACTGATCACGCCCCGGATTTTTCCCCGGTCCTCATAGACCACGAACCGGTCAAAATTCTGAAGCAGGTCCGGATAACTGCGCGGAAGCACTTCCTTCGGGTTCTCCCGGATCACCCGGTAAATCTGCTGGATGTCGTCCATCCTCGCGGCGCGAACAACCCCGGTCAGCGGCTTGGGCTCTTTCTTCACTGGCTTATAGATTTATATTGCCGGAAATAAAAAGTCAAATCCAAGCTGCAATAAAAACGGCCGGGAAAGCAGGGCCTCAAATCTTTTGCTATTTCCGGAATTTGCGCTTCACCGCTTCCAGGGCTTGCTTCGCCATCGCTATTGCCGCTTTGGCATCGTCCCCGTCAAAATATTTGGCCGGGACCTGCTCCAGGGCATTGGGATAACGGGCCTCCACGTAGTATGGCGTCAGGTTCTTGATTTTTTTCTTCAACTCCGCGAATTGAGGATCATATTGTTCGCACATCTCGCAGAGCTTGGCAATCGAATGCGAGAAAATCATTTCCTCGCCGCGCGAGATCAGGAAAGCCTTGATGGCTTTTTCCGCCACCTGCTCGCTGAGAAAGCAGACAAGGTCATATTTCCCGGCCTTAAGCAGGACCTCCAGCGCGGAATAATCCGAAACCGCCTGGTCCAGCCACATCGCCGCTTCTTGTTCAACGCCCGACTTCATAGATGACCTTGCCCTCTTTGGCAATTCGGCGGAAGAGCGAGCGGTCCTTCACCCGCTCGTATTCCTCCCGGTTATAGGCCAGGATGTCAAAGTCGACCTCAGACTCGATCTCTGAATAAATTTTCCTCATCCGGTTCTTAAAATGGTCGTTGTCCTCAAAAATGGCGAGCAGGTCAATATCGCTCGAGAGCCTCGGCTCGCCGCGCGCCAGGGAGCCGAAGAGCACGATTTTTTTGGCGCCGAGCCTTTTCAAGTCCTCGGAGATTTTAAGCAGTTCTTTTTCCAGCTTGGCCCGGTCGACTTTCATGGCTCTATTCTTGCTTAAAGTTGAAATAAAAGCAAAGTCATAACTCGACCTTGAAGAATGGCTTGAGCGCGAAGGCGAACGCGAACATCAGGATGACCATGGGCCAGACCCACCAGGTTTTCCAGCCGAAGAAGTCCATGTCCGTTTGCGGGTATGCGATTTCGATTTTCCGGATGTAATCCCGGTGCGCGCCCACGTATCCCGGGCGCCAGAGCTTGTCCCAGAGGCCGGACGATTCCACCGTGTTCATGCGGTTAAGAGGGCCGGCTTCCGTAAAAATATACGAGTAATTGACCGGCTTCCCGGTCTTGTGCAAGACTTCAAACGTGCGCACGGCGCTATCGCCCGCGGCCACTCGCAAGCGGTAATCGAGCTCCCGAAAAGAGCGGCCGCGCTCGTCCCTGCTTTCGATCGCCAGCGAGGGCGCGTCCATCTCGATGCCGTTTTTGGAGTTGAGCACAAAGCCGTTCCGCCAGTCCTTGAGTCCCGGGTTCACCCGAATTTTGAGCAGAAAAGTTTCCCCCGGATGGAACGGCCGGTAATGGTAGCGGTATTCGCAGTTGACCAGGAAGATCATGACCGGGACGATCATCACCGCCAGGGGCGCCAGGGCGAACCCGAGGTATTTCGCCCCGTTCCCGAAAATCCCGGCCTGGGCCTTGAGGATCAGCACCGGGTCGTCAATATACAGCCAGACCTCCACAAAATGCGCCTTGATCTTTTCCTTGGCAACGCGAATCCCGGCCTGGTTGGACATGTATTTATAAACCAGGAGCGCGAACGCGGTGACCACAAGCGTGGCGAAGGCCAGGCCAAAGCCGGGCGCCACGCCGTCAAAGGGCAGGAACAGCAGGTCAATTATTCTTTGCAGCTTCAGCAAGTTATTATCCTCAGGAGATGTATCCCAGTCCTTTCAGTTTTTTCTTGATCTCCTCCTCGGAGTCCGAGCCCGAAAGCTTGGACAACTCCTTTTCCAGGGCGTACTCCACGAACTCGTCCACCGAGGAAAACCCCGCCAGTTCCGCGTATTTTTTCACCCGCTCTAACAGTTGCTTGTTTATTTTTATTTTGGCTCCGCCGAACATATTTTCCTCCTCGCTAAAAAATCGGCCGGCCCTCGAATTCTTTCGGCGCCGGCACTCCCAGTTCCTTGAGCACCGTGGGTCCGATGTCCCACAGCGCCGGGTCTTGGCTCAAGATTTTTTTATTGGTGAGCAGCGTTGCCGGGACCTCGGTGGGGTCGATGCAATGGTCCCCGCTCCAGGGGTCGAGGTTGTCGGCGAACACCTCTTTGGGGAATTCGCCGAGCGTGGTCTCCCAGCTCGCGCGATACCCTCTGCGGTAGCCGATGATGATGTCCGGCGCAACCGTCCCCAGGTGCGGCCCGGTGAAGACGTCCTTGCTGAGGTAGGCGTTCTTGACCGGGGTTTTTCTGGTCTTGGGATCAACCAGCGCCTCCAGTTTGGACTTCAACTCCCTCAGCAACTGGTCCGCCTGTTCCGGAGGGACGACGCCGTTGCCCTCGCGTCCCTGGAGGTTCAAGTAAAGCCCGTTGATTCCCAGGCCGTAAGCCCGGGTTCTGCCCCAGTCGACGTTTTCAAAGAACTCGGTTTTTTCGCGCCGGCCGGGGTCGATCAGGAACAGGTATCCGTTGTCCAGGAGCCAGGAGTTGAGGTTGAACTGGCGGTTGAAGGGAGCGAAGCCGTGGTCGGAGATCACGATCAGGGTGGTGTCCTGGTCCAGCTTCGGCAGCACCAGGCCGAGCGCCAGGTCCATTTCCTGGTATAGCTTCTCCACCGGGGAGGCCAGCCCGCTCTCGAGCGTCTTGGAGTAGAGCGGATTCTTCCGGTCAATGTATCTCCAGAACATGTGCTGCCCGAGGTCGAGGGTGGAGAAGTAGAAGAACAGGAACCCGGAGTCGAAGCGGTCAAGGTGCCAGCGGAAGGCTCTAAACCAGTCGGCGGTGACCTGTTGGCTCTGCTCCCAGTATTCCCGGTCGTTGAAAACGCCGTAAGTAAGGGCCTTGGTATCCTCGGCCATGCCCTGGGTGTAGAACAGCCCGAGGTCCTTGACCAGGGCCTCTCCGTAGCTTTCCGGGCTGTAGATGGGCGCCGCGGGGGTTCCGGGGTCGATCTCCACCGGGGACACATAAAGCTTGAAGTCCGGCCGGATTTCCTTCAAATAGAATTTCACCATGCCCGGAAGATGTTTCAAATGAGGGATCACCTCAAACTCGACCTGCACCCAGCCGCTCCACTCGCCCTGCTTGAGAAAAATCTCCTTGCCCGAGACCGCGACCTTGGCCACCGGGTTGTCCGCGTCCAAATAAACCTTGAACGGGATTTTCAGCTTCCGGTAGTTGTAATATTTTTTGCCGTTGATCTCGTCCCAGGGCTTGTTCTGGTCGAGGCGGAAACTGTTGGGCGGGCCGTAGATGAAATTTTCCGCGAGGTTGTTTTTGGGAAAAGTGGGATGGATTTCTCCGCCGGTGACGTCTTCTGAATTTTCGGGCGGGTTGTCGGTGTAATAGGAAAAAGTGCCGTAGGTCCCGAGCAGGTCCGGGGTTCCCATGCCGGAGAATTGTTCCGCGGGTCCGGGGTAAGGGGGGTAGTCGCTGGGTACGCGGAAAATCCTGACCGGGATTCGCGCGTCGGTGAGCGAGTCCCAGAATGGCCGGCCGGCGACCATGTTTATTATTTTTGCGGACCTGGTTGCAAACTGCCAGGACCCGAGCGTGATCTTGCCGCGCTCGGGCTCGCGGGTGACGCTGGTTGAAAGGTAGATGCTGCCGCCGAAGGGGAAGTCCTTGGGCTGGCGGTGAATGAAGTCAAAGATTCCGGTCCGGCCGGGGTTCTGGCTGGTGATGAAACTGGCCCAGGCCACCGGGCTTTGCGCGGGGATGGTGGTGCGCATGGTCTTGAAATCGCCGGTGGCGGCCAGCCGCGAGAAGTTGGGCATCCGGCCCTGGTCCATGAACACCTTGAGCAGCGCCGGGTCCATGCCGTCGATGGCGAGCACGATCACTTTCTTGCCGCTCGGGTCCGCGCCCTTTTGAGACTTGCACGCGGCCAGGAGCGACGCGCAGAGCAGCGCCGCGGCCAGGCAAAATATTGTCCTGAGTCTCATTTGGCTCGCAGCTCCTGGAGTTCCGACTCGCTCAAGAGCGGTTGGCCGTCCATGTAGCCCGGGACCTGGAGGTCAAACAGGCGAAGGATGGTGGGGGCAAGGTCGCCGATCCAGGGGTCTTCGCGTCCGAACTTGAGGTTGGTAAAGAGCACGCCGGGGACGCAGGACGGGTCCATGCAGTGGTCGCCGCTCCAGTTTTTTAGGTTTTCGGAAAATACCCGGGAGTTGACCACGCCCAGGGTTCCGTCCCAGTCCATGCGAAAGCCCTGGTTGTAACCCACGAGCACGTCCGGAGCGTTCTCAACGTAGGGCCCGGAAAGCGCCTGGTAAGAATCGTAGGCGCGGAGCACCGCAATTGCGCCGGTCTCGGGGTCTTTCATGCCCGTGAGCTTGTCCGCGATTTCCTTCCGGAGCCGGCCGGCGTCCGCGGGTTCGACGATGCCGTTCTTCTCTCGGCCCTTAAGGTTGAGATAAATCCCGGAGAGCCCGAGCGCGTATGCGCGGGTGCGCGACCAGTCAACGTCTTTGAACATTTCGGCCGAGCCTTGGGCGTCCTTGCACGCCAGGTAACCCTCTTGCGCGAGCCAGGAGTTGAGGTTGACCCCCCGGCGGAAGCTCTTGAACCCGTGGTCGCTCATCACCAAAAGCGCGTCGGCTTTGCCGAGCTTGCCCAGCACCCGGCCGAGCAGTTCGTCCGTCGAGACATATAGTTTTTCAATCGCGTCCCGGTGTTTTTTGGCCTCTTCCGTTTCGTACAAGGGATGCTCCGGGTCAAGGCAGCGGAAAAAGGCGTGCTGGATGCGGTCGGTGTGGTCGAACACGAACGCGAGCGCGCCCTTGCGGGTGCGGCTCAGGCAGTGGAAGAAGAGTTTTTCGCGGTCCCGGCAGAATTCCCGGGTCTGCGTGAGGAAAGCCTCGTCATCGATGATTTTTTCGTTCAAGGCCCAGGTGTCTTCGGCCAGCCCCAGGGTGGCAAACGGCCCGAGCAGCTTGGCGATGGCGGTTGCGAAGAATCTCGGATGCGAGACGGGCATGGCCGGGTTTTCCGGGTCGATGTTGATCGCGGTCATGTAAAGCTCGGGCGGGTCCGATTGGAGCAGCAGGAACTTGACCAGGCCAAAGACGGCAATGCCCGGCGCCGCCTTGAATTTGAGCCGGACCCATTCCGAATACTTGCGCTCGATGAGCGCGACTTTTCCGCCCGGGAGCCGGAGTTCAGTTTCGCGGTCCTTGCCCGGGCGCAATTCAAAATCTATGCCCAGTTCTTCGCGGTCCTTGCTCAGCGTGTTTTCCGGGCCTCTGATATGGCCTTGCCAGCCCTTTTTGGTCTTACCCAGCCCGAGCTCCAGCCCGCCCGTGCGCTTGGCGCCTTGAGAATTCCCGCGCCAGAAAGTGAAGCTGCCCTGGGAGCCGCGCAGGTCCGGCGCGCACATGGCGCTGAGCAGTGCGCCGTAGAATTTTTCGGGCGGGAAGGTGATCGGCACGCGGATGACGTGGCTGAAAATCCAATGGTCGCCCAGGATTTTCCAGAACGGCTTGCTCTTGCGCAGGAGTTGGATCTCCGGCTTCTTGAGCGGGAGCAGGTATCTGCCGAGCTTCAAGGTTTTGGCCGGCTCGCGGATGCGGGTGGAGCTGAGCACCGGGAGGTAACTGTTTCGGTCCGGGGCCAGGAAATCGAAGATGTTGTGCTTTCCGGGGTTGACGCCGGTGGCGAAGGTTGACCACGCCACCGGACTCATGGCCGGGAGCGTGGTCTTGAGTTTGCGGAAAGTTCCTTCCGAGGACAGCCGCTGGAAATTTGGCATCTTGCCCTCGGACATGTATTTCTGCGCCAGTTCCGGGTCAAGCCCGTCCAGCCCGAGCACGATCACTCTTTTCACGAACGGCTTGTTGCCCTGGCGCCTGACCGCGATCAGCCTGGCCACGCTCCGCGCCGGGAAGACGAGCACGGCCAGGAACGCGGCAAGGATCGCGAAAAAAAAGACCATGAACGAGCCGAGGATGGCGAAGCCGGCGCCCGGGCCGATGTAGGCGTTTGCGGGCAGGCTTAAGAGCAGCGCCAGGACCAGCAGCATCCAGATCATTTTCCGCGACATACAGCCAACTATTATACTAACCCGGAACGTTTTTGCCAAAGATCACCGGATTTCCATTATTAGCCTCCGGCTCGGGCCGGAAATTTGGTTTCAGAGCGGCAAATTTGAACCCGGAGGTCAAATTTGGTATAATTCAAAAAGCAGTTTTCAGGAGGTGCGCTATGTCCCGGCCGCTGTGGTTCAATAAATTGCTGACCAAGACCTTCCCGCAAAGCCGCATGATAGCAAAAATGACCAACTGGCCAATGGTGGGCGGCTGGCTTGACGACTGGCTATTCAAGGACGACGACTTGTTCCTGGTGCCGCGGCAGAAAATTGTGAGCATCAACCGCTCGGTCCCGGGCCAGGAGCAGACCTGCGCGCCCTATGAGGTGGTTGAGCATTTCATCCGGGAGGCCAATTTTCACTGGGTGATGGACGAGTGCAACTGCCGCGCGGGCATGCATTGCAAGGACTATCCGGTTAAGCTGGGCTGCATTTTCCTGGGCGAGGCCGCTCGGCAGATCAACCCCCGGATCGGCCGGCAGGTAAGCATGGACGAGGCGCTTTGGCACGCGCGCAAGTGCCGGGAGGCGGGCCTGGTGCACCTTATGGGCCGGAACAAACTGGACGCGGTCTGGCTCGGGGCCGGCCCGGGCGAAAAGCTGCTCACCATCTGCAACTGCTGCCCGTGCTGCTGCATCTGGAACAACCTGCCCTGGCTTTCCAAAGACATCACCCGGAAAATCACCCGGATGCCGGGAGTGAGCGTGATTGTGAACGACAACTGCACCGGCTGCGGCGAGTGCGCCGAGGGCGTCTGTTTCGCGGGCGCGATCAGCATGAAGGACGGCCGCGCCGTGATCTCGGACCGCTGCCGGGGCTGCGGCAGGTGCGCCATGGAATGCGGCCAGGAGGCGATAGAGATCACGGTCTCGGGAGATCAGCTCATCGAGCAATCCATCGCCCGGATCAGCAGGGCGGTGGACGTGAAATAATTTTAAGCGGCTCCGGCCTTGCGGCTTCAGAGCGGTCTTTTGCGTCCGAGGTAGTAAGTCCGGTAGGCGAACCTCAATACTTCTTCAATCGGATAGTTGAACTGGAAATTGTGAAGCCGGCTGTAGAGTATGCCTCGCGACCAGGAGGGCACGGTTTCGCCCCATGCCCGCGGGAAACCGTATAGCCTGCGCGCCGCGCCATAAGCCCGTCCCCATTTCCTGCGGTCCCAGCCGTGGACTTCCATGAAGTCGAGAAACCGGGTTGACCATTCGTGAAGGTTGGCCGGAGGCCGCCAGCCCTGCTCCAGGACTTTTTCCCAGAGGGGCGTGCCGGGAAACGCCCAGAACGGGTTGACCGCAAAGTAGAGATAAGGGTTTGCCGCGCGCGCCTTTTCCATGAACTCCACGGTTAGCCGGCGGTCCTCCAGGGTTTCCCCCGGACCGAAAAAGATGATGCCCACGTCCTGAACCGCGTTTATTGAGGCAAGCTTCTCGATGGCGGTCATCGCCTGTGCCGAGGTAATGCCTTTATTGTAAACCTTGAGCATGCGCTCCGAACCCGACTCCAGACCGAAGCCCAGATAGACCGCCCGGGTCTCGCGGCAGCGCCGCACGAAATCATCGCCGACCAGTTCGATGCGCCCAACCGCGGCCCACGGTCTCCGGAAATGCTCAATCATTTCCCAGGCCTTGCCCTCGTCGCCAAAAGCGTTGTCACCGGCAAGCGAGAGCACGCCGATCCTGGCCGGCAGATGTTTTTCCAGATAAGCCAATTGGTCATCCCAATAGGCCGGAGAGTTCGTGCGCCAGCGCTTGCGCTCATCGTCCAGACGGTTGTAACAGAACGCGCAAGAATGAGGGCATCCCCGCGAAAAAATCACCTGCCAGCAGTAATCGTCCCGGTTGGCAAACTTGCGGAAATATTGCTTGAGATCAATGAGCTCCCACCCGGGCTGGAACTGGTCAAGGTCTTGCGGCCACTCGCATCCGGGATTGGACATGAATTGGCCGTGCTCCAGCCAGCATACGCCGGGGATATTGCGGGGAGCGCTATCGGCCAGAATGGCCTCGGCAAGTTTGGGCGCGCTGTGCTCGGCCTCGCCCCGGACCACGAAGTCAACGAAACCTCCGCCAAGCACCTGCTCCGGCACCATGCTCGCAAACACGCCGCCCCAGACCAGCTTCTGCCCCATGGCCTTGAGCCTCATGCTGATCTCGATATCGCGGCTGAGCGTGGAGCCGATTGTGGTGCTGACGCCCACAAACAAAGGCTTTTGCCGCTGGACTTCGTCATAAAGAATTTTTTCCTCGCCCCTGTGCAGGTGGAAAAGCCTTACCGGAAAGCCGGCGTCAGTCAGCGCCCTTCCCACATACATGATTCCAAAGGGGAGGTTACAATATCCTTTCTCCCAGATTTCGTTGGCAACCAGGTATATTGGAGGTTTGTACATTTGGCGGCCGTTCTGAACGTTTATGATAACAGTTCCGGAGAGAATTTCATTTCTTCGGCTTTTTTTCGATTTCGCTCTTGATGGCGTTGACGGTTACCAGCGCGGTGCTGACCATGATGGCGTGCTCGAGGGTCGGCTCCTTGTTCAGCACGTAGCGGGGGATTGCGCCCATGGCTCGAATGTCCGCGGTCTGTCCGGAAAAGGCCAGGGTTTTGCCGCCCTGGTCCAGGAGCCTCCAGAACCCGCTGGTCTTGACCTCCGATTGCGGGTCGGGGTCCCATTTGATTGACTCGGGCGGTTTCATCTCGAACTCAGGGTCGTAGGCGTACTTGTATTCGAGGAACACCATATCGGTTGCGACTTCCCAGTGATATTTGGGGCCTTTGGCGCCCGGGCCGATGTATTTGACCACTTTGTTCCCGGGCATAAACTTGGGGTAGTCCGTGAAGTTGGCGATCACTTTCCAGCAATTTTCGCGCGGGGCAGGCACCAGCACCCCCGTGGTAGCGTAAACGGTCGGGCCGTCCTGCAAGATAATCAACTTGCCGCGCTCCAGAAATTTCCCCATGCTCACCGGGTCCTCGGCCAGGACGTCAAACACCGGACGGGGTTTGGCCGGCAAGGGCAAGACTCCTCCCGCGGCCGCGAACTTTCTCTCGGCCTCTTTCTTGACCGCGCGGCAGATCATGGTGGCGGTGCTGACGTTGGTCATGAGCTCGAGCGAGGGGTCCCGGCTGTAAATCCTCTTGAGCAGGGCGCTCCTGGGCTCGGAGTAAACCGAGTAGAACGCCATGGTGCGCTTGCCGTCCCGGGTCGGGATCATTTCCCAGAAACCAACGTTGCTGTTGAACTCTCCCCAGGCCAGGGCCCAGTCCGTCCGATAGGGCGGCCGGTTATAGTGATAGCAGCCGTATCCAATCCTATAGCGCAGGAAGGACAAGGCGACCTTGAGGTGGAAGTCGGCCTGGTAGAGGTTGTCGGAGATTCTGGTCAAGACCGTGGATTCGGTGAAGGGCACATAGTCCGGGTAATGCTCGAAGTCGGTGACGGTCGAAAAGACCTGCTCGACCGGGGCGTTGATCAGGATTCCCGCGGCGCTCATCCAGGGCACCACCGGCGGACGGTCGAAATAAATGATGACCTCTCCGGCCTCGGCCAGGTGTTCGAGCAGGAGCGGGTCCGCGCCCTCGGGCAGGATGTGCTGGTCCCAGGAAATGCGCATCATTTTTTTTATTTCCGCCTCGTTTTTGGGAGGCGGTATTTGCCTGACCTGTGCCGCGCCCAGGGATGCGAGGAAAAACAGGGGAACAGCCCAGATCAATTTTCCGGTCATAAATCCGCGCATGGTCGCTCCTTTCCGGGGAACCTCTGACAACCCGTCCATTCTACCAGAAAATTAATTTTACCGCTCAATGGATTGCCGATCACTACTGTCCGGGCAAAACTTTGCGCCCGATTCTTAACTCATTGGCGGATTCGATAGCCCGGCGCTTCACCGATTCCGAGCGGATTGCCGGATTCGATAGCCCGGCGCTTCAGCGCCGGGGAACGCGGGCGCTCCCACTCCTGCTGCGGCCCGCGCCGCGGCGCGGGCCGCAGCAAAAGAGAGGGCCGTGGCCATACCCGGCCATAAATGGCCGGGCTTCGAGATCGTGTTTCAACCGCAGCATAAGCCTAGAATGGCCGGGCTATCGAGATTTAATTCCAATTTTGAAAAAGTCCGGATCATTGTCCGATTGACGGAATTTTACGATCGCAACTAGTGTGGTGTCCCGGAAATTAGCCGTCAAAATCTGAGGTGATGAAGCTGTCAAATTAAATGGCAAATCAAATACTTAAATATGATGAGATATGGCAACTCATTTACAGGACACGACACTAGTCCCTAAGCGGAGAACTCACCCACTCAATACCTGCCCCTGCCTTGCTCGATGCGTTTTTTGACGGCGTTGATCAGGAGCAGGGCTTGGGAGGTCAGAACTGCGTGTTCCATGGTTGGCTCGACGCCGAGCGCGTATTTGGGGATGGCGCCCATGGACCGGATGTCCGCGGTGGAGCCGTTGAAGAAAATGGTTTTGTCTTCCAGCGTGATGATTTTCCAGAAGCAGGCCGCGGGCCCGCAGCATGGCCGGCTGACTTCCCACCAGACAAAAGACGGCGGCGAGAACTCGTAATACCATTGCTGGGTCTGCTCGTATTCGAGGAAGGCGATGGCCGACTTCAGTTCCCACTTGTAGAGGTGATCCACCGCGGGCGGCACCGGCTCGACTTTTTTGACGCCCGGGACGAATTTGGGGTAGCTCTTGAAATCGGTTATGACCGAATAGACCTCCTGGGCCGGGGCCTTGACCATGCTGCCCACCACGGAATAGACCGTTGGTCCCTCGGCCAGGATGATCATGTTGCCTCGCTCCAGGAAGAGCAGCAGGGTCTGGGGGTCGGAGTCCAGGATTTTCTGGACGCCGACCATTGGCTGTCCGGAAGCGGGCGGCCGGCTGAAGCCCTGGCGTTTTTCGGTTTCCTTGCGGATGGTCTGGCAGATCATGGTCGCGGCGCTGACGTTGGTCATCATTTCCATCCAGGGGTTGCCGGCGTAGATTTTTTTCATGAATGCGCCGCTGGGGGTGGAATAGATGGAATAGAAGGCCATGGTCCTTTTCCGGTCCGGGGTGGGGATCAGTTCCCAGAAGCCGATGTTGATGTCAAAATCTCCCCAGGCCAGAGACCAGTCGAGCCGCGTGGGCGGCCGGCGATAAGAATACAACCCGTAGTCCAGCCGATATTTGAGAAACGAAAACTTCACCTCGACACTCAGCTTCTCCTGGTAAAGCCCGTCAAACAGCTTCTTCGAGCTGATGCCCGCGGTCATGGGCATGAACTTCGGGTAGTTGGGGTGGTCGAGGACGACCTTGTAAACATCCTCTACCGGCGCGTTGATCAAAATCCCCGCGGCGCTCATCCAGGGGATGGACCGGGGGTGGTCGTAATATAAAATGACCTCGCCGATCTCCAGGAGCTGCTCCAGGGTCTCGGCCTTTGCCCCGGGAGGGAGCACGTGCTGGTCCACCGTGATTTTCATCATGGCGCGCACTTCGGCCTCGTTTTGCGGGGGAGCAATGGTTTTGGCCTGGAGTTCCCGGCCGGAGAGCGCGGCAAATATTATGGCAGCCGCGGCTATTTTTGTCTTGGGTGAAACCATGATTTCCTCCGCTATTCCAGCCCCATTTCCTTGACCGCGGCCACGATCTCGCCGCCGGCGATTTCATGCCGGAACTCCTCCGCATACTTGTACCCGGCCTTCTTGCCGATGCCCTCGGCGTAAAGACGCGCCATGAGCTCGATCACTCCCCGGTAGTTGTTGCGGTCCAGACCCGCCGCGGTCTTGGGCGCGATGCGGTTGGCTTCCATCGCCATTTTCATCTCGTCAATGGTCAGCTTCATCTGGGAGTCGTGCGCGCAGAGCGCGTCGATTTTCTTTTCGATGAAGCCGGTTATGTCCACGTACTTGTTGGCGTGCACGTTGGCCTTGGCGAAGTAATAAATTTCAGGCACCAGGTGGGGCTTTAGTCCCAGCCGGAAATGCTCGGGGTGGAACTTGGGGTTCTGGGCAAAGCCGCAGGCTTCCACCGCGGCCTGCTGAACCATCTGGTGGTCCGGGTGGGGCTCGAACGGCGCCCAGGGGTCAAAGGTGAAAACGATCCTGGGCTTGTAGGTCCGGATCAATTTGATGAACTGCTCGCGCAGCTTGTTCAGCCGGAAATCGCGCAGCATCCCGTCAGGGTAGCGCAAAAAAATCACGTCCTTCTTGCCCAGTACTTTGGCCGCGGCCAATGCCTCGGCCTCGCTCTGCCTGATCAATTGCCGAGACGGCACGTCAAAGCTGCCCCGCTGGTTGTCGGTCGCGATCACCTCGAAAATCTCCCAGCCCTCGCCCGCGAATCTGGCGATGGTCCCGCCCGCGAAAAATTCCGTGTCGTCCGCATGCGCAACCAGCAAAAGGATGACCTTGTCGCTAACCGGCATGATCTTCTTTTCTTTCTTCGCCGCTCTGCGTTTCTTTGCCATGTTACGCCTCCTTCGGGGCGCGGACATCCCGCGCACCTTTTTAAATGTGCGAGCGACTTCAGTCGCGATTCCTTATCGCCTGCTCCTCGCAGTCACCATCGTCTGGTCCAGCAACCACCTTGCCGCGCGCGGCACGTCGTCTTTGCAATTCTTGCCCTCGTATTCAATTGACAGCCACTCGTCATAAACCGCTCCGGCCAGGATTTTGAAAATCTTCGCCCAGTCCTGCTTTAAGTCCTTGCCTTCCTCGTCCAGCTCGTAAACCTTGGCGTGCACTATGCGGGTGTGGATCATGGCTTTTTCCAAAGCCGCGTAACCGTTGACGTCCGCGGTGTCCACCAGATAGTCCCCGGTGTCCAGGCACACGCCCAGCCAGTCCGAGCCGACCTCCGCAATGATCCGGTCAAGGTCCTCATAGGTCTTGGTGAACCCGAAATGGTTGTGGTTTTCCAGCGCGAGCAAAATCCCCTTGTCCCCGGCGAGGTTGCAGAGCCGCTGCAAACGCTGGATCATCTCCGGCCAGAGCTTGGCTTTTTCCGACTCGTATTTGGAGGCGTCGCGCTGTCCCGGCCAGCCCGCGAACACCCGCAAAAATTTCGCCCCGAACCAGGCCGAAGCGTTGATCCAGGTCTCAACGTGCTTCTCGCTCGCGGCCCGCTCCTGCTCCGTGGCCTTGCCGAAATCGTTGCTCACCGAGCACATCGGCACTTCCAGTCCCAGATCGGCCACCAGTTTCTTGACCTGCAGCACGTATTCCTTGGTCAGGTTCGGAAAGTGAATGTCCAATAGCTCCACCCCGTCAAGCTCCAACTCCTTGCACAGCTTGATCCAGCCCAACTGGTCCATCTGCCTGGACGCAATCACCGGGTGATACGACCACGAACTCATGCATACCTTCATGCCTCTACCTCCAACTGCCGAAAACTCTAGACCAATCTTCGAAAAAAAGCAATGATGATTCCCGACTAAAGTCGGTCGCACAGAATTCTTGTTTTCTGTGCGAGCGGCTTCAGCCGCGAATCCATATCCGGGCTTTGGGGTCTCAAATCAACTTGATCTATTGTTCTCTGCGGCTATGATTTTGGAGATGGAAAAGGAAAAAATGAGCGGCACCCGGTTTCTCCGCAAAGGCCGCATGTTCATGCCCGGAGCAACCTATTTCGTCAGCAGCTTCAAATCGAAAAGCGCAGCGGATATTGACAACACCCTGTGTTTCCAGGCCATCCTCCAGGAACTCGAGCAATTGGAAGGAGAGGGAGTTTTTACAATGCTGGCAATCGTAGTCATGCCCGACCACTTCCACCTCTTGCTCCGGATGGGCAACGTTTTGAATCTTTCCCAGGCAATCAGGCGGCTCAAGGGCGCGACCGGCCGGAGGATCAATCAACTGAGGAGCGAGACCGGCTCACTCTGGTATAAGGGGTTCCACGAGCATCTCGTGAGGTCGCAAGAGACGCTGCGCGGTTATCTGGGATACATCCGGTCCAATCCCGTCCGAAAGGGTTTGGTGCAATCTCCGGAACAGTGGCCCTTTATCCGGATCCGTGAAACAGCCTTGACCGAGCCAAAACCAAAATGATTCCCGACTAAAGTCGGTCGCACAGAAATCAATTATGATGCGGCAATCTCTTCTGTGCGAGCGGCTTCCTTGTCCTCCATAGTCTCTCCTCGCCTGCGCCCACATGGAACGAAGGAGGAAACCGCGAATCTTTTTTGGCCGAGCCGCGCCCGACTTGACACCATCATCATTTTCTGATATAATTTATTCAAGCTGGATTCCGTTGCCCGTAGTGAACCCAAAGCCGCAGTTGAGGCTAAACCACCAACGAAGGTTTTCACGAAGGAGGGTTAGCAATGGCAATTCCAGAAATTGATTTTTATCATGGAGCAGCTCTTCACCAGATTATTGACTTGCCAGAATTCACTTCAATTAACCGCGATCCCCATATAAGTGGAAGTTCTTATATAATTAACCATAACGTCGGACTTTTCATTAAGCACAGTACGGCTGCTGGACCATGGGCATTCACCTTTACGAAAGAACATCAGGAACAGATAAGGCGAATGTTTGAAAGATATAGGGAAAAAGCATTTCTAGCTTTAATATGCAAAGACATAGGAGTATGTCTCCTTACCTATGGTGAGTACAGGAAAACAGTTAATGAAAGGTTTTTGAAGGCAGAGGGAATCAAAGTCGAAAAACCCGAAAGAGGAGGCTTTCGAGTAAATGGTTCAAAAGGCAGAATTGGAGTCATACCATTAAATCGATATCCCCGCCTTCTTTTTGAATGACCTCGGGAATAATATTCCACAAAATTAGCTTCGAGAGGCTGTAGAAAAATGTATGATTTTGGCGATGGACCTCATTGGGGATTTATTAAATTAAAGAAGGAAATTAAAGAGGAAAAAGATAAAGCTAGGGAAGAAGGACGGATACAGGCAAAAAAAATTGCCCAAAAGGAATTGCGAACAAAAATTAAACAGGAATTATATCAAGAAATCTTTGATAAATTTGATAATTTATCAACATCGCGTACATTGCAGCAAATAGAATTTAAACCCACATGCGAAATGGGCGTAATTCTATTATTTGGACGATTCTATGATATCCTGGGATTTGAAAGAATAACAAATATAAGAACTGCTTTTCCTGATGCTTTCGCAATAATAAGAGACCAAAAAGTTTCTATAGAATTTGAGTTCAAGCTTAGCTCTGTGCGAAGCCATTTTACCCAGATCCAAGAAGGCAAAAAATTGGATTATGTTATCTGCTGGGAGGACGATATATACCTTGAAAACGAGGAATCTCAAAAAATAATTTCAGATTTTTTGAAAATAAATAATATAAAAGTAATTGAGTTAAAATCAGAACTCAAATCCTTTTTTAAGTGAAATAGTGGAATTCCGGCGAATTCCGAGGCTCGCCCTTCATTATTCAAAATTCAAGAGCTTGTCAAGTTTAAGCTGTAGACCTGACCGCCGACAGCTTTGTGACCCCCGGCTTTGACCCCTGCTTTAAAAGTGTAGACCTGACCGCTGGCTTTAGGCCCCCGGATTTATGTGCCCCCTCCCTTGGATTCACTCTGCGGATCCTTGTATTAGGTTTAGTGCATTGCGATATAAGAGAGGAACCCAATAAACCGGATTTTCAAGGTCTCCTTTCCGCTCAAAAAAACCGATTTCCACAAGTTCTTGGGCCCGCTGTTTTGTATCTTCCCTGCTGATTTTCCATATTCTCGAAAGAGATTCTGGATTATGTTGTGTCTTTTGATTCCTTAATTTTTCTATGCTATCCTTCAAGGCCGGATATTCAGCATATACAGTCTGTTCCAAACGATTCCGAGAAACTTCTTGCAATGCTTCTTTAAAAACTGATCTCGCGAAAAGCTTTCCCCCTTCGGGCTCCTGATCCCCTACTTCGATTCGGCGTACTTGTGTATTCCGGAGAACATTTAATAGATGCACCAATTCACGGGGCGCACATTGCTTCGTCCCATCTCTTATTCTTCCAAAAATCCATTGCAGGGTTTTGGGCTTACGAGAGCCAACATCAATTTGATCTGGAAAGATTTTATATAAAAATCCTTCTTGGCTTTTTGTGGAGGATAAGACATTCGCGCGATCGATGTTATAGTGCTTAATAAGTCCATCATTTTGCAGGGCTCTGCGTACAATCAGATTTATTAGCGACGCTTCATCCCATGAAATTGTCAGTGCACGGGTTATATGGCTTGCTTCACGGAAACCAGAGGTAGTTATTCTACGCCATATATCGGTACGAAGGAATATCTTTATCTTTAGGTTCTTGAGTGCGAGAAGATCTAGATAGACGTGAAAAAGCGCGCTCAATGCATTTTGTTCGAGTCTCGGTGAATCCGAGAAAGCAACATCAAGCCTATCAAGAAGTATCCAAATCTTATATCCGTATTGCTGCAAAGCTTTGTCTTCCAGTTTGAGAAGGGAATCCACTGAGGAAATGCCTTCTTCGGCTTGCTTTGATGACGGCTCATCGAAAGATATTTTCCCAGTTATGCCTGAAGGCGATTGGGTGCCAGGGTCTATCGCAATTCCTCCTTCGATGGCGCTGGGCCTAAATCTTTTGACATAATCAAAGACAAACTTTAGCACACTTTGTAGATTCCATTCCTTCGTTTTAAGGCCGCTATTTGCCAAGATGGTTTCCACCAGTTTTGTATCAGGCGATTGAATTCCGAATTCATCAAAAGCATTTGAAATTATACAAGCAAGATATAGTTTCCAAAGGTCAATAAACTCGCGCTCAGTCGCAGGAGGGTCTGTTACTAAAGTCCGAAAGGCAGGAGTGCCTCTTGGATTTTCAGCGGGGGCAAGAATAGTGTGTCTAATGAATAATGCATCTCGCCGATCGACGAGCAACGAATATAAGGCACTCTTTCCTGATCCCTTTGGGCCGTAAATAATATCAACTAAATCCAAGAAAAGCCGATTCCAATGATCAGTCTCTACAAAATAGGAGGCCAACTGATCCACTTCATCTTCTGCGACCCATTGCCCGAATGTCATGGGTTTCAATATCTCTAAGATAGGCATGTGATATTCTTATCCTCCCAAATACTTTAAACAATTGTATATAGGTTATCAGTTTGATTATTATTTGTCAACGTCCCCCTTCCCGCCTTCGCTGAAGCTTCGGCGGGCAGGCGATGAACGCTTCAGACCCCTGCAAGTTGCCTATTTCGAGCTGTCTAAACCTACCGCCAACCTATTGATAATAAAGGCGGATAAAATGTGTTTAACCAGATTGAAACTCGGTCAATTGTTTCCAAATTCGAGGTTTGGATTTGGAAACAAGGGGTTAGGTGTTCGGGGATGGGGTTTTGGGGTGAACATTTTTTGCTATTAATAGAGGGAGGAGAAGTCCTGTCGATTATCGACAGGACGAACGGCAGTGCAGAGAGCCGGTTCAACAAACGGGCCGGGGTCTGGCCTTATCATCGCAGTCAAACATCCGCGAAAAGGCCTGACCCCATCTTTGCCCGTTTGTTGAATGGTCTCCTGCGGCGCGGATCTCGAGGGGTCTGGCCGGTCAGGTGGGGTCAGGCCTTAACTTCGGAGTTCGAGCTTCGTTGTTAAGGCCAGACCCCGTGAATTCCTGACTGGCCTGACCCCATGATTTGCGCCGCAGGATGGAACAGCTCCGCACTGATCAGGCATGAAGGAACGGGGAGGAGGAGCCCGGGGATGTCAAGACTCACCCGGGCGTTCGGCGTCCCCCGCCGGACGGCGAGTTGAACAGAGCTCTATCGCAGAGCCGCCTCGCGCCTCTTCTGCCACGACATTTGACCGCCGCAGTTCTCTCCCGCATCTGTGCCGCAGCGCCGCGCCCTAAATCATGGGGTCAGGCCTTTTCGCAGGAGTTTGAACTGCGATGATAAGGCCAGACCCCTGGTGCGCGACGCCGCGTGCCGGCTCTCGGATGACAGCGATTTATGATTGTTCTTTGACAGCGCATTGTTACGACGCAGTGGAGCTACAAAATAGTTCCGCAGTTTCGGAAGCTCGAGCGACGATGCCCGAGCATGTTCCGAAGTTCCGAAGGTTTGAATTTTTAAACACCGGAACTCCGAAACGTCGGAACCTTACAGGTTCGGCTGCGTTTTTTCATTGTTCGATCCGCGGAGAAACGCGGCTGCGGGGAACCGCAGTCAAACGGTTTTCGCGGAGGGGCCGAGTCGGGGCAAATCCGCGTGATCAGCGGAGGCGTTCCGGCCTTAACTGGGATTGAATTCTTCGGCGCCCTGACTACGCAACGCCCTTTTTGCTGATGTTGAATTTCAAGGATGCTATTGCTATGCCCTGAGGGGGAAGAGGTAGAAAGGTAAAAAGGTCAAAGGGTTGAAAGGAATCCATCTTGAATTCCAACTCCTAACTCCAAATTCATTCCTTATCAACTCATGCTTTTATCTCCTTTTATTTTTTCCCCAATTTTGTTGCCGCTGAATTTTTAACGGTAAGAGTGTGCCCGAAGCGCGCGCTTGCACTCCCCTGACTGCCGGCTGCCGGCTATCTTTTCCTGTCATCTTACCGTCCTACTTCGCCCCACGCGGGTCCACACAAGAAGGGGCTACATAGGACAGCCCTTAGCGGGCCGGCTCCCAGACGTAGGTACCGGTTTTGTCGATCCATCCCCAGCAGAGGTTGTCGGGCTGGCCGATTCCGACCATTGCGAGTTGGTTCTGGAAACTTTTGGCCTGGTCGTATTGGGCGCTGATGACCAGGGCTCCTTTTTTGTCGGCGTAGCTCCACTTGAACGCGATCTTGACCGGGGCGAGCCCTTCGGCAAAATCTCCGGAGTCGTCGTATTGCGGGTTGATGGCGAACTTGCCGGTTTTGGCAATGTATCCCCATGCCGCTCCGATCTTGACCGCGGCCAGGCCGCCGACAAAACCCCTGACCTGGTCGAACTGGGGATTGATGGCAATGGCGCCGGTTCTGTAGATGTAACCCCATTTGCCCGCGAGCTGGACCGGGGCCAGACCTTCCTGGAAATCCATGGCGTCCTCAAACTGAGGGTTCATCACGATCTTGCCGCTGCGATTGACAAAGCCCCACTTGTCTCCGATCTGCACCCGGGCCAGGCCCTGGTGGAAATCGCCGGCTTCCTCGAACTGCGGGTTGATGGCAATCCCTCCGGACTGGTTGATGTACCCGAAATGGTCTCCGATCTTGACCGCGGCCAAAAGCTCGGAAAAATTGCCTGCCTCGTCATACTGGGGCGTGATTGCGAACTTGCCCGTCTTCCCGATGTAACCGTACTTTCCGTTCTCAACGTCGGCACTCATCATCCGGGCCAGGCCCTCGGAAAAATCCGAGGCCTCGTCAAACTGGGGGTTGATCGCCATCTTGCCCTTGGCGTTGACGTAGCCCCAGCGGCCGGTCCGGCCGCCGATCCGCGCCCGGGCAAGCCCCTGCGAAAAATTCGCAACCTCGTCAAACTGCGGGGCGATCACCTTGTTCCCCGCCTTGTCCATGAAACCCCATTTGCCGTCCTGCAAAATCGGATAAAGCGCCTGCGCGCGCAAAACCGCAAACGGGACCAAGAGCAGCGTGGCCGCGAAACCAATCAAAATCGCCCTTTTCATGTTTCCCCTCCTACGGACTGCTAATTTTCAACTTAGCGCAATCCCGAATAAAAAGCAAGAATGGCGAATTGGCATTGCCGTGGGCCGTCTTGCGGGGCCCTTCAGATGAACGTTTGATGATGAGCGCGCCGGCGTGGTATTATAATTGCAAGAAGGCGCGCAGAAATGAAAAGAAAGAGGACTTTGAGGGAAATTGAACACCTGTTCCCCAAGATCAAGGGAGCGGCGCAAGAGGCATTGGGGGAGCGGCTTGGAGAGGTGATCCTTTACGGCTCATTTGCCAGGAACCAGGCGACCGAGGATTCCGATATCGATATCGCCGTGATCCTGAGGGATGACTGCAACGCCGGCGAGGCAATGAGCAAACTCAATGACGTCATCAGCGACCTCGGGCTCGAATTCAATGAGCTCATCTCAATCCTGCCGCTTTGCCGGAAAGAAATTGAAAATTCCAAATGGCCGCTCTACGGGTCTCTGCGCGAACAGGGACTTAAACTATGAATGAAATAGAACAACTCCTCATCAAGTCAAACAAGTACCTGGGTTCCGCCGAACTGTTGCTCAGGAACGACGATTTTGATTCCTCGGTGTCCAGGTCCTATTATGCGATGTTCTATTGCACCGAGGCCTTGCTCTTGACCAAAGATCTCAAGTTTTCCTCGCATAAGGGAGTGATTTCCGCTTTCGGCGAGCATTTCGTCAAATCCGGACTGTTCCCCAAAGAGATACGCCGGATGCTGCAGAAAGCTTTTGACCAGAGACAGAAAAGCGATTATTCATACCAAGCCGCGGTAACCCGGGAAGACGCGGAGCAGACCTTGAAAGACGCCAGGGATTTTGAGACCAAAGCCAGGCAATACCTCGGAGGGCTTGGTTACAAGTTCTGAAAACGAACATCGCGAATTGTGCTGCACCGCCTTGAACCCGGCGCCGCCACGTCCTTCCTGATCCCTACCCACTTGACAGGCCTCGGGCCGCGTGCTATAAATTATATAATCGTGCCACTAAGGAGAAAAAGATGAGCGTTGAGTTGGGCGTTTTGGCTCTGACCGCGGTCTCGGTCGGATTTTTCCACACCCTGTTCGGGCCGGACCATTACCTGCCGTTCATTGTGATGGCCAAGGCGCGGAAATGGTCGTTGTTCAAGACTTCCTGGATCACTTTTCTTTGCGGCATCGGCCATATCGGGAGCTCGGTTGTGCTTGGTCTTTTGGGCGTGGCGTTGGGGATTGCGGTGCACAGGCTGGAGGCGTTTGAGAGTTTTCGGGGTAACATCGCGGGCTGGCTCTTGCTGGGGTTCGGGCTGGTCTATTTTGCCTGGGGGGTGCGCCGGGCGGTGCGGAACGTGCCGCACGCGCACCTCCACCCGCATATAGACGGGGCCGGCCACGAACACGTCCACACCCACGACGGCGAGCACCTGCACGTGCACGCCCAAGCCGGGAAAGTCAGCGTCACGCCCTGGGTGCTGTTCACGATTTTTGTTTTCGGGCCGTGCGAGCCCTTGATCCCGATCCTGATGTACCCCGCGGCCAAGCACTCAACCTCCGGCCTGGTGCTGGTGACCGCGCTGTTCGGAACCGCCACCATCGGAACCATGATGGTCATCGTGCTCGGCGCCTCGCTCGGGATGAGCTTCGTGCCCATGAAAAAAATCGAGCGCTGGAACCACGCCCTGGCCGGACTGGCAATAGTTGCCTGCGGCGTCGCCATCCAATTCCTGGGACTTTAGCCGCAACCGAAAAAATTGGCAGGTTCATAAGTTGGCAGGTTCATAATAAATTTTATAATTCTGCATTCATCATTCATCATTTCCCCCTTGAACTGCCTGAAATCATGCTTCTATTTAGATTGTTTGATATGCCTGGAACTGGGCAGGTCTCGGATAAGGATGGCTTGAGGTCGAAGTGACCGCCGTGGGATAACCCGCCCGGCAAATTTTTCCCTGAGCTCTGAAATCTGTGATCGCGTAGCGCGGCACGAAACCGATAATGTTTAATGTTTAGCTCTGACCCTAAGATCCGAAAAAAATTAAAAGCTTGCTATTTCTTCAAGCGGGGGGTATGTTATCAAACGGTAGCAGATGAAAAAGTTATTTTTGTGTATGGTTGCTGCCTTTTCTCTGCTGTTCGCATTCAGCAGTCACGCCGCCGAAGACCTGCCGGCCATTCAGGAAACCTTGAAATTTCATAACCGGGGATATTCCGGGTTAGGTCTGGACGACCCCACGCTGACCGTCTCGGGCTCGGTGCGCTATTTCGGCCTGGACGGCAGGGCCTATGCCCGGGAGGGCGGCACAAAAAGCGAACATATGCGAGACTTGGATCTCCGCGAACAACTGGGCGTCTCGCAATTATTGCTTTATGACTTTGACCTGGATTTGCGACCGAGCAAAAGGAATCATCTAAGCGTGGAATATTTCTGGGGCGAGGAATTCGGCGCCGGGCAGATCGGATGGCCCACCGGGTTCAACGACCGCTATTATGCGGATACCGGCCAAACCGACGGCGGGATCGCTCTGTTCGGCCTGCGCGTGGGCTGGGACTACCGGGTAATTGACCGCATCGGCTGGCTTGGCAGATACAAAATGGACCTGGGCGCCGGAGTGTTTGGACTCAAGTCCTACGAGTACTTTGCCACTGAAAAGGAAGAGGAGCACCTCAGCCGGGAAGAAATCTGGGCGCCTTTTACACCCTATGCCTCCATCCACTCCGAGTGGCAGCCCAACTCCAGGTTTGCCGCGGGCATGGACCTTAAGATCGGCCTCCCTTCCCCACAAGACGTGCCGGAAATGATCTCCGAAGAACCCGCCCAGGCCAAAATGCTGATGGCGGAATTGAATGCCAGCTATGCCCTGACCGATTGGATCAGTCTCAGAGCAGGCATGGACGTCTGGAACCTCGAGATCGACTTCGACGGAGTGGAAGATGACAAGCTCGGACACACCGCCCGCAACGAAACCGAGTTATGGATGACCGGCGGTTATATCGGGGTTTCGGTCAACGAGCCCCAGCAAATCCTCCTCGCCGGACTCAAAAGCCTGTTCCGATAAATGAAGGGGTGCGAGTGCCCGCACTCGCACGCCTTATTGACCCATTGAGATTCCTTGAGCTCCACGCCCGCCATACCCGTCATTCAACCCTGCCAGCAAATCCGACAAATGTCCAAGTCCGCTCAAAGCGGCAAAATAGGGTGTCTTTTCTGCTTGACACAACTGTCCGCAAAGTGTTACCTTGGTCGTTGGCAGGCTGCCGAAAAACTGAGGGGTCTGGCCTCGAGGGGTCTGAGGGGTCTGACCTCAACAACGGCGCCCGAGCTTCCTCGTGCTACGTAGCGTCCCGCTTTAAGGCGGGACTACGCAGAGTAGCAGAAGTTGAGGTCTGGCCCCATGAATCTGAGGCCTGACCCCATAAAAACGGCTAATGGCACGGCGACTAAAGTGGGGCAAGAGGCATCAACTTTGGCACGGACATGAAAACGAGGAGAAAAACATGACGCGAAAAAAAGCACCTGGCATTTGCCCGTTATGCGGCGGTCTTAAGAAGCCCGGCAAAACCACCTTTACCGCGGAACTGGGCTTTGGAATCGTGGTGGTAAGGCGCGTCCCGGCATCCGTCTGCTCCCAATGCGGAGCTGACTGGATCAGCGACAAAGTCGCCGGAAAAATCGAAGCCCTGGTCCAGGAAGCCAAAACCAAGCGGCTCGAGGTCGAAGTAACCGCCCTGGGATAACCCGCCCGGCAAATTCTTCGCTGAGATCTGAAATCTGTGATCGCGTAGCGCAGCACGAGACCGATAATGTTTAATGTTCAGCTCTGACCCGAATGGCGCCAAGTTAAGCGCAATAATAGTTTTGGCCCAGCGGTTTGATAATAGCCCCGCGCTTATGGTCATCAACTAATTAAATGAGGGGTGGGCATAAATGTTTTGCCTTGGTTTGTGAAATCTGGTATAATTTTCACAAAGCTGACGCGGAGGTTGAAAATGGTTGCGGAGGGTCATACGCTGATCAAGTTGCTGGCGCTGG
>Ga0315274_10001031_pt1 | contig 43365 bp, 58 predicted proteins | sample YL17G02_20_MG_FD_203700 | JGI IMG/M metagenome (GOLD analysis project Ga0315274, IMG submission 203700) | Sediment microbial communities from Yellowstone Lake, YNP, Wyoming, USA - YL17G02_20 | ecosystem: Environmental > Aquatic > Freshwater > Lake > Sediment | place: USA: Wyoming | collected...
CTGCCAGAATCAACGTTTATAAAGCTTTTGATATTATTAAAGAAAAAACTAAAAAAGAACCTCTGCAAGTATTCGAAGGCGCTTTAAAAAATGCCTCACCGTTACTAGAAGTAAATCCGAGAAGAATCGGTGGCGCGACTTATCAAGTTCCAATGGAAGTAAGACCGGAAAGACGCGAGACCCTCGCGATGAGGTGGATTATCAATGCTGCGAGAACCAAACAGGGTAGGCCATTCGGAGAATTTTTAGCTGAAGAAATTATTGACGCTTATAATAATACTGGCACAGCCATTAAAAAGCGTGATGTTCTGCATAAAATGGCAGAAGCCAATAAAGCGTTCGCCCACTACGCGCGCTTTTAATGGGATAAGCTAAAGTTAGCAAATAAATTTAACAATCGAGATAATCAAGCTGCAGTCCCGTAAACAACGCACTGCCATAATACTATGTAATAGATTTGGCAGTAAGGAGTTTTACTGGGACAAGGCCTTTGCCCATTACGCAAGATTTTAATACTTGCCCGCACACCAAAATTTGGTGTTCGCTCTTGCATTTTTTTGAGGTTTTGAAATAATGATAGTGTATATTAATAATGATGGCAAAGCCATCAATTGATCCGCCCTGGGCGGATCGAGGAGGGTTAATGTTACCAGTTTTAATTGCTCAGACGACAGACTTCGGAACAGATTATGGCACTGATGCTGCTGCAGCCGCAGCCGCTGGAACTGCCGCAGTCGGAATCGGTGTAGCGATGATTATTTTCTGGTTAGTATTTGGACTTGCAACACTTGTTCTTTGGATTTGGGCCTTAGTTGATGTAATTCGAAGAGAATTTCCCAATTCCAATGACAAAGTTCTTTGGATTGTCTTAATCATCGTCCTTGGTCTTTTGGGATCGATTCTTTATCTTATTATTGGCAGAAAAAAAGGTACAATCCCAGCTGCTAAGTAGCCGATTTGAGTAAAACAAAAAAGATATCCTTTAAGTTTTAGGGTATCTTTTTTGGTGCTTGCAGGTTTTTCTAAATTATTATATAATCACAGGGAGGGGTTTTTATTTTAAGAGGTTGAATACCTTGAGGCTTGCTTCGAGGATGAAAACCTATTTAAAACAAACTCGCCCGAAGGGATACTTCGTAGTCCGCTACGGAGTAGTTTATTTTATATTAAATAATTTAGTTTACATTGAGGAACGAAGCGACGAAATGGCACGTGAATATAGTCTAGAGAAGACGCGAAATTTCGGAATAATTGCTCATATTGATGCGGGGAAAACAACCGTTACTGAGCGGGTTTTATTTTATACTGGAAAAACTTATAAAATAGGCGAAGTTCATGAGGGTAAAGCCGTCATGGACTGGATGGAGCAAGAAAGAGAAAGGGGTATAACCATTACTTCAGCCGCAACTACCTGTTTTTGGGCCGCGAGAGATAATCCTCAAGAGAAATTTCGTTTTAACATTATTGATACTCCGGGCCACATCGATTTTACTGCTGAAGTCCAGAGATCGCTACGCGTTCTAGACGGAGCAGTAGTCGTTTTTGACGGCGTTGCTGGCGTTGAGCCGCAGTCAGAAACCGTCTGGCATCAAGCGGAAAAATTTGCGGTTCCGAGAGTTTGTTTTATAAACAAACTGGATAGAATGGGGGCTGATTTTGAAAAATCAATCAAGTCGATCCAAGATAGACTATCAAACAATGCTGTCGCAGTCCAAATTCCCAACGGCACTGAAGATAAATTCACCTTGGTAGTCGATCTCCTTAAAATGAAGGCTTTTGCTTTCGAGGGCGATAAGGGCCAAGATGTAAAAGAACAAGTTATACCAGCAGATCTAAAAGACCAGGCAGATAAATACAGACAAGTTCTAATCGAAAAAATTGCTGAGCAAGATGATAACCTTTTAAAAAAATATCTTGACGGCAAAGAGCCTACTTACGAGGAGCTAAAAGAAGTCTTAAGAAAATCAACTATCGGAAATAAAATATTCCCAGTTTTTTGTGGGTCAGCTTTGAAAAACAAAGGCGTCCAGCTAGTTTTGGATGCGGTAATTGAGTATTTACCTTCTCCAGTAGATATCCCACCAGTAAAAGGAACAAAACCCAAAACTGAGGAAGAGCTCGTTAGAAAGACTTCTGATGAAGAGCCATTTTCAGCTTTAGCATTTAAAGTGGCGGCTGATCCATTTGTTGGAACCTTAACCTTTTTTAGAGTTTATTCGGGTGTTTTAAAAGCCGGTTCCTATGTTCTTAACCCAGGCAAAAATCAAAAAGAAAGAATAGGAAGAATTGTTAGAATGCACGCCAACCACCGCGAAGATGTCACTGAAGTCTATGCCGGTGAAATCGCCGCTGCCGTTGGTTTAAAATACACCACTACTGGCGATACCATCTGTGAAACAGAAAACCCAATTATATTAGAAGCAATTACTTTCCCCGAGCCGGTTATTTCTGTGGCCATTGAGCCGAAAACCAAAGCAGACCAAGAAAAAATGGGCATCGCTTTAAATAGGCTAGCCCAAGAAGATCCGACTTTCCAAATAAGAGGTGACCAAGAAACCGGCCAAACTATTATCGCTGGAATGGGAGAGCTCCATCTAGAAGTTTTAGTAGACAGAATGAAAAGAGAATTTAAAGTTGAAGCCAATGTTGGGGCTCCAGAAGTAGCTTACAAAGAAACCATCAAAAAAGCTGTTGAACAAGAAGGAAAATTCATCCGCCAATCAGGCGGCCGCGGCCAATACGGCCATGTCTATATAAAACTTGAGCCTAAAGAACGGGGAGAAGGCTTCGAATTTATTGATAAAATTGTTGGCGGTACAATTCCTAAAGAATTTATACCGGCGGTTGAAAAAGGCATCAAAGAAGCCATGACTAAGGGAGTAATTGCTGGCTATCCTTTGGTGGATATGGCAGCAACTTTGTACGATGGCTCTTTCCATGATGTTGATTCATCAGAACTTGCCTTTCAAATTGCCGGCTCAATTGCTTTACAAGAGGGTGTGAAAAAAGCCAATCCTGTTTTATTAGAACCAATAATGTCAGTTGAAGTTGTCACGCCTGAAGATTTTATGGGTGATGTGATGGGTGATTTGAATTCAAAAAGAGGCCATATTAAAGAAATGTCAGATCGAGCCAAAGTGAAAGTAATTGACGCAATGGTACCATTGTCAGAAATGTTTGGCTACGCCACTTCCTTGCGCTCAATGACGCAGGGCCGCGCATCATATACAATGGAATTTGATCATCTTGCCGAGGTCCCGGGCCATATCGCCCAGCAGATTATTGAGGGAAAGAAAAAGTAATATAATAGTTCTCAAATACGAAAGAACCGCCGGGCCATAAAATAGCACCCGGCGGTTCGATAGAGGTCTTGCTGGTTACACCAGCATGGCAACGTACTCCATAGCCTTGCTGAGTCGGCGAGGGGTCAACTCGATAGCGGCCATGAACCCCATCAGCTCGCCGATGGCCCTCCTCTGCTCGTTCGTCAACACATTCTGACGCATACGAGCGTCCAACTCCAACTGGAATGTATCCAGATTGGAATCCCCTGCGAATCTCGAGAGGTAAAGGAGCTGATCCTTGTCTTTCCTCTCGAAAGCGGCCACAGTCTTCCTGATCTGGGCCACCTCCTCGGGTGAGAAACCAATCTGGACGACTGTACCAGGCGTTCGCTGCGGGTGGAGGATGGCGCGGTGAGCTCTCTCGAGCTGATGGTCCAGCACCTCCAGAGAAGCAGCATTCAGCGCCCTCTCGGTATTCTCGCACACACAGAGAACGCCGTGGCTAACAGGGATCCGGACTCCTTCGAGGGTGGTGACATAGCAGTTGTGATTGCCAGCGTTACTGATGTCTTTCACAACTACCAGGTCATTCATGTCGCCGATCGCCTTCTCGGTCCAATGGGTTTTGCCCATGGCCAGACGGCTTTCCTTGTCGGACTCCAGTTCCACTCCTTCGGAGGTACAGATGATGCCGGTGAAGGCACCCATTCCCGTACTCCGACCCCGAATTTCCAGCACTCTTGCCATTCTTTTTCTCCCTGTGGTCATGCCAGTGGCTTTTCGCCTGTGGCTCGACCGTAGTAGTAGCCCTCTCGGGCCCCTGGAAGACTCCTTATACTTCAAGGGACCCAAGAAGTAAATTTCAGGGTCGGATATCTTTCAAAACTGTCTAAGTATACCATAAAATCACCTAAAAGTCAAGAATCTTGTAGTTTTCATTTGCATTTTGTGCTATGATAAAAACAAGATTTAAAAAGCCCATCCTACGCCCTTACTGAAAAAGGGATTACATCCTCTACTTTCAGTGCGGGCTTCGGAGGGCAACACTTCGCCGCGGCTTGCCAACCGCCTTTAGGCATGCAGCCTTGGCGAAGGTTGGAGGGTTAATGGACTATATTGGTATTGTAAAAAAGGCTTATCACATCACAATCAAGAATAAATTCTTGTGGATTTTTGCGATTTTAGCCGGTGGCTATGGTGGTTTTAGAGGTTTTAATACATCAAATTTAACTAGCTATTCAACCAATAATAATGATTATAATAAATTATCCTCTTATTTAAATGGGCTAGATCTGGCTACATTTTGGGATAAATTCGGTTCTGCAGTCATCACAATAGGAGTAATTCTTTTTATCTTTGCCATTATAATGTTTATCTTGAACTTAATCAGCCAGGGAGCTTTAATCGGCTCGGTCGCCAAAATTAATAAAGATGAAAAATCAAATTTTAAAGATGGTTTTAAGATTGGCTGGCACAATTTCTGGCGGGTTTGGGGAGTAGGAATAATTTATCTACTAATGATCTTAGCCTCTCTCATTGTCTTAATCGTACCTGTAGCAGTATCATTAATCGCTGGAGGTTATATATTTGGGATAATATGGGGCATTTTATTATTTTTTGTTTGCCTGGCCTTCTGGATTTTAATCGGACTAATTTCTCCTTATTCTTTCAGGGTAGTAGTTTTGGAAAAAAAATCAGTCTGGCAAAGTATAAGGGAATCACTCCATTTCTTTAGAGATAATTGGGTTTCTGTCGTAGTCATGTATTTATTCTTATTTGGTATTAGTCTGGTCTTCAGTTTAGTCTTAGTGTTGGCTATTTTGTTAATTGGTGCTATATTATTATTGATAGGATATGGATTGTATCTTGCTTCATATACGGTCGCCATTTTTTATGCAATAATGGCTGTTTTAGGCTTTTTTATCGCTATTATAGTTGCTACCGGTGCCTTTAACTCATTTTATTCGACATCAATCACTTTAACATATCAAAAATTAAAAGAAAGCTAAATTAATTAGGAGGTTTAATGAACCAACCAATGCAGCAGCCTGAACCAGCTCAGCCTCAATCAGGTAGAAGCCTAAAGTGGCTTTTAATTGTATTAGTCATCGTTATCATTGGCGCCGCTCTTTATTGGTATTTTGGCCTTCGATAAATATTGACGATCATTGAGGGATTTGCCTTTAGGCAAGTTAAGATAAATCCAAGGGGTATTTTTTTGATGTAGAGGTTGCCGAATAGTTGACAGTAATTAGAATTTAAGGTAAACTTAATAAGTAATAAATTATTTTGGAGGTTTTAAATGGCAGTCGAAAAATTTGAACGCAAGAAACCCCATGTTAATGTGGGTACAATCGGTCATGTTGACCATGGTAAAACTACCTTAACGGCAGCGATTCTTAAAGTGCAAGCCAAAAAAGGTCTTGCAACTGAAAGAAGCGTTGACCAAATTGATAATGCTCCTGAAGAAAAAGAACGTGGCATCACGATTGCAACCTGTCATGTCGAATATGAAACAGAAAAACGCCACTATGCTCATGTTGATTGTCCCGGCCATGCTGACTATGTCAAAAATATGATTACTGGGGCAGCCCAAATGGACGGCGCAATTTTAGTCGTCTCTGCCGCTGACGGGCCAATGCCGCAGACAAGAGAGCATATTCTTTTAGCTGGTCAAGTCGGCGTGCCAAATATTGTTGTTTACCTAAATAAGATTGATCAAGTAACTGATAAAGAATTGCTTGATTTGGTGGAAATGGAAATTCGCGATCTTTTGAAAAAATATGATTATCCAGGTGATGAAGTGCCAATTATAAAAGGGTCAGCCTTGAAAGCCCTGGAAGGCGACGCCGAAGCAGAAAAATCAATTGATGAATTGATGAATGCCTTAGATAATTATATCCCTGAACCAAAGCGCGAAGTTGATAAGCCTTTCTTAATGGCTATCGAAGACGTTTTTTCGATTAAGGGGCGTGGAACAGTTGCGACCGGAAGAATTGAACGGGGTAAAGTCAAAGTTAATGATGAAGTGGAAATCGTTGGGTTGAAACCGACTAAAAAAGTTGTTGTTACTGGTGTTGAAATGTTTAAAAAACAGCTTGATGAAGGTATCGCCGGAGACAATATTGGCGCCCTTCTTCGAGGCGTTGAACGAGAAGATATTGAGAGAGGTCAAGTTTTGGCAAAGCCAGGTTCAATTACGCCACATACTGAATTTGATTCTGAAGTTTATATCTTAAACAAGGAAGAAGGCGGCCGCCATACCCCATTTTTCAAAGGCTATAAGCCCCAATTTTATATTAGAACCACTGATGTTACTGGAGAAGTAGAATTACCGGCTGATACCGAAATGGTTATGCCGGGAGATACTATCTCATTTAAGGTAAAGTTGATTCAGCCAGTAGCGATGGAAGAGGGTATGAAATTTGCTATCCGTGAAGGTGGCAAAACTGTTGGAGCAGGAGTCGTTACTAAGATAAATAAATAGGGAGAAATAAGTTGGCAAAAACCGTTCCTAAACAAAAGATAAGAATTCGCTTAAAAGCCTACGATTATAGGATAATTGACAAATCAGCAAGGAATATTATTGATACCGCCGAAAGAACTGGCGCAGTTGTAATTGGGCCAATTCCCCTGCCAACAGAGAAAAGCAAGGTCACAGTTTTAAAAAGCCCCTACATCCACAAAGATAGCCGCGAGCAGTTTGAAATGAGGATCCATAAGAGATTAATCGACGTTTTAGATCCAAATTCCAAGACAATTGACTCTCTTATGAGCCTTGATCTGCCGGCTGGCGTAGATATAGAAATAAAGACATAAATTAATCAATAAATAATATAGAGGTGTCGGGATAATCGTCGCTGCGGCGGCCGTTTCCTGGCATAATTTTTATGCCCCTTCGGGCGAGGCGTTTCATGAAAGCAATTATTGGAAGAAAAATTGGGATGACAAGAATTTATGACGAGGAAGGTAATGCCTTGCCGGTAACTTTAGTTATAGCGGAACCTAATACTATTTCGCAGGTAAAAACCCAAGAAAAAGATGGCTACGATTCGGTCCAGCTTGCTTTATCAGAAGAAAAAAAGATAAATAAACCACAAGCTGGTCATTTAGCTAAGGCTAAGATTAAATCAAGGCATTTAAAAGAATTTAATCTAGGGGCAAATATTCAAGTTGGCAGCAAAATAAATTTATCAACATTTAAAAAAGGTGACTTTATTAACGTAACTTCTATATCTAAAGGCAAAGGTTTTGCTGGGACTGTTAAAAGACATCATTTTCATTTGGGGCCCAAAACTCATGGTGGCGATAATTATCGAAGGCCAGGTTCAATCGGCTCAATGTATCCTCAAAGAGTCATTAAGGGCCGTCGAATGGCAGGCCATTTGGGCAATAAAAAAGTTACAGCTAAAAATATAAAGATAGCCGATATCAGCCTTGAAAACCATATTTTAATGCTTAGTGGGGCCGTTCCAGGGCCTAAAAAAGGCATAGTCTACATCTGGAGCAAATAATGACAAAGGTAAAGATATACAATTTAGAAGGGAAATCCACATCTGAAAGAAAACTAAATGATGAAATTTTTAATGTTGGAATAAGCCCTAAAATAATAACCCAGGTAATTAATGTGCAATTAGCCAATCGTCGTAGACCTATCGCCCATTCAAAAACGCGTAGCGAAGTCAGTGGCGGTGGTAAAAAGCCATATCGCCAAAAAGGGACTGGCAATGCTAGGGCAGGATCGTCTCGTTCGCCAATTTGGATCGGTGGTGGAGTTACCTTTGGGCCTAGAAGTAATAGAAATTATCATCAAAGACTTCCCAAAAAAATGAGAAATAAAGCCTTAAGAATGATTTTTAGCCAAAAAATAAAAGAAAATAAAATTATTATTTTAAAAGAAATTGAACTGAAGAAATATTCGACGAAAGATATCGAAAGTATCTTACAAAAGTTACCCATCGAAGAAGGAAAAATTTTGGTTATCTTACCAAAAATGAATGTAAATCTGGAGCTTTCGCTTGCTAATCTGCCTTACTTGAAAACGATTCAAGCCGATAGTCTTAACATTATTGATTTAATAAAATATGATTACTTGTTAACTGATATTGAAGGGATAGGAAAGATTGAAAAAATTCTTTTAGAAGGTAAAAAGAAAGCAAAATGAGCATTATTATTAAACCTGTAATATCGGAAAAGTCCATCAATAGTACTGCTGGCGGCAAGTATATTTTCAAAGTTAATATTAAGTCAAATAAACACGAGATTCTAAAGGCAATCGAAGATTTATACAAAGTTAAAGTTTTAAAAGTTAATATTATAAATTCCAAAGCCGAAGAAAAATTAATTAGAGGAAAATTCAAGTCACAAAGTAAGCCTTGGAAAAAAGCAATTGTTTCCATCAAAAAAGGACAAAAAATAGAAGGATTCGAGATTAAAGAGTAAAAATTTAAATGATTAAATTTTACAAACCAACAACCCAATCAAGAAGAAAGATGTCAGTTACTGACTACTCTTTAATTACCAGGAAATCTCCGGAAAAAAGATTAACAAAAATACTTAATAAATCAAAAGGCCGCGATATAACAGGTCAAATTTCAACAAGACATAAAGGCGGCGGGTCAAAAAGAAAATTCCGGTTTATTACATCTTTATCTGGTAAATTAGATATTCCAGCTAAAGTTGAAAGTATTGAGTATGACCCAAACCGAAGTTCATTCATAACCTTAATAAAATATGAGGGCGGTGATAAAGCCTATATTTTAGCCTGGGAAGGGATAAAAATCGGCGAGGAAGTAATTGCCTCCGAGAAAACAGAAGCTAAAATTGGCAATAGAATGAGATTAAAAAATATTCCAACAGGAACGGGTATATTTGATATTGAAATTCGGCCTGGCCAAGGCGGTAAACTAATAAAGAGCGCCGGCGCTCAAGGATTTATCTTGGCGAAAGAAAAACCTTTGGTAAACATCAAAATGACATCGGGAGAGATAAGAAAGATAAATGAAAACTCTTTTGCCAGTATTGGGCAGGTAAGCAATGTGACTCATTCAGCCGAAAGAATTGGCAAAGCCGGTCGCAAACGTTGGATGGGCATAAGGCCATCAGTCAGAGGAAAAGCGATGAGCCCTAACGCTCACCCCCATGGTGGTGGTGAAGGTGTTAATCCAATTGGTTTACCATATCCAAAGACTCCTTGGGGCAAGCATGCCAGGGGCACAAGAACAAGAAAACACAATAAATATTCGGATAAATATATTGTGCAGAGGAGAAAATAATGTCAAGATCGCTTAAAAAAGGACCATACATAAATTTGAAATTAGTTGAAAAAGTAAAGTATTTAAGGCCAGGTGATAAGACGGTAATTAAAACCTGGGATAGAGCAGCAGTAATTACACCGGAAATGGTCGGCTTTCGTTTTGGGATTCACGACGGCAGAAAGCATATCGAGGTATTAATCGTCGAAGATATGGTCGGCCATAAGTTGGGAGAGTTTTCTCCAACAAGAAAATTCATCAAGCATGGAGGCCGTTTAAGCAGGGAAGAAGAGCAAGAAACTTCGACAAAAGAAGCCCAAGCGGCGAAGGTTTCTACAGAAGAAACTCCTAAGGCCGATCAAAAAGAAAGTAAAAAATAATGGAAGTTATATCAGAAGCCAAATTCGTGAGAATCGCACCCGATAAATTAAGATTAGTTGCTAACCAAATTAAAGGTATGAAATTAAATAAGGCTTTGGCTATTTTACAATTTAATAAAAAAGCTGCCTCAATTTCATTAGCCGTTCTTCTAAAACAAGCAAAAGACCAGGTTAAAGAAAAATCTAGAGACGAAGAAAGACTGGTTGTAAAACAGATAACAGTTAATGAAGGGCCGAAACTTAAAAGGAGACGATTTTTACACCAAGGCCGTTCAACAACGATTCTAAAGAGGATGTCACATATAAAAGTTATATTAACAGACGAAGAGAAGAAAAAAAAGGATCAAAGTGGGCCAAAAAGTTAATCCTAAAAGTTTAAGAATTATCATAAATAAAGATTGGCAATCAAAATGGTTTGGTAAGAAAAATTTTGCTAAAAATATTGCTGAGGATTTGGAAATCAGAAAGGCTGTTCAGAAAAAATTTGGCAAGTTGGGAGGAATCGGGAAACTGGAGATACTAAGAGACCCAGATTCTATTATAATAAACATTCATACATCTAGGCCTGGTGTAATCATTGGCCGCAGTGGGCAAGGGATAAATGAAATCAGGGCTTTTATTATTAGAAATGTGCCTTATTTTAAGACGCTCGAACCTAGTAAAATGCCTAAGCTTAAAATTGAAATATTAGAAATAAAAAATCCAGAAGCTAATGCCCAATTGGTGGCTGATTCAATTGCTATCCAAATAGAAAAAAGAATTGCCTACAAAAGGGCCGCCAAACAAGCAATTACCAAAGCGATGGAAGCAAGAGCAAAGGGAATAAAAATTCAAGTTTCTGGCCGTTTGGGGGGATCTGAAATAGCCAGATCAGAAAAATATGGAGAGAAATCCGTTCCATTGGGTAGGCTAAGGGCGGAAGTTGATTATGGATATGCCGTAGCCTTGACAACCTATGGAACAATCGGAATAAAAGTCTGGATTTACAAAGGTGATAGAATGCCAGAAGCCAAAATAATCAAAGAGGCCTAATTATGTTGATGCCAAAGAAATTAAAGCATAGAAAAGTGAGCCGGGGGAAAATGACAGGTATATCTTTAAGGGGTTCAGAAATTGCTTTTGGGCATTTTGGTCTAAAAGCGATTGAACATGGTTGGGTTACTGCTCGCGAGATTGAAGCTGCAAGACGGGCAATGACGCGTTATATTCGTAGGGGCGGGACTGTTTGGGTCAGAATATTTCCCGCAAAACCGGTCACTCAGAAAGCTGCCGAGGTTGGCATGGGAGGCGGTAAAGGCACTTTAGACCATTTTGTATCAGTTGTCAAACCAGGCCGAATTTTATTTGAAATGGATGGCATCAGCGAACAAATTGCCAAAGAAGCCTTAAGGCTAGCAGCCCATAAATTAAGAGTTCAAACGAAATTCATCCAAAAGGATTAAATGAAAGCGACAAAAGATTTGCAGCAATTTAGAGAAAAAGATAGCAAAGCTCTCTTTAAAGAGTTGGCCGATTTAAATAAAAAGTTAGTAGATTTAAAATTTAAAGCATCATTTAAAAAAATAAAGAATTTTAAAGAGATTAATTATATTAAAAAAAATATCGCTCGTATATGGACAATATTAAGCCAAAGAGCCCAAGAAGAATTAGCAAAGAAAGAATAAAATGAAAAAATTAATTGGCAAAATTATATCTGACAAAATGATAAAAAGCAAAGTGGTTGAAATTGTTGACGTAAGACATCACAAGATTTATAACAAAACTTACAAAAAAAGCAAAAATATTATTGTTCATGATGACAAAAATGAATTTAGGCTAGGCGATGTGGTTGAAATAACATCAACTAAGCCTCAAAGCAGAAAAAAAGCCTGGAAAATATTGGGAAAAGCAAAATGATAAATCAATATACAAGGTTAAAGGTGGCTGATAATTCAGGAGCAAAGGAAATCCTCTGTATCACAGTGGTCGGAGGGGCAAAGGCAAAATCTGGTCAAATAGGCGATATTATTGTTGCTTCAGTAAAATCGGCTACACCGCAGGGACAGGCGAAGAAAAAGGAAGTTGTAAGAGCGGTTATTGTTCGGCAAAAATTTCCTCTAAGTCGCAAAGATGGGACAGTAATTAGATTTGACGACAACGCCGCTGTATTAATTAATCCCGATAAAACACCCAGAGGAACAAGAATTTTTGGGCCCGTAGCAAGAGAGCTAAGAGACAAAGGTTTTACCAGAATTGTTTCCTTAGCAACGGAGGTATTGTAAATGAAAGTCAAAAAAGGCGATAATGTATTAGTAATTTCTGGTAAAGACAGGGGAAAATCCGGAATCGTCCAAAAAGCAATTCCATCCAATAATAAAGTTATTATTACAGGTATTAATATTGCCAAACACCATCTTAAGCCATCAAGAAAAAATCCCCATGGCGGAATTGTCGATATGATCGCACCAATAGATGTTAGCAACGTATTGGTAGTTTGCCCGCACTGCAGCCGGCCGGTAAGATCGTCATATATAAAAAAGGAGAATCTGAAAGAAAGAATTTGCAAAAAATGTAGAGGCAACCTTGATACGAAACCAACATCAGGAGCAAAGACAAAGGAAAAGAATGTCAAATCTTAATAGAATTTATCAAGAAAAAATAGTGCCAAAATTCTTAGAAAAAGGCTATAAGAACAAAATGGCTGTTCCTAAAGTTATAAAAGTTGTCATTAATATTGGGATTGGTAAACAAAACTCAAATCCTGGTTACAAACAAGAAGTGGCTGCCAATTTAGCTAAAATTACAGGGCAAAAGCCAGCGATCAGGAAGGCAAGAAAAGCAATATCAGGATTCAAAGTAAAAATAGGTGATGAGGTAGGATTGATAGTGACTCTCAGAGGTCAAAAAATGTATGACTTTTTACAGAAATTAGCTAATATAACCTTACCTAGAATTCGTGATTTTAGGGGGATAGACCCTAAAAGTATTGATGAGCATGGCAATTTGAACCTGGGGATAAAAGAGCATATTGTTTTCCCGGAGATTTCTCACGAAGTAACCGAACTGCACGGTTTAGGTATTACGATAAATACCAATGCTAAATCGCCAGATGCGGCTCAGCAGTTATTAGAAGCTTTAGGATTCCCTTTCAAAAAGGAGAAAAATGGCTAAAACTTCACAGATTGAAAGAGCAAAAAGAAAACCAAAATATTCTACCAGAATTATACGAAGATGCAGCAGCTGCGGCCGGCGCAGGGGTTATATGAGAAAGTTCGGTTTATGCAGAATATGTTTTAGAGAAATGGCATCGCGCGGTGAAATACCAGGTATAACGAAATCTTCATGGTGAAACCCCGTGAAATGTAAGATTATTTCACTGGGGTGAAGGAGAAAGATGGATCCGATCGCTAATATGTTGTCACAAATTAAAAACGCTGGTAACGCTAAGAAGAAAGAAACCGAAGTAAAATACTCAAAAATGAATTCGGCCATTCTTAATAATCTTAAAAATCAAGGCTATATTGAGAATTTTGAAGAAAAAAGAGTAAATAATCAAAAATATCCGTCAAAAATTGTCGTTAAACTAAAGTATAAAAATCAAAATGAACCTTATTTTTCAGATATACAGAGAATTAGTTCGCCTGGCAGAAGAATATATGTTAAGTCGGGAAGAATAAATAAATTATCGCGCGGTAAGTCAGAATTCTTGATTTCCACCCCACAGGGTGTGATGAGCGGCAGGGAAGCTCATAAAAAAGGCTTGGGCGGCGAAGTTATATGTGAGGTCGAATAATGTCAAGAATAGGAAATTTGCCGATTACAATTAAAAGCGGCATCCAAGTGGATATTAATGGAAGAAATATAAAAATTGCCGGGCCAAAAGGTGAGATTATTCTGAGACTGCCCACGGAACTTAAAATTGAAAAGAATAATTCGGAAGTTATTGTAGCAAGGTCTTCGGATGAAAAAAGAATTAAATCAATCCATGGTTTGTGGCGGATGCTAATAAATAACGCTGTTGTTGGGGTAAGCCAGGGCTGGCAAAGGAAATTAGATTTTAAGGGCGTTGGTTTTAAAGCTGAAGTCCAAGCAAATAAACTTATATTATTAGTCGGCTTTTCGCACCCGGTTGAAATTATAGCTCCAGAAAATATTAGCTTTGAGGTAGCAAAAAATGTGATCACTGTTTCAGGAATAGATAAACAGGTTGTCGGCCAGGTGGCGGCCAGCATTCGAAAAGTAAAACCAGTCGAACCATACAAAGGCAAAGGAATTAAATATTTAGAAGAAATACCACGTAAAAAGCTCGGCAAAGCTGCTAAGACCGTTACAACGGCAGCAAGTTAAAGGTGAAAATGGAAAATAGTAAACTAATAATAAAAAAATCAAAGAATATCGGGGAAGCAAGACCTAGATTAATAATTTTTAAATCGCTTAAAAAAATTTACGCTCAAGTAATTGATGATGAAAAAGGGCAGACCATTGTGGCGGCTTTAAATGATAAGGACAAGGCGAAAGAATTAGGGGAAGATGTCGCCAAAAAGTTAAATCAAAAAGGGATAAAAAGCGTAGTTTTTGACAGACGCCAATATAAATATCATGGTAAGGTAAAAGACACGGTAGAATCAGTTAGGTCCGGAGGAATTATTATATGAGAGACGAAATAAGAGAAAAAGAATATGAAGAGCATGTTCTTCAGGTAGACAGAGTTGCCAGAACAGTCAAGGGTGGCAGAAGAGTTCGCTTTCGAGCCTTAGTTATAATTGGTAACAAAGCGGGAAAGGTTGGGATTGGAATTGGTAAGGCCTCAGAAGTGGCTATAGCTGTAGCAAAAGCTTCAAAAATCGCCAAAAAACATGTGATCGTTGTCCCAATTGTTAACGATACAATTCCCTTTCCAATTGAACTTAGTCAGGGCGCAGCCCACATTCTTTTAAAACCAGCTAAAGCGGGAACTTCAATAATTGCCGGCGGAACAATAAGGGTTATGTGTAATCTGGCTGGCATTAAAAACTTAGTCGCTAAAGTGTTGGGTACAGCCAATAAGATTAATAATGCCCAAACGACCATGTTAGCGTTCGAAAAACTGGCAAAAATGCAGAAAGAAAATAATGCGCAATGAAATGAAGTCCGCCGAAGGCGGGCTCAATAAATTATCTAAATTAAATCGCCGAAACAAAAAAAGATTAGGAAGAGGCCTTGGATCTGGCAGGGGCGGTACTTCTGGCAGAGGCACCAAGGGCCAAAAGTCACGTTCAGGCTATAATATTCCAAGACGTTTTGAGGGCGGCCAAACCCCCTTAATCGCCAGGCTTCCCAAATCAAAAGGCTTTACTTCAATATCTGCTAAACCATATATTTTGAATATTCAAGTAGTTGAGAAAAACTTTAAAGATGGAGACGAAGTCAATCTAAAGACTTTAAAAGAAAAAGGGCTCGTAAAAGAAAAAATAAAAAATATTAAAATATTAGGGCCTGGAAAACTGACAAAAAAGTTAAAATTTCGGGGCGTAAAATTGACTAAAAAGCTTTTAGCCGAAACAAGAACTCTCTCCGCCCCCAAGCCTACAAAAACTAAAATTAACTCCTAAAGCGTCCTCTTGAATTGTTCTCCTAATTAGGGCATACTTTAGACGATGTCGGATTCAAAAATGAATAAATTTCAAAAGCAAATTGATAAGTTCTCAAAAAAAAGAAACTGGGGCCAATTTCACAATCCAAAAGATCTATTGTTAGGAATTGTGGAAGAAGTGGGAGAATTCAGAAATATAATCAAGTGGGAACAAGACCCGGAAAAAATAAATGATATTTTACTTAGTAAAAAGAAAGAAATAAAAGATGGGGTAGGGGATATCTATTGGTTTTTGGCATTACTTGCCAACCAAGCCAACATAAATATTGATGAGGCAATTTCAGATGTAATTAAAGAAAACGAGAAACGCTTTCCGCTCAAGAAAACTAAGAACAGACACACTAATATCCACCTCGGCGGCATTGATGGGAGAAAGTAGGCGAACAAAAACCGAAGTTATCCACAGATTACGACTTATTGAATTATTGAGTCCTTCTGGTTATACTTAGACCAGAAACATTATTTAGAACAGGAGGTTAAATTGGAATTAAGTGATCTCGTCGAAATTTATGAGTCTGAAAAGCGCAAATATGGCAATGACACCTATAAACATATCTCTGCAATATTTACAAAAGCTAAAGAAATTCATAAAAAAGACTTCACGCTGACTGATCACGAACAATCGTGGCGTGCTTTTAAGGGCAAGAATTTAGAAAGCTTAATAATGTATATTATTAAAGATCAAGTTGAAGGCTTGGGCCTAAAGGTAATTTCTGGTAATAGACTTGAGAGAACAAACAATAAAAATTTAACTGACGAATTAAGTAAAATAAAAAGAAATTTACTAATTGATTATGGAGAGTTTGGACATCATCTCCCGGACGTTGATTTGATAATCTATAATCCTAGCAATTTCGAGGTTTTAGCAACCGTCTCTAGCAAGGTAACCCTCAGGGAAAGGATTGCCCAGACTGGATACTGGAAATTGAAATTCCTGCAAGACCCTGTAACAAAAAACATTAAAGTATTTTTTATAACGCCAGACGAAGACGGAACTTTAATTAATAAAAAACCCTGCAAAAAGGGAAGAGCAATTGTCGAGACTGATACGGATGGAAGTTATGTAATGTCGGACGAAAAGATAGAGGAAAGTAATAAGGTAAAATCCTTTGGGAAATTTATTGATGATTTAAGGAGGCTATGTAAATGAACAAGGCTCAAGCGTTATTCAGAATGAAAGCAGAAAAAACAAAGGGGAAAAAACTTTTAGTAAAACCAGTTAATGATGAAAAACCTCCTTTTGAAACGACAACTCTATGGGATTATCCAAAGCAAAGCTATGGTTTAACGCCAAAGGGAAGTAACAAATTTCAAGGCGTAACACCGGCATTCATTATTTGGAATATGATCCAGAGATACACGAAACCCGGCGATTTGGTGGTGGACCCCATGTGTGGTAGTGGAACCACAATTGATGTCTGCAACGATGAAAATCGAAAAGTCATGGGTTACGATATCCATTCACAAAGAGAAGACATAATCAAAAACGATGCCCGCAAAATCCCTCTAAAAGACAATTCGGTGGATATGGTTTTTATTGATTCTCCCTATGGTGACAATGTGAACTATGGCGATGATCTAAAGGATATTGGCAAAATATCAGCTGAGGACCAAAAATTCTATAATGAGCTGGAAAAGGTTGCGAAAGAAATCTATCGGATTTTGAAGCCTGGAAAAGTAATCGGCTGGTTGATCGGTGATCAGTGGGTCAAAAGAAAGTTTACCCCGGTAGGTTTTAAAATCTATGCAATACTAGATAAATATTTAGAACCGGTTGATTTAATCTGCGTTACTAGACAAAACCAAAGTTCCAATACAGGTATCTGGCATTATAGAGCCAGAAAATTCAATTTTTTCCTCCGAGGGTTTAAACATCTAATAATAATGCGAAAGCCTGAGGCGAAACCTAAAACAGAGAAAAAGAACTCAAGAGTCAATTGGAAAAAGTATAAATAATCGCCAAAATTTATCCTGAGGTTTGGGGAATATGTCTATAAAATTATTATTAAATAAAAAAATTGATGATTTTGCTAAGGATTATCCAGAATTTAATAAAGAAACAGTTAACAAAAAATTTTTATTTTTTGTAATATTCCAGATTTTAAAAGATTTGCAACTAGAGTATGATGAAATCATAGATGGTATAATCGATGCACCATATGATTGCGGTATTGATGCAATTTATGTGTTCTCGGCCGGTGAATTAATTAAAGAAGACGAAACGCTAGACCTTCAAATTAGCAAAGAGGGTATATTAAAAATGCAATTAATTCAGGTAACTCGTGATGATGGTTTTTCGGAATCAGTTTTACTTAAACTTAAGAATGCGATAGAGGATATTTTTAATTTTGAAAAGGAAATTAATAGAGCAAATGAATATTTTCAGAAAAAAGTTGATTTGATAAGGAAATCTTGGGAATATTGTTTCAACCAAGGAAGTATTAATCAGATTGAAATAGAACTGGTTTATGCCACTCTGAGCAATACGAGAGTAAATAAAAGTGTTCTGAAAATTGAAGATAAAATTAAACAATACTTAAATTCACAACAGTTGAACTTTGTAAAATTAAAATACATTGGCATACCAGAATTATATAAAATAATTTCTGAAGGTTCTTACGAAAAAGAAATTGTTTTCAAAGATGTAACTCAATACGCAGAATCATACAACCCCAAATTAACTGGTTTTTACGGGCTAGTGAAATTAAAAGATTTATTAGAATTTTTAAGTGATCCAGATGGAGAAATAATAGAGAAATATTTCGAAGGGAATGTTAGGGACTTTTACGGGATTTCTAAAAAAGTTAATGTCAGAATAAAAGAAACAATCGAGAATAGTGAGAGCAGAATTAATTTTTGGTGCCTTAATAATGGGATAACGATAATTTGTGGCAAGGCTAACCAGCTTGGGAAAAAACTAAAAATTTCTAATTTTCATATTGTGAATGGTTGCCAAACAGCGCATGTTTTGCACAACTATAAGGAATATTTAGAAAATGATGACAGATCAGAGATATTAGTCAAGGTTATACAAACTGATGACGAAGCAGTCTCCAACGAAATTATTGAAGCTACAAACTCCCAAACAGCTGTTTCACCAATATCGTTACGTTCTAACGATTTAATTCAAAAGAGTATTGAAGATTATTTTTTAAGGAATGAAATTCAACCTCTTTTTTACGAAAGGAGAATAAATTATTATAGACGCCGTAACAAACCTAGGAATAAGACAGTTTCAATAATGAAATTGTTTCAAATTTTCTACAGCATTTTTTCAAAAAAACCATCAGTAGCGCGAGGTAGACCCGCAGAGGCTTTTAATACCAATTATGATATTGTTTTCAATCAAAATTATGACTACGACTCTTATTTATTTGCCTTTTTATGGTATTCAAAAATATATAATTTGAATCGCAATGAAATTAAGAAAGCTAGAGGAAAATTCATGCCTTTGGTTGTCAAATATGGTCAGTTCCATCTTGCTAGGATTGCGTTTTCTCTTGCCATACAAAAAGATCCAAAAATAAACTTTCAAGATAAAAATAATGCCTTCACGGTAAATAAAGAATATCTTTTATCCTTGATTAATAATGAAAATAAATTAAAAATATTTTATGAAAGTAGCGTTGAAATATTAAAAAATTGTATAAAAAAATCATATGGAAAAAACAAAGATTTAATTTTAAGCTATAACCTATTCAAAAGTGATGAACTCGATAAAGATATAAACAAGGAACTTATCGAGAAATTTCGGAAGCAAAAAGAAAAGTTGAGGAGATGATTAAAAAGGTAATAATGACGAAAATTGATGAGCCGTATGTAATACAAAAAATTAAAGAACATCTTACACCACAATGGCAAGTTGTTAGAGAAAAAGATTTACATGAAAAAGGTTGCGATCTGGTTTTGAAAGATGTGTTTAACAAACAGGAAGCGCGAAGATTTTTAATTGAATGTAAAGGTAAATCCTATGCAAAAAGCGCAAAATCTGTAAACGAAACAGTTTGGCTCTTTGCTTTAGGGCAATTAATGACTAGAATGAGCGTAATAGCAAGGCATGCGTACAAATATGGTTTAGGTTTACCAGAAATTAGCGTAAAAAAAGCGTTAAAAAGAATTCCTTGGCAGGCAGCTCGACACTTGTGCCTTTACATCTTTTCAATTGACGACAAAGGGAAAGTTACGAAATATTCACCGAAAGATTTTAAAGAATATCAACAAAAAGAAGTTGGAAAATGAATGCCTATGAACTTCCTACACAAACTTTAAATCGACTTTATGATCTTGAACTGCGGGTTCGAAAATTAGAAGGAAGGAAAAGAAAACCTTTTCTGGTGGTTGATGAGAAATATTCCAAACAAGATGGACTTTATCCGCAAGCCAAGCAACTTGTTATCGAAATGGGATATGCCACCGCAAGTTTACTTCAGCGCTATTTAAGAATCGGTTATGTTCGTGCTGGGAGATTGGTTAATTTGCTCGAAGAAGATGGGGTAATTGGTCATGCTGAAGATGCAAAACCAAGAAGAGTTTTGATAGAAGATCCTACTGATTAAAAAGACGATGAAATTAAAGCTTAGGGGTCAGTTTTCGTTTGATCTAAATAGTAAAAGTATATTGAAATAAAAATCGCCGAGGATTAATGTTACAATTAGGGAAGGAAGGAATTTTTGAACGATCTTAACCAGTCAAATTATCAACCCAACCAACCGAATTATCAAGCACCTCCGCCGGCTTCGCCACCAGTTAAAAGTAATGAACCAAGTAAAACTTCTCTATCTCTTGGGATTGTCGCAAATATTATCGGATATATTTTAAGTGTCCTAAGTTATCTAATCGTAATTGTAAAATTAGTCACCCCTGCTGAGAGCGGTAGGTGGACATATTATGATATTTTTCATGAATACTATCCATATTTCAGCCAAGGAACCTTTATTTTCTTCCAAAAAATAATGAATTCCCTTCTTATTCTTCTTTTGATATCTATTTTACTTTTGATTTTCGGCTCTGTAATTTTAAAAAAACGAAAAGTCATAACGCTAATTTTTTTGATTCTCGACCTTGCCCTGTTTGCTATTTTCGGTGCGGGATATATTTTTATTAACTTTATATTTGACTAACAAAATAAAAATCGTCCACACTTCGTTTCCAACTTCGCTAAAGCTACGATGGACGAGAATGCTACGAGTGGCAAGCGAGGGGAGTTTTGAAACCCGTTTTCCGCAAACTCTCAACTCGCATTATTCTTATTAAATTATCCTAAACAATACTCCGACATTCTGCAGAATATGAGAGTATTTTCCTTGACCTCTTTCAAGTTTACAGATATAATTTAAAAAATGCCAAATAAATTTGCTCAAATTGTCTCAGAGGGTATCGCGGCTGTACCTGCCAAATTCTTAAAAAAATTAAGCAATGTTTCAATTGTAATTGAGAAGCGACCCACGCCAGCCCAAGCAAAAATTTTGCACCTGCGGCAGGGATTAATTTTGTTTGGTCTTTATGAAGGCGTGCCTCAGACGCGCCGAGGTCCTGGCTACAGCGGCGTTCTGCCGGACAAAATTACTATTTTTCAAGAAGCGATCGAGGCAGCCGGCCGAGATGAGGAAGATATTAAAAAGATAGCAAGAAATACAGTCTGGCATGAAATTGCCCACCATTTTGGCATGGATGAGACAAGAGTTCGAGAAGCCGAAGCCAGAAGAAGAGAAAGGGTGTAGACGACATTCTAATTTTCGTACGCACTTCATATCATCTAGGTATTTTTTCCTAGACTACATTCTTATATTCGTACGCCTTCAGGCATGCACTTACGAATAATTATTATAGTATCTCTTTTAAACTGAGACGATATTCCAATGTTCTATAATGCAGCTGCATTAGCATCATAGAATAATAGAAGGTAGCTTATAAAAGGAACGCCCAGGTCAGAACGACCTGGGCGTCAATGAGATCTCCCGCGAGCCTAGTTGGCAACAGCCATTGCGGGAGCAATAGGCTGAGGTGCTGGGAAGAGCGTCAACTTCTGCACCTCGATGTCTAGCCCTGGATGGGTGGGGGTGAAGCCGTGAAGGGTTCGAAGCTGGTTGCGCTCCCCAGCCCTTGCCGCCAGAGCCTCGAGGAACATCTGCCCGGTTTTGTGCGCCTCCGGGCAGAACTCCCTTGGGCTAATGGCGGCAGTTGCCTTGATGACGAGCGTTGCAGTAATTCTCTGCTGGTTAGTGAGAGTCTCATCAACCGGCACCAGCCGGAATCCATTGTAGAAGTGGGTCAGCGCAAATGCCCTGGCTAGCCAGCCGTAGGGCGCGTACTTCTTGGGCACATAGTCTGTGAAGAACTCGCGCCTTCGGAACGAGCATAGCCAGCCGATCCGAGGAGTCCTCGCGTTTTTCCTGTCCCTCTCCATCGATTCTGGTTCGAAGAGGAACAGAAAGTAGAAGAACCACCCCATGATAGGGAAAAGCATCAGTAGCATCGCCGGGCCTTCCATGGTCGGAACGATGTAGGGTGCGATCAAAAGCAGGAAGTCCGTTGCCAGGACAAGCAGGAGTGGTCTCCAGGTTGCATCTCGGGTCGAAATCAGTCGACAGCAACCCGAATCGCAGTCGCACCTCGGTGTCCAGAGCTTGCTGACCCACCTGGTCACGAAGAACAGGTTGAGGGCAGCCAGTACCGCGTAAACAGCGATTCCCACAGCGTCCATCTCGTTCCTCCTTCCTTGTCGGCTTGGTTTAGGCGCTATAGGCCCACCGACAATTTGGGAACAACAGAGTATACAATAAAAATCTTCATTAGTCAAGTCATGTGTACCTTTCCAGGAGACCCCAAGTTGACTAAATTAAGGTAAATGATAGAATAAAGTTAAGATAAAGAGGTTTTTATGCGTTTTTGGGAAACTCTCAAGCAAATTTTTACGTTGCGCGATTTAAGAAATCGGATTCTTTACGCCATTGTTCTTCTTGTAATTGCGCGTATCCTGGCACACGTTCCCTTACCAGGGGTAGATTTAGTTGCTTTAAGGGACTTTTTTGGTAGAAACCAAATATTTGGACTACTCAATATGTTTTCTGGCGGGTCAATGGAGAATTTTTCGATTATTATGATGGGGGTAGGACCATATATTACTTCAACAATTATATTCCAGCTACTGACGATGGTCATCCCGGCGCTTGATGAGCTCAACAAAGAAGGAGAAAGTGGTCATCAAAAAGTAAATTACTATACTAGAATCGCTACTGTTCCGTTAGCTTTGATTCAATCTTACAGCATGATAAGGCTTCTTCAGAGTCAACAAATTTTAGGCCAACTGGACCTGTTTCAAATGGCAACAATTTTAATATCCATTACTGCCGGTACAATTCTACTGATGTGGCTGGGTGAACTGATATCGGAAAATGGTATTGGCAATGGCGTTTCTTTAATTATTACCCTAGGTATTGTGGCTGGGATACCTGCCCAAGTAAGGAATACTTTATCAGTTTTAGACACCACTAAAATTATCGGTTTAATTATATTTGGGATAGTCGGCGTACTGGCAATTGCAGGAATTGTGATGGCAAACGAAGGTACCAGGCAAATACCTGTTTCATATGCAAGAAGAATCCGAGGCATGCGCTCATATGGCGGGGTTGACACATACTTGCCAATTAGAGTTAATACGGCTGGCGTTATTCCAATAATTTTTGCCATGTCCATCATGCTGATACCAGGAGTAGCAGCAAAATTTTTTGAGCAGGCTAAATCAGCTTGGCTGGTATCAGCAGCTACTTTCCTGAGCAATTTGTTTCAAAATAACTGGTTTTATGGGGCGGCCTATTTTATCTTAGTGGTTCTTTTTACCTATTTTTATACAGGAGTAATATTCAAGCCGGATCAAATGGCAGAAAATCTTCAAAAACAAGGGGGATTTATACCCGGAATAAGGCCTGGGCAGGAAACAGCCAGTTATTTATCGAAAGTTATCGTCAGAATTACGCTTACTGGAGCAATATTTTTAGGCGTAATCGCAGTCTTGCCATTTATAGTGCAGGCCATAACTAACATCAATACATTGGTTTTGGGCGGAACTGGAGTCTTGATCATGGTATCTGTTATAATTGAAACGATGAGACAAATCCAAGCCCAACTTGCAATGCGTTCGTATGATAACTATTAAAAATAGTATTATTGCTGGAAAACCTTGTTTCAATTTCCGAATTTTGCTTCGGCAAAATATAATTCCGAATTTCGCTGCGGCGAAATATAATTGAAACGATGAGACAAATCCAAGCTCAACTTGCAATGAGATCATATGATAATTATTAATCATTAAAGGATAAATTATGCTAAAAAAAGTCTTGCTAGTGGTTTTAGGACTAATAATAATTGGCGGCATCGCCTGGTACGCAGATAAGAATTATTTTTCAAAAAATTCTTCAAATACGCAAAAAAATGAAACAAGCAGTAATTTTAAGCCCATCCAAGCAGATAAAGATACTCAAGAAAAAATTATCTATCTGATAAACAAAGATGGAACCAAGGAAATCGACAGTGTTAACTATAAAGGTGAAGATGCTAATAAAATATTTAGCGATGAAAACGAAGATTTAAAGATTAAAAAAATAGGAGGTTATGGATATTTGACAAAGGAAATATTGCTAATAATCGGAGGAGATAATAATTACGAAAACAAACTGGCAATAATAAAAAGTGACGGCTCAAAAGAAGTCATCGTGGATTCTTTTGGCAATCCAAATAGTATCAATATTTCCCCGGATAGCAAAATGATTGGCTATGTGTTTTTTTCAAATGTTGAAGCTGACTATGGGTATGGTTTATATACTATGTCTCGTGATGGTTCAAACAAACGGCAAATTGTAAAGAAAAACAATGTCATCAAAAGTGTGGTATTCAATAAAGACGCCAGTAAGATTGCCTATCTAAGTGTAGGGCAAGATAATAAATCCGAGATACACTCCATAAATACTGACTCAACGAACGACCAGACAATCTTTACTTCTGATGATATTATCTCAAGTGTCAGTTGGTCAGAGTCAAATAATTTAATTGTAGCATCCTATCAAAAAGGAAAGAATTCGGGAGAAATACAAATAATCAGCAATCAAGGAAAATTACAGGCAAAGGTGCTAAGCACTAAAGAGGGAGTACCGGTTTACGCCACGATCTCATCTGATGATCAAACAGTCGGTTTTTTGGAAGTAAAATTAAAGGATGGATCATTCGACGATTCAGCAGAAGGGCAAGTGTTAACAGTTAAATCTTCAGGCCAAGACTTGAACAAGATCGCTGACGGGTTTAGTGTCATCGGCTGGCAGCCGTAAAAATAAAGGAGGAAATATGGCTAGGAATTTAAAAGTTTTATTCGGGATTTTAATTCTATTTATTGGATTACTTGCAACAAGCACTGGATTTTTGTATTCCAAGACTGTCTCATTACAAAAAAATACTAATAAATCTTCGAGTAATAGCGAGGATACTAATAAAAATGTTGCCACATCTACAACAACTAGTACTCCCGCATCGACTTCAGCTGTTACCAAACCTGCTCCGATCGGTAATCGGCCTTCAAGCCCCACTGACACGGTTGTTGTAGAAGAGGGCGAGACTTTATTCGCAATCGGCCAAAAAGCCGGTTTGTCTTGGACTGTTATAGCTGAGGCTAATGGCATCGAGGCTGATAAAATTCAAGCTGGCCAAACCTTAATAATCCCCAAGAATAATCAAATAAGCTATACTGTGAATCAGGAGAAAGCCTCATCAATCCAAAAAGATGTTGATACTGGTAAAAATACATTTAGATTATCTGCGGTTGATACTGCCAAATCTGATTCCCCTTCTGCCTATGGCATTACGACTGAAGATACCTTTACCCAAATTAAAATTGATCAAAATGCTGGCACCGCGACTGTAAATGTAACTCATAATGGAAAAAGCTATGAAATTAGCTTAACGGAGCCAGTAACAAAAGGAGAAAAAGGAATTTGGGCGATTGTTTCTATTAAACCTGTTTAAGGAGGGGAGGTGGATGAACAAGATAGATCAGTAAAGAAGAAAAAAATAATAATCATTTCAATAATATTCGTCCTAGTGCTCATCATCGGTGGGCTATTTTATTATTTTTTAATCTATAGAAACGCGAAAAGTAAAGCCACAAATTTGAATATCGATGAAACTGCCGATTGGGAAACTTTTGAAAATAAAACATATGGTTATTCGATAAAATATACAAAAGATTGGCAAGTCGATGAAAAAGATGTAGCTCAAGTAAAATTTACTCAAAGGGGGAATCAAGACGCAACTTTAGGCAATAGCCTAAATACTTTGGTCGAAATTCAATCAAGCACAATTGACGATAAGTCATTAAAAACAGAAGATTGGGCAAATGATACGCTTAAGGGAGAAACTTATACTCTTAGCGAGACTTTAATAGGCGGAAAACTTTCTATCCTAGCTAATATAAACACTTTAACCGTTACTCAAAAAGACGTTCAGATTCAGGACGGATTCTTAATCGCTGATGATATGAAATACCAATTTAGACAAGTTGATTCAAATAAAACAACCTACGACAATTTTAATAAAATGCTAAAAAGTTTTAAATTAATTGCTAAAGAAGAAGATACAGGCCATTCTTCTAATCTTACGACAGAGGATTTACCTCAGACATATACTGATGAAGAGTTTGGGATTTCAATTAAATATCCTAAAGATTGGTTCACCAAAGATTTGGGCAGTGAGGGAAACTCTTTTATTTTAAACCAGGTAGGTTTTTCAGAAAACAATACCGATAAAGTGCTATTTGAAATAAAAATAACTAATAGAAGTATTGATGAAGAAATTTCAGCTTATAAAGCCAATTTTACGGCATCTGAGATATTATCTGAACAAGACACAAGTATCACCGGTTTCGGCGGCAAAAAAATCATAAGCCTTAAAGACGGCATTGAAGGAACTGCAATATTTATAAATAAAAATAATAGAATATATATGTTTATAGGAGAAGATAAAAATTCAAATTCGTCTTACCAGCTTTATTATGATAAAATGATAGAATCAATAAAATTCTTGTAAATGGGGATTTAAACTAATGAAAGACATTATTATATTAGGCCCTCCAGGGTCAGGCAAAGGAACACAAGCTAAAAAAATAGCTCAGAAGCTAGGCATGTTTTATTTCGGAACGGGAGATTTGTTAAGAGAAGAAAAACAGAAAAAAACCGCCATCGGAGAAGAGTTTCAGGAAATTTTAGAAAAGAAAGAGGGAGGTTTAGTGCCGGATGAATTTATAAATAAATTTGTTCAAGAAAAATTAAATACAGTAGATTCTAATAAGGAAATTGTTTTTGATGGTTTCCCTAGGACAATTCAACAGGCAGAAATATTAGATGCCTATTTTAAAAATAAGAATAAAAATTACCAAGTATTAAATATTCAAGTATCAACTAAAAGCATAATTAATAGGATGGAGACTAGACGGATATGCGAGAAATGTGATAAGATATTTTTCCGGCCAGATGAGACGGGAATTCGACAGTGTGACGTTTGCGGCGGAGATCTAATCCAAAGGCAGGAAGATAAGCCAGATACTATCAGAAAAAGAATTGCCGTCTATCAGCAGAGGACAGAGCCGCTCATCGATTATTATAAAGGAAAGGGGAAGCTTGTTTCTATCGATGGCAATCCTTCAATCGAGGAAGTCGACAAAAATATATGGGAAAAAATAAATGGTAATTAGCATTAAAAATAAGAAAGAAATAAAATTGATGCGCACGGGAGGGAAAATTTCCGCCCGTGTTTTAAATATTTTGGGGAAAGCGGCTCGTCCTGGGATAACATCACGCGATCTTGATATTTTAGCAGAAAAAACAATTAGAAAATTAGGCGGGGAACCGGCTTTTAAAGGACACGGGGGTTATCCCGCCAGCACTTGTATATCAATAAATGATACTATTGTCCACGGAATTCCCTCAGATGGAGTTATCAAAAACGGCGATTTAGTGGGGATTGATGTTGGAGTAAAATATAAGGATTTTTATACTGATACTGCCGCGACCTTTCCTGTAGGGGAAGTAACCAAAGAAGCAAATAGATTGCTGAAAATTACTAAAAAAAGCCTTGAGAAAGCCATAAAAGCTATAAAACCTGGGAAATATTTAGGTGATATCCAAAGTTTGATTCAAAAAACGATTGAAAAAGAAGGTTTTGGGGTAATAAAAAGTCTCTCAGGCCATGGTGTTGGGAGAAATCTTCAAGAAGAGCCATCTATCCCCAATTTCGGTAAAGAAAAAACTGGCCCAGTTTTAAAAGAAGGGATGACCTTAGCAATCGAGCCGATGGTGTCTGCTGGCGAATGGCAAACCAAAACCCTCGATGATGGATGGACGGTTAAAATTGCCGACGGCTCGCTTTCAGCCCATTTTGAGCATACAATTTTAGTAACAAAAAATGGCGCAGAGATATTGACACAATAGAAACGCCCCCTATCTTTCAATGAAGGGGGCGGAAGAGCCTCAAGAATATCTCCTGGCTCGATATCCTCGGAGAGAAGGCTAGAATAGTTTTTGTGTCGTAGGGATGATAGACCTCGGACATCCTCGTTTGTAAGCTGACTGGTTCTCCCTTGAGATTTAGACCTCTTATCTGCTTTTTGCCTGCCTTGGTAAAAGGCTGGCTTATGATGAATGACGCAGGGTCAAATCCTAGCTCGATAAGGTCTTTCTCGGTCGGGCCCTCTTCGCTAGGTGCCCAGGTGGCAATCGGTCTATAGTGGTAGACGGCGCAGTAGTCGGGAAAAAACCCGGCCGCAAGCTGTTTCGCCTGGCTATTCTGGGCGGCGATTTCCGCCATCCTCAGAAGCAGTTGTGGGTCTGCCCCGGACAAGAGCGTATCGCAGGTGATGAGGTTGTGCTGAATGGCCCAGCGCAGCGCCTTTTGCTGCATCTCTTCTTCTATTCTTGAGTAAGGGTGAAAATAAAGCGTCAAATACAATCGATATCTGACATCCAGGAGCCGAAGTAGAGCTTCCGCCAGATCGGGCTCGAGTAGGATATGTCCTCTTTCGTAGCGGAAATTCGACACTACGCCTGTTTCAAGGCTAGCGTCTATCTGCCAACCCGCCTCGTGACTATCCCTCAATACATATCCGAGCGTATCGGCGATGCTTAGAATCTGGCCAATGCCCTCTTCTTGAAGAGTCTGAGTAAACAGCTCCATGTCCAGCCCCTCAAAAAGGGCCTGGTTATTTCTCACAAACTGCAGTGTCCGTGCTTCGTGATCTTCCTTGGTGATTTCTGAGACAACTACCTCTCCACTGTGGCAGAGGGCCGGGTGACCTACATCATGGGTCAACCCGGCAATCCCCAGTATGACAATCTGCTTTTCATCGAGGCCAGCACTCCTCCCAAGATCCATCGCTAGCCTCGAGGCATCGATTGAGTGCTGAAGCCGTGTATGGGTGAAGAAGACGAATGGGATTCTCGGGATATCGACCGAGATGAAACAGCTTTCCGGCCAGAAAAGCCTCTCGTGGTCAAGGAAGGGATCACGGCCTATTATCGACTCGATATCGAAGTTCAGATGGAGGGCGTCGCTGATCCTACCCGGATGATATAGAAGGGAAAGCTGCGACAGCTGGCTAAGGCGAGGAGCCACGATCTCGAGACATGTGCTGAACCTACCTCTTGCGCTGGTTGGAACTTCGTCCAGATACTTCGATACTTCGTTTCGACTTAAGACTTGGAGATCTGCTCGCCCAGCGGAAAGAACAAGGGAGAAGTCTCCGATCCCTAGCATAGACAGCCCCCTATGATACTTGTCCAGATGCTGAGCAACAAGCTGGGGAAATGTGCCCCTAAGAAGATGGATTACCCTATTCAGTAGTTGAGTATCCGGCCCCTTCAGCTCGATCTCTATTTCGTAATCTTGACGGATAAGAGAGGTCTTACGGGGCGAAGTGAAAGTAACGTCGTCATGAGCTACTTCCACCACTGAGTCGCCCTGGACGATTATGAGCTGAACTCGGTGGTTTCTGACCTCTAGGCTCTCGGTCAAGGATTCTGAAACGTACTGACGCAGCAAGATCAGGGGTTGCAGTCCTTCGAGCCCCTCTGTTACGTCTGCATGATGGTCAGGAGTCAGTCCTTCAGTGACTTCCTGCCTCACGAAGACGCCCTCCTCGGGGTCTGAAATGATCCTCTTAAACGTTAGTTCTTGACAGTTTGGCTTCGTTCTAAGTCGTAAGCTCAGTTTTCTGCCGGCCAGGTCAAAGTCGGCTGTATCAAAATATCGATCTGTCTGCTGGCTGTCAATGACTTCAGGCCTGAAACCTTGACCTCGAAGCACGGCAGTCAGGTCTTGAACACTCACTTGGCCTGAGGGGTTGGTATACTTTGCTTCAAGCTCCGAGATTGCTTTGATCAAGGTGCTATCCTCCTGTTGGAGAAACCTAATTTCACCATATAGAGTCATCGTTTATATGTCAAGGAAATCAAAAAAGTATTGACACCCTGAAAAATATATGCTAATATTAAAAATAGATTTACCCCAGTGAAATATAAGTAAATTTCACGGGGCAAGCTAAATAAATGCTATGAATTTCATGAGTTGAGGCTGCATTTGGATAAAGAGAAATTAATATTTGAAGGCATCGTTACAGAAGCATTGCCAAATGCAAATTTTAAAGTTGAGTTGCAGAATTCTCAAACAGTTTTATGCCACATCTCAGGCAAAATTCGTCTAAACTATATAAAAATTCTTGCCGGCGACAAAGTCCAGGTAGAGATGTCACCATATGATCTTAAAAGAGGAAGAATCGTAAGAAGGTTGTAATATATTTCTGGAGAAAAAATGAAGGTTAGACCATCGGTTAAAAAAATCTGTCAAAAATGTAAAATAATTAGACGGAAAAGAGTTGTCCGCGTAATTTGTAGTAATCCAAAACACAAGCAACGACAGGGCTAAGCCCTGGAAATCCGAAGCATGAAACCCTAAATCCTAAACAAATTCTAAATATTAAATGAAAAAAAATAAAATGTCTAGAATTTAGAAATTAGAGTTTAGAATTTACCGAACAAAGAGAGGTATTATGGCTCGAATCGCCGGTGTAAACATACCAGATAACAAACATATTGAATATTCTCTACCCTATATCAATGGGATTGGTTTGTCATTAGCAAAAAAGATTTGCAAACAAGCTAATATAAAAATTGGGACGAAAGTCGCTGATTTATCAGAAAACGAGATTGAAAGAATTAGGGAAGTTGTAGACAAAAATTATAAAGTAGAAGGCGATTTGAAAATGGATATTTCGCAAAACATAAAACGCTTAAAAGAAATAAACTCTTACCGGGGTACGAGACATTCTAAGAACTTGCCAGTGAGAGGTCAAAGGACAAAGACAAATGCGCGTACAAAAAGAGGCAAAAGAGTTACGGTCGGCTCTGGTCATAAGAGAGCTGCGGAGAAGACTTAATGCCTAAAACGTTAAAAAGAAAAAGTAAGAAAATTACCGAAGTATCAAAGGGAATAATATCTGTTAATTCTTCGTTTAATAATACTATTATTACAATTGCTGATGATAGGGGCAATATTATTGGATGGTCTTCTGCTGGAGCATCAGGATTTAAGGGCACTAAGAGAGCAACTCCATATGCAGCCCAAATTACAATGAAAAATGCTTTAGCAAATATTGCGGCATATAACTTAAAAGAAGCTGTTGTCCGCGTTTCAGGTGTTGGGGCTGGCCGAGAATCAGCCGTTAGAGCCATTGGCGGTTCAGGTATAAAAGTCACTAATATTAAAGATGTAACTCCAGTGCCTCATAATGGTTGCCGGCCTAAAAAGACGAGGAGAGTTTGATGGATAAAAATTGCCGAAATTGCCGTAAATTTGGCGCTAAATTATTTTTAAAAGGTGATAGATGCATATCTGCCAAATGCGCTTTTACTCGTCGTACCAATCCTCCTGGCACGGTGCCTCTTAAAAAACAGAATATTCGAAGGATTAAAAAATCAGAATATGGAATACAGTTACAGGAGAAGCAAAAAGCAAAATCAGAGTATGGTATTAGAGAGACGCAATTCAAAAATATATTTAAAAAATCTGCTCGGTCTAAAGGAGCAACAGGTGAAACTCTTCTTCAAATGCTAGAATTAAGGCTAGATAATGTAATCTATCGATTAGGTTGGAGCTCGTCAAGAAAGCAGGCACGTCAATTAGTAGGACATAGACATATAAAGATAAATGGTAAAATAGTGAGTATTCCGTCTTTACTAGTTAAAACAAAAGATGTGATTGAACCTGTAAAAATTAATGTCATAAAAGACAATATAAAAGAAAAAGTTTCACTTCCAAAATGGATTAAATCCAATAAAAATATGCAAGCCGAAATATTAAGTAAACCATCAAGGGAGGAGATCGATACTCCTATAGATGAGCAATTAATCGTCGAATATTATTCAAGATAAATCATTCAAATAAACTAATTTGGGAGGTCTTATGGATTATATCTTACCTGAAACAAATTTAATTCAGATCAAAACAATGGAGAAGTTAGGCAATAACGGGATTTTTGTTATCGAGCCACTTTCTCCTGGCTATGGCGTAACCGTCGGTAATTCATTAAGGAGAGTACTTCTCTCTTCTCTGGAGGGCTCGGCTATAACTTCAGTAAAGATTGACGGAGCTACGCATGAATTTTCAACCTTACCTGCCATTAGAGAAGACGTCGTAGAAATTATTTTAAATCTTAAAGGTTTAAGATTTAATATGCCCGGTAACGATCCGGTGAGTTTAAAATTATCTATAAAAGGCCCTAAAGAAGTAAAAGCAGCCGATTTCGCTGATAATCCTGCCTGTACGGTTGCAAATAAAGATACCCATATTGCATCTTTGGGGAAAAGCGGAAAATTAAATTTAGAAGTTTTAGTGGAAAAGGGGAGAGGCTACCTTCCTATAGAAAAAAGACGTGAAGAAAAATTACCCCTTGGGACAATCGCGATCGATTCAACTTTCACGCCAGTTAAAAAGATTCACTATGAAGTTGAAAATACCCGTGTTGGAGGCCAAACCGACTTTGATAAACTAACTTTAGAAATCAGTACTGACGGATCAATTGACCCAGAGATTGCTTTGCAAAAAGCTGCCAAAATTTTAGTGGAGCATTTCGATTTAGTCCAAAAAGCTTTTGAACAAACAATCCCTCAAAAGCCAACAAAAAAGATTGCAAAAAAACTTAGTAAAAAAGCTGTAAAAACCACTAAAATTACAAAAAAATCTTCTAAAAAGTAAAATGAAAGCATTATCAAGAAAAAAAGCTCATCGAAAATCTACCTTAAGAAATCTCGTCACTTCTCTTATTCTTTATGAAAGAATTGAGACATCAAGCGCCAAAGTAAAAGAGGTAAGACCAATAGTCGAGCATTTAATTAACTTGGCCAAAAAGAATAATTTAGAGGCCAAGAGAAGCCTTCTGGGCTATATTTTTGATAAAAATGCTGTAAAAAAGGTTTTTGAAGTATATGTCCCCAGATATAAAACAAAAAAATCAGGTTTCATTAAAATATATAAAAAAGGCCCACGTTTGGGCGATGCAAGTCAGGTTTCTATTTTAGAATTTGAAAAAATAAAAGAAAGCGAAATAAAGGAAGAAGAAAATGCCTCAAAAAAAAGCCAACAAAAAAAAGAATCAGAAAGCAAAGGTAAAAGCCGAAAGCCTAAAAGTAAAGCCGAAAAACGATCAAAAGAAAAATAAAATCGTTGAAAGACACATCGATGCTTCTGGTAAAGTTTTAGGCCGCCTTGCTAGTGAAATAGCAGTGGCTTTAAGGGGTAAAGACAAACCGTCTTTTCGGCCGTATTTGGTAATGGGGGATAAAGTTATTGTCAATAATGCTTCAAAAATAGTTATTACCGGCAACAAATTAGAACAAAAAACATACTATCATCACACTGGCTATCTCGGGCATCTGAAAGCAGAAAAACTGAAAGATGTTATGGCAAAAAATCCGGCTGAAGTTTTAAGGCGGGCGGTTTGGGGAATGCTTCCTAAAAATAAATTAAGAGACAGATTGATTAAAAACCTAACAATATCAAATTGAGGTAAAATGGCTGCAGAAAAAAAGACAGCAGGAACAAAAAATAAAAATTGGTATGGATTGGGACGCAGGAAGACTGCTATTGCTAAAGTTTGGATATCTGAAGGAAATGGTAAAGTGATAATCAATGATCGGGAGCAAGCGACACCTAGCAGAATATATCTTGAACCATTAAAAGTAGTTGGCAAAGAAAAAGATTTTGATATCAAAGCAAAAGTATATGGTGGCGGGCAATCATCCCAGCCAGGAGCAATCAGATTGGGCATAGCTCGTGCATTAGAAAAGTTTGATCCAGAACTTCATAAAACTTTAAAAGTAGAAGGTTTTTTGATGCGTGATCCAAGAATGAAGGAGAGGAAGAAACCAGGACTCAAAGGTGCAAGACGGGCTCCGCAGTGGGCAAAAAGATAATATTTTGCAATAAGGGCTCTTTCCTGATATAGTAAAAATATGTCTAGGCGGATTCAAAAAGTAGCCGCTCTTTTGAAGCGAGAAATTTCGGTATTAGTTAACGATAATATTCCTAAAGAAATAGGAATTGTATCGATTACAGATGTAGAACTGACTTCAGATCTAAAAGATGCTAAAGTCTATATATCTTTTTTAGATAAATCTAAAGAAAATGAAATATTTGAAATTTTGGATGAAAAAAAAGCTGTTTTCCAGAAAATATTAGGTAAAAAATTAACAATGAAATTTACTCCGAGATTACATTATCTTGTTGATAATTACCAAGAAAAGATTGATAAAGTAGAAAAATTATTAGAGGAGATCAAAAATGGGTCTTAGGTTATATCTATTTGGGCTGTATTCAACGATAGCTATTTCTTTAGGGTTATGCCTGTTGTTGATATTTAACATTAACCCATTCCAAGCTCCTTTCTGGATAGTCAGCATTTTTTATATAACAGTATTTTTATTTTTTATGGCAGTCTTTGGAATATCAGGATTCTACATGAAAGTTTGGGCAACCAATAGAGAAGTTATTTTTGCTCTTCTTGGGCCAACTTTAAGGCAGGCGGCAATTATTTCTTTAATTATTGTTGGCTTACTTTTTCTTCAGCAGGTAAGAGTTTTAAATTGGTGGGTGGCAATTCTTTATATAGTATCAGTGGGATTAATAGAATTATTTTTTAGGACCAGAAAATGAAGGGACATCTACATCCTTTAACCCAATTTATGCGATTATCACTTAAGTTTTTTGAAGAACATGGTTTTGTAATTGCCGAAGGTCCAGAAATAGAAACTGATTGGAATAATTTCGATGCCTTAAATATGTTTGAAGATCATCCAGCGCGCGATACCCAGGATACTTTCTGGCTTGCCCCGAGCAGCGTCGAGGGGATAAAAAATGAAAAAAAAGTTTTACGTACCCACACCACTGCTGCTGAGACAGAATATATTAGATCACATAAGATAAAACCACCATTTAAATTAATTATTCCTGGGCGCTGTTTTCGTAATGAGGCTACCGATCTAACCCACGAACATACTTTTTATCAAATTGATGGCATCGCCGTTGATAAAAACTTAAATATGGGGCACCTGATAGGGATATTAGATGAGTACTTTAAAACTATGTTCGGAGAAAGTATCCAGACAAGAGTCAGGCCTCATCTATACCCTTTTGTTGAGCCAGGAATGGATATGGATATAAAATTACCCGATGGCAGATGGCGAGAAATGTTGGGTGCAGGCATGGCACACCCCTTGGTTTTAAAAAATATGGGTATTGATCCAGAAAAATGGCAAGGGATTATGTGGGGGCCAGGGATTGATCGATTTATGATGGAATATTTTGGCATTGACGATATTAGGCTGTCATATTCAGGCGATTTGAGGTTTCTAAAGCAATTTTGAGGCTAGATGAAAATTTCATATGACTGGCTAAAAGATTATGTCGACATAAAAAAATCTCCAGAACAACTGGCGGAGGATTTGAGTTTGTTTGGCCAGGAAGTGGACTCGCTGGAAAAAGTTGGGGATGATTTTGTATTGGATATAGAAATTACACCAAACAGAGGGGATTGTCTATCAATTCTTGGCATCGCAAGAGAGCTGGCGGCTTTATATAATTTAAAAATTAAAACTCCCGCCTTCGCCAAGGCTACGTCGGGCAAGCAAAAATTAGATAAAACGATAGATATTCAGATTAGTACACCAGATATCTGTCCCAGATTTACCGCAAGGATTATTGATAATGTAAAAATCGGCCAGTCGCCGGATTGGATGGTAAAAAGATTAGAAAGTTATGGGTTCAGAACTTTAAATAATATTGTTGACATCACTAATTATGTCATGATCGCCACTGGCCAGCCGCTGCATGCTTTTGATTACAGTAAGATTAAAGATGGCGTTATGAATATTCGTCAGGCCCAAAAAGGTGAAGAAGTGATGACTTTGGATGGCAAAAACCATGTTTTACCGGATGGTACGATTATTATTGAAGATAAAGAAAAAATTTATGATTTAGCTGGGATTATGGGTGGGATAAAATCTGAAGTTGATGAAAATACTAAAACGATTGTTTTGCAAGGAGCCATTTTTGATCCGGTTTTAATCCGTAAAACTTCCAAGAATTTGCATCATGTCACTGACGCCTCTTATCGCTATGAACGAGGTGTAGATTATGACGGAACGGTCCACGGAGTGGATATGGCAACAACATTAATTAAAGAAAGTTGTCCGGAGGCAAAAGTAGGGGAATTAATAGATAGAAGATCAGCCGAATGGAAGAGTAGAAAAATAGAGATCGATAACGAGAAAATAAATAAATTATTAGGAATAGATTTAACAGAAAATGAACAAAAAGAATATTTAGAAAGATTAGGATTTAAAGTTGAAGGAAAAGTTGTGGCAGTTCCATCATATCGGGATTATGATGTGAAAATTTGGCAGGATGTGGCAGAAGAAGTTGCTCGCGTTTTTGGTTACAACCGAATTAATAAACCACTAATTACTATATCACAACCACAAAATGAAAACCAAGATTGGCTAAAACGTGAAACGATTAAAGATATACTAAAGGATTTAGGTTTTACGGAAATTTATTCTTATTCTTTTGCAGAAAAAAAATTACTGGAGATGTTGGGAGAGGATAAAGATTTAATCGAGGTAGATAATCCCCTCTCGCCTGAAACGCAATTTTTAAGGCCATCACTTTTACCATCATTGATCTCTCAAATTGCTAAAAATCCCTGGTCGCCAGATATAAATATATTTGAGATTGAAAAGGTATTCGATAGATCAGATGAAAAATATCAATTAGGAATTGCGACAGTTGGAAAACAGGATGTGATGCTGAAAGAAGCAATTAAAAAACTGGGAATCAATGAAGAGATTAAAAATGTTGATCAAAAAATTCTTGATTTTTGTAAAATCCGCCGGCCGATTAAATATATTGTCGTAGATTTAAATTCTATAAATAATATAGAGATTGATAAAGTAAATAACGAAATAAGCAACAATAAATACAAAACTATCTCAAAATACCCGCCGACGGTTAGGGATTTAGCCTTCTTGGTTGATAAAAACGTCTCTGGGGACGACGTAGAGGTATTTATTAAACCTGTTAATGAATCTATACTGGTAGTTGAGCTTTTTGACGAATTTTACATAGAAAAGCTTAAAAAGAAGAATATTGCCTTTCACATTTGGCTGCAAGATCTTAAAAAACCGATGAAGGATGAGGAAGTAGAAAAAATAATACAAACGATAATTAAAAATGTTGAAGAAAAATATCAAGCCAAATTAAGGAGCTAAAATGGATAGAGTTTTATCAAAAGACGTTGAAAAACAAGTTGGTAAAAAGGTGACTATGTTCGGTTGGGTCGGGGCGCGGCGAGATCACGGGAAAATTATTTTTATTGATCTGCGCGACCGCTGGGGGGTAACCCAAGTTGTTTTTGACGATAAAACTTATAAAGAGGCTTCTAAATTAAGCCAAGAAGACGTTGTAAGAATCGAAGGTAAAGTTAAAAATCGCCCTGAGGGCCTAGTAAATCCTAAAATTATTTCTGGAAAAGTAGAACTGCAGGCAGAGACTTTAGAAATTCTCGCCAAAAGTAAAACTCCGCCTTTTGAAATTAATAAAGACACGAGATCGGTTTCGGAAGAGTTGAGAATGAAATATCGCTATTTGGATATTCGGTCAGAAAGGATGAAAAAAAATCTTGAAACGCGTAATTTGGTAGTAAAATTTATCCGTGATTATTTGATTGAAAGAGATTTTATCGAGATCGAAACACCCGATCTGACTAAAGCAACCCCAGAGGGCGCCAGAGATTATTTAGTGCCGGCACGTTCGCATCCAGGAAAATTCTATGCATTGCCTCAATCGCCGCAACAATTCAAACAACTTTTGATGGTAGCTGGTATCGAAAGGTACTTTCAAATCGCAAGATGTTTTCGAGATGAAGATCCCCGAGGTGACCGTCAACCAGAATTTACTCAACTCGATTTGGAAATGAGCTTTGTCGAACAAAATGACATCCTGAAACTTTATGAAGAATTACTTGTAAAAATGATTAAGACCCTTTTCCCGCAAAAGAAAATTACTGAAGTCCCATTTCCAAGATTACAATATGATGAAGTTATGGCAAAATACAAAACCGACAGACCAGATATTAGGGAAGAAAAAAATAATAAAAATGAGTTAGGTTTTGCTTGGATAATCGGCTGGCCAATGTTCTCCTGGAATAAAGAAGAAAATCGCTGGGACCCCCACCATCATATTTTTACTTCGCCTTGTAAGGAAGATATCCCTCTTCTAGATAAAGATCCGAGTAGGGTGCGGTCGTGGCAGCATGACCTGGTACTCAATGGAGAAGAAATCGCTGGTGGTAGCATCAGAATAACTGATCCAAAAGTCCAAGAAAAGGTTCTAGAGCTTGTTGGAATTTCGAAGGATGAAGCAAAAAAGAAATTCGGCCATATGCTAGAAGCTTTTGAATATGGCGTGCCGCCTCACGGAGGGATTGCGCCGGGAATTGACCGTTTTTGTATGATTTTGTCCGACGAAGATAGTATCCGCGAAGTGATTGCCTTCCCTAAAACAGGTGATGGTAGAGATCTTTTAATGGACGCACCATCTTTTGCTGATGAAGATCAATTGAAAGAACTCCATATTAAAGTTGAAAAATGATTTCTAAAATTCTTTGGATAATATGTGGTTTTGTTTTTTTTGCTGGTATAGCGATTATTGTCTATAGCCAGATTGATTTTTCAAATGTAAAAATAATCTCTGGGGAATCTAGGGCGGATATTAACAATATTAATAAACCTAATATTATCCCGGTTAAAAAAGCAGATATAAATGATCCTAATATCGAGGCAAAAGCTATTTACTTGATTGATTTGCCAGCTTTATACCCAATGTATTCAAAAGAAGAAAATACTAAATTACCAATTGCTTCCACTGCAAAGATTGCAACCGCATTAGTTGTATTAGAAAATCATGGCGATAAGTTACAAAACGTGATTACGATAACACCGCAAATGATATCTGTTGAGGGTTCAGATATACAGTTGCGGTCAGGTGAGAAAATTACCGTTGAAAACCTGCTTAACGGTCTTTTGATAATGTCTGGGAACGATACGGCCTATGCACTTGCTGACTATTTTGGTGGGCGTGAAGCATTTGTTAAGGAAATGAATGAAAAAGTAAGTGAAATCGGCGCTGATAATACAAAATATCAAGATCCAGCAGGCTTAAATGATGAAGGTTATTCAACCGCACATGATTTAGCATTAATTACAGCTTATGCTCTAAGAAATAGTAAATTTTCAGAAATTGTAAAAACTCCAGAAAAAACCATAGCTTCCGCTGATGGTAAGTTTAATCATGAACTAAAAAATTCAAATCGAATGCTAAGACAAGAAGAAACTTATTATTACCCATATACTATTGGAGTAAAAACCGGTTTCACTAATGAAGCTGGACATGTTTTAGTCTCGAGCGCCGAAATAGAAGGCCATAAAATATTATCCGTTGTTTTAAATACCAATGAGAACTCTCTTACGGCTTCTGCTAAAGAAAGTAAAAAACTATTAGAATGGGGGTTTAACAATTGGACTTGGTAGCTACTTGACCCCCACACCAAATTGACGACCGTCATTTAATAAATGTGAGCAATAAAAATTTTTGGTGTGGGGGTTGACGGACGTTTGCATGGTATGATATGTTTATTTCTTAAGGAGAACCATGAAATTATCTACCATGCAAGAGGTTTTAATATTATTAGAGGATGAGAAAGAAGTTCCACTATACCGACTTAACCGTTGGGGAAGGTCAATACGTGGTGTTCTTGCAAAGTTAAAAAATCTGGGCTGGGCAGAAAAAGTTTCCAGAAATAATGAAATATTTTATCGCATTTCTAACAAAGGTGAAAGATACTTTGATGAAACACTTAGTGTTCTAAGAGACCGAGGGTCATGGGATAAAAAATGGCGCCTTGTGATTTTTGATATACCAGAATCAAATAGAGCAACAAGAGATAAGTTAAGGCGAGCATTATCCAATATTGGCATGGGAATATTACAGGCGAGCGTTTGGATTTCGGCCCAAGACCAAAGAGAAAAAATATTAAAAATAAGCGAACGCTTGAATCTAAAAAACAATATTAAATACTTTGAGGTTACTTCTACGCCGTCATTGAACAATCAAATAATCGAAAAGGCTTGGAACTTGCCAGAAGTAAATTTGAATTTAGAAAGATTTATAAAAGAATCTGAAAGATCTCTAAAAAATATGGGCACTGGCAATGGAGATCGCTTTAATGCTAAAAAATTAATTTTCCAATACGCTTTAATTTTAAAAAAAGATCCGGCATTACCCGATCAATTTATTCAGAGCGACAATTTAAGATCAAAGGCGCGGGAGATATATATAAAGCTTAGAGTATATGCTGTTTAAGATTTCTCATTTTCCAAATCTTGCCAATGTTCTAGAGCAGAAGAAGCTGCCGAGGATTCAGCGGCCTGCTTCGAGGAGCCGCTCCCTTCGCCAATGAGTCTATCATCTAAAAAACAACCCACAGAAAAACTTTTAGAATGATCTGGCCCATATTCAGATAGTACTTTATACAAAGGCGTTATTCCTAAATGTGCCTGCGCTAATTCTTGGAGATGACTTTTTGGATCTAAATATAACTTATTTTCAATAATTGCTTTCAGTTTGTTAATTAAAAAAGTATTTATAAACTTTTTAGCACCTTCATAACCTTGGTCTAAGTAAATTGCTCCTACCAATGCCTCGAAAGTGTTGGCTAGAATTATTTGCCGAGCCTTACCTTCAGACTTTGCTTCTCCTTTTGATAAATACAAATGTTCATTTATGCCGATTTCCTGTGCAATATCAGATAGCATCTGCCCCTTAACAAGGGCAGAACGAAGGTTTGTAAGTTCACCCTCAGGATTTGGATATGTTTTAAATAAGTATTCGGTAACGATTAATTCCAAAACTGCATCACCAAGAAACTCTAATCTTTCATTATGGTCCAATTTAAAGCCAATATTCTCATTTAAAAAAGATCGATGGACAAAAACTTGAGTTAATAATTCCTTGTTTTTAAAATTAATATCAATCTTCTTTTCTAAATCTGAAAGATTATTTTTCATTTTTTTCTTTTATTTTCTTGTCTTCATCCGGATTATATTTATCAGAACTTCTAAAAATTGTCCCCAGAACACCATTAATAAATTTTGATGAATTTTCTCCTCCAAATGTCTTGCCTAATTCGACAGCTTCATTAATAGCTACTTTTGGAGGGACATCTTTTGAATATAATATTTCATAGATTGCGATTCTAAGGATTGTCTTATCAATTGTAGAAATTTGCTCCAACGGCCATTCTGGAGCAGCTTTAGTAATTAGTTCATCTTCTTTTTTAATATTTTTAATAACATTATTAATAGTATCATCAATAAAAGAGCTATCTGAATCTTCATTATAATTTTCGATATTTCTTTTCTTTATCTCTTCTAAGTCAGCTTTCGGACGAAAGTCCCATTCGTAGAGAGTCTGCATTATAATTACACGGGAAAGATGCCTATTCATCTTCTTTTTCTTTCTGTTTTTTTCTTTCTTCTTTAGCCTTAGCTTTTTTCTCTAATTCTAAAATATCACTTCCCTTATAATGGCCGCATAAAGGACAAACGCGATGACTCTGCACTGGCGCCTTACATTTTGGGCAAGTGGTAAGTGGAATTGATTTCAGCGCCAAGTGGCTTCTTCTTTTCCCTGATCGGCTTGAGGTATGTCTCTTTTTTGGTTCTGCCATTTTATCCTTTCATTTCTTTATTCTATCACAAAATTTATGATTCGTGAAGGTATATAGATTATTTTTTTTATTTTCCTTTTGCCAATTGTATTTTTAATTTTATCATTTGCCAATGCCATATTTTTTACTTCTTCTTCTGAAGATTCAGCATCTATTTCTATTACACTTCGAACTTTGCCATTTATTTGAATTGGAATCTTTACTTTTAAAGTTTGGGTTAGTTTCTCATCAAACTCAGGCCATCTTTCTTTAAAGACGGATTCATTATTGTCTTGTTTTGACCAAATCTCTTCCGCAAGATGAGGAAAAAATGGTGCAATAATAATATTAATTCTTTTAGCATTTTCTTTTGATAGACCAGTTTTCTTTAGCTTATTGAAGAGTTCCATTAAGTGACTGATAGCTGTATTCGGCCTTAATGATTCAATCTCCAATGTCGCAACCTTGATTGTTTTTTCAATTTCAGGATCATCTTTATAGTCATTTTCTATATTTTTATTATAAACATGCCATACTTTTTCTATAAATCTGTAAATACCAGAAATGCCTAAAACTTGCCATTCACTATCAAGGTCTGCTGGTCCAATAAAAAGCTCATAGCCCCTAAGCGCGTCGGTACCATATTTTTCTATCAAATCGTCGGGTGATACTATATTTCCCTTAGATTTGCTCATCTTTGAGCCGTGAAGATAAACCATACCAATATTGAATAATTTTTTAAAGGGTTCCCCGTTATCATATGAGAGCAATTTTAACTTAAACAGAGCTTTACTAATAAAACGTGCGTATAAAAGATGCAATATCGCGTGCTCAATACCTCCAACATAAAAATCAACCGGCATCCACTTACTAATATTTTCTTTTGAGGCAAAAGTTTCAATATTACTTGAATCACAATATCTTAGATAGTACCAAGAAGAGCAAACAAATGTATCCATTGTGTCGGTCTCTCTTAGAGCTTGCCCGCCACAGCTAGGACATTTGGTATTTATAAAACTTTCCGATGATTTAAAAGGCGATTCACCACTAGGGTGGAATACGACATCTTCTGGTAATTTAACTGGTAAATCGTCAAAGTTTACTGCGACTTCACCGCATTTATCACAATAAATTATTGGAATTGGTACACCCCAATATCTTTGACGAGATATCAGCCAGTCACGTAACCGATAATTAACTGCTTTTTCAGCTAGATTCTTACTTTCTAAATCAGCAATTATTTTATCTTTTGCTTCAAGGTTTTTTAGCCCGTCATATTTACCTGAATTAATAATATATCCTTCCTCCAAATAAGCTTTCTGTAAGGTCTCCTCAATTTTTGATTTAGAAATAACTTGGATAGTTTCTAATTTAAATTTTTTAGCAAAGTCAAAATCTCTTTGGTCATGGGCTGGCACACACATCACCGCCCCTGTTCCATATGAAAGTAGAACATAATCCGAAATCCAGATCGGGATTTTTTTGA